>Ga0209026_1000089_pt1 | contig 175907 bp, 181 predicted proteins | sample AraplaCL_Col_mCL_FD_184262 | JGI IMG/M metagenome (GOLD analysis project Ga0209026, IMG submission 184262) | Arabidopsis root microbial communities from the University of North Carolina, USA - plate scrape CL_Col_mCL (SPAdes) (version 2) | ecosystem: Host-associated > Plants > Roots >... | reverse complement strand
GCCCTACTGCCCTACTGCCCTACTGCCCTACTGCCCTACTGCCCTACTGCCCTACTGCCCTACTGCCCTACTGCCCTCATTTTCGGGGTTACATCTCCCAAAACTCTTCCCTATAAGGCCCTCCTAGCCTGATACCAGAATCGCAAGCACAACCGGCCGGGTCTTCCCGTCCCGGTTTTTCGTGCAAGCCGCTCGCCGAACGGATTTTCGAATATGCCAAGACGCACCGACATCAAGTCGATCCTGATCATCGGGGCCGGCCCCATCGTCATCGGCCAGGCCTGCGAATTTGACTATTCCGGCACGCAGGCCTGCAAGGCGCTGAAGGAAGAAGGTTTCCGCGTCATCCTGGTCAATTCCAATCCGGCCACGATCATGACCGATCCGGAGCTGGCCGATGCCACCTATATCGAGCCGATCACGCCCGAGGTTGTCGCCAAGATCATCGCCAAGGAGCGGCCGGACGCGCTGCTGCCCACAATGGGCGGCCAGACGGCGCTCAATACCGCACTTTCGCTGCGTCGCATGGGCGTGCTCGACCGCTACAATGTCGAGATGATCGGCGCCGACGCGCATGCCATCGACAAGGCCGAGGACCGCGCCCTGTTTCGCGAGGCGATGAGCAAGATCGGGCTGGAAACCCCGAAGTCGATGCTGGCCAACGCCACCGACGTCAAGAACGCCGACCGCAAGACGCATGAGGCCGAGCGTGCCGTCCTGAAAGCCGAAAACCCTGAGAACCTCGATGCCGCGCTCGATGCGCTGGAAACACGCTGGAACCTCGGCGAAGGCGACCGCAAGCAGCGCTACATCAGCCATGGCATGGCGATCGCCGCCCAGGCGCTCGACCATGTCGGCCTTCCCGCCATCATCCGCCCGTCCTTCACCATGGGCGGCACCGGCGGCGGCATCGCCTACAACCGGGCCGAATTCTACGACATCGTCCAATCCGGCCTCGACGCCTCGCCGACCACGGAAGTGCTGATCGAGGAGAGCGTGCTCGGTTGGAAGGAGTATGAGATGGAGGTCGTCCGCGACAAGGCGGACAATTGCATCATCATCTGCTCGATCGAGAACCTCGACCCGATGGGCGTGCATACCGGCGATTCCATCACTGTCGCGCCGGCGCTGACCTTGACCGACAAAGAATACCAGATGATGCGCAACGCCTCGATCGCCGTGCTGCGCGAGATCGGCGTCGAGACCGGCGGCTCCAACGTGCAGTTCGCCGTCAACCCGGCCGACGGCCGGCTCGTCGTCATCGAGATGAATCCGCGCGTCTCGCGCTCGTCGGCGCTGGCCTCCAAGGCCACCGGCTTCCCGATCGCCAAGGTCGCCGCCAAGCTCGCCGTCGGCTACACGCTGGACGAGCTGGAGAACGACATCACCGGCGGCGCCACGCCGGCCTCCTTCGAGCCGACCATCGACTATGTCGTCACCAAAATCCCGCGCTTTGCCTTTGAAAAATTCCCCGGCGCCGAGCCGGTGCTGACCACCGCCATGAAGTCGGTCGGCGAAGTGATGGCCATCGGCCGCACCTTCCAGGAATCGCTGCAGAAGGCGTTGCGTGGACTGGAGACCGGCCTCACCGGCCTCGACGAGATCGAGATCCCTGGCCTTGGCGCCGCCAACAGCCCCGACGACCGCAACGCGATCCGTGCAGCACTTGGCACGCCGACGCCGGACCGGCTGCGCATGGTGGCGCAGGCTATCCGCATGGGCACCTCGCTCGAAGATGTGCATGCCATGTGCAAGATCGACCCGTGGTTCCTCGAGCAGATCGCCGGCATCATCGCCATGGAAGCGCGCATCCGCGAGCATGGCCTGCCGCAGGACGCCGAGAACCTGCGCATGCTGAAGGCGATGGGCTTTTCCGACGCCCGCCTCGGCTCGCTGACGAAAACCGACGCCGATACCATCCAGAAGGCGCGCCAGAAGCTCGACGTGCATCCGGTCTACAAGCGCATCGACACCTGCGCCGCTGAGTTCGCTTCGCCGACCGCCTATATGTATTCGACCTATGAGGTGCCCTTCGTCGGCCAGCTCGCCAACGAGGCGCGGGTTTCGTCGCGCAAGAAGGTGGTCATCCTCGGCGGCGGGCCGAACCGCATCGGCCAGGGCATCGAGTTCGATTATTGCTGCTGCCATGCGGCGTTTGCGCTGCGTGACGCCGGCTATGAAGCAATCATGATCAACTGCAACCCGGAGACGGTGTCGACCGACTACGACACCTCCGACCGGCTCTATTTCGATCCGCTGACGGCCGAAGACGTGCTGGAGATCCTGCGCGCCGAGCAGGCCTCGGGCGAACTGGTCGGCGTCATCGTCCAGTTCGGCGGCCAGACGCCGCTGAAGCTGGCGGACGCGCTGGAAAAGGCCGGCATCCCGATCCTCGGCACCTCGCCCGACATGATCGATCTCGCGGAAGACCGCGACCGCTTCCAGAAGCTGTTGCACAAGCTCAACCTCAGCCAGCCGAAGAACGGCATCGCCTATTCGGTCGAGCAGGCCCGCCTTGTCGCCGGCGAGCTTGGCTTCCCCCTGGTGGTGCGCCCATCCTATGTGCTCGGCGGCCGCGCCATGCAGATCATCCATGACGAGGGCATGCTGCAATCCTACCTGCTCGACACCGTGCCCGGCCTGGTGCCGGAGGACATCAAGCAGAAATACCCCAACGACAAGACCGGCCAGATCAACACGCTGCTCGGCAAGAACCCGCTTTTGTTCGACACCTATCTGTCAGGCGCCATCGAGGTCGATGTCGACTGCCTGTGCGATGGCAAGGCGACCTTTGTCTCCGGCATTCTGGAGCATATCGAGGAGGCCGGCATCCATTCGGGCGATAGCGCCTGCTCGCTGCCGGTCCACTCGCTGCCATCGGAGCTCGTCGACGAACTGGAGCGCCAGACGGCGGCTCTTGCCCGCGCGCTCAATGTCGGCGGGCTGATGAACGTGCAGTATGCGATCAAGGACGGCACGGTCTATGTGCTGGAGGTCAACCCGCGCGCCTCGCGCACCGTGCCCTTCGTCGCCAAGACCATCGGCCGGCCGATCGCCAAGATCGCGGCCCGCATCATGGCCGGCGAGACGCTGGAAGACGCCTTTTCGCACTATGGCGCGATGCCCGACGCGAGAAATCCCGGCCACATCGCGGTCAAGGAAGCCGTCTTCCCCTTCGCCCGCTTCCCCGGCGTCGACATCCTGCTCGGGCCGGAAATGCGCTCGACCGGCGAGGTCATGGGCCTCGACCGCGACTTTGCGCTGGCCTTCGCCAAGAGCCAGCTTGGCGCCGGCGTCGACCTGCCGCGCTCCGGCACGCTGTTCGTCTCGGTCCGCGACGAGGACAAGAAGGGCATCCTGCCGGCGGTCAAGCGCCTCGCCGGCCAGGGCTTCAAGGTGCTGGCCACCTCAGGCACCGCCCGCTTCCTCGCCGAAAACGGCGTCGATGCGCAAAAGATCAACAAGGTGCTGGAAGGCCGCCCCCACATCGAAGACGCCATCCGCAACCGCCAGGTTCAGATCGTGTTCAACACGACGGACGGCCAGAAGGCAGTGTCGGACTCAAAGTCGCTGCGCAGGGCAACGCTGATGCAGAAGGTGCCGTATTACACGACGCTGTCTGGGGCTGCTGCAGTGGCCGAGGCGATTGCGGCGTTAAGGGCGGGGAGCCTCGAGGTCAGGCCGCTGCAGGAGTATTTTGCTTAGGCGATTAGCTCTCTTCTCCCCGTTCAACGGGGAGAAGGTGCCGGCAGGCGGATGAGGGGCGGCGCGAACCCATGGATATTTTGTCGTTGGGTACGCTACCTTGCGTGGGCACGATCAACCTCATTCGGACGCTGAAGAAAAACCACAGCAGTAAATTTGGCTTCTAACCCTCACGCCACAGCCACACACTCAATCTCGATATCGAACTCCATCGGCCAAGATGCCACCGGCACGAAGCTGCGCGCCGGCGGGTTCGTCGAAAAATACTTCGCTTAGACACGGTTGATGGCGTTGTAGAAGCCGGAATTGACGGCGTAGATGCGCACCATCACGACGTTGTCGAGCGAAGTGCCCGCCGCTTCCAGGCAATGTTTCAGCGCTTTCAGCGATGCGTCGGTCTGGGTTTCGATGTCGCCGCGCACCATTTCGCCGGTCACCATGTCCACCGGCGGCGTCGCCGAGATGAACACGAAGCCGTTGGCCCGCACCGCCGTCGAGCACGGCAGGCCGAGCGCGCGCACCTTTGCCGACATGACGGGTACTTCGATGACTTCCTTGTCCATGGTGGCGCTCCCTTTTGTTTGCGGGGAGCTTAGCGCGGCCGCGAGGGAACGCCAGCGGGGTTTCCCCTTCTCCCCTTGTGGGAGAAGGTGGATCGGCGCGCCAGCGACGAGACGGATGAGGGGTGTTCCAGGGAATACCAACGTCTCAATCCGCTGAAGCACCCCTCATCCGGCCGCTTCGCGGCCACCTTCCCCCACAAGGGGGGAAGGGGAGCCCAGCTTACCCCTGCCCCGGATACGGCGTGCCATCCTTGTGCAAGAAGCGTCCGTCCGAGCTCGGGCTCATCATGTCGATGTCGGAGCAGGTGATGACATCGTCCGGGTTACGCGAGCCGACCTCCAAATAGCGCGCGGTCACCGTCGAGCGGTTGATCATGTGATGGCCGTTGCCGCTGTTTTTGGCGAAGGCAGCACTATCGCCCGCCGTGAGCAGCGTCTCGCCGCTGTCCTCGACCAGTGTCAGCTCGCCCTCCAGCACATAGACGAGCTCGTCCTCATGGCTGTGCCAATGGCGCTGGCTCGACCAGCCGCCGGGCGGCAGCGTCATCAGGTTGACGCCGAAATCGGTGAGGCCACCGGCATCGCCGAGGCGCTGGCGAGTGCGGGTGGCGCAAGGGAGGTCGAAGGGCGAAGGGTAGCCGGAGCCTTTGCGGATAGGGACGGCGGAAGGTCGATCTTGGGCATGGGATTGCTCCTTCGGTTCGAGCAATGTTCTCGCCGTGGCACGGGTTTCGCAACTCTCGCCGTGGCACGGGTTTCGCAACTGTTGTCACTTGCTTCGAAGTCGGCGCTGCCCCTCATCTGCCTGCCGGCATCTTCTCCCCGTTGAACGGGGAGAAGGGGCTGGCCGCGACGCCTGCGCCTTTCTACAACGCCGAAAATTGGCGAAAGCATCGGCGCGGTCCACTTTCTCCCCGTTTACGGGGAGAAATGCCCGGCAGGGCAATGAGGGGCAGCGCCGACGTTCGGCAAAGCCAGGCGCCAAACACAGTCAACGCACCGCGAGACACCGGATAAATCGAACTGAACCGGTAAGCCGAAGCCCTCACTGATGCGCGACCGCCAGGTCCTTCACATGCTTCTCGTGCATCTTCAGCACCGGCAGCGTCTTCTTGGCGAATTCCTTCATCGCCGGGTCGTCACCTGATTGCGCGTAGGTGCTGAACAAGGCGACGGCATCCCTGTGCGCATCGGTCTGCATCTTGATGTATTTGGCGTCGAAATCCCTGCCGCTGGCGCCCTTCAACTCATCGAGCATCTGCTGCTCCTTCGGTTGCAGGCCCAGTGCTGCAGGCTTGATCGACGCCGTGGTTTGGCCCTGGCTCAGCGCCGCCTTGAAATCCTCAGCGGCCTTGGTGTGATCCTTGATCATCCGGGCGGCAAAAGCCTTGACGTCGGCGGATGCTGATTTCTGCTCAGCCAGCTTGCTCGATACGATCTCGAACGCGTTGGCGTTGGGCGCCGTCATAACGAAGGTCTGGGTATCGACCTTGCTGTCGGTCACCATCGGCCCCACCGCATCTGTATCGGTGTCGTTCGATTGGGCGAAAGAAGCCGGCGCGCCGGCAAAGAGCGCGACGGCGACCAGGGGCAGCAGCGTTTTCATCTGAAATCTCCATCCGAAACAGCCCCTCTGTCATCCCCAACGCGGCATCGGCCCCGGGGTTGCCTGAGAGGTTGCTTGAAAGCGCGCGGGCTGAACCGCCGCGCCGTCAGTGGCAGCACGCCGCCGCCTGCCCGGCATATTGCAGCTGCTCGTGCCAGTCCGGCCTTCCCTCGGGCGTGAAATCCATCAGGTTCCACAGGATCTCGCAGGTGCCGATGGCGCGGGGATCTTGCCCCGGCTCCGACGGCGCGAAGCCGAGTTCCGACGACCAGAAATGGCGGATGCCGTCGGCGTCGCGGTGGAACACCGACAGCAGCGGGATCTGGGCACCTTCGGCGGTTTCGGAATTGTAGTCGCGCTTGAAGCTGTTGGTGGCCGACGACACCAACCGCATGTTGCGCCAACCGCGGTCGCGGGCAAGCGCGGTGAGATTGTCAAGACCCGTCTTGGCCACCACGGCGAAGTTGAAGCCCGCGCCCTGGAGATGACCCACCGCGCCGTCGAACTGGTCGAGCAGAGCCGTGCAGGACGGACATGGCTGATCCTGCCTGGCAAGCTTCGCCGTCTCGCCGCTCGCCGCCACGTCGCGCGTCTCCTGCGGATGGCGCGGGAACATCATGTGGTAGAGGATCAGCGAATCCTTGCCCGGCGCAAACAAGTCGGCCAGTACCACCTTCGTCGACTTGCCCTCGCCGTCGAGAGCATCGAAGACATAGTGCTGCGGCACCAGCCCGCCCAGCGGCAAAGCCCGCCTGGCCACGGCCACGGCTTCCATGGCGCGGCGCAGCTCGATTTCCTTTTGCAAAAGTTTTTCCCGCGCGGTGCGGTATTTGGCGGATTCGTTGGGAAAGGTGATCATGATCTTGCTCCTTGGCCGTCGCGCTGGCGTCCCGGCGCGTTGCTCTACAGCCCAAGGACGTTCCGCTCGGACCGGTTCCGACATTTTTGTTCCCGCAACCAGCCCCGCTTTGCGGCATTCTTTTCCATTGACTAAAAGCTTCTGGGAAACGGGGGAGAAAAATGGCCGACGCCGAAGAGATCGACCTGCGCTGTCCGCAGATCGTTGCCGACAACGCCGCCAAGGGCTTGCGGCTGCGCGGACAGTTCGGACGCGGCGGAACCGAGATCGGCGTGGCGCGAGCAACCGAGCTCAAGAGCCCCAAAACTCTGGCGCCCCCGACCATCCGCCGCATGGTCAGCTATTTCGCCCGCCACGAGGTCGACAAGAAAGGCCGGAATTACGGCAATGAGGACAATCCCTCGGCCGGCTACATCGCCTGGCTGCTGTGGGGCGGCGACGAGGGCCGCGCCTGGGCGCTCGAGATGAAGAGGAAGGTCGGCAACGCGCCGGACATCTGAGCGACCTCCCTGGCGCCTGGCGAAATCAGGGCGGATCGGTGAAGCCCGGTTCCGTCGGCTCGACCACATTGGTATCGCGCTCCCAGCCTTCGTTCTCCAGCTTCATGGTCTGGATAGCCACGGCGTTGGCGTTGGCATCGAGCTCGGGCAGCATCTGGACTTCGGACGGCCAACAGCGAAAAATCCTGTAGACGAGCGCCACCTGTCCGGCCTCGTTGAGGAATTCCAGGATGATGTCCTTGCGAAAGTCCTTCAACGACACTTCCGCGCCGAGGCCGTTCTGCAGGTCCCACACCTTGTTTGCCCAGCGCTCGAATTCGAGGTCGTGCGTCACCCCGCGTTCGATGGTGATCGGCTCGAAGCGGGTTATTCCCGGCGATTTGCGCGTGTTGCCGGCAGCGCCGCCGTCGCGATGTTCAACCACTTCGGTGGTGCGCTTCAGCCCGCTGATCCTGGAGATCCCGGCAACATATTTGCCGTCCCATTTCAGCCGAAAGCGATAATTCTTATAGGGGTCGATACGTTGCGCGTTAACTGTGAACGGAGCCACGGCGACGCCTCCTCCATGGGCTTTGCACAAAGCGGGCGGACTCCGAAACCCACCGCCCCGGAGCCCGCCTATGGAGTGGCTGACGCATGCCGGCACAGCCCCCTCCGACGCCTTGCCCGCGTCGATCCGCCGATCGGCCGCCCGGCACGACGACGAATTAGCATGCCCTAACGTCAGCCTGTGTGAAGCGGTTCACAAACCGGCGCGCCACACCGCCGATGTTCACAAAGCGTTAACCTTCCCAGTCGACCGGGATCATGCCGAGACGCTGGTAGAGCCTGACGGCCGCGGCGTTCTCCACTTTATCGGTCTTTAGATCGACATGCGCGGCGCCGCGATCGCGAAAGGCGGCGAAGACAACCCACATCAACGCCTCGCCGATGCCTCGTCCGCGCGCGTCGGGATGAACGACGAGATCCTTGACGAAGGCCGAGGTCCAGCACAGCGCCGCCCCCGCCAGCCTGCCCCTGGCGTCGATGACGAGGAAGCACAGCGCCGGATCGAATTCGGCGTCGCCCAAGACCGCCGGCCACCACGCGTCGAACGGGGCTCCGGCGCCGTTGCTATAGGCGACGTCGAGCAGCGCATGGAGGGCAATCGCGTCGGCCGGCTCGAAGCAGCGCATGGCAAAGCCGGTCGGCCAGCGTAGCGTCACCAGGCTATCGTCGAGGATCTTGCGCAGCCGGATATCGTCGGGTTCCGCCGGGCCCGGCCCGAACATCGGCTTCAGGCGTCGGGTGGCAGGCGGTGCCGCTTGCGATCGACGCCGAGGCCGGTCGCCTCGAGCAAGCCCTTGCGCTTGGCGTCGAAATAATAGCCGGTCTGATAGAGCCAGTCGGCCTTCTTGGCGTTGCCTTCCGACACCAGCCACGCGCCGCGCAGATATTTGACCGCGTATTTCAGATTGGTCTCGGCGTCGAACAGGCCCTTGGGCGGCCCGTCATACCCCATGCCGCGCGCCGTCGCGTGCTTGATCTGCATCAGCCCCCAATGGCCGTTGTTGTAGGCCTTGGGATTGTAGGTGCTTTCGCGATTGACGACGTGGCGCACCAGATCGACGGGCACCTGGTAGAGGGCGGCATATTTGACGATCAGCCGGTCGACCTCGCCACGCACGCCAGTGGCGTGCTGTTCCGGCTGGTCGGGCGTTACAAGCAGCGCCGGGTTGTCGGGAGAAACGTAAGCGACCTGCTGCACGCCGGGCATTGGCGCGATCTTGGCCGTCTGGCCGGTGACCGGCATGGCAACGCCGGCTGTCCTGTAGACCGCGGCCTGCTTGAGCGAGGCGGGGCCGGTCGGCGAGGCGCCGGCCATCAGCACCGGCGGCGGTGGAAACCGGCCGGCGACAGGCATCGCGCCGGCAAAAGCCGCCGGCTGTGCCAAGATCACGCCAGATTGGGTCATACCGGCCTGGGTCACGGTCGGCAGAGGCGCGCCGGGCTTTACAGGCGGCGGCAAAAGCGCGCTGTGCGCCGCGGGCGCGCCAGGCGTCGTCGCCAGCGTCACGGCATCTCCGGCAAGCGCTGCCGTCTGCACCTGCGCCAGGCCGGACGGTTCCGGCAGCACGGCCACGGTTTCGGGCAAAGCGAGGGTCGGCGTATCGTCGGCGACGACAGGCGTGGACGCCGCTGCAAGCGCGGGCGCGGCCTTCATCTGCGAGGTCGTATTACAGCCGCTCAGGCCGGCTGCTGCAACGAGCACGCCGACAGCGGTGATGATGGTCTTAACTGGCAAGCCGTGCGGGTCCGGTTTGTCGGGTTGTTAAGGAGTCCTTACACCAGCGATTCACACCCGGCAATCGGGGCCGGTCGGCGGTTTTCGGGTGGCAAGAACAGGGCCGAAATGCCATATTGTTCCGGATATGTACTCGTTTTTCGCCGTTTTACGGAAGGAATACGCCATGAAACCCACCTCTGAGATCACGGCCGGCCACGCAGTGTTAGAAACAGTGATCGGCTTCATGGCCATAGCCTGGAGCGAAAAGGGCCTGATCCGCGTCTGCCTGCCCGAGCGCAGCCGCGAAGCGGTCGAGCGCCGGCTGTTCCGCCACCCGGGCGTCTCCACCTCGACAGAGCAGCCAGGCTGGATCGTCGAGCTGATCGCGTCGATCAAGGCCTATGCCGCCGGCGAGGATATCGACTTCTCCGACGTGCCGGTCGACCTCGACGGCGTCGATGATTTCCGCCTCGCCATCTACCGCGCCGCGCGCAAACTCGGCTTCGGCGAGACCACCACCTATGGCGAGCTGGCCAAGCGCGCCGGCCATAGCGGGCTTGCCCGCGAAACCGGCGCCGCCCTTGGCGCCAACCCGGTGCCGCTGGTCATCCCTTGCCATCGCATCCTAGCGGCAGGCGGCAAGATCGGCGGCTTCTCGGCGCCGGGCGGCTCGTCCACCAAGGAAAAGATGCTGGCCATGGAGGGCGTGCGCGTCGGCCCGCGGCCCGCCGCGCAGGCGTCGTTCGGGTTCTGAGGGCGCAGCGCTTGGAGTCCGTTTCGAAACTCGCTCCCGCGAGTCAGGTGGCGGTGGCATCGAGAACCGGAGCGGAGCGTACTTGTAGTACGTGAGCACCGGAAGCGCAGATGACGCCGTCAGGGTGGCCGCGGGAGCGAGTTTCCAACGGACTCTTAGCGGCGGTGCAGGAACCGGCGTCGGAAGTGGTCGAAGTCCGGCCGCTTGCAGACATAGACCGCGCAGGACCTGGTGTCGGCGCTCGGCACATAGGCGCGGGACCGCACCTCGCCCATGTTGCAGAAACGCTCGTCGCGGACATAGCGGTCGTAGAGCGGCAGGCCGGGCACCCGCGTCGACTGGTAGCGCAGGATGACGGCGCCCTGCCTGGCGATCGTCGCCTGCACCCGGTCGCAGCTCATGCGGGTCGGATCGTAGCGCGAGACGGCCTGCGCCTGGGCGGCCACCAGCACGAAGCAAACAGCAAGCAGGATGGTTTTCATCGTTCCTCCCCTAGAGCAATTCCGGCAAAAGGGCGTCGCGGTTTTCCGTCCGGAATTGCATTAAAGCAGATGCTTAGGGCGTCCGCCGTTTCCGTGAAAACGGTGAACCGCTCTCGAGCGGCGAGCCTGTTCATCTCTTCACAACGCGCGGCGCGTGTCAAAACTTCCATTCGATACTTCTGTTCGGTTCTCGTCTCGCCGCATGCTGTCGGCGCCCATGCGGACCATCTTGTTTTCTTGCCAAAATCATCCTATATGCGTCCCATTGAATTTGGCCGATCGATCGGGCCTCGCGATACCTCGCGTTTGCTGACGTCTATCTCCAAAATTTCGATGCAACCGGCCGGACGTTTGGTCCGGTCAAACGTAAGCAAATGTGGAAGGGCATTTAGATGGCAACTGGTACGGTCAAGTGGTTCAACGCCACCAAGGGCTACGGCTTCATCCAGCCTGACAATGGCGGCGCGGACGTTTTCGTCCACATCTCCGCTGTCGAGCGTGCTGGCATGACCAGCCTCGTCGAAGGCCAGAAAATCAACTTCGAGATCGAGCAGGACCGCCGCACCGGCAAGTCCGCTGCTGGATCTCTGAGCAAGGCAGCCTGATTTTTGCGAATGGCGCGCACTGGGCGAGAGCCTGGGGCGCGCGGCAAGTCACGGATGTACTGACGGTCGCGCGATAAGCGCGCCGGAGCGAAAGACCCGACACGCTGGAACAGCAGATAGCTGCCAGCCCGGACCGGACGCTCCCGATCAGGCTACCGAAATGGGAAGGCGGGATTTATCCCGCCTTTTTGTTTGTCTGGAGTTTGAAGCTGCTTCCTTCTCCGCGCTCACGGGGAGAAGGAAGCTGTCGCCCAGGCTTTCGCCAACCGCCGGCTTTGCTTACCCTACCCACTCGATCGGCACATGCCCCTTATCCGCCTCGACGCGCTTCAGCCAGGTCGCCACGGCCGGATAGGCGTCGAGCTGGAAACCGCCTTTCTCGGCGGTGTGGGTGTAGGCGTAAAGCGCGATGTCGGCTACGCTGTAAGAACTGCCGCTGAAAAACGCGTTCTGTTCCAGGTGCCTGTTCATAACGCCGAGGGCCTTGTTGCCGCGCTCCAGCGTTGCCGCCAGCCGTTCGGGCGTGGCGTCCTTCGCCCTTTCGGGGAATGTCAGTAGCGCCTTGCGCACGGCGATATAGGGTTCGTGGCTGTATTGCTCGAAGAACAGCCATTGATAGGCCAGCCCGCGCTCGTATTTGTCGGCCGGCAGGAAGCGGGTGCCTTCGGCGAGATAGAGCAGGATGGCGTTGGATTCGGCGATGCGCCGGCCGTCGTCGAGCTCCAGCATCGGCACCATCGCGTTCGGATTCTTGGCGACATAATCGGGCTTGCGCGTCTCACCGGTGTGCGAGCTGACCTCGACCCGGGTAAAGGGGATGCCGAGCTTGGCCATCAACAGCCGCGGCTTGTAGCAATTGCCGCTGTCGCTCATGTCGTAAAGGATCATGCCGTCACCTCGCGTGGTTCCAAATCGCTCTACCGCGCTTTAGCGCGGCGCATCCAGTGATTTGTTCTTGCGGAAAAGTATCAGCGGCGCTGATACGTTTTTGATCACCTGTCAGCGACGCTGATGCAGGGGCACGACCTTGTTGTCGGCGCCAAGCAGCGCGTCGATCGACAACGGCTCTTCGTCGAAGATCGTGCCAGCGAGCGCCGGGCGGGCAAGGTGGAAGCCTTGCAGGAGATCGACCCCGCCGTCGAGCGCGACGCGCAGATGCGTCGCCCGTTCGATGCCCTCGACCAGCACCTTGGCGCCACGATCGTGCAGCATCGAGACCAGCGGCCGGAAGAAACGTTCGGCCGCCGCATGGCGGCAGAACTCGCCGAACCAGGTGCCATCGATCTTGACGATATCGGGCGCAAGCAGGTTGATCCGCTCCTCGGTCGAATGTCCGGTGCCGAAATCGTCGATCGCGATGCGGATGCCGTGGCGCCGCATTTCGCGCACCAGGCTGATCAAGACGCGATCGTCGGCCGCCTGTTCGGTGATCTCGCACACAAGCAGGCCCGGCTGCAGGTCGAAGTCGCCGAGGTGCCTGGTCATCAGCCGGATTTCCGCCAGCGCCCGCCCGAGGTGATCGTTGATCATCGGATTGTAGTTGAAGAACAGCGCCAGCCCATCGGCGCCGATGTTGCGGTAATTGCCAAGATGCAGCATCCGGCACATCGTCTCGACGAACAGCCGGTCGGCTTGCGTCACGCTGTCAAAGAACACCGACGGCGTCACGGGCTGAGCGACGCGACGCGGCTCGATCAACCCTTCGACGGCGACGGCCTTCAGCACTCTGCCCTGCGGCGCAAAGATAGGCTGATAGGCGCTCCATAGCCGGAACTCGCCATAGACGCCGAACTGGATGCCGATCTCGTCGGCGAAGATCGCCTCGGCGGCGTTGCGTCGCCTTTCGGGTCTGGTCATGGCGCGACCTTGCGCCCGAACACCCTTGCCGGCCGTGCCGGCGAAACCGGGGCCGGGGACACGGCGAGCAATGCCTTGTTTTCCTCGACCTGGGGCGGCTCAGCGCCCTTGCCGAAAACGCGAAAGCTGGTGGGCGCCAGTTCTGGCCGGGCAAGCACATAGCCCTGCACCATCGAGGCGCCGGATTTCTCGGCGAGTTCCAATTGCCAGCCTTCCTCGATGCCTTCGAAGACGGTGCGGATGCCCTGGTTTTCGAAACTCTGCACCATGGCCGTCAGCAACGCGAAGCCGGCTCCGGATTCCATCAATTGCGTGATCCAGAGCGCGTCGAATTTGACGATGTCAGGCTTAAGTTCCTTGATGCGGTTTATGTCGGAATCGTCGGCGCCATAGTCGTCGACGGCAATGCGGAAACCATTGGCCCTCAGCGCCTCGACAAAACTGTAGAGCGTTTCCTGCGAGGCCGATTTCTGCTCGGTCACCTCGCAAACGATACGCCGCGCATCGATACCGGCCTCGTGCAGCACCAGCCGCATGTCGCGCAGCGCCTTGTCGGCAATGCTGCGGTCGGTGAACACCGACGGATCGAAATTGACGAAGATGGACGCTTCCTGGGGCAGGCAGGCGCCAGCGTTCAAAAGATGCAGCGTCCGCGTCAGCGCTTCGATATGCAGCCTGTCGGCAGCCGGGCATGTGCCGAAGAAGGCCCCCGGCGACTGCGGCTCACCGTTGCGGAACGGCCTGATCAGCCCTTCGAAGGCGGCGACCTCGAGCTTGCCTTCCGTGAAGGCGAAGATCGGCTGGAACGCGCTCTGCAGCGTATAGATGCCCCAGACACCACTGGAGGTGCCGTCATCGTTGCGGATGATGTGGGCAAGCCCGATGCTGCGCGACAAAGGTTCCTCGTTTTCGCAATTCGACCTGCGATCCTGCCAGTCAAGGGTTTACCGGTCGTTGATGAATTTAGCGTTGCCGCTCACGCCTCCTTGACCTCTGGCTCATCCGACAATGCTTGCGCTTTAGCCGATGTTGCGACATGAGAAGCGCCGCGGCCGCTCCTGGCCGCTTTCCTAGGAGACACTTAGTCATGGCCTTTCTTGCCGACGCCCTTTCCCGCGTTAAGCCTTCCGCGACCATCGCGGTGACGCAGAAAGCGCGCGAGCTGAAAAATGCCGGCCGTGACATTATCGGCCTCGGCGCCGGCGAGCCGGACTTCGATACGCCCGACAACATCAAGAACGCTGCGATCGAGGCGATCCGCCGCGGCGAAACCAAATATCCGCCGGTTTCAGGCATCGTGCCGCTGCGCGAGGCGATCGCCAAAAAGTTCAAGCGCGAGAACAATCTCGATTACCGTCCGGAGCAGACCATCGTCGGCACCGGCGGCAAGCAGATCCTGTTCAACGCCTTCATGGCGACGCTGAACCCCGGCGACGAGGTCATCATTCCGCGCCCCTACTGGGTGAGCTATCCCGAGATGGTCGCGATCTGCGGCGGCACCTCGGTCTTCGCCGACACCTCGATCGACAATGGCTTCAAATTGACGCCGGCCGTGCTGGAGAAGGCGATCACGCCGAAGACCAAGTGGCTGTTGATGAACTCGCCGTCGAACCCGTCCGGCGCCGCCTACACCGAGGCCGAGCTTCGGGCGCTGGCTGACGTTCTGCTCAAGCATCCGCATGTCTGGACGCTGACCGACGACATGTACGAGCACCTGACCTATGGCGATTTCGTCTTCAAGACCATCGCCGAGGTCGAGCCCAGCCTCCACGAGCGCACGCTGACCATGAATGGCGTGTCGAAAGCCTATGCCATGACCGGCTGGCGCATCGGCTATGCCGCCGGTCCGGTGCAACTCATCAAGGCGATGGACATGATCCAGGGCCAGCAGACCTCTGGCGCCTGCACGATCGCGCAATGGGCTTCGGTCGAGGCGCTCAACGGCCCGCAGGATTTCATCGCCAAGAACAAGGCGATCTTCCAAGGGCGGCGCGATCTCGTCGTCTCGATGCTCAACCAGGCGCGCGGCATCTCCTGCCCGTCGCCGGAAGGCGCCTTCTATGTCTACCCGTCTTGCGCCCAGCTGATCGGCAAGAAAACCAAGGCAGGCAAGGTCATCGACACCGATGAGACCTTCTGCGCTGAACTGCTCGAGGCCGAAGGTGTGGCGGTGGTGTTCGGCTCGGCCTTCGGCCTTGGCCCGAACTTCCGCATCTCCTACGCCACCTCGGACGCGCTACTGGAAGAAGCCTGCACGCGGATCCAGCGCTTCACCGGGTCGCTGACCTAGAGCAATTTCAGGAAAAGCGCGTAGCGGTTTTCCTGGAATTGCGTGAAAACAAACAGACAGAAAAACCCGGCTTCGGCCGGGTTTTTTGTTGGCGCCTCACACCTCCTGCTTCGCTTGCCTGGCCGAGCGCGCCTCGGCCGGCGCCAGCACGGCGATCAGCAAGGCGGCGGTGAGGAACGCGCCAATCGCCGCCGTCAGCATCGCAGCGTGGAAGCCGCCGGCATAGGCGACCGTGAAAAGGTCGTGCACGCCGCCCGCGCCTATCGCCGCGTCGGTGGTAAAGTCGTGCCGCGAGATGGCGGCGCGCGCGACCGCTTCGGCATTGGCGACGCCGGCATCGCCGAGATAGAAGGCGAGCAGGCTGGTCGCGCGCATGCTCATCAGCGCGCCGAGCAGCGCGATGCCGATGGCAAGTCCGCTCTGGCGGGTCGCGTTGATGACCGCCGACACCATGCCGGAACGCTCACGCGGCGCGTAAGACATGGCGGCGGCACTCCCGGTCGGGATCGCCAGCGAGTTGCCAAGGCCGCTGATGGCAAACAGAAGGCCGAGCATCGCGTAGGAGGTCGACGGACCGGCCCAGCACATGCCGAGCATGGCAAGGCCGATCAGGAGATAGCCCGCCGTCATCAGCATCGAATGACCGTAGCGGGCGCTCTGGCGCTCAGCCGCCATATTGCTCCGCCGTCACCGCTTCCAACCACTCGGCATGGACACCGTCCAGCGCCTCCTGCATGGCGATATGCGTCATGGCGGTTTTCGCCCCTGCGCCATGCCAGTGCTTCTCGCCGGGCGCAAACGAGATGACGTCCCCTGCCCTGATCTGTTCGATCGGTCCACCCCAGGTCTGGGCAAGGCCGGCGCCGGAGGTGACGTAAAGCGTTTGGCCAAGCGGATGCGTGTGCCAATGCGTGCGCGCGCCGGGCTCGAAGCTGACCAGCGTCGCCCGCAATCGCGCCGGCGCTTCCTTTTCGATGATCGGTGTCTGCAGCACCCGACCGGTGAAATACTTATCCGGTGCGTTGATCGTCGGCACCGTGCCGCACGCAATGATCTTCATCGTCCATTCCCTTTCGAAACAGCGCTTCGCCAGAGCGCATCTTGCGGCACAGTTTCATCTCGAAACGAGGTTCACGCAACCGACGTCTTCAACCATGGAACGATATCGCCGACCAGCGTGACTGAAGCTCATTAGCCGGTCAACAAACTGTCATAAATCATTGCTTTTTAACCGTAAAAACTCAACCCGCAACCAGAAGCGGATTAATGCCTGAGGACGGTTGCCGAACTCAATGTTTGTTAACGGCTGCCGCCTAGCCATGGCGCGTGCTGTGGGGGTGCGGACATGAGTATCTTGGCGACGATCAAGGATCACAGCGGCCGCATCTATCGCGGCATCCAGGCATTGCTCGTGGTCAGCATCATCGCCACCTGCCTTGCCGATTTCGGTCTGATGGAAGGTGCTGCGCGCACCGGCGTGCTCGCCATATCGGCGACAGCGACCTTAATGGCGCTGCTGGTGCTGATGTATATGCGCTCGAGCGTCGTCCAGCGCCTGCAATCGGCGGCCGCCGCCGAAGCCGAGAAGCATCGCTTCCTGACCATCGATGCGATGACCGGCGCCATGACGCGCCGCTATTTCATCGAAGCGTTGCGTGACCGGCTTGGCAGCCAGCGCAACCCGCGCGAGACGAGCCTGCTTCTGATCGACCTCGATCACTTCAAGCAGCTCAACGACACGTTCGGCCATCAGTTCGGCGACCTTGCCCTGGCGCATCTGGTCAAGGAGGCGGAGCGCATCTTCGAAGAAGGTGTGATCGGCCGGCTCGGCGGCGACGAGTTCGGGGTCCTCGTCCCGCATGGCGACACGGCTTCCATTCAGAAGGACATGCGCCGATTGCTGGAGGCAATGCGCGCCGGAAAACGGTATGAGGGCAAGATCATTCCATTGTCGATCTCTGTCGGTGTGGCGCTGGCGCCGCTGCATGCCTCCAACGCCACCGAGCTGCTGCTGCTTGCCGACCTTGCGCTTTATGAAAGCAAGGCCGGTGGCCGCGGCCGTGTCACCGTCTTCGATGAGGAGATGCTGTCGGACAAGCGTTACCGCCGGCTGGTCGAACGCGAATTGCGCGCCGCCGTCTATCTCAACGAATTGGAGCTCCACTACCAGCCGATCGTCGATCCGAACGGTTCCGTTGAGGCGCTGGAGGGACTGATCCGCTGGCGCCATCCTGTGCGCAGCCTGATCTCGCCGGCGGAGTTCATCCCGATCGCCGAGCGCTCGACGCTGATCGACATGATCGGCGAGTGGGTCTTCAAACGCGCCTGCGCCGACATCGGCCATTTTCCGGGGCGACGCATCTCGATCAACGTCTCCGGCGAGCAGTTGAAGCGCGACGAGATCGTGACGATGTGCGAGCGCGTCCTGCGCGAAACCGGCCGCTCGGCATCGCAGTTCATCATCGAGATCACCGAGACGGTTGCCATGGCCGCCACGCCCGAGGTGTTGAGACGCCTGGAGGCGTTGCGCGGCCTCGGCTTCCAGATCGCGCTCGACGATTTCGGCACCGGACATTGCGGCTTCAACTACCTGAAGTCGCTGCCAATCGACAGCGTCAAGATCGACCGCTCCTATATACGAAGCCTCGCACACGACCAGGTGGCGCAGATCTTCGTCTCCGCGCTTGCCCAGATCGCGCGCATCCAGGACATCGCCATCGTCGCCGAAGGCGTGGAGACGGCGGAGGAGTTCATGCTTGCGCGCACGGCCGGCTGCAGCCGCTTCCAGGGCTATTTCTTCGGCCGGCCGGGGCCGCGCGATAAAATGAGCGCCTTGTGCGTCCCGGCTGCCGAGCCGCTCGCTCTCACAGGCTGACCAGCAGGCGACCATCGACAAACCAAGCCGGCGAATTTCCTATTTTTCTTGCCCTCTCGGTAAACCCGTGTGACGATGGCTTCGGGCAGGAGGAAATAAACCGCCCGCGACGGCCGAACAGGCCGGCCGCCGCTCTTCTAGAGAGTGCGATCGGACGCAAAACCGTTTCCACTTTTGCTGATCGCTCTCTCGGGAAACGCCTGAGTGGAGGTCAGCCATGGGTACTCGCGCCGGAGGACGACGCACGGGACCGAAATGCATCGCCATAGTCGGTCCCTTTGCAAGCGGTAAGACGACACTTCTCGAAGCAATCCTGGCCCGCACGGGCGCCATTCCCCGCCAGAACCCCGTTTCATCGGGCAGCACTGTTTCCGATCATTCGCCCGAGGCCCGCGCTCACGCCATGAGCGTCGAGGCGAACTTTGCCACCACCGAGTTCATGGGCGAGCAATTGACCTTCGTCGACTGTCCCGGCTCGATCGAATTCGCCTTCGAGGCCGAGCCCGTGCTTGCCGCATGCGATCTTGCGGTGGTCGTCGCCGAGGCCGACGAGAAGAAGATCCCGGCGCTTCAGCTCATCATGCGCAAGCTCGACGATCTCGCCATTCCACGTATCCTGTTCCTGAACAAGGTCGACAAGGCGGTCGCCGGTGTGCGCGACACGCTGAAGATGCTGCAGCCGACGAGTTCCATGCCGTTACTGCTGCGCCAGATACCCTTGCGCAAGGACGGCATCGTCATCGGCTCGATCGATCTGGCGCTGGAACGCGCCTACATCTACCGCGAATACGCCGAGAGCGAAGTGGCCGACATTCCCGGCGACGAAAAGGCGCGCGAGCTGGAAGCGCGCTTCTCCATGCTGGAGACGCTCGCCGACCATGACGATCATCTGATGGAGCAGTTGCTGGAGGAGATCGAGCCGCCGAAGGATGCGATCTTCGACGATCTCTCGGCCGACCTGCGCGCTGGCGCGGTGACGCCGGTGTTGATCGGCACCGCCGAGAAAGGCAATGGCGTGCTGCGCCTGTTGAAGGCGATCCGCCACGACGCGCCGGACGTCGAGGCGACCAGAAAGCGGCTGGGTGTGCCCGACGGCAACCAGGTGGTCGTGCAGGTGATGAAGACCATCCACACGGCGCATGGCGGCAAGCTGTCGGTCTCGCGCGTGCTTTTCGGTCAATTGGCCGACGCGGCCGAGCTTTTCCTTTCCAACGGCGACACGGCGAAGGTGTCGGGCATCTACAGGATGCTCGGCAAGGATCAGATCAAACAGACATCCGCCAAGGCCGGCGACACGGTCGCGCTCGGCAAGCTCGATAACGTCAAGACCGGCCAGACGCTGAGCTCCGCCAAGGGCGGCATGAGGCCGCTGGTCACACTGGAGCCGCCGCAGCCCGTCTTTGCCTTCGCGCTGCGTCCCAAGGAGCGCAAGGACGAGGTCAAGATGTCGGCGGCGATCCAGCGGCTGGCCGAGGAGGATCCTTCGCTCGGCCTGCGCCACAACCAGGACTCGGCCGAGACCGTTCTATCGGGGCACGGCGAGATGCATCTGCGCGTCGTGCGCGAGCGTCTCGAGGGCAAGAACCAGATTCCGATCGAGGGCCATGCGCCGGCGGTGCCCTATCGCGAGACCATCCGCAAATCGGCGCAGCAGCGCGGCCGCCACAAGAAGCAGTCGGGCGGTCACGGTCAGTTCGGCGACGTGGTGATCGAGATCAAGCCGCTGCCGCGCGGCACGGGCTTCCAGTTTTCCGACACCATCACCGGCGGCGTGGTGCCGAAAACCTATATCCAATCGGTGGAGACAGGCATTCGCGACTATCTGAAGACGGGTCCGCTCGGCTTCCCGGTGGTCGACGTCGCGGTCAACCTCTCGGACGGCTCCTACCATGCGGTCGATTCCTCCGACATGGCCTTCCAGATGGCGGCCAAGCTCGCCATGAAGGAAGGCATGGCGGCCTGTTCCCCGGTCCTGCTGGAACCGATCATGAAGGTCGAGATCGTCACGCCTTCCGATTCGACCTCGAAAATCATCGCGCTGATCCCGCAGCGGCGCGGCCAAATCCTCGGCTATGACGCGAGGCCGGACTGGCCGGGCTGGGATGTGGTCGAGGCGACCATGCCGCAGGCGGAAATCGGCGACCTGATCATCGAGCTGCGCTCGGCGACCGCCGGCGTTGCCAGCTACAAGGCCGCTTTCGACCACATGGCCGAACTGACTGGACGCCTCGCCGACGAGGCGATGAACGCCAACGGCAAAGCCGCCTGAACAGGTCGGCCTGCCTGACCCGTTCCAGATATGAAAACGGCGTCCGGATGATCCGGACGCCGTTCTATTGCGGACCGTCTTCCTGGGAGGCAACGGCAGGTCCGCCGCATCCGGAAAAATGGTTCGGACGCGGTAGCTGCCTGAGCCCGGTCTTCCGAGCGATGCCCCCATCTCCCGAACCGACCAACCGCGTCCTATCCTCTACTTAATCGATAGAGTGCGTCCGCGACATGTTACCCGATGTTACATGTCACTGTTACGTGGTGGGTTTTGTCGATTTCCCGATGGCCCGAAGGCAATCGGGCAACAAAAAAGCCGGATCAATAAAGATCCGGCTGAGTTTGATTGGAAGTGCCGATTAAGGCTAACCTCCAGAGGGGAACACTCGAGGGCGCTAATGGGAGGAGAACGCGCCCTGGAGATGACACTATATATCTGCTCATCATGCCCAAGAAACAAGCATCTATTTTGCAACACACGCATGCAAAAAGACGCAGGCTGTGGTCCAACCCATTCGCAGAACCCATAGGACCAGAAAAATCATCGAATTCGGGACCATTCTGAACCTAAAAGCGATTGCTGATATGCTGAATGAAGCCAATCCAGCGCGAAAATACGTCAAATCGCAGATGATGCCGATTCGAGCAGGCCAAGTTTATTTTTGCGGCAGGAGACCCACGATGCGAACTTTTTCAGCAATCGCCGGCAGCGCCCTGTTCCTGGTCGTCGCACCCGGTATCGTTGCCGGACTGACGCCCTGGCTGCTGACCGACGGCTATCGCTCGCCGTGGTCTACCGTGCCTGGCTTCGTGCCCGCGGGCTTTGTCCTGGTGGTTGGAGCGGCTGCGATCCTGCTGCATGCCTTCGCCCGCTTCGCGCTCGAGGGCCTCGGGACGCCAGCGCCGGTGGCGCCCACCGAGAAGCTGGTTGTCGGGGGCATCTATCGCCATGTCCGTAATCCGATGTATGTGGCGGTGCTGTCGATCATCCTCGGACAGGCGCTTATTTTCTCGAGCTGGCCGGTCGTGATCTACGGCCTGATTGCTGCCGCGGCGATGGTCTCCTTCGTCAAGGTCTACGAGGAACCGACGCTCGCGAGCCGCTATGGCGCGCAATACGAGGCTTACCGCCGCGCCGTGCCCGGCTGGCTGCCGCGCATCACGCCCTGGCGTGGTTAGTACGACCAGCTCCGCGCCTTGGCGATGATAAAATCGCGGAAGACGTGCAGCTTCGCCTGGTTCTTCATCGCGTCGGGATAGGCGAAATAGGTGTCGAAAGACGGCACCTCGGTCTCGGGCAGCAACTGGATCAGGTTGGTATCCTTGCTGATCACATAGTCGGGCAGCATGGCGATGCCGGCGCCACCCTGCACGGCGCGCTTGATCGACAGGATGTCGTTGATCTGCAGCGTCGGCACCCGTTGTCCGCCTTCGAAATCGCCGACCGTCTCCAGCCAGTTCAGTTCCGAAAGATGCGAAGGCACCGGCACGCCGAAGGTGACGATGCGGTGGTTCCTGAGCTCGGCGATTGAAGCCGGCTTGCCGAATTTCGCGATATAGGAGGGGGCCGCATAGAGGTGGAAATGCACGGTGAACAAGCGGCGCTGGATAAGGTCCGGCTGCTGCGGCTGGCGCAGCCGGATGGCGCAATCGGCCTGGCGCATGGTGAGGTCGAGTTCCTCATTGGCGAGGATCAGTTGCAGGCTGATCTCCGGATAGAGCTCGATGAATTCCTGCACGCGTTCGGTCAGCCAGCCGGCGCCCAAGCCCACAGTGGTAGTTACCCGCAGCACGCCCGACGGCCGGTCCTTGGTCTCGGTCAGCCGGGTCTTGATCGTCTCCAGCTTCATCAGCACGTCATGCGCCGTGCGAAACAGCATTTCGCCCTGCTCGGTCAGCACCAGCCCGCGCGCGTGGCGATTGAAAAGCGCCACGCCGACATCGTGCTCCAGCGCGCTGACCTGACGCGAGATCGCCGATTGCGACAGGTGCAATGTCTCGGCAGCATGGGTGAACGACCCAGCCTCCGCCGCTGCGTGAAATACGCGTAGCTTGTCCCAGTCCAGCGCCATGATTCCCCTCGCGTTGCCTTTGGCGTCTGAATGAAAAATCAGGCTTTTAAACGGCCTTTTTCAGCCGATTTGTCATTCCGCCGCTTCGCGGTGAACCTCGATCCCCGCCAGGTATTTTTCCGCCTCGAGCGCCGCCATGCAACCAAGCCCGGCCGCCGTCACCGCCTGGCGGTAGACGTCGTCCGTGACGTCGCCGGCGGCGAACACGCCGGGCACATCCGTGCGGGTCGAATCGGGCGCCGTCCACAGATAGCCGTTCGGCTTCTGCTTCAGCTTGCCAGCGAAAAGCTCGACCGCCGGCGCGTGGCCGATGGCCACGAACACACCGTCGACGGTCAGGCGCGATTCCTGGCCCGTGACCATGTTGCGCAGCTTGAGGCCTTCCACCGAAGGCGGCAACGGCGCCTTGCCTGGACGCCCGGTGATCTCGTCGACCACCGTGTCCCAGATGACTTTGACATTGTCCTTCTTCAACAGCCGCTCGCGCAGAATCCGCTCGGCGCGGAAGTCGCTGCGGCGATGAATGACGGTGACGCTCTTGGCGAGGTTCGACAGATAGAGCGCCTCCTCGACCGCCGAGTTGCCGCCGCCGATCACCGCGACATCCTTGCCGCGATAGAAGAAGCCGTCGCAGGTGGCGCAGGCCGACACGCCGAAGCCCATGAAGGTCTGCTCCGACGGGATGCCCAGCCATTTGGCCTGCGCGCCGGTGGCGATGATCAGCGCGTCCGCCGTGTAGACGGTGCCGGAATCGCCGGTGGCGCGGAACGGCCGCACGTTGATGTCGACCTCGGTAATGATGTCGTTGATGATGTCGGTGCCGACATGCTCGGCCTGCTTGAGCATCTGCTCCATCAGCCACGGTCCCTGGATGGGGTCGGCGAAGCCCGGATAGTTTTCGACATCGGTGGTGATCATCAGCTGGCCGCCCTGCTGCAGGCCGGCGACGAGCATCGGCTTCAGCATGGCGCGCGCGGCATAGACCGCCGCCGTGTAGCCGGCCGGGCCGGAACCGATGATGAGAACAGGCGCATGTTTGGTGTTCATGAAAAAGTCCCCTGCGGCGCGAAGCCGTGGTTTTGTCGAGGTTAATGTAAGGGTTGCCAACCATGGCAGCAAGGCGAACGGACCGTCGTCCCCGGAAAGCTGTGGCTAAGCCTGTATTCGCGAAATCGAGCCTTTTGTTACGCTTGAAAAATCGCGGCGATGAGGGCTGGCGCGGACACAAAAGTCGTTTAATTACGAAATTGCGAAAGATTCTTGCGCAAAGCCGAGACAGTCATGCCCCTGAAAGCCGACCTCGACGCCATCGACTGGAAGATCCTGCGCGAGTTGCAGAATGACGGGCGCATGACCAATGTCGAATTGTCGAGCCGTGTCGGCATCTCGGCGCCGCCTTGCCTGCGCCGTGTCAGGCGGCTTGAGGAGGCAGGCACCATCCGCGGCTATCGCGCCCTGCTCAACGCGCCGGCGCTTGGCATGGATGTCGTCGCCTTCTGCCTGATCGGCCTGCACCACCAGGCCGACGCCGAGCTGAAGGCCTTCGCCGAACGCACGCGCGGCTGGCCGATTGTGCGCGACGCCTGGATGGTGTCGGGCGAATCCGACTTCCTGCTGCATTGCGTGGCGAGCGACCTCGGCACCTTCCAGACCTTCGTGATCGAGGAACTCGCCTCGGCGCCGAATGTCGACACGGTGCGCACCGCGTTGACCATTCGCCGCGTCAAGGATGAGGGGTTGGTGGCGTTTCCCGCTTAATGCGCCGGCTTGCAATAAGCGCGTCGAAAAACAGCAACTTAAAGTTCGGTTTTCACTCAATCTGCGATCAAAGCGATCGGATTGAGGTGACCAGGCCGTCCAGGTCATGCGCATCGCGCAGCGGCAAAACCGAAAGCCCATCCATCGTTGAAGCATCGCCGTCGACGAGCCAGCCGCGTGCGAGGCCGGCGCGTTGACCCGCTTCCATATCGGCTTGCTTGTCGCCGACGATCAGCGATCGCTTTAAGTCGAGGCCAAGCCACCGCGCCGCCTCGATCAGCATACCCGGATTGGGCTTGCGCATCGGATGATCGGCAATCGCCAACGTGCCCGATCCCGCCTCGTGGTAAGCGCAGGCAAGCACCATGTCGACGAAGGCATTCTGTTCAGCCAGAAGATCGAGGACGCGCCGATTCACCCGCGCAAACGTATCCCAGCCGTAATAACCGCGGGCGATACCGGACTGGTTGGTGACGATGACGACCGGAATGCCGCCCTTGTTAGCCGCCTCGATGGCGGGCGCAATGTCATTGCGCAACGCCACATCGCCAGGATTGCCTGGATAGCCGGTATCGACATTGATCGTGCCGTCGCGGTCGAGAAACAGCGCTGGCAGGCCGGCTGCCAAGGTCCTTGCTCCGACGCGCTCGACCCAAAGGCCGGGCTCGACAAGCGGGAAACCACCGTCACTGTCAGCCATTGCTGAGGCGCGCTTCCACCACCTCGCACAGATAATGATAGAGGCACAGATGCCCCTGCTGGATGATCGGCGTCGAGGTCGACGGCACGTTGAGCAGGATGTCGGTGAGCGGCGCGAGCTTGCCGCCGGTGTCGCCGGTCAGGCTGATCACCGTCATGCCCATCGTCCGCGCCTGTTCGGCGGCCGCCAGGATGCTTGGCGAGTTGCCGCTGGTCGAGATCGCAAGCAGCACCGCGCCCTCCGATCCATGCGCCTCGACCTGGCGCGAGAAGACGGTGTCGAAGCCGTAGTCGTTGCCCCAGGCGGTCAGCATCCCGGCGTTGGCCGGCAGCGCGATGACATTGTAGGCTTTGCGCTCTTTCAGGAAGCGGCCGACGAGTTCGGTTGCGATATGGATGGCATCGCTGGCCGAGCCGCCATTGCCGCAGACCAGCAAGGCTTTCCCGGAGGAAAGCGCTTTCACGACAACGCTCGCCGCGCGTTCCATAGCGCTGGTCAGGTCGCGCTCAACCGTCGCGGTGATGGCGGCCGCCGAGCGGGCAAGGTAATCGTTCAGTCCGGACATGAAATCCCTCAGTTGGTGGCGCCACCGGCGCGCATCTTGCCAATCGTGTTGGTCGTGCTCTTGCCGGCGACGAGGTCGACCAGCACCACGCGTCCGCCGGCTTTCTGCACCACATCGGCGCCGACGACGGTTTCGACGGTGTAATCCGCGCCCTTGACCAGGATGTCCGGCAAAAGCGCCTCGATGAGCTTGAGCGGCGTATCCTCTTCGAAGACGACAACCGCGTCGACGGAAGCAAGAGCAGCGAGCACGCAAGCGCGGTCATGCTGGTCGTTGACGGGGCGCCCCGGCCCCTTCAACCGGCGCACCGAGGCGTCGCTGTTGAGGCCGAGCACAAGTCGGTCGCACTGGCTGCGCGCGGCATGCAAGAGGCTGACATGGCCGGCATGCAGGATATCGAAGCAGCCATTGGTGAAGCCGACCGTCAGGCCTTCGTCCTTCCACGCCGCGACCATCCGGGCAGCGGCATTGGCGTCGAGAATGGCATCGGTATGGGCGACCGGCCCATGCGAGCGAAACAGCGCGCCGGAAAGCTCTTCCACCGTCAGCCGCGCCGTGCCGCGTTTGCCGACGACGACGCCGCCCGCCGCGTTGGCGATGACGGCGGCGTGCACCCGGTCGGCCCCGGCAGCGAGCGATAGCGCGAAGCTTGCAATGACGGTATCGCCGGCGCCTGAAACGTCGAACACTTCACGCGCCTGGGTGGAGATATGGCGGGCGTCTTCGGCGCTCACCACGCTCATGCCTTTTTCGCTGCGCGTGGCAACGATGAATTCGAAATCGTGCGCCGCGATCAGATCGCGTGCTGCGGCCACGATCTCGTCGTCGCTGAACACCTTGCGGCCGGCCGCCTCGCCAAGCTCCTTGCGGTTCGGCGTGACCGCGGTGGCGCCGGCATAGCGCGCATAGTCGTGGCCTTTCGGATCGACCAGCACCGGCTTGCCGGCGTCGCGGCAGATCGCGATCAGCTCGGCCGCCACACCCTCGAGCAGGATGCCCTTGCCGTAATCGGACAGGACGACGATATCGGCGCGGGCAAGTGCGGCCTGGAAATGGTCGATGAGTTTTGCCCGCTCGGCGGAGGTGAGCGGCTTGATCTCTTCCTCGTCAAAACGCAGCACCTGCTGGTTGAGCGCGCTGAAGCGGCTCTTAGACGAAGTCATGCGGCCCTTCTGCTGCAGCAAGCCGTCGGTGTCGACGCCGATCTCGCCGAGCATGCGCATCAGATTATCGCCGGCCTGGTCGGTGCCGATCACCGAGACGGGAATGGCGGCGGCGCCCAGCGAAACGATGTTGGAGATGACGTTGCCGGCGCCGCCTATGGCCAGCATCTCACCCCTGCCGTGCAACACCGGGATCGGCGCTTCCGGCGAAATCCGCTCGATGACGCCGCTGACGAAACGGTCGAGGATGAAGTCGCCGACGACCAGCACGGTGGCCTCGCCAAAGCCGGCGATGGTACGATGCAGGGGTTCCGGAGAGGGCAGATGCTGTTTGATCATCTTAACTCGAGGCAGGCCCGAAAGGGCAGGCTTGGTTAGGTTGCGGCGCCGGAAATTGTGACGCCGAGCGTTCAAGGCGATGCGGATATACCGCAATTCGGGTCAGTGCAACGCCGGCCCGCCTCCCTCAGCTCCTCTGAAGCGCGACATGAACGCCGAGACCGACGAGCACGGCGCCGCCTGCCCGTTGCATCAACCGCTGCGCCCGGCTGGACCTGCGAAGGCGCGCGACCATCGCGCTGGCGAGGAAGACACAGGCGATATCAGCCGACGAGAACATCAGGTTGACGATGGTTCCCAGCACCACGAATTGTAGCCAGACCGGCAGCGCCGCCGAGCCGTCGATGAACTGCGGCAGGAACGCCATGAAGAAGATCGCCGTCTTGGGATTGAGCACTTCGACCGTGATGCTCTCGAAAAAGGCGCGGCGGGCCGACTTGCGTTCGATGACGGGCAAACCCGTCTCGCCATCCGCACGCTTTCGAAACAGGCAGACGCCGAGCCAGATCAGATAGAGCGCGCCGAACAGCTTGACCGCCATATAGAGCGGCGGCACGGCGTGAAACAGCACCGACAGGCCGGCGGCGGCCGCGAAGACATGGAAATAACCGCCGAGATGGATGCCAAGTGCGGCGGTCAGCCCAGACCAGCGCCCACGCGCCATGGTCTGCGCCGCCGCATAGAGCATGGCGGGACCGGGAATGTAGGCGAAGATCGCCGTGGTGGCGAAAAACGCGATAAGCAGTTCGGTCGATGGCATTTCTCTTGTCCTTCAAGCGATGCGAGCCGAGTGAAGCGGGAGCTTTGCGGCGCGACTGTGACGCGCGGCCACCTGCTTTATCGACAGCCCAACCTACCTCCCTTATAAGGGCCGGAATCGACAGCGGAGCAAGGCTGAAAAAAGCATGATCATCGTCACGGGCGGTGCCGGCATGATCGGCTCCAACATCGTCGCTGCTCTCAACGCGGAGGGCCATGACGATATCGTGGTCGTCGACGACCTCACCGACGGTCACAAGATCGCCAACCTGGCCGATCTCAAGATCGCCGACTATCTCGACAAGGACGATTTTTGCACGCTGCTCGAGGATGGTGGGCTAGGTCGCATCGAAGCCGTTTTCCATCAGGGCGCCTGCTCCACCACCACGGAGTGGAACGGCAAGTTCATGATGGACGTGAACTACGCCTATTCGAAGCGCTTGCTGCATGCCTGCCTCGAACTGCGCGTGCCCTTCCTCTATGCCTCCTCGGCCTCCGTCTATGGCGGCGGCAACGAGTTCCGCGAAGAGCCCACCTTCGAGCGGCCGCTCAATGTCTATGCCTATTCGAAAAAGCTGTTCGACGACTATGTCCGCCGCACCGTCTTCGACACCGACCATTCGCAAGTGGCGGGCCTGCGCTATTTCAATGTCTACGGGCCGCGCGAGGCGCATAAGGGCGCCATGGCCTCGGTCGCTTTCCATTTGTTCAACCAGGTCGAGCGCGGTGAAAACCCGAAACTGTTCGGCGCCTATGGCGACTTCGGGCCCGGCGAGCAGAGCCGCGACTTCATCCATGTCGGCGATGTCGCCGACGTCAATCTCTGGCTTTGGAAGCGGGGGCTGAGCGGCATATTCAACTGCGGCACCGGCCGCGCCCAGCCGTTCCGGGCGATTGCCGAGACGGTCATCGACACATTGGGCAAGGGTGAGATCGAGTTCATCCCCTTCCCCGATCATCTCAAGGGCAGCTATCAGAGTTTTACGCAGGCTGATATGTCCCGCTTGCGCGCGGCCGGCTACAATGGCCAATTCCGCACCGTCGAAACCGGCGTGAGAGACTATGTCGAATGGCTGAAAGCCCAACGATCCTCGTGATCGGCCCACGCTGGGTGGGCGACATGGTCATGGCGCAGTGCCTGTTCTCGGCGCTGAAGGAACAATATCCGAACGCCGCGATCGACGTGCTGGCGCCCGGCTGGGCAGCACCCCTGGTCAAGCGCATGCCGGAAATTCGCTGCCAGATCGATTTTCCGCTGATGCCCGGCGCGCTCGAGTTCCGCAGCCGGCGGCGCTTCGGCCGGCTGCTGCGCGGCCGCTACGACATGGCCTATGTGCTGCCCGGTAGCTGGAAATCGGCGCTGATCCCGTTCTTTGCCCGCATCCCGCGCCGTGTCGGAAACCTGCGCGAGATGCGCTATGGCCTGCTGACCGATGTGGTGCCATTGCCCGACGCCCTCAAGCGGCGCACGGCGCGCGCCTATTTCGGCCTCGCGCGCGGCGGCACGTTCTGCCAGCCGAGACTCACGGTGGACAAGGCCAACCAGATGGATCTGCTGGCGCGCTTCGGACTGACCGGCCAGGATTTCGTCGCCTTGATGCCAGGCGCCGAATTCGGCCCGGCAAAACGCTGGCCGAGCGACCACTATGCCGAACTCGCCCGGGACATGATGGCCAAGGGTCTCGGTGTGGCTTTGCTTGGTTCGAAGAACGATGCCGACGTGACCGGCGAGATCGCCGCGGCAGCGCCCGGCGCTATCGACCTTGCCGGCAAGACCCGGCTCGAGGACGCCATCGACCTGATCGCCGCGGCAAAACTCGCGGTTTCGAACGACAGCGGGCTGATGCATGTCGCGGCTGCCGTCGGCACGCCGATCGTAGCCGTATACGGCTCAACCTCGCCCCAGAACACGCCTCCGCTGACGGAACGTTCGGAACTGATCTGGCTGCATCTGTCCTGCTCGCCCTGCCACAAGAAGGTCTGCCCGCTCGGCCATCTCAACTGCCTGAAGACGCTCGATGTCGCGCGCGTCGTCGCCGCCGCCGACCGGCTGCTCAAGGTTCCAGCGGCCGCATGAAGGTGCTGATCGTCAAGACATCGTCGATGGGCGACGTCATCCACACCTTTCCAGCCGTCGAGGATGCGCTGCGCGGCCGCCCTGATGTGACGTTCGATTGGTGCGTGGAAGAGGCTTTTGCCGGCATCGTTGCCCTGCACCCGGCAATCCGGACCATCCACAAGGTGGCGATCCGGCGCTGGCGCAAGCAGCTTGTCGATGGCCGCACCTGGCGCGAAATGGCGGGGCTGCGCAAGACGCTGCGCGCTTCCCGCTATGACCTCGTCATCGACGCGCAGGGGCTGTTGAAGTCGGCCCTGGTCGCCATCCAGGCCGGCGCGCCGATCGCCGGCTTCGACCGCGCCAGCGCGCGCGAGCCGTCGGCAACGCTGTTTTATCAGCGCAAATTTTCCGTGCCGCGCGACCTGCACGCTATCGAGCGCACGCGGCGTCTGTTCGGCCTGGCCTTGGGCTACGAGCCTGATCCGTCGGTGCTTGAGTCCGGCCTCATGACGCCGGTGGGCGGCCGTTCCGGCGTCGACGGCAAGACGGCATTCCTGCTGCACGGCACCAGCCGGGAGGACAAGAAATGGCCCGTGGAGGATTGGATCGCGACCGCGCAGCAACTTGCGGCCAGGCAGATCACGCCGGTGACCACATGGTCGAATGAGGTTGAAAAGGCGGTAGCCGAGGCAATCTCCGCAGCCGTTCCCTCGACGGTGCTGGTTGCGAAGTCCCCGCTTGGCGAAATCGCCGCGATACTGGGCCACTCGACCCTGGCGATCGGCGCCGACACCGGCCTCACTCACCTCGCCAGCGCTTTCGGCCTGCCGACCGTCGCCATCTTCCTGGCGACGGAACCCGGGCTCACCGGCCCGCGCGGGCCGTTTGCGTCGACCTTGCTGGCGCCAGCCGGCGGCAAAGTCACGCCGGCAGGGGTGATGGCTGAAGCAGAGCGCTTAATGACGCTCAGATCAGCAGCGCCAGCCTCAATCGTCAGATAAATTGCACCTGGACGATCTCGTAGCCCCTGGCGCCGCCGGGCGCGTTGACCTCGATGGCGTCGCCGACTTCCTTACCGATGAGCGCACGCGCGATCGGCGAAGAGATCGAGATGCGGCCGGACTTCACGTCGGCTTCCTGGTCGCCGACGATCTGGTAGGTCTTCTTTTCTTCGGTATCCTCGTCGACGAGCACGACCGTGGCGCCGAACTTGACCTTGTCGCCGGACAGCTTCGAAACGTCGATGACCTCGGCGCGCGCGATCAGGTCTTCAAGCTCGTTGATCCGGCCTTCATTGTGGCTCTGCGACTCTTTGGCGGCGTGATATTCGGCATTTTCAGACAGGTCGCCATGCGAGCGCGCTTCGGAAATCGCCTCGATGATGCGCGGCCGCTCTTCCTGCTGACGCCAGCGCAGTTCTTCCTTCAATGACGCGAACCCTTCGCCTGTCATCGGGACCTTGATCATGATGCCTGACCTTTCCTGCCGCCACCCCCGCTTTCGGGAATGGCCTTGTCAATGGGTACAAAAAGAAAACGGTCCGGCAGCCTCGGGCTAACGGAACCGTTTCACCGCAATTTCCCGCAATATAGCGATCTTTGCGCGATTTTCACGCCCAAAAATGAAGGTCCGGCAAAATGATCACCGCTTTCGCGCAAAGCCGCTGGCCGCCGATAGCCGCGACCAATGGGAAAACCGGCTGCGAAGGGTCGCAGCCGGTTCCAGACCTGTCGGGGCCGATCAGCTCCTCAGGAAATGATCGATCTGCTCGGACAGCATGCCGTATTCGCGCGAGCCCTTGCCGGTCCGCTTCTCGATTTCGCTGAGCTGCTGCTGGGCGCCGGCGAGATCGCCGATCTGCAGATGCGCCTCGCCGAGATATTCGCGCACCAGCGTGTAGTTCGGATCGATGCGCAGCGCTTCCTCGTAATAGCCGAGGCCAACGGTGACGCGGCCGGAATGGCGATGCGAATAGCCAAGATAGTTGAGGATCCGCGGGTCCTGCTTGTTGGCGGCGAGTGTCAGCACCGAGATCGCCTCGTCATAACGCCCGGCCATCGCCAGGTCATGACCCGCCGCATAGATGCTGTCGTCATCCAGCATGCCATATTGAGGCACGACGCATTTCTGCTTCTTCTTGTCCCAGACCTCGCCCTTCTTGCATTTCGTGGTGGTCTGGTTGTCGCTGCTGCCGCCACCGCCTTCGCCGGCGGTATAGGCCGGCGCCACGAACAGCGGCAGCGCCGCAATCGCCATCACCTGAACAAGCAAACGTCTGCGCATCAAAGCCTCCATATTGAGCTTGAGAATGCCAGACTAACGCCGCCTCGCTCGAGTTTCATCCCGAAATGCCGGCCAAGACCCAACTATTTCGAACAGGCGGCCGGGCAGCCTTGTTTGCGGACGTGACGCGCGCGGCAAATCCGCTATCATCCGGGCCAAGCGCATCACGTGGAGAAGGGCCGTGCAGCAGCGCATCGAGCAGGAATGGGATCTTTCGATCGATCCGGAGACGGTGCGGCTGTTCATCCTCAAGGCCAAGGCGCTGAGCGCTGCCGTCAATGAGGACTATGACGACGGTGCCGAGCACGAGGTCGAATTCGATGGCGACACCCATGACAACCACCATCATGACGGCCTGGTCGAGGAAGCCTCGGAAGACCTCACCGAAGAAGAGTTGCGCGAGCTGATCAACGATCTCAATGTCGACGAGGCGGCCGAACTGGTTGCGCTGGCCTGGGTGGGGCGCGGCGACTATGACGCGACCGAATGGACTGACGCCGTTGCCGCCGCCAAGGAACGCTCCAACAAGCGCACGGCCAAATACCTGCTCGGCATGCCGCTGCTTGCCGACTGGCTGGAAGAAGGACTGGAGGCGATCGGCGCGTAACGCGCTGGTAACCGATCGTGATCGGGCGCGGGCGCCTTGTGCGGCAACTTACCGAGGCTGACGCCGTTTAGGGCCAATGGCGGCGCTTGTCCTTTCCAGAATGTGCGGGTTGGCGCTGACCATTGTGTTGGCCGGCTTCCTCGCGACCCCTGCCGATGCAAAGCATCACCGACGTCACAAGCCGCTGACACCGCGTGTTGAGCAACCACTGACGCCGCGAGCCGACCAGCCGCTGAAACCGCGCACCAAGCATCGCCTGAAGGCCCGGGCCAACAGGCATATCGCCCCGAAGAAGGCACAGGACACGCCGGCTCCGCCGCCCTCGCCCGATACTGTTTTGATGCCCGGCGAACGTCCCCCAGAGGCAAACAAACCTGACGCCGCGGTTGAAGACCAAAACACCAAAGCTCCCAAAACCGATGGCCCGCCGGAGCGGTCGAACGAAGAAAAGCCCCTGGATAAAAAGCAGGGCGAGCCCGAACCGTCAGCCCCAGCGCCGTCGACTAATACGCAAAGCGAGATCGAAGCGCCGGCCGTGGTGCCGGTTCCGACTGAAAAGCCGCTTGAGAAGGAACAGTCCCAGCCCAAACAGCCAGCCCCGGAGCCCTCAACCGATACGCAAAGCGAGCCCAAGGCGCCGGCCGTGGTGCCTATTCCGACGCAAAAGCCGCTTGAGAAAAGGCAGGAGGAGCCTGAACCGCCAGCCCCGGAGCCGTCAACCGATACGGAAAGCGAGCCTGAGCCGCCTGCCGTGGTACCCATCCCCACTGAAAAACCCGACATCGCAAAACCGGAGGTCGAGCCGCCGGCTATCGCCCCGCAACCGCCCGAAAAACCTGCCGATGCCGGCGACGAGAAGATGCCTCCGGATCCGCGCTCGGCCGATCTGCCGGCCGCGACAATGCCGCAAGAGGAGATTGCCTGCCGCCAGCGGCTGAAGTCGCTTGGCGTCGAATTCGAGGAGCACAAGGCGGAAAGCAATCCCGAAATCGGCTGCTCGATCCCCTACCCGATCGTGCTGAAGTCGCTCGGAAAGTCCATCGCCATCGGGCCGCCAACCGAGCTCAACTGTCCAATGGCCGAAGCCGCCGCTCGCTTTGCCGCCGATGTCATCCAGCCAGCGGCAAAGGCTGAATTCGGCGCCGACCTGAAATCGATCGGCCAGGCCTCGGCCTTCGTCTGCCGGCCGCGCCACGGGACCAGGAAACTGTCCGAACACGCCTTCGGCAATGCGCTCGACATCGCTTCCTTCACGCTCTCCGACGGCAAGAAGATCGAAGTCGGCCCGGCTCCGCCCGAGAAGGACGGCAAATTCCTAAACACGGTGCGCAAGGCGGCCTGCGGGCCGTTTAAGACCGTGCTTGGCCCCGGCGCCGATCCCGACCATGCGCTGCATTTCCATCTCGACCTGGAACCGCGCCGCCACGGCGGCACTTTCTGCCAGTAATTGAACAGAACAACGCCGCAATTCGGCCAAAGGCGTGAATGCCGACGCTGATCTTTCCTTTACACTTGCCCGTTAACCTTGTGCCATTCGGGGACAAGGATGCCTTTCGATGGCTGGAAGACTTGGCGCCATGCTTGCCGTTGCGTGGCAGGACAGACGCGCACGCGCGATAGCCGGTGTAGCCGCCTCGGGCCTCGCCATCGCCACGGTGTCAGCCTGCACGACCGGCGACGTATTTGCGCTGCAGCCGGCCGTCGATGTCGGCAGCCAGACCGCCGCTGTGCCGGCGCCGCCGCAATATTCCGGCATGCAGCGGCTTGTCCCATCCAACCCCTATATGACCCAGGCCGCTTATCCGCGCATGGACGAGCCGTTGTCGGAGCCGCAGCAGATGCCGGCCAGCGAAATCGACTGCCGCAACGAGTTGAAGCGGCTCGGCGTCGTCTATCAGGACATCCAGCCGATCCATGAAGGCCAGTGCGGCATCGATTTCCCGGTGAAGGTGACGGCAATCGGCAGCGTCGCCATGGAACCGGCTGCGACGCTGACTTGCAACATGGCCGCGACCTTTGCCGCCTGGACCAGGAACGAGCTGCAGCCAGCCGCCCGCTGGCGTTATTTCTCCGGCGTCAAGGCGATCCACCAGGGCTCCAGCTATTCCTGCCGCAACATTGCCGGCGAAGGTGTTTTGTCCGAGCACGGCAAGGGCAACGCGCTCGACGTGATGAGCATCGAGCTCAACAATGGCGACGACATCGACGTGCGCAAGCCCGGCCTGTTCGCCTTCCGCACCCGCGGCTTCCTCAACAATGTGCGGGCCGACGGTTGCCAGTATTTCACCACGGTGCTCGGCCCCGGCTACAACTACGACCACCGCAACCACTTCCACTTCGACATCAAGAACCGCAAAAGCGGCTATCGCGCCTGCCGCTGATCGCAAACAGTTGCCTTTGCTCAACGCGTCCAGCACCGCATAGATTGATGGCGTGGCCTGTGTTGGGAGTGCCCTATCGTGAGTGAGCGAAGCCTGCGGCGGCGTGCGGCCATCTGGCTGGCGGCGTTCTGCGTCGGCTACCTGGCGCTGGCCTATCTGGCCGCGCCGGAATTCTGGACGTGGCGCGAGCGCGGCTTCCGCACCCGGCCCTTCGTCATGGTGACGCACACGCCGCAAGGCATTCCTGGCGACCCGATCAATATCGGCCTTGTCGGAACCGAGAAGGAAGTGGTCCACGCCTTTGCGCTTGCCGGCTGGGACACCGCCGACGCGGTCACGTTGAGGACAGCGATCGACATCGGCGAGAGCGTCCTGTTTTCACGCCCCTATCCCGACGCGCCGATGAGCCGCCTGCTGTTCGAAGGCCGCGCCCAGGACCTTGCCTTCGAAAAGCCGATCGGCGACAGCGCCGACCGCCGCCACCATGTCCGCTTCTGGCAGACGGATACGGTTGGCGATGACGGCCGCCCGCTCTGGCTGGGCGCCGCCAGTTTCGATCGCGGCGTCGGCCTCAGCCACGACACCGGCGCCATCACCCATCACATCGGCGCGGACATCGATGCCGAGCGCGACTTCCTGATCGGCGACCTCAACGCGGTTGGTCTGCTGGCATCGACCAGCAAAATACTGGGGATCGGCGTCACCAGAACCGGACGCAACGGTGGTGGCGATCCTTATTTCACCGACGGCATGGCCGTCATCGGCGTGTTGAAGACGCCTGAGTGACGGCGCTTCAAAGCAATTCCAGGAAAGTGTATGGCGGTTTTCCGTCCGGAATTGCGTTGGAACAAATACTTGGACCGTCAGCTTGTGGTGACGACGACCTTGCCGAACGGCCCACTTTCCAGATGCCGGAGCGCCTGCGGCACCTCATCGAAACCGTAGACCTTGTCGATGACCGGCTTGATGCCGAGCGCCTCGATCGCCTGGTTCATGCGCTCGAAGGAACGGCGATGACCGATCGACAGGCCTTGCACGACGATCCGGTTGCGCATCAAGGGCAGGATCGGGAAACTGAGCTCCATCGCGCCCAGGAGACCAATGATCGAGAGCCGGCCATCGGCACCAAGCGCATTGAGCGATTGCCGTGCATTGTCGCCGCCGACCATTTCCAGCACGTGGTTGACGCCCAATCCGTTGGTCAGTTCACGCGCAACCTCGTCCCATGCCGGATGCGTACGGTAGTTGATCGTCTGCCAGGCGCCGAGATCCTTCGCACGCTTAAGCTTGTCGTCGCTGCTCGAGGTGACGATGGCGCGCAGGCCGAAAGCAGCGGCGAATTGCAGCGCAAACAGCGACACACCGCCGGTGCCCTGGAAGAGAATGGTCTGGCCCGCTACAGGCCTTGTCGCCTCGGCCATCGCGAACCATGCCGTCAGCGCCGCGATCGGCAGTGTGGCCGCCTCGACATCGCTGAGCGAGGCCGGCGCCAGCACGGCGGCGTCCTCGCCAAAGATGACATACTGCGACAGCATGCCCGGCAGCGAAGACCCCAGCGTGTGCAGATGCAGCACCGGTGGCGCATCCCCATCCGGCCAGTCGGCGATCACCTGCCCCAGCACCCGTTGCCCGACCTTGAAGCGGCTGACCGCGCTGCCCACCGCGACAATCTCGCCAACGCCGTCCGAAGTCGGGACGAACGGGAAGGCAAGATCGGGGATCAGCACGCCTTCCACGATCAGCTTGTCCTTGTAGTTCAATGAAACCGCGCTGATCCGCACCAGAAGCTCGTGGGCTCCGGGTTCCGGTATTTTTCCCTCGGCTGGCTTCAGCTGCGGAAGGCCAAATCCCGTCATCTGCCAGGATCTGTTGGTGTCGCCGCTCATTGCGCATGCTCCATGTTTGATCGTCGCGCCAGAAATTTATGTGATTCAACTATGGAAAATAGGGCCGCAATGCGGGATATTCGGCGACGAATTGAGGAAGAAAGTTCTACAAAGGCAAAATGGATCCGATCGACCTGCAAGGCATCGTGGCATTCGTCAACACGGTCGAGGCCGGCAGCTTCACCGGCGCCGGCGCGCGTCTGCATGTGACGAAATCGGCGGTCGGCAAGTCGGTCGCCCAGCTCGAGCAGAGGCTTGGCGTTCGCCTGCTCAACCGGACGACCAGGAGCCTGAACCCGACCAGTGAGGGCCAGAGCTATTACGAAGCCTGCGTCCGGGCGCTTGCCGAGATTGAGGCGGCCCAGGCGCTGCTTGCCTCGCGCCGCCAGATGCCTTCCGGCAAGCTCCGGATCGACGTGCCGCTTGCCTTCGGCCGCAGATGCGTCGCGCCGGTGCTGTTCGCGATCTCGCAAAGGTTTCCGGACCTGGTGATCGAGATGTCTTTCAACGACCGGCGCGTCGACCTGATCGAGGAAGGCATCGACCTTGCGGTGCGCATGGGCGATCTCGACGATAGTTCATCGCTCGCGGCACGGCGTATCTATACGCAACGCTCGGCGATCTGTGCGGCTCCTGCCTATCTCGAGCAGCGCGGCAGGCCGCAAAGCGTCGACGACCTCGCCCGACACAGCGTCATCGGCTATGGGCGCGAGGGCGTGGTCCGTCCCTGGGCGATAAGGGACGGCTCCGGGCATCTCATGACCTTCGTTCCCAAGGCCCGGCTGGTTCTTGGCCATGGCGAGCCGATGTTGGACGCCGCGCTCGCCGGCTGCGGCATTGCTTTCCTGCCGACATGGCTTGCCGCCGAGAGCCTGAAGCACGGCGATCTCGAAATGGTGCTCTCCGACTGTCTGGTCGAGTACATCGTCGTGCATGCGGTGTGGCCGGCGACGCGCGCGCTGACGCCGAAGGTTCGCGTCGTCATCGATGCGCTCGTCGACCATTTTTCTGCGCCGACCTGGGATGCCCTCTGAGCATCGCGCTGTCATGTTTCAAAAATAATGGCCCTGCTATTTTCGAATGCACTGCAGCAATGCTATTGACCCGCCATGCTATACGTTGAAATCGCCATCGTGGCCGTCCTCATCTGTGTGAACGGCCTTCTGTCGATGTCGGAACTCGCCATCGTTTCGTCGCGGCCTGCCCGCCTCAAAGCGATGATCGACCGCAACATCAAGGGCGCCGGCCGCGCGCTGGCGCTGGGCTCCAACCCCGGCAAATTCCTATCGTCGGTGCAGATCGGCATCACCTTGGTCGGTGTCCTGTCCGGCGCCTTTTCCGGCGCCACATTGGGCGAGCGACTGGCGCAGTACCTGGCCTCGACCGGCATCCGCGAAAATATCGCCGACCCGCTCGGCGTCGGCATCGTCGTCGCTTTGATCACCTATGCCTCGCTGATCGTCGGTGAGCTGGTGCCGAAGCAGATCGCGCTCAAAGACCCGGAGCGCGTCGCGGTCCGCGCGGCACCGGCAATGACCATCCTTGCCACGATCTCGGCGCCGCTTGTCTTTCTGCTCGACATCTCCGGCCGCGCCATTCTGTGGCTGCTCGGCCAGAGCGGCGAGGGTGAGGAGAAAGTGACCGACGAGGAGATCAAGATGCTGGTCGCCGAGGCCGAGCATCACGGCACCATCGAATCCGACGAACGGCGCATGATCGCCGGCGTCATGCGCCTGGGCGATCGCGCGGTGCGCGCCGTGATGACGCCGCGCACCGAAGTCGACTGGATCAACCTGCAGTCCGATGAGGCCACCATCCGCAGGCTTTTGATGGAAACTCAGCATTCGCGATTGCCCGCTGGCGAAGGCAATGTCGACGCCATGGTCGGTGTCGTGCAGACGCGCGACGTGCTGGCGGCGATCCTCAACGGCAAGGCACTGGAGCCGAGCCAGCATGTGCGCGCGGCACCCATCGTCCATGACCAGTCCGACGCGCTCGACGTCTTGCAGCGGCTGAAGGAATCCGACGTGCCGATGGCGCTTGTCCATGACGAATACGGCCATTTCGAAGGCATCGTCACCCCGGCCGATATGCTGGAGGCGATCACCGGTGTGTTCCGCTCTGACCTCGAGGCCGGCGAGGATGAAGAAAACGCCGTCAAGCGCGAGGACGGCTCGTGGCTGCTCGCCGGCTACATGCAGGCCGATGAGATGGCCGAGGTGCTGGGCATCGACCTGCCGGAAAACCGCGATTACGAGACTGTCGCCGGCTATGTGCTGTCGCATCTGCATCATCTGCCGACAACCGGCGAATGCGTCGACGCGCAAGGCTGGCGCTTCGAGGTGGTCGACCTCGACGGCCGCCGCATCGACAAGCTGATCGCCACCCGCCTGCCCGACGGCCACCGCCAGGTGGTGCGCTGAAAGGCTCCACCTGCTCGCTTTGATCGCACTCAATGCGCGTCCGGCGGCGGCGCTTTCGGTGTGACGTTGTGCAAGAACGGCACCAGCGCCGTCGCGATGACGAAGGCGACCATGATTACCAGGAACGCATCGGCGTAGGCCATCGTCGATGCCTCGCGATAGGCCAATTGCCAGAGCTGCTTCAGCGCCGCGGTATGACCGTCATCAATGGCGCCGGGCAACTGGCCGTAGCGTTGCGCGACGTTGTCCAGCACTTGCATCGCGGCCACGTTCTGTTGCGTCAGATGCGAGGCGATCGTCAGGAAATGGAAATTGGTGCGATCGTTGAGGATCGCGCCGCAAATGGCGATGCCGACCGCGCCGCCGAGGTTGCGCATCGTGTTGAACAGCCCACTGGCATATTTCAGCCGTTCCGGCGGCAGGCTGCCAAGTCCGAGATTGACGCTCGGCGCGACGGCGAAGACCTGCGGGAAGCCGCGAAAGATCTGCGGCAAAAGCAGCTCGGCCGAGCCCCACTGGCTGGTGATGGCGCTGAAACTCCACATCGACGCGCCGAAGGATGCGAGGCCGAACATCATCAGCCAGCGTGTGTCGAAACGCTTGGCGAGGAAGATGTAGACGGGAACACCGACCATCGAGGCGACGCCGGTGGAAAACACCGCGAGTCCGGTCTGCAGCGCGTCGTAGCCGCGCACATAGCCCAGGAACAGCGGCGTCAGATAGATCGTCGCGAAGATGCCGATGCCGGTGATGAAGGACAGGAAGCAGCCAATGGCGAAATTGCGGTTGCCGAAGGCGCGGAAATCCACCACCGGCTGCGCATAGGTCAGGCTGCGGATGACGAACAGAACCAGGGTAACGCTGGCCAGGATGGCACCGTTGCGGATCGTCGCATCGTCGAACCAGTTCCAGCGCGTGCCCTCCTCCAGCACATATTCGGCCGTGCCGAGGCTGACCGCCATCAGCGCCATGCCGATATAGTCGGCGCCCTTCAAGAGCGACGGATCGGCTTTGTCGATCTTGACCAGGGCCGCGACCAGAATGGTGATGATGGTGCCGGGAACGACGTTGACGTAAAATAGCCAGTGCCAGCTCAACGTGTCGGTGATCCAGCCGCCGATGACCGGCCCGAGCGTCGGCGCGATCGAGGCGATGCTGCCGACGACGGCCGCCGCGTAGACCCGCCGGGGACCCTGGAAATAGTGAAACGACGAGGTGAACACCGTCGGGATCATCGATGCGCCGAGCAGCCCCTGCAGCGCCCGGAAGACGATCATGCTTTCGATGTTCCAGGCAAAGCCGCAAAGCATGCTGGCGAGCGTGAAGCCGGCCGCAGAGATGGTGAACAGCCAGCGCGTCGAAAACACCCTGGTCAGCCAGCCCGACAGCGGGATGACGATGATCTCGGCCACCAGATAGGAGGTCTGGACCCAACCGATCTGGTCCTGCGCCGCCGACAGGCCGCCACCGATATCCTGCAGCGAAGACGCCACGATCTGGATGTCGAGGAGTGCTATGAACATGCCGACGCACATCACCATGAAGGGCAAAATGCTCTTCAGGAAGGGTTCCTGGGTGGCGCTCTCCGGCATGGCTGCGGCCTTAATGCGAACGCGTGTCGACCGTGACGACCGTAGACAACCCAGGCCGCAACGCGACTTTCTGCGCCTGTTCAGGGTCGATGGTGATACGCACCGGAACGCGTTGCACGATCTTGGTGAAATTGCCGGTGGCGTTCTGCGGCGGGATGACGCTGAAGATGGCCCCGGTCGCCGGCCCCAGGCTGGTGATATGGCCTTTAAGCGGCTTGTCGGGGGCGACGTCCGCATAGACGGTCGCCACCTGACCGTCGCTCATATCGCGCAACTGGTCTTCCTTGAAATTGGCGTCGACCCACAGACCAGACGACGGCACGATCGTCAGCAAATAACTGCCCGGCGAAACATAGGTGCCGACCTGCGCGAGCCGGTTGCCGACGACACCGTCTATCGGCGAGCGGACTTCCGTGAATCCGAGATCGAGCTCGGCCGTATCGAGATCCGCCTTGGCAGCCGCAACTTCCGCTGTCGCCTCCTCGATCTGCGTGTTGAGGACATCGAGCTGCTGCCGGGATGCCGCGAGTGCCGCCCGGGCGGCGATGACGGATGCCTGCGCCTGGCCGTCGGCGGCGGCGCTCTTTTGCGCATCCTGTTGCGAGCCGGTCTTGGCGCTGGCAAGCACCTCGTAGCGCTTGGCGTCCTGGGCGGTGAACACGGCGGCGGCAGCCTTGGCCTCGAGATCGGCCTGCGCTTGCGCAATCAGCGAGTTCTGCAGCGAAATCTGGGCGCGCAGATTGCCGAGCGCCGACTGCTTCTGTTGCACCGATGCCTGCGCGCGCTCCAGCGCCGCCTGGAACGGCCTGGCGTCGATGCGCATGACCAGCTGGCCGGCGGCGACGTGCTGATTGTCCTCGACGAGGATCTGGTCGATATGCCCGGCGACCCTTGGCGCCAGCGGCGTGACATTGCCGCCGACATAAGCATCGTCGGTCGAGACAAGGAAGCGCCCGACCTGCCACCACTGGACGCCGTACCAACCGGCAACGCCGATCGCGATCAGAGCGCCGAGCAGCAAAAGCGGCTTGCGGCGCGACTTGGGCGCCGGCGGCGGAACTTGAATGGCCGATGGCTGCTGAAGCTCGGCCGGGGAAAGCACCTTGTTCATCTGCCGCGAGCCTCATCCTGGTTGCTCACAATCGGTCCATTTTCGACCAGCGGAAGTCCGGAGCCTTCCGTGCTGAAGCGGTAGCGCTGTCGCATGCGGTCGCTGGCCATTGGCGCGGTCGCCATGGTGAAGCCGCCGCTGTCGAGATCCCTGCCGGTCAGGCGGTCGACCATGACCGGCTCGGCCCAGCGGCCGTCGGCCTTGTCCACCACAACCAGGCTCGGCCCCTCGGGCGCCAGATGCTTGTTGCCCCAGGCGAGCAGCGAAAGCAGAACCGGGCGGAAATCGCGCGCCTTGGCGGTCAGCACATATTCGTGGCGAAGCGGCCGCTGGCAATAGACGCGCTTTTCGAACAGGCCGCGCTCGACCAGGCTGTTCAGCCGCCGCGTCAGGATGTTGGGCGCGATCTCCAGGCTCTTCTGGAATTGGTCGAAGCGCGTCAAGCCCTGGAAGGCTTCGCGCAGCAACAGGATGCTCCACCACTCCCCGACAGCGTCGAGGCTGCGGGCAATGGGGCACGGCCGTGTTTCGAAGCTTGTTCTGGCAACCATGACAGAGGTCTCTTTCAAAATGAAAGTGACTCATAATCAAGTTAGTTGCATTATGCAAGTCACTCAGGCGTGATCGCTGCCAGCCGATATCGTCGGCCTTGCCTGCTCACCGATTGTTGATCCGCCGCAAGAATGGGAAATGCGGCAAAAATCCCCCTATATCGACAGCCATGGACGCATCGACTGACCACCCGCTGAACGACGAACTCCTTCAAGATATCCAGCGCCTGTCGTTTGAGTATTTCCTCAACGAGGCCAACCCTGAAAACGGCCTGATCGCCGACCGCAACACGCTAGCGTCGCCTGCCAGCATAGCCGCCGTCGGACTTGCTCTGTCGTCCTATCCGGTCGGTGTCGAGCGTGGTTTCATGACCCGCGCCGCCGCGACGGAGCGAACGCTGGCCACGCTTCGCTTCTTCTGGAACGCACCGCAGGGGCCGGAGCCCGATGCCACCGGCTACAAGGGCTTCTATTATCATTTCCTCGACATGAAGACCGGCCGCCGCGTCTGGAATTGCGAGCTGTCGACGATCGATACCGCGCTTCTGCTGGCCGGCGTTCTGGCCTCCGGCGCCTATTTCGACCAGGACGATGAATCAGAGCTCGAGATCCGCCGGCTGGCCGATGCGCTTTACCGTCGCACCGACTGGCAATGGGCGCAAAATGGCGGCGCGACCGTCACCCATGGCTGGCGTCCCGAAAAAGGCTTCCTGCGTTATCGCTGGGAGGGATTTGACGAGGCGCTGATCCTCTACGTGCTGGGGCTGGGCTCGCCGACCCACGCCTTGCCGCCGGAGAGCTACGCGGCCTGGCTGTCGACCTATGTCTGGAAAAAGATCTATGGCCGCGAGCTGATCTATGCCGGCCCGCTTTTCATCCATCAGTTCTCGCCCACCTGGATCGATTTTCGCGGCATCCGCGATGCCTTCATGCGGGATCGCGACAGCGACTATTTCCAGAACAGCCGTGAGGCGACCTACCTGCAGCGCGACTACGCCATCCGCAATCCGAGGGGGTTCGCGGGCTATGCCGAGAACTGCTGGGGTGTCACCGCCAGCGATGGACCAGGCCCTGTTGCGCGGGGTGCCGATGGCCGCCGTTTCTTCGGCTATCGCGCGCGCGGCGCGCCTTTCGGCCCCGATGACGGCACGCTCTCACCATGGGCGGCGATCGCCTCCTTGCCCTTCGCGCCGGAAATCGTGCTGCCGGCGATGCGCAACTTCCACGAAATGGACCTGCACATGGGTAATCCTTACGGCCTCGTCGCAAGTTTCAATCCGACGATCGCCGCCGCCGACGGCCGCCCCTGCGGCTGGGTGTCTCCGGACCATGTCGGCATCAACCAGGGGCCGATCGCCCTTATGATCGAAAATTACCGCTCGGACTTCCTGTGGAAACTGATGCGCACCGTGCCGGCGATCACGACGGGCCTGCGCCGCGCCGGGTTTTCGGGCGGCTGGCTGTGACGCGGCCCCGTGCTTCCCGAAAATGAAAAAGGGCGGCGCAAGCGCCGCCCTTCAAAGACGATGTTCTAAAAGCTGATCAGGCAGCCTGGGCTTCGCTGGCGATCGCGTCGGCGGCGCGGGCTGCCTTCAGCACCTTGGCCCACCAGGCGACGTCGTTGACCAGCGCCGTGGCGGCCTGGTTCAGGTGCTCGATGTCCTCGAGCTTCTTCTCGCCCTGGCGCACGGCCAGGAAGTCGGCCCAGGCGATGTGGACGGCGGACTTGACCGGTGCCATCTGCAGCTCGACGGCCGCAAGACGCAGGTGCTCGACAGCGCGCGAGCCGCCGACGCTGCCATAGCCGACGAAGCCGGCCGGCTTCTTGTTCCACTCATTGGCGGCGTAATCGATCGCGTTCTTCAGCACGGCGGTCGGGCCGTGATTGTATTCGGCGGCGGTGAAGATGAAGCCGTCGAACGAAGCGACCTTCTTCTGCCAGCGCTGCGCCACTTCGTTCTGAGACGGCGCCCAGGCAGAGGAAGCGACCTCGTCGAAGAAGGGCAGCGGCCAGTCGCGCAGATCGACGATTTCGACGTCGATGTCGGCATGCGCCTTGGCGATCTTGGCAATCCACTGCGTCGGTACGTCGGCGAAGCGGGCGGCGCGCGTCGAACCGACGACGATGGCGATCTTGGGCTTGGACATTAGGGGCTCTCCTTAGGGAATTTGTGGTATCGTTTGGATACCGGCGCTATATGTGATACTGACAACTTGGCGCGCAAGGAGGCACTTCTTTGTTACTGAGGCACCCGCATAACACCGAGGACTGCCGGGCCGTCTCGGAGATCCTGCAACGGGTCGGCGACAAATGGACCGTGCTTGTGGTTGGCAAGCTCGGCGGCGGACCGATGCGCTTCAACGAATTGCGCGCCGCCGTCGGCGGCATTTCACAGAAGATGTTGACCACCACCTTGCGCGGTCTGGAGCGCGACGGCTTCGTCACCCGCAAGGTGTTTCCGACCATTCCGCCGCGCGTGGATTACGAGCTGACAGAGCTCGGCCACGAGCTTCTGGTGCCGGTCGGCGCCCTTGGCGAATGGGCGCGCAAGAACACCGCGCGGGTGCAGGCGGCGCGTGCGAAATTCGACGATCAGCACGCCTGAAACTATTGCAATGCAAGGGGATTTAGGAATCTTGCATGGCGGTGGCCGCAATTCGCCTGCCGCGTCCTTGATCCGATTTTCTATTGAGTTCGCCGGCTGCGCAGCACCCGCATGATACCCGCCGCCATATGACCGAAGTGCCGCGCGGAATCGTCCGGCGCCGGCATAGCGTCAGGCGCTCGGGATCATCGTCCCGCAGCACACCGCGCCGCAATTTCCGACCCGCACGACCTGCTTGTCCGAGGCTTTCTGGGTGTGGATGCAGGCGATGCGCGGAAGCTCTTTCCTGACCTCCAGATAGGCGGTGACGCCAAGCAGGCAGACTAGGGCGAGCAGGGCTGCCAGGAGCCAGCCGTTCAGCATGTGTTGACGCATTGTCTTCCTCCAGTGCCGGGACAATCCGGTGCGGAGGCAACCACTAGATGTCGCCCGGCGCATCTCCCGCGCGGGTGTTGTTACAAAACCGCAAGCTTTGGAGAATCAGCTCTCGGCCGGGACCGGCTTTGGCCTGCCCTCGCCGTCGAGCGCCACCATGACGAAATCGGCATGGGTGACCTTTTCCATCAGGTCGGAGAGGTAGCGTTGCGCCCAGGCCTCGACCTTGAGCGTCATCGAAGTGCGGCCGACGCGCTCGACATGGGTGTAGATGCACAGCGTGTCGCCGATCTTCATCGCCTTGGCGAACGACATCTCCTTGACCGCCGCGGTGACGACGCGGCCCTTGGCGCGCTCGGCGGCGCGGATGCCGCAGGCAAGGTCCATCTGCGCCATCACCCAACCGCCGAAGATGTCGCCGGCGGCATTGGCGTCGGAGGGCATGGCGAGCGTCCTCAAGGTGAGATCGCCGAGCGGCCGTCCTTCCGCGTAATGCACCATGCGAGCCCCCCGTGAAGCGATTGTCCCGATCCCGTAGCGTCACGGCGTCTGGAGGTCAACGCGCCACCAGGCTTCTGGTCTGCAGTTGTCAGAAATAGCGCTTGAGGTTCGCGCGGATGCGGTCGAGCACGGTCGCCCCGGAAACATCGGGGATAAACTCCTTGCCTGTTATCGCCTCATAGGCCTGCGCGTAGACGCGTGACGCCTGTTCGATGATCTCGTCTGGAATCGTTGGAATCGGATCCTTGTATGGATCGCACCTTGCCACCACCCATGAGCGGATGAAGTCCTTGTCGAAGCTCTCCGGACGCGTGCCGCTCTCCAGGGCCTGTTCATAGCTCCCCGCGATCCAGTAGCGGCTGCTGTCGGGCGTGTGGATTTCGTCGGCGAGGATGATATTGCCGCTCTTGTCGGTGCCGAATTCGTACTTCGTATCGGCGAGGATGAGGCCGCGTTCGGCGGCGCGCGCCTGGCCGCGCGCGAAAAGCCGCAACGCATAGTCCGACACGGTGTCCCACTGCGCGGTCGTCAGAAGCCCCTGCTCGAGGATCTGCGCCTTGGACAAAGGCTCGTCGTGGCCGCCATCGGCGGCCTTGCTCGTCGGCGTGATGATCGCCTCGGCCAGCTTCTCGTTGTCGCGCAGACCGTCCGGCAGGGTGATCCCATACATATCCCGCTCGCCGCGCTTGTAGCGGGTCAGGATCGAGGTGCTGGTGGTACCGGCGAGATAGCCGCGCACGACGATCTCGACCGGCAGGATGTCTAGTCGTGTACCGACGACGACATTGGGGTCGGGGTATTCGAGAACATGGTTCGGGCAGATATCAGCCGTTTCCTCGAACCAGTAGCGGGCGATCTGGGTGAGGATCTCGCCCTTGAACGGGATCGACGCCAGGATGATGTCGAAGGCGCTGATACGGTCGGTGGCGATGATGATGCGGCGCCCGTCCGCCAGGTCGTAGTTTTCGCGGACCTTGCCGCGGTAGTGTCCGGGCAATTCGGGAATGAAAGCATCCGACAGGATACGCATCTTGATGTCCTGCCTTCCGCAGCGATGGCCAATACTCCCGCATAAGGCGTCCACCCCTGCGATATCAAGCGCGATTGTCGGTATTCCCCGCAACTCGATCAATTATCCCAGTCGCTTTTTTCACAACCGATGCCGGATGGCCCGGCGACTTGGTGGACCCGCCGCGCCTAGGTTGGTGTCGATTTTCAGGAAGCGCCCACATTCACCATGCAGACTTTTGATTTCATCATCGTCGGCTCCGGTTCGGCCGGCTCGGTCGTTGCCGAAAAGCTCTCGGCCTCGGGCCGCTTCTCGGTGCTGGTGCTGGAGGCCGGCGGAACCGACCGGCGCTTCTACGTCCAGATGCCGCTTGGCTATGGCAAGACCTTCTTCGACCCGGCCGTCAACTGGAACTACAAGGCCGAGCCCGATCCCGGCCTCGGCAACAACGCCGATCATTGGCCGCGCGGCAAGCTGCTCGGCGGCTCGAGCTCGATCAACGCCATGGTCTTCATCAGGGGCGCGCGCGAGGATTTCGACGCCTGGGCCGCCGCCGGCAATCCCGGCTGGAGCTATGACGACCTCCTGCCCTCCTTCAAGGCGATGGAGGACAACGAGGCCGGCGCCGACCAATGGCGCGGCGTCGGCGGCCCGCTGCATGTCACCGATTGCACGAGCGCTGTGCATCCGCTGACCAAGCACTATCTGGCGGCCGCCCAGCAGGCCGGCCTGCCCTTCAATCCGGACTTCAACGGCGCTTCCCAGGAAGGCGTCGGCGTCTACCAGATCACGACCAAGAACGGCCGCCGCATGTCAGCCGCCCGCGCTTTTCTGCGGCCGGCCATGAAACGCGGCAACGTCCGTGTCGAGACCAATGCGCTGGCGACGAGAATCCTCTTCGAGGGCAAGCGCGCCGTCGGGGTCGAATATGAACAGAATGGCCAGACCAAGACAGCCCGCGCCGGCCGCGAAGTGATCCTGTCCGGCGGCTCGATCAACTCGCCGCAGCTCTTGCAGCTTTCCGGCGCGGGTCCATCGGCGCTGCTTGGCAGTCTCGGCATTCCGGTCGTCCACAGCAACGACAATGTCGGCGCCAACCTGCAGGACCATGTCGGCATCAACTACACCTTCAAAGGCAAGCTGCCGACGCTCAACCAGATCCTGCGCCCCTGGTGGGGCAAGATGCTGGTCGGCATGCAATATATTCTGACCCAGTCCGGCCCGCTGTCCCTGTCGATGAACAATGCCGGCGGCTTCTTCCGCACCGACCCGTCGATGACGCGGCCGAACATGCAGCTCTACTTCCAGGCTTTTTCGACCGTCATCCCGAAAAGCGGCGAGCGGCCGATCCTGACGCCGGACCCGTGGCCCGGTTTCTCGATCGGGCTGTCCAACTGCCGTCCGTCGAGCCGTGGCGAAATCATGATCCGCTCGAAGAACCCGCGCGAGTATCCGAAGATCACGGCGAACGCCTATTCGACCAATGCCGATGTCGACGAGATGCTGGCGGCGGTGAAGTTCGTGCGCAAGATCGCCTCGATGCCGGCCATGGCCGAGATCATCCAGGAAGAGGTTTTGCCGGGACCGTCGATCCAGTCCGACGCCGACCTGATCACCGACTTCAGGAAACGCTCGGGCACTGTCTATCACCCGGTCTCGACCTGCCGCATGGGGCCGGACGCGTCGCGCGCCGTGGTGGACTCCCGGCTCAAGGTGCACGGACTGGAAGCGTTGCGCGTCATCGACGCTTCGATTTTCCCCGACAACATCACAGGCAACACCAATGCCGCCTCGATCCTCACCGGATGGAAAGGCGCCGATCTGGTTCTGGAGGACCACAAATGAAGATCACCGACGTCAAGACATGGGTTGTCGGCAATCCGCCACCCGGCATCGGCGGCAAATATTTCATCTTCGTCAAGCTGACCACCGATAGCGGTGTCGTCGGTTACGGAGAGGCCTACAACGCCACCTTCTCGGCGCATGTCACGGCCAAGCTCGTCGAGGACATGGCCGAGCGCTATCTGATCGGCCACGATCCGCACGACATCGAAAACTTTTTCCGCCGCGCCTATTCCTCCGGCTTCACCCAGCGCCCTGACGTGACCGGCATGGGCTGTTTCTCGGCGCTCGAAATGGCCTGCTGGGATATCGTCGGCAAAGAAGCGGGCAAGCCGGTCTACAAATTGCTTGGCGGCCAGGTGCACGAGACGCTGCGCTCCTACACCTATCTCTACCCGCACACTGGCAGCGTCCATTCCGAGGACGCGCGCGGCAAGAATGTCTACAACGATCCTGATATGGCGGCCGCCTGCGCGCTCGAATATGTCGAGCAGGGATTCAACGCCGTCAAGCTCGACCCGGCCGGCCCCTACACCGCTTATGACGGCCACCAGCCGCGCCTTGTCGACATCGATCTGTCGGCGCGCATGATCAAGGCGATCCGCGAGGCGGTCGGCAACCGCGCCGATATCCTGTTCGGCACGCATGGCCAGTTCACCGCGTCCGGCGCGCTGCGCATGGCGCGCGCCATCGAGCCTTATGACCCGCTGTGGTTCGAAGAGCCGGTGCCGCCAGATATGCCCGAGGTGATGGCGCAGGTGGCGCGCGGCACGTCCATTCCGATCGCCACCGGCGAGCGGCTGACGACCAAGTTCGAATTCGCCCGCGTCATCGAAAACCGCGCCGCGACCATTCTGCAGCCGGATCTCGGCCGCTCCGGCGGCATTCTGGAGACCAAGAAGATCGCCGCCATGGCCGAGGCTTATCACATCCAGATCGCGCCGCACTGCTATTGCGGCCCGATCGTAGGCGCCGCCAATATCCAACTTGCGGTGACCTTGCCCAACTTCCTGATCCTGGAATCGCTGAAGCAGTGGGACGGTTTCCACGCCACGCTGTTGAAGAAGAAGATCGAGTGGCAGGACGGCGACGTCATTCCGTCGAAGGAGCCCGGCCTCGGCGTCGAGCTCAACGAAGCAGTCTGCGATGCGCATCCCTACACCGGCAAGGATCTGCATCTGCAGATGATGCAGACGCCGCTGATGCCGTGAGCGAAAGCTACGCCTTCATCGGCCTCGGCCATCTCGGCGGCAACCTTGCCGTCAGCCTGCTGCGCAACGGCTTTGCCGTCACTGTCGTCGACCGCGATCCGGCCGCCGTCGAGCGCCTTGTCGAGGTCGGCGCCACAGCGGCTGCAACCCCGGCGGAAGCTGCCGCCCGCGCCGGCAATGCGATCACTTGCCTGCCCTCGCCCAAGGTGAGCGAAGCGGTGCTAACCGGTCCCGACGGGTTGCTTCAGGGTCTGCCGACCGACGGCACCTGGATCGAGATGTCGACCAATGGCCGCGACGAGATTGTGCGGCTTGCCGCGATCGCCTCGGCCAAAGGCATCCGGACGCTCGAATGCCCGGTCACCGGCGGCGTGCATCTGGCGGCTGCGGGAAAAATCACCGCGCTGGTCGGCGGCGATGCCGCGCTCTACGAGAGGCATCGCCCGGCGATCGAGGCGATGTGCGCGAAATCCTTCCTGATGGGACCGGTCGGCTCGGCGGCGGTGATCAAGGTTATCACCAACATGCTGGCCTTCATCCATCTCGTCGCCGCCGGCGAGGCGCTGATGCTCGCCAAGCAAGGCGGACTCGACCTTGCCCAGGCCTATCACGCCATCGTCGCCTCTTCCGGCAACAGCTTCGTCCACGAGACCGAAAGTCAGCTCATCCTGAACGGCTCCTACGACATCGGCTTCACGATGGACCTGGCGCTGAAGGATCTCGGCTTCGCGCTGGCCATGGGCCGCGGCTTCGGCGCGCCCCTCGATCTCGCCGCCCGCGTCAACGCGATCTTCGAGGAAGGAAAGCGCGCCTATGGCGGCGATGCCTGGTCGACGCAGATCGTCAAATTGCTGGAGGACGCCGTCGGCACGGAGCTTCGAGCGCCGGGCTTTCCTGCCAGGCTCCAACCATAAGCCGACAAAAATTTAGCCAGCCATTTCAGTTGCCTGGGCGGGGCGGCGGAATCGATGCTCGAGGCTGTTGAATCAACACCTCAACGTCAGCGCACCCGGCAGCATCTCGAAGGTCGCCGGAATCCGTCCCGGCGACTCGCCGTCTACGTCGACCAGCGCGCCGTTCTTCTCGACGTCGCCGAGCGGCTCGACCAGCACCTTGCGGCCGCGCAGGATGGTAATGGCCGGGTGGTTGCGGTGCCGTCCGCCATAGAGCAGGCGAATGTCCCAGATAAGCTTCGGCTTGCTCGCCGCGCGCAGGATGACGATGTCGAACTGGCCGTCGGAAAGCTCGGCGTCCGGCGCGATCATCATGCCGCCGCCAAAGAACCTGCCATTGGCAACCGCCACCAACGCCATGCGCGCTTCGACCGGCTCGCCGTCGTCGACGGTGATCCTGACGTCCTGGAAGCGGTAGCGGATGAATTCCACCACCGTGCGCCAGAAGAACAGCGGCTTGGCCGAGACCCTGCCTTTGCGCTTGTCGGCATTGACGGCACGGTCCGTCGCGCCGGAGAGGCCGAGGCTTGCAATGTTGATGAAGTGGCGGCTGGCCAGCTTGCCGTGATCGTCGATGTAGCCGATGCGCCCGGCATCGATTTTTCGCGGTTTGGCGTCGGCGACGTGCTTCAGCGTGGCATCGATGTCCTTCGGCAATCCGAGTCCGCGGGCGAAGTCGATGCCGGTGCCGCATGGCAGCAGGCCGAGTTCGGTGGTCCGGCCGGTTTCCGCGGAGGCTTGTAACAAGCCGTCGGCAACCTCGCTGGCCGTGCCGTCGCCGCCGGCCGCGATCACGAGCTCGAAGCCGCTTGCCGCCAAGTCGATCGCCAGCCGCTCGGCATCGCCGCTTGCCTGTGTCTCGCGCAAATCGAACGCACCGAAATGCCTCTGCAGCGACGCGGCGACCTCCGGCCAATGCCGCTTGAGCTTGCCGCCTCCGGCAATCGGATTGAGAACCACCCCGACCTTCAATCCCGCCTCCCCCGGTGCATGTCATTCGAGGACGTGCACTCCCCAAAAAGGGTGCGGGACAATCGTCCCAAATCCTTTGCCGGCATTGAAACCCGCGCGAACCCGCAGAGCAAGACTTCCTTCTGGCCAGGCAGCGAAAAGCGGGGCAGGCTGTCTAAGGGGTCCGGGCTTGAATTTCCGAGGCTTTTGGCATTGGTCCCCGATAATCCCGCTATCCACAGGGTCGAGGGCATTCCGCAAACCACTTGCCCGGCGTACGTTAAACCCATCTCAGGCGGCTACCGATCGCCCAGCCGAAAGGCGAAAGCGAAAGGCGGATTTCCTGAGGCCCGTACGGCCCGGAACGAGAGCAGGCTTGCCTGTTCGAGGGACGGAAGCCGAGACCTACGGGGCCGCGGAAAGCGTGCCAACGCCGACGGCGGACCGATGCTGCCATGAAGGACGGCAAAAACCTTCGATGGCGCGCAGGGCAAAGCCCGCAAGGGTGGAGACCGGCGTGGTCTGGAACGGGCGCTGCCCTCGGGTGGCGACTGGCAGGACCGTCAAAATCAAGGCCGACCTGGCGCGACATCTTTCGGGAGTTGCTGCCGAGATCGGGTCCTGATCTGACAGGGAGGCGCTGGGAGAAATCCCAGCGCCAACTGTCTTTTGGGGCTTAGCGTCCGGCCCGTCTGTCGCCGTTACATCGCCAACCATGCAAACGCCACGGCGAGCGATCGCCCTTCGCCGGTAACCAGCTTCGCGCATTGTTGCATCGGCGGGCTGTTCCTCGCGCCAAAATCGGCTAACGTCCAGCGTGACGTGAAGGGGGATGCTTCATGCCGCTGACCTGGAAGCCTGCCGTCGCCGGCATCTTCGCCGACCGTCTCGGCCTTTGCTTGCCGCTGTGCCGCTCTTTCGATCCAGAGCATGATCCTGAAAAGTGGGAACCGGTTTTCGGAAGAAGATCATGCTCCGACAAAGAACGCGCGGCCTGACATGTTCCTGCTGCGCTGGCTGAGACGGCTCATCAAGACAATCGTCTGGCTGATCGTTCTCGTCGTGCTGATCCCGGTCGTCGGACTGGCTTACGGGTTCCTCACCACCGCTTCCCTCGACAAGACCCCGCTGCCCGGCATCGCCGACGGCGCTCCGCCGGCAGCGCTCGCCTCCAAGGTCAGGCAAGCGACGCAGCACTATCAGTTGCCGCCGCAGTCGACCTGGCTCGCTTACCCGAAATGGGCGGCCGTCTATGCAGCGCGCGACTATGCCGCCTTTGTTGCCAAGGATCAGCCGAGCGGCTTTCCCTATTGGGCTTCTATCGGCCAATACTGGCAGGATTACGCGATCGTCATCCGCATCACCTCCGCGCGCGGCATCGACATCCTCGACTACGTCGTGCCGACGGCCATCGGCACCGGCCTGACAGTCGACGGCGCCCTGCAATGGGCCTACGAAAACACGGTCGGTCGCGTCACAGAGGTAATCGCAGGCAAGCGCATCGCGGTCGATATCTATCAGGCGAAGGCGGCGGGGGAGTACGCCTCCCTTCTTGAGGCCAGACCCTGGTCGGACTTCCCCTACGCCGAAAAGCGCGCCGGACTGTTTGCCGTCCAGCCCGCGACCGGCGACGATTCCATCCGCACCAGCGAACGCAAGCTCGCCTTCGGCCTCGCCGGCACGGTCAAGCAATGGTGCGCCAATCTGAGCAAATCGCTGTTCCCCGCGGCCGGCGACGCCGGCCTGTCCGACATCCATATCTGGGCCAAGGGCCCTGTTGGCGAGACGACGCGCAACGAGCCCGACACGCTTCTCGAACGCGATCTGGGCGCCGACGGCACCGTCTTCGTCACCAGACAGGCAACGCTTACCGAAATGGTCCCGCGCCTTATCGACAAGGGTGTCTCCTTCGTCGAGATCGGCGGCAATGACGAGGTTCTTGTCACGGTGACCTCAAGCGCGGCGATCACCGCGCCCGAGGGCTCGCGCGCGTTGTTCAGCCACGCGGTCCCGGTGGAGCCCGACACACGCCGCACCGCTTTCGCCGTCGCCGTGCGGAAGCTTCACACGGTGTTGCCTGCTCTGGCCAAGGCTGGGGCCAAACTGGAGCGCATCTATACGGACTGAGGCGATGCGGCTGTCGTAGCAAGCGCAGCCGGTGCGTTCTATATCGACCAGTTCCCGCGCAGACGACGCCGCTTTTGTCGATCCACTCCGTGGTGTTTCACACCGGAAGCCAAAATCCCGCCTTGTTCGCGCGCGATGGCATATCGGGTGTTGTCCAGAACCAATGGCGACATGGACCTGAATGGCTGCCGGGGGGCATCTCGAAGGGACGAGACCGTGATCAAGACCGCCCTTGTCGCCATGACCATTGTCGGCTGCGACTGCGACGCCAAATTGTGCGAATATATCGGTGAGACGCCCGCCAAATGGACGACCATTGCCGATTGCGAAGCGGCGATGAAGAGCCAGATCCTGCACCAGCGCAATTTCAATTATCCGCTGGTCTCAGGCATCTGCCGCGAAAAAGGCTCGGCTTCCTCCGCCGAGCTCGCCGCGAAGGCTTCGAAGCCCGACCTGAAGCCAGCGAACCGCACGGTCGAGACCGACGCTCCGTTGCCACCGGAACTCAACCGTCGTCCGAGCGTGCCGGTCGGCGGAACGGTTACCGCCAGCGAAACGGCGGCTGCAAGGCCGGTCGCCTTCGAGAGCGCGATCGATGGCGGTCGCGCGGTCGTTTACCGCACCAAAGCCGGCTACGCCGTAGTCAAGACCGATCTCGGCCGTGCCGCTGGCGCCACCGTGGACGCAGCCAAGCGGTCGGCAACCTGGCTGGCCGGTTTAACCGGCCTCTAGTCCGGTGCCTCAGTTCAGCTTGATCTTCAGCGTCTCCCAGAACTTGTCGATCAGCGGCTGCTCGGTCGCGTTGTCCTGATCGCCGATGCGCGTGATGAACAGCACCCCCTGATCGGAAGTGCCGTAGCCGACGATCTCGAAATCCGCCCGGTCGGTTCGGGTCTTGACGGTAGCTTTGATGCCGGTGAGTTCCTTGCCGTCGGCAAGCTTGCGAGTCGTAGGCTCCTGCGTCACTGTCCCGCCCGCCTGAACCGTTTCCTTGGTCATCTCCTGCAACATCAACTGGTTGAGCGAAACCGGGTTCATGTTGTCGTATTTCTGCACGACGACGAGCGTGGCCAGGGCCGAGGCCATCATGTACTGCGTGATGCCGTCGCCCAGATCGGTCTTGGCAACCGAATTGCTGCTTGGATGGACGAAGGAAACGTGCCACCGGAGAAGGTGGCGAAATCATTATGCTCGAGCCGCACCCTGCTGGTCTTGCCGCCGGGCAAGGTCACGTCGACATCCTCGCCCGGATCGATGTCGACCGCCACACCGTCGATTGTCAGCTTGAAAGCCTTGGGATCCCCCGCGCGGGCGAGCCCGGCGCAAAGCATGATCGCGGCGAATGCCACAGCCGCAAGTTTCATCCGCATCGCTCGCTCCTCTTCAAGCCGTTTTTCGCCGCCCTTCCGCGGCTCACGTCGGCCGAGCCAAAATCGCTCCGTTCGACCACATAACATCGTTGCGTGACGGATAACGCCACCGCCTCGCAAAAACCATAGGCGGTATAGGCAATGCCGGCGCGCTGATGCGCCTGGTCGCCCTGGCGCTGGTGCTCAATGCGGGCTCCTGGCACATGGTGTTTGATAGCTCAGGCGATATCGTTGCGTGCCACTTCAGTTGAAACTCCGGTCACCCGTACGATAATGCCGGACAGTGCAACGAAAGGCCTCCGCCATGAAACTCGCAGCCTGCACCGTGCTTTCCCTGATGCTGGCCTTGACCCCGATGCCGGCCGCGACGCAAACCTCCACGCAAGGCGACGATATGGTTGTCGGCGTTGCCTCCGACGATCCGGCTATGGCCGCGGCAATCGCACAAGCCCGCGCCAGCCTGGATCAATTCCTCACATTGTCGGAAGCGCCTCCGCCCGGAACGTCCGATTTCAAATTGAAGGTCGAGGTCAGGGACGGAAATGCCTCGGAACATTTCTGGATCATCCCCTTTCACAAGACCGCGAAGGGGTTCGCAGGAACATTGGCGAATGAACCGCAAGCCGTCCGCAACGTCGTCGCCGGTCAGGAACTCGAATTCACCCGCAGCGATATCTCCGACTGGGGCTACACCAAAAACGGCCGCCAGGTCGGCAGCTTCACCGTCTGCGTCCTGTTCAGGACAATGGCGCAGGAAGAGGCCGACTATTATCGCCAGAGCTACGGCTTCGACTGCTGACCGGTCGCGCCTGCGGCCGGTATAGCTACCCGGCCGCCTCGTCCTTCGCCCCGATCTTGCGCACCAGCGCCGCCGTCGCCAGCATCGCGCCGAGATCGGCGATCATCGGCGCGACATGCGTCTGATAATCGATCGGCACGGAAATCTCCGGCAATTCGAAGAAGTTTTTCGATCGCGGCATCAAGAGAAAGCCGTCGCTGCCGCTGAGTGCGACGCGGGCCTGATCGAAAGGCCATGTCTCGCCAAGCCAGGTCAGCGCCCGCGCCAGCCGTCCCGTCACCAACGGCCGAGCCGCCTCGACATTGTCGGTGCGAAATTCATAAGCGGCGTCGAGTTCGGCCACACCGCAGGTCAATTCCTGCATCTTGCTGGCGAACATGCCGCGGAAGAAATGCACCACCTTGTTGGCCTTGCGCGCCGCCACCAGGGTTCCCGGGAAAGGCTCGATGGTCTCGAACGCCACGACGATGCCTTTGAAGGCAACGGTCTCGCCCTTGCCCGTTCCTTCCGACAGTCTCGTTTCGTAGAGCTCGAACGGGAAATCCTCGTAGCGCCCGGCAATGATGTCGTCGAAGCTCTGGCGGTTGAAGGGTCCGACCGTTTCGCGCGGCAGCCTGTCGAAGGAATTCGGCCTGACGCCGTGCTGGTAGCGGACATCGCGCACGAAGCCGAAGATCATCGGCAGGAGTGTGTCGCGGAAGGATTGCTGCAGCCGTGTCGCCGGCTTGATCGCCCGGAAATAGAGCACCGACGCGGCGACGAAGCCACCAAGATAGAGAAACACATGCGGCGTCGAGAACCATTGCTCGTGCGGGTCGGCGACTTTGTTGAACAGCCAGGCAATGAGCGCTACGCAGACGATGAGCAGGCCGAGGAAGACCGGAACGCGCCAGCGAACCTGCCGCTGCGCCGACGCCCGCCTCGCTTCATAAGCCTCGATTTCGCGCCTGATGCCGGCGATCACCGCCTCGCCCGGCATGAAATCCGTTGCTTCCATGGCCAACCCCCCGGCCGCCGCTGAGGTGGCGATGATAGCGGCTTTTGCGCGAAAGTCGCCAGCATTGGACAGGCGCTCAGACAGAGCGTGTCGGAAAGATCGCGTCGAGACGGGCCGCAACCCGCCGCTTGTCCGCACCATCCAGTGCCTCTATTGGCACCAGGCGCTCGTGGTTGCCCGCACGCAGCCGCATGAAGAAATGCAGCTGGTAGCCTTCTATCGCGCCGCGCATGTCGAGGCCGGCGCTGACATCGACGGTAAGAATGACGCCGATACGGCTGGGCCATGGCTGACGAGAGAGTGCGGTGCCGAGAAAATCGCCAAGCCCGTAGGCGACGACAGTCTTGCCGATCCGCTCGACCGGCTGCACGACATGGGCATGGTGCCCGGCGATCAACCCGACGCCATGGCTGGCCATCAGCCTTGCCAGCGCGCGCGTGGCCGGCCGCGGGAAATGCCTGAATTCCCAGTCCCAATGCGGCACGGCGCAGATGAGGTCGATGCCCTTGGCGGCATCGCGGCGCCACCGCGGCGGCTCGACGGTCATCGACACACGGCCCGAAAACAGCGCCGCATCGGCGTTGCGCCAGAGCGTGAAGGCGGCAAAACCCAGCGTCAGCGGTCCGGCCGAAACCCGCTCGATGGGCCCCTTGGCCGGTGTGCCTATGGTGCGGATGCCAAGTCGCTTCAGCGTGGTGACCGTCTGATCGAAACCGGCAATGCCCTGGTCAAGCACATGGTTGTTGGCCAATGACAGCACCAGCCTGTCTCGCGCGATACCGACAGCCGCAAGCGTGTCGACCAGGAATTGCTCGGTCATCGTGTGATGCGTGCCGAGCTTTGTTCCCAGCATGGCACTCGGCCGTTCGACGATCGGGCTCTCGCAATTGCCGACCACGAGGTCGGCGGAGGACAAGAGCGCCATGATCCCCGGGTCGCATTGCGGTGCGCCGCGATTGGCGACGGCGGAGATATCGCCGACGAAAGCCAGCCGCACCGTCCGCGCCGGTTGTGGTTCGATCAATGTCGCCGCCGGCGCCGCAAAGCCGTTCCTGTCGCCGCCAAGCGATGGCTTCAAAAGGCTCGGCAGCCAGGACAGTTTGTAGGAAAGGGGATAATTCGACACCGGGAGCCCAAATCGTTTGCCCTGTGTAGACGGTCAGCCAGGGAGGTGTCGACCGTCGGGCTCTTGGATTGCCGTCGTCTGTCGCTGGCAGGCGGAGCGGAGCGAATATGTGTATTGTTCGAGCAACCGCAACACGGAGGAACGAGATGAAATGTCTGGCAAGCCTGCTCGCATCGGCCCTCATGTCATTGCTGCCGCTGTCTGCCGCCTCGGCGGCCGCGCCCGAAGCCGCGACCGCTCTGTTCGAGGCCAAGACCGTCGCGGGCCGCAATGCCGCGCTGGCCAAGCTCGAGGCTGCGGCGCCCAGCGATCCGGCATCGGCTTATGCCGCCGGCGCCGGTGAATTCTTCACGGCGCTGGAGATCCTGGCCAGCGGGCTGCATCGCCATGGCTTTGAAAGCCCGCAATCCTTCATGCTGCCGCTGATGCGGCTTCCCGTTCCGGATAATCCCAATCCCGAACCACTGACCTATGAAGAATTCCGCGCCATCCTGGTCGCTTTCCACGATCGCCTGGAAAAATCCGCCGCCACACTGGAGTCAGTGCCGGCCGGCGCCGACATCGGCATGGTCGTCGACCTCACCCATACCGGCATCGACCTCAACGAGGACGGCGCCATCGCGCCCGACGAAAGCTTCGCCGCGATCATGGCATCGCTGTCGCACGGCAGCGTCGACACCAGCGACGGCGCGCCGTCGCTGACCTTCCGCTTCGATCGTGCCGATGGCTACTGGCTGCAGGGCTATGCAGCATTCCTCATGGCGCAGGCCGATTTCTGGCTGGCGCATGATTTCAGAAGCACCTTCGACGGCTCCTTCCACATGCTGTTTCCGCGCGCCAAACTACCTCTGCAGGACATTCTGGTGCCACCGCCGAGCGAGATGGGCAGCAACATTTTCTCCTCCGAGTGGCGTATCGCCGATTTGATCTCGATGGTGCATCTCATCAACTGGCCCGTGGTCGAGCCCGAACGCCGCAAGGCGGCGCGCCGCGAACTGCTCGAAATGATCCGGCTGTCGCGCGAGGACTGGAAGGCGATCCGCGCCGAGACCGACAATGATCACGAATGGCTGCCCGGACCGCAGCAGAAAGGCGTCAATCCGCTCACCGGCCTTGAAGTCAGCGAGGAGCAGGTGCAAGCCTGGCTTGCCACCTTGACGATGGCCGAGGACCTGCTCGAAGGCCGGGTGCTGCTGCCGCATTTCCGCATCACCGGCAAGGGCATCAACATGAAGCGTTTCTTCGACGAGCCGAAACCCTTCGATCTCGTCCTGTCGATCACCGGTCCGGGTATCGCGCCCTATCTCGAGAGCGGCAAGATCCTGGCAAGCCGGGATTTCGACCAGATCCAGCGTGAGTTCGGCGGCGGCGGTTTTTTGACCTTCGCGCTGTGGTTCAACTGAGGCCGCAACCGATCGATAGCTACCGTATCGCGCCCTGATACAGCACCGGCTCCGCCTCTTCCGGGGCGAAGCGGCGCGCCAGCGTGCGGAAGGCGCTGTGCACGCCGTCGCGGTCCCAAGGCCCGCCGCGCGGCCGCTGTTGCCGCGCAACTGGCGGAAGCGGCAGCGCCTGAAATCGATGCCACGCTGCCTTGAGGACTCGCCGGCGGCGACGCCTCTCCTGACAGCCTTCTGTCAGCAGCGTCGGCTGCCGCTGCCGCCGCTTTCACTCCGCTCTTTCCATTTTGGCCGAGTCCACCCATATTCGGCCCATGGCCAAACGTCCTGACAACAAAACGCCTTCGCCGGCGCAAGATGGCGCGCCGAAGCGGCGCAGTCCGTTGACCGAGTTCCTCGACGCCGCCGAGCCGCTTGATCCGGGTGGTTTTGCCGAAGCGCCGCAGGCCGACTTTTCCGGCGCGCCGCTGACCGGTTCGATAGCCGACTGGGCCGGGCAGATCGAGCGCGAGGCCGAAAAGCAGCCGAAGGCGAAACCGTCGAAGAAGATCCCCGAGCGCTCCGCCGCCCCCGGGCGCACGGCGCGCGGCACCTCGATGGGCGGCGCGGCGACGGCGCGCGAACGCACGGCAGCCGGCCTCAATCCTGTCGCCGGCCTCGACGTCTCGCTGGAAGAAGCCGAGACGATGACGTCGAGCGGCGTTACCGCGACGGTCGCGGCTCTCTCGGCACTGATCGAATCCGGCAATCCGCTGCACAAGGACGGCGTGTTGTGGACGCCGCACCGCCCGGCCCGGCCGGAGAAATCCGAGGGCGGCATAGCCATCAAGATGGTGTCGGACTTCGAACCCGCAGGCGACCAGCCAACCGCCATCAAGGACCTCGTCGAAGGCGTCGACAACGGCGACCGCACCCAGGTTCTGCTTGGCGTCACCGGCTCAGGCAAGACTTTCACCATGGCCAAGGTGATCGAGGAGACGCAGCGCCCTGCCTTGATCCTGGCGCCCAACAAGACGCTGGCCGCGCAGCTCTATTCCGAGTTCAAGAAATTCTTCCCCGACAATGCGGTGGAGTATTTCGTCTCCTACTACGATTATTACCAGCCGGAAGCCTATGTTCCGCGCACCGACACCTTCATCGAGAAGGAATCCTCGATCAACGAGCAGATCGACCGCATGCGCCATTCGGCGACGCGCTCGCTGCTCGAACGCGACGACGTCATCATCGTCGCTTCGGTGTCCTGCATCTACGGTATCGGTTCGGTCGAGACCTATACGGCCATGACCTTCCAGATGCAGATCGGCGACCGGCTCGACCAGCGCGCCCTGCTCGCCGATCTCGTCGCCCAGCAATACAAGCGCCAGGACATCAATTTCGTGCGCGGCTCGTTTCGCGTGCGCGGTGACACCATCGAGATCTTCCCGGCCCACTTGGAAGACCGCGCCTGGCGCATCTCGATGTTCGGCGACGAGATCGAGCAGATCACCGAATTCGACCCGCTGACCGGCCAGAAGACCGGCGAGCTGAAAAGCGTCAAGATCTACGCCAACTCGCACTATGTGACGCCGCGTCCGACGCTCAACCAGGCGATCAAATCGATCAAGGAAGAGCTCAAGCAGCGGCTGGTGGAACTGGAGCGCGCCGGCCGCCTGCTCGAGGCGCAGCGGCTGGAGCAGCGCACCCGTTTCGACCTGGAAATGCTGGAAGCCACCGGCTCCTGCGCCGGTATCGAGAATTATTCGCGCTATCTCACCGGCCGTCAGCCGGGCGATCCGCCGCCGACTTTGTTCGAATACATTCCCGACAACGCGCTGGTCTTCATCGACGAAAGTCACGTCACCGTGCCCCAGATCGGCGGCATGTATCGCGGCGACTTCAGGCGCAAGGCGACGCTGGCCGAGTACGGCTTCCGCTTGCCGTCCTGCATGGACAACCGGCCGCTGCGCTTCGAGGAATGGGACGCCATGCGCCCGCTCTCCGTCGCTGTTTCGGCCACGCCCGGCGGCTGGGAACTGGAGCAGTCCGGCGGCGTCTTCGCCGAACAGGTCATCCGCCCGACGGGGCTGATCGATCCGCCGGTCGAAGTGCGCCCGGCGAAAAGCCAGGTCGACGATGTCGTCGGCGAGATCCGCGAAACGACCCGGGCCGGCTACCGCACGCTGGTTACAGTGCTCACCAAGCGCATGGCCGAGGACCTCACCGAATACCTGCATGAGAACGGCATCCGTGTCCGCTACATGCATTCCGATATCGACACGCTGGAGCGCATCGAGATTCTGCGCGACCTGCGCCTCGGCGCTTTCGACGTGCTGGTCGGTATCAACCTGTTGCGTGAAGGCCTCGACATTCCCGAATGCGGCTTCGTCGCCATCCTCGATGCCGACAAGGAAGGCTTCCTGCGTTCCGAAACGTCGCTGATCCAGACCATCGGCCGCGCCGCGCGCAACGTCGACGGCAAGGTCATCCTCTATGCCGACCAGATCACCGGCTCGATGGAGCGGGCGATGGCGGAGACCAACCGCCGCCGCGAGAAGCAGATGGAGTGGAACGCGGCCAACGGCATCACGCCGGAATCGGTCAAGTCGCGCATTTCCGACATTCTGGATTCGGTCTACGAGAAGGACCACGTCCGCGCCGACATCTCGCAGTTCACCGACAATGCCGGCGCCATGATGGGCAACAATCTGAAGGCCCATCTCGAGGCCTTGGACAAGCAGATGCGCGACGCCGCCGCCAATCTCGATTTCGAGAAAGCGGCACGTGTCCGCGACGAGATCAAGCGGCTGCGCGAGATGGAATTGTCGATCTCCGACGATCCGCTGGCGCGCGAGGTGGAGGGCCAAAGCCCGGCATCCGGCCGCGAAAAGGGCAAGCACAACAAGGGCGTGGCCAAGCATCGCACGGTCGAGGAACAGGAGCGTTTCCGCAAGTTCGAAGAAGCACGCGCCGCCGAAGAGGCGGCCAAGGCCAGCCGCCCGAACCTGTTCCGCAAGCCGGCGCTCGACGAAATGGGCGCCGACGGTGCCGTCCCGGTGAAGAAGCCGCTGTTCGCCAAGCCGTCGATCGACGACATGGGCCCCGGCACCGATATGCCGACGCCGGCGGGCGCCGTCTCACGTTCGCTGTTCAAGAAGCAGTCGGCGCAGGAAGCGCATGGCTCCGACTTCGGCATTCCCGACGGGCCGGTCAAACCGCTGTTCAAGAAGAATTCGCTGGACGAGATGACCGTGCGGCGCACGGAAAAGCCGGTCGAAGGAAAAGTGCCGGCCAAGCCCAAGCCGATCTCCCCCGTTGTGGAGGCCGGCAGGGCAGAGGAGGGCGCGAAGGGGCGCGACGCTTCTCCAAAACCAATCGTTCGCCAGCGCGCCGGCATCGGCTCTTACGAAGACCCAGGCGACGAGCGTCGTCAGAAGCGCAGGCCGGGCAAGACAGGGCGGCCGGGGCAGTAGCGTCTTCGCCTATCCCCTTTGTGGGAGAAGGGAAGTACTCCACCGCTGCCGCCTTGCCATCACCCCCGCCCTTGGTGTAATCGCTGCACACTCAAACGTCTTGAAAGGAGGGCTCACGTGTTCACGTTCTATCGTCACCACCGTCAGCGTGGCCCGATCTCTGCCCTGCAGGCGAGCTTGCAGGGCTGACCAGGGACGGTCCGGGTTTTTTCCCGCTTCGATTTTTTGGTCTGCCCTTCGTGGTGCGCAACGCCGAGCCTGATGGCCAGCACGCGCACCGTCAAAGTGCATCCGGAGTTTGTCTCCGGCGAAAGACCAGAGAAATCCAAATGGCCCTGATCAGCCTCAAATCCCTCGGCGTCACCATGAGTGCGCCGCTGTTTTCCAATCTCGACCTCACCATCGGCGCCGGCGACCGGCTGGGTCTCGTCGCGGCCAATGGCCGGGGCAAATCCACGCTTCTCAAATGCCTGGCGGGTGACCTCGAACCCACCACCGGCGACATCACCCGGTCGCGCGGCCTGCGTGTCGGCCATGTCGAGCAATCCGTCGCCGAGCCGCTGCTCGACCGCAGCTTCCACCAGGCGGTTGCCGATGCCTTGCCGCCCGATCAGCGCGACAGCGAGTTGTGGCGCGTCGACGTGGTGCTGGATTCACTCGATGTGCCGGAAGACATGCGCGAACGCAAAATGCGCGCCTTGAGCGGCGGCTGGCAGAGGCTGGCGCTGATCGCGCGTGTCTGGGTCACCGACCCGGACGTGCTTCTGCTCGACGAGCCGACCAACCATCTCGACCTTGCCAAGATCAGCCAGCTGGAAACCTGGCTGAATGCATTGCCGCGCGAGGTGCCGGTGGTCATCGCCAGCCATGACCGCGCCTTTCTCGACGCCGTCACCAACCGCACGCTGTTCCTGCGCCCGGAAGAATCCCCGGTGTTTGCCCTGCCCTATTCACGGGCGAGAGAGGCCCTCGACGAACTCGACGCCTCGATGGCGCGCAAGTTCGAGCGCGACATGAAGATCGCCCAGCAGTTGCGCAAGCAAGCCGCCAAGCTCAACAACATCGGCATCAATTCCGGCAGCGACCTTTTGACGGTGAAGACCAAACAGCTCAAGGAACGGGCCGATAAGGTGGAGGATGCCGCGGTGCAGGCGCATCGCGAGCGCTCAGCCGGCGCGATCCGGCTGGCGAACCGCGGCACGCACGCCAAGGTGCTGATCACACTGGAAGACGCGGCGGTGGAAACGCCTGACGGCACGCTGCTGTTCAGGACCGGCAAACGCCATATCTGCCAGGACGACCGCATCGTGCTTCTCGGCCGCAACGGCGTCGGCAAGTCGCGTTTCATCGCCATGATCCACAACGCTATTGCCGAGCCAGGCACGGTGCCGAATGTCAAGGTGACGCCGTCGGCGGTGCTCGGCTACAGCGACCAGGCACTGTCCGGCATCAGCGGTGACGATACGCCGCTGGCAATGGTCTCGCGGCGCTTCGAGGTCGGCGAACAGCGTGCCCGCTCGCTGCTCGCCGGCACCGGCGTCGCCATCGAGATGCAGGAGAAAAAGATCGGCGCCTTGTCGGGCGGACAGAAGGCGAGGCTGATGATGCTGGTGCTGCGGCTCATCCATCCCAACTTCTATTTGCTCGACGAGCCGACCAACCATCTCGACATCGACGGCCAGGAAGCGCTGGAGGCCGAATTGCTGAAGCATCAGGCAAGCTGTCTGCTCGCTTCGCATGACCGTTCCTTCATTCGCACGGTCGGCAACCGCTTCTGGCTGATCGAGAAACGGCGGCTGACCGAAGTCGACAGCCCGGAGGATTTCTTCCGAGCGGTGGCGGAAGTCTCGGATTGACGACAACACGTCCAAATGGGCCGGCACAGCCAAATAGTGTCGGCCCACGGGCAAGTATTCGGTTGCGCTAATGCTTTCCTGAAAATCGAAAAAGGCGCATGCTGACGTCGGCAAACCGAGGGAGGAGCCGGTCATGCGTGGTGTGGACGTCGTCAAGAACCTTTATGACGCTTATGCAAAACGCGACATCGTAGGAGCGCTCGGCCACTGTTCCGACGATGTTGTCTTCCACTGGGTCGCCGAACCACAGGCCCCTTTTATCGGGGCAGGCAACGGCAAGCAGGAGTTCCTTGCCCGGCTTATGTCGCTGGACGATGCTTTCGAATACCGGCGCTTCGTCCCGGTGGAAATCATCGATGGCGGCGACAAGATCGCGGCGCAGGTCGAAATCCATTTGACCCGCAAAACCACCGGCCAGGAACTTGTCATGCGCACTGCCGATTTCTGGACAATACGCGACGGCAAGGTCGTCCAGATGGTGGAATATTACGACACGGCGCTGGCCGCGTCGGTGCTCTGAACAGCAAAATTTTGGGCGATCTGTCGGATCGTCCTTGCCTGCCGCGTCCTTGGAATGCCGACACGATGATGCCGGCATCAACCAGGGAGAACGATCATGTCGGTACTGTCATCCATCAATCGCTTCGCAAACCGCTATGCGGCGGCCCGCGCTCGCCGGCGTGGCGAACGCATCCTGCTTTCGCTGCCGGCCGCGCTGCGCAAGGACATCGGCTTTCCGGAAATCTTCGACGTGCGGAAGGATCCGGGTGTCTGACATGCGCTCGAGTAAGCGCCGCCGGGAGCCCGCCAATGAGGGCGGCCGCCAACAGGCGACCGTCAGTCAGTCATACGTGTCGCCCGAAAGCGGCGTCGCCTGCATCGAGCCGCGCTTTTCGAAAGCCTCGAACCAGCGCGTCAGCCTTGTCCGCGAGCGAAAACTCGGCAAGTGACGGAATGCCATCCACGATAGCGTGGTGGCGAGCGCTATGTGCCCGACATGAAGCGGCGCCTCGTCATCCAACGTGCTTTCGATCCAGTCGTAGCTCGCCTCGATTTTTTCCCGATAGCCTTCGGCAAGAGCCACATAGCGTAATTCTTCGGGTCTTCTTTCCGTCTCCCAACGCAAGCCTATTCCCGTCTGCGCCAGCCCTTGAGCGACGGCCTGGAGCCGCAACGCCTGCCAGCGCGCCTCACCGTCCGGCGGCAATAGCCTGGGACCGTCATGCAGCGTGTCGAAATAGGCGCAGATGACGTCTGAATCGAAGAGCGGCGCCGCATCGGGCCGCAACAGCACAGGCACTTTGCCGAGCGGGTTTTCGGCATAGACACGGGCATTGCGCAAGGTCGGGCTGGTTTCGTGATGGATGACCTCGAGCCGATCGGCGATGCCGACCTCAAGGGCAAAGACGAGCGCCTTGCGCGCGAAAGGCGAGTGCGTCTGGTAGTAGAGGATCATCGTCGTCTCGCACCGTTGGAGGAAGCAGGGGCGGTGTTTTTGTTACCCCGCCAGGCGCGAGAATTGCGCTCTGATTGGCCACCGCCGACGCAAGTTCATTTCGCGACTCCCGGACAGTGCGGACCCGTCGGCGCACTGCTTCCCAAAAAAATTCGCAGGTCGTGTAGGATCGCCGCCTCCTCGTTCGTCCTCTGGATCGCAAGGCCCGATCAACCCCGTAAAGAGGAACGCGAAAGATGAACGACCAGACCCCACCCCATGCGCAGGTGCTTGGCGGATTGACCCCCTACCTGCAGGTCGATGGCGCCTTCAAGGCGGCCGAATTCTACAAGAAAGCCTTTGGTGCGGAGCAGGTGTTCTTCTACCCGCCCGATGAGCAGGGCCGCACCATGCATATCCATCTTCACGTCAACGGAACGACGCTGATGCTGGGTGATGCCTATCCCGAGCACGGCCACCCATACAAGCCGGCGCAGGGCTACACGTTGCAGCTCCATCTCGGCAGCGACGACATCGACGCCTGGTGGCAACGCGCCGTCGATGCCGGCTGCGAGATTGTGACACCGCTGCAGGTCATGTTCTGGGGCGACCGCTGGGGCCAGGTGAAGGATCCCTTCGGCGTCGACTGGGCGATGAATGCCCCGGTGAAATAATTTCCTAGCGAGCAGGCGTCGCCGGCCGACGGCAGGACTGACGCGCTCACCGCGCCGGGTCGTATCCCCGCCGACCCGGCGCCCGTTTTTCAGCAGAGGAATTCCCCCATGTCCTATGTCGATGGCTTCGTGCTTGCAGTGCCGAAGGCAAATTTCGATGCCTACAAGAAAATGGCCGAGGATGTCGGCGCCGTCTGGATGGAACACGGCGCGCTCGCCTATGTCGAATGCGTCGGCGACGACGTGCCTTATGGCGAGCTGACCTCGTTCCCGCGCGCCGTTCAGGCAAAAGACGACGAGATCGTCGTCTTCGCCTGGGTGGTCTACGAGTCCAGGCAGAGCCGTGATGCCGTGATGGCCAAGGTGATGGCTGATCCGCGCGCGCGGTCGGACTGGCCGAACATGCCCTTCGACACCAAGCGCATGATTTTCGGCGGCTTCCAGACGTTCATAGAGCTTTGAGGAAAGGCCCCAAGCTGGGTTGAGATTGAGGTCAGGCCGGATCGAGAATGGTGGTTCCCGAGAACCGGAGCGGAGCGTACTTGACGTACGCAAGCACCGGAAGCGCAGGGGACCGCCATTCGCAGCCCGGCTTCACCTCAAGGTCAGTCCAGCTTGTCGAGCAGCGGCTTCAGCCGGTCCCCATAGCGCTTCCACAGATCGACCGAACCCTGATACATCGGCTGACGCACCTGCGCGGCGGAAGCCGTGCGCACGGGGCGGTCGGTCTCGTGGAACGACAGCACCTTGTCGTCCCAAGGCAGGCCGAGATACGTCATCAGCGCTCTCGTCTGACCTTCCTGGTCGGCGACGAAATCCTCGTAGCGCACGTCGTGCACGACCCCCGGCAGCACCTTGTGCCAATGCGCCATGATGTCGGTGTAGAGGTTGTGGAAGTCCGCAAGCTCGCCGAGTTCGTAGCCATAGCGATGGCTGTCGCCGCGGAAATGCACCTTGAAGATCGACAGACAGGTGGCAGCGGCGTCGCGCGCGCAATGGATGATCTTGGCCTTCGGCAGCATCATGTGCAGGAAGCCGACGAGCAGGAAGTTGCCCGGCATCTTGTCGGTGACATGGGCCAAGCCCGGATAGCGGGAATGCAGCATGTCGAGATAGGCCTGGCCGGCTTCGGCAAAGGCCTTGTCCGGCATGCCGGCAACGCCCCGCGGAAAGCCACCCTGCATGCTCATCGGGAACTGCTTGCCTACGGCGGTCTTCAGAAGGTTCAACTCGCCGGCGCCATATACCTTCGGATGGCTGGCGATGATCTGCTCGACCAGCGTCGTGCCGGAACGCGGCATGCCGACGACGAAGATCGGCGTATCGTCGGAAATGTCGCTCGGCTTGTGCTTCTCGAAGAAGGCCGCGTCGAACGCCGCCTTCATGGCCTGGAATTCGTCGCGTGTGCGGACCGGATCGTAGTCGATGCTTTGGCGGCGGATAGCGTTGCCTTCGGCGAAATAGTCGAAGGCGCGGCCATAATCCTTCAGATCGTCATTGGCTTTGCCGAGGCCGAAGGACAGCTGCATGCGCGCCAGGCTGCCTGGCTGTGCCTTGGCATGCTCGGCCTCCATGCCGGAAAGCTCCTTGTCGCGCTCGCTCTGGCGCTTCACCTGCGTCAAGAGCAGCCATGCCTTCGCCATGGGCGGCGCGATCGTCACCGCCTGGCGGGCGAGATCGGCGGCTTCGTCGAGCTTGCCCTTCTCCATCATGGCGACGCTTAAGCCGTAGAGCAGCTCGGCGTCCTTCGGCCTGATCGACAACGACTCGCGGAACAGGGCGATCGCCTCATCGAGGCGCCCGGCTTCCTGCAGCGTTTCTGCAAGCCCGATACGCGCCCGGACATGGAACGGATTGCGGCCGATGGTGCCGCGATAAATCTCCTCGGCGGCGTCGAACTGGCCGAGCTGCTTCAACGATGAACCGAGATTGTCGCGCGCGGCCAACTGATCCGGCTTAATATCCACCGCGCCACGGAAGAAATCGACGGCGGCGGCGACGCGACCGAGATCGCGCATGACGGTGCCTGTATTGTTGAGGAAGTCGGCATTGCCGGGCTGCAGCGCCACTGACTGCTCGATGAGGCCGAGCCCCTCCTCGCTGCGGCCGGTCTGATGCAGCAGCAACCCGAGGAAATGCAGCGCGGCGGCATGGTTCGCCTGCTGCGCCAGCACCTGCCGGTAGAGCGCCTCGGCCTCCTGGCGTCGCCCGGCCTGGTGCAGTTGCAGCGCCCGCTGCACATAAGGATCGAGGGCGCTCGCCGCAGAACCTGGCTTGCCGCCCGCGTTTGCCGCTCTTCTTTGATCTCTGTTAATGGGAAACCTGCCCTAGTTTGTTGGTCCGCCGGACCTAAGCCATACCGGCGGCAGATTCAAGAGATTGCATCAGTTCGGCCTCCCGGCAGTCCGAGCCGAATCCAGCAGGACTATGAGTCTGACCATCAGCACGGCCCATCCCCGACAATACGATAGTCGGCCGCCCGCGCCTCGCAGGCATTCGGGAAGGTGCGCTCTTCGCCGTGGCGCCTGGCGCAGACCGGAGCGTATTCGCGCGTGCAGAAGGTCTGCTCGCTGCCGCCACCACCGCCAGCGTCGCGGCACGGGCCGTCGCGCACAATGCGGTACCCTGCCCTGTCGGCCAGGCAGGCATTGGCGAAGGTCCGGCGGTCGTCGCCTCGGCGCGCGCAGACCGGCACATATTCCCTGGTGCAGAATTGCGGCTTCGGCCGCGGTGGGCGCGGCCGTGGTCCGTCGTCGACAACGACTGTACAGGCCGCAAGCAGCGCGGATAGAAGCAGAGCGACAAGGCCCTGTCGCGAGGCAATCGCTGCAAGAAACCGCATTGTCTTCCCTCCCCGATCCACGGCAAATATGCCGTCTCAAGACGATCCTCGCTGTTCCTGCCGCGAAAGCAAGCCAGGCTCCCGCCAGCCGGCAGAACCTGCGCCGAAGGGCATCAAACTGGCCCATGCCTGACCCGTCTCTGGCCGATGACCTGTCGCGGCGTCGGGTCTATCGAGGCCCTGCGTTGGATGCGCCGTCGGCCGTCTGCGGCCGCTATCTTGCAACCTTCACGTTTCCGTGTAATAAATTTCCCCGTTCGGGCATTTGCGACCCGGAGAGCGGCACGTTTTGGACGACCTTTCCCCGATAAGTGTGAATCTCTGACAGCCCCGTTTTTCGGCGGGGGGTTTGACCATGCGCGAATGCATGACCGCCGAAGCAACCACCGGGAATTGCCTGAGGCGCGAGGCAGCGGGCAAACCACATGACTGACGGGTGAAGGAGTTTCCCCAATGGCCCAGACCGGCACCGTAAAGTTCTTCAACGCCACCAAAGGCTTCGGCTTTATCACGCCCGATGGCGGCGCGAAGGACGTGTTCGTCCACATTTCCGCGATCGAGGCATCTGGCCTGCGCACGCTCGTCGACGGCCAGAAGGTTACCTTCGACGTCGAGCCGGACCGTATGGGCAAGGGCCCGAAGGCGGTCAACCTGCGCGCCGGCTGATTATCGCCGCCATCTGTCGATGCGGATTGAATGATGTGGCAGGATCGTGAACCGGCATCATGGCAGGCCTGAAATTTCGAAGGCGCGACGGAAACGTCGCGCCTTTTTCGTTCGGCAATGCTCGGATTGGCGGCTGAAAACTTTCTCTTGCCGATAGCGCTAAAATAAAGGACAAATTTCCTCTCGGGCAGTTTGCCGGCCCGAAACTGACTTGATGGGATCAAAGGAGCTTCCCATGCCGCAGACCGGCACCGTCAAATTCTTCAACCATGCCAAAGGCTTCGGCTTCATCACGCCGGATGATGGCGCGAAGGATGTCTTCGTCCACATCTCGGCGGTGCAGGCGTCAGGCCTTCCCGGTCTTGAGGATGGGCAGAAAGTGACATTCGACACCGAGCCGGACAAGCGCGGCAAGGGTCCGAAGGCCGTCAATCTGTCGGTCGGCTAAGCCGGCTCACGACGGATCCGACGGAGATTAAGTCAGGCGGGCCGCTCCCCGCCCTGTAATGGGCTGTGCCCAAGCCGAAAAATCGTTTTGATGGAATCTCGTTCAGCCTCCGTTCAGCCACGGTCCTTTATTAACCTTTGCTAAAGCCGGGCCGTATCCCCCTGAGACACGCGCGGGCCGGTGCGTAAGGAGACCGAAAATGAACCGAATTCTCAAGACCGCCATTTTGAGCGTTGGCATCGCCGCGACCTCTTTGGCAACCTTCTCGGCAGCCAATGCCGACGACTGGCGTTGGCATCACCATCACGGCGGCCATGGCGGCGATGCTCTTGCCGCCGGCGTTGTTGGCCTTGCGGCCGGCGCCCTGATCGGCAGCGCACTCAGCAATCCTGGGCCGCGCTATTACGATCGGGCCGATGACGACGGCTATTATTATGACCGGCCTGTGCGCCGCTACTACGTGCAGCAGCCGCGTGTCGTCTATGCCGATCGCTATGCCGAGCCGTGGACCCGCGGCTGGTACGAGTATTGCTCGGACCGCTACCGCAGCTTCAACTCGCGCACCGGCACGTTCACCGGCAATGACGGCGCCCAGCATTTCTGCGTCGCCAACTGAGTTTTCCGTCCGGAATTGCGTCAAACGAACTGGGTTCCCTGCCCTAAGAAAAGCGCCGCTCTTCAGCGGCGCTTTTTTTGGCATAACCACTCGCCACTTTGGCAGGTTCAGGTCAAGCCGAGCCGAGAGCGGCAGGTTCCGAGAACCGGAGCAGAGCGTACTTGAAGTACGTTGGCACCGCGAGCGCAGGAAGCTGGCACTCGCAGGCCGGCATCACCTGAATATCAGCACAAGCTAGGTCAGGAATGGATTGGTCCGCCGCTCGTCGCCAAAGCGGCTACCCGGGCCATGGCCGCATATGAAGCCGATGTCGTCGCCGAGCGGCAAAAGCTTTTGCTTGATCGAGGCAATCAACGTCGCGTGGTCGCCGCCGGGCAGGTCGGTGCGGCCGACCGAGCCGCGAAACAGCACGTCGCCGACATGCGCGAACTTGGCCGCGCGGTTATAATAGACGACGTGGCCGGGCGCGTGCCCCGGACAATGCAGCACCTCGAACTGGTGGCTGCCGAACGACACGACCTCACCTTCGCTCAGGAAGCGGTCCGGCACGCAGTTGCGCACCGGATCGGTGAGGCCGAAACGCCTGGCCTGGTTCTCGAGATTGGCAAGCAGCGGCTTGTCGGCCTCGTGCGGGCCAATGATGTCGACGCCGAGCGCGTCCTTGAGCTCCATCGCGCCGCCGGCATGATCGATATGCCCATGCGTGATCCAGATCGCGCCGGCGGTGATCGCATTGTCCTTCAACGCCTTGAGCACCTGATCGATATCGCCGCCGGGGTCGACGACGACGCCGGTCTTGTCATCCATGTCGAACAGGATGGTACAGTTCTGCTGGAATGGCGTGACCGGCACGATGCCGGCATTAAGCTGACCCATGATTATCCTTTCGAGATTTCGATCTGATGTAGGACAGCACAGTGACTGCCGTCCACCGTCGGCGTGAACTCGAAAACGAAAATGGGCGGCCGAAGCCGCCCATTTGAAAGCTCGAAACTTTGTCCGGGCCTATTTCTTCATCGCGTTCATCACCGCGCCGATGATGCCGGTCAGGATGGCGCCACCGCCGACGCCCCCGAGCAGATTCTTCAGGTCGAGCGCACTGCCAATGCCACCGGCCGCCGCCGCTGCCGCTGGACCGGCACCGCCGCCAAGCAAACTGCCAAGGATAGCCGCACCGCCGACGCCGCCGATGGCGCCGCCGAGAACCTTGGTGAGCTGACCCATCGCGGCCTGCTTCAGCGCAACCCCGATAGCCTGGCCGCCGACAACACCCGCAATTACCTGTACAACGATCTGAATAATCGTGTTCGTGTCCATGTAACTAGTCCCTCCATAGCCGCCAGCCTCCTGCGGCCGACGCCATCATGAGACGCCGAATTATTCGAAAGTCAAATGCGCAGATGCTGAAACAAAAGGGGCGGCTCGAAAACCGCCCCTAATGCATAAAAAAGCTGTGACTTTCGCTATTCAGCAGCAATCGCCTGCTTTGGTTGCACCGCAGCAGAATAGTCGTTCATCAAGGTCTTGGCGATTTCGCCGACCTCGAATCGGTACGGGCCGATCTCTGAGACCGGAGTGACTTCGGCGGCCGTGCCGGTGAGGAAGCACTGTTCGAAACCTTCTAGCTCGTCCGGCATGATGGCGCGCTCGATCACCTCAAGACCACGGTCTTTCGCCAGGCCGATAACGGTGCGGCGGGTAATGCCGTCGAGGAAGCAATCAGGGGTGGGCGTGTGGATCTTGCCGTCCTTGACGAAGAAGATGTTGGCGCCGGTGGCTTCCGCAACCTGGCCGCGCCAGTCGAGCATCATGGCGTCCGCATAGCCCTTGGCCTCGGCGGCATGCTTGGACAGCGTGCAGATCATGTAGAGGCCGGCCGCCTTCGACTTGGACGGCGCAGTGCGCGGATCCGGACGGCGCCACTCGGCGACATCGAGGCGGATGCCCTTGAGCTTCTGCGCCGGGTCGAAATAGCTCGGCCACTGCCAGATGGCGACGGCGCAATTGATGCGGTTGTTCTGCGCCGCGACGCCCATCTGCTCGCTGCCGCGCCAGGCGATCGGCCGCACATAGGCGTCCTGGAACCCCTGCTTCTTCAAAAGGGTTCGGCAGGCGTCGTCGATCTCGGCGACCGAATAAGGGATCTTGAAGCCCAACAGCCGCGCCGATTCATGCAGGCGCTCATTGTGCTCGGTCAGCTTGAAGATCTGGCCGCCATAGGCGCGCTCACCCTCGAAAATCGCGCTGGCATAGTGCAGGCCGTGAGTCAGCACGTGAATCTTGGCGTCGGTCCATTTGACGAACTCGCCGTTCATCCAGATAAAGCCGTCCAGCTGGTCGAAGGGAACGGATGCCATGGAAACCTCCCGCGGGCAGCTGCCCGCACATCGTTGTGTCATCTAGCGTTTGTGTCGGCCGCGCCGGTCTCGCGAACGCCAGCCTCTGCCTGAAAGCGTAAGCGGATATTCGTGGCATGGCAAACTCAGGAAGTTCCGGAAAAACGGCTCCCTCTTGCCTTTTCGTTCGCAATCGGCCGAAAAGCTTGTCAAAAATTATCATTGCCGGGAAATTACGTCAATAGTACTGACATAATTTCCCGTTTGGCATTGGAGACAAGATGACGGATCGAAGCCCCGCAGCCGGAAAACCGATAAAGACGGCGATCTCCGACGAAGACGGCATCGACTTTGCCATCATCGAATTGTTTTTCTTCGCTTATCGCGATTTCACATCCGATCCCGATCAGATCCTCGCCGATTACGGCTTCGGCCGCGCCCATCACCGGGTGCTGCACTTCGTCAACCGCAGGCCCGGGCTCACCGTTGCCGAACTGCTCGATGTGCTGAAGATCACTAAGCAGAGCCTGGCGCGGGTGCTGAAGCAGTTGATCGACACCGACCATATCGTCCAATTGCAGGGCCCGCGCGACCGCCGCCAGCGCGAGCTCTACCCGACGGCCAAGGGCCGCGCCCTGGCGCTGGCGCTGGCGCGGCCACAGTCGCGCCGCATCCGTGCTGCATTGGAGGATTCCGGAGCCATGGAGCGCGCCACGATCGAACGATTCCTGGAAGCGATGGTCAATCCGGAACTAAGAGCGCAGATCGACATTGTGCCTGCGCAAACATCGGGGAAGAACCATGGAGACCATTGAGAAGGTTGATAACCCGGCCGCGCCCGACGACGACGCGCCGCATCTTTTGGTGGTCGACGACGACACCCGCATCCGCAACCTTTTAAAGCAGTATCTGTCCGAAAACGGCTTTCGCGTCACGGTCGCCGGCAATTCGGGCGAAGCAAGGCGCAAGCTTGCCGGCCTCGATTTCGATCTTCTGGTGCTTGACGTCATGATGCCGGGCGAAACCGGTGTCGACCTTACAAAGGCGCTACGGGCCGAGAAGAACGTGCCGATCCTGATGCTGACGGCGCTGTCGGAAACCGACAGCCGCATCACCGGGCTGGAGGCCGGCGCCGACGACTATCTGCCAAAGCCGTTCGATCCGCGCGAGCTGATCCTGCGCATCAACAACATCCTGCGCCGCGGCGGTCCGTCGGCGACGCCGAAGGTCGAGCAATTGGTGTTCGGCCCCTACACCTTCCAGATCGCCAAGCGCGAATTGAAGCGTGGCGGCGAAGCGCTGAAGCTGACCGACCGCGAACAGGAAATCCTGGCGATCTTTGCCGCGCGGGCCGGCGAGACGATACCGCGCCACGAACTGGTCGGCGACGAATCGGATGTCGGCGAGCGCACCATCGATGTCCAGATCAACCGGCTGCGCCGCAAGATCGAGCGCGACCCGTCCAATCCCGTCTGGCTGCAGACGGTGCGCGGTATTGGGTATCGGCTCAGCGTGGAATAAACTACCTCCCGAAGGCCTCGAGCATGATCCCGAAAAGTGGGAACCGGTTTTCGGAAAAGACCATGCTCCACCGAATGGCCATCGACGAGCAGAAGGCGAATGGCGACCACGCAATTTGAACAGCCGGAAGGGGGCGGCCTCGGCGATCTGGCGATCCGGACGCTGAAAGCGATGCCGCGCGCCTGGAACCGGTTCTGGCGCCTGGTCGCGCTCTACATGCCGAAGCGGCTCTATGCCCGCTCGCTGATCATCGTCATCGCGCCGATGATCCTGCTGCAGTCGGTCGTCGCCTTCGTCTTCATGGAACGCCATTGGCAGACGGTCACGCAGCGCCTGTCGCAGGCTACCATCGCGGACATAGCCGCCGTCATCGACATGATGGAGACCTATCCGCATGACGCCGACTACGCCAACATCATCCGCATCGCCCAGGACCGCATGCAGCTGAAGGTGGACCTGCTGCCGCCCGATCCGCTGCCGCCGCCCGGCCCGAAACCGTTCTTCTCGATCCTCGACGAGGCCTTGTCGTCGGAAATCACCAAGCAGATCAACCGTCCGTTCTGGATCGACACGGTCGGCAACTCCAACGTCGTCGAGGTTCGCGTCCAGCTTGAAGGCAAGGTGCTGCGTGTCTTCGTGCGCCGCAGCCAGGCCTATGCCTCTAACACACACATCTTCCTGATCTGGATGGTCGGCACCTCGCTGGTGCTTTTGATGATCGCCATCCCGTTCCTGCGCAACCAGATCAGGCCGATCCTGACGCTTGCCGAGGCCGCCGAGAGTTTCGGCAAGGGCCGGCCGATGCCGCGCGATTTCCGCCCGCGCGGCGCCGAGGAGGTGCGGCGCGCCGGCTTCGCCTTCATCCAGATGCGTGAGCGCATCGAGCGCCAGATCGAGCAGCGCACCGCGATGCTGACCGGGGTCAGCCATGACCTCAGAACCATCCTCACCCGCTTCAAGCTGCAATTGGCGCTGGCCGGCGGCAAGACAGAGACCAAGGCCGCGCTCAACCAGGACATCGACGACATGCAGTCGATGCTGGAAGGTTATCTGGCCTTTGCCCGCGGCGAAGCCGCGGAAGACGCCGGCCGCTTCGACCTGGAAAGCTATTTCCAGAAGCTTGGCGAGGAAGCGCAACTGCGCAAATGCAGGCTGACGACGACGCTAACCGGCGATCCGACGGTCCACGTGCGGCCGAACGCCTTCGCCCGGCTGCTGGCCAATGTCATCGGCAACGCCTTCCGTTATGCCAAGACGGTCGAGGTCCATGCCAACCACAGTCGCGGTTCGCTCATCGTCACCATCGACGATGATGGTCCGGGCATCGCGCCGGACAAGCGCGAGGAAGTGTTCAAGCCCTTCCTGCGGCTCGACGAAGCGCGCAACCTCGATGCCAGCGGCACCGGGCTTGGTCTGTCGATCGCGCGCGACATCGCCCGCAGCCATGGTGGTGACATCAACCTGGAAGACAGCCCGCTTGGCGGCTTGCGCGCGGTGATCAAGGTCCCGGCTTAGGTTTCGACGAGCAGGCTTCATCCGCCCGTCATGAAATCATGGTCAAGAGCGCGCATGAAGCGCGCGACCCTTATCGATTCGGCCTTACCGCCCCGCTTCGATCCCGCGCCTTCCCGGGTGCGCTGGAGCGAAGCGAGAGCGGCTGCCTGGTCACCATTCCGGCACCGTGCCGGCGCGCTTGATACCGGTAAAGGACCGCCATGCGCATCCTGATGGTCACCGACGCATGGCGGCCGCAGGTCAATGGCGTGGTGCACACGCTGGAACGGCTTACCGAAGCGCTGAAGCCGTTCGACGTCGAGCTCGATTTCCTGACGCCCAACCTGTTTCGCACTTTGCCGATGCCGACCTATCCCGACATCCGGCTGGCGTTGACCACGCCTGGCCGCGTCGCGCGGCTGATCGAGGCGCGCAAGGCCGACCATATCCATATCGTCACCGAAGGGCCGCTCGGTATCATGGCGCGGCGCTATTGCCGCAAGGCGGGCCGCCCCTTCACCACCAGCTACCACACGCGCTTTCCCGAATATCTCAGTGCCCGCTTGCCGGTGCCGGAGAGCTGGGCCTACCGCTGGCTGCGCGACTTCCACAATTCCGGACGGGGCACGCTTGTCGCCACGCAGTCGCTGGCCGACGACCTCGCAGCGCGCGGCTTCAACAAGCTGAGGCCCTGGACGCGCGGCGTCGACACCGAGCACTTTCGCCCGGACAAGCGCAAGGAAACGAGCTTTCCACACCCGATCTTCCTCAGTGTCGGCCGTGTTGCGGTCGAAAAGAACCTCACGGCTTTTCTCGACCTCGATCTCCCTGGCAGCAAGGTGGTCGTTGGCGAAGGTCCGGAACTGGCCAGGCTCAAAGCACGCTATCCGAACGTGCATTTCCTTGGACATCGGCCGAATGACGAGTTGGCGGAGATCTATGCATCGGCCGACGTCTTCGTCTTCCCGAGCCGCACCGACACGTTCGGCAATGTCATCACCGAGGCTTTGGCCAGCGGCACACCTGTGGCCGCCTTTCCGGTGACCGGACCGATCGACATCGTCGGCGACGGCGCCGGTGGAGCGGTGTCGAACGACCTGCGCGAAGCAGCCCTCAAGGCGCTTGACGTCGATCGCGCCGAAGCGCGCCAGCGCGCCATGCGCTACAGCTGGAAGGCCTGCGCGGAGATGTTCCTCGACGCGGTCGACGAAGCGCTGGGCAAGGCAAGCAAACACACCGATCAGGGTGCCGTGGCATCAGGTCCACCCAGGCTCGTTCTAGAATAGCCGACCGCCGTTCGGCACCTTGCGCTCGATGGCGCCGAGCACGACGGCGCCCTCCTCGTCGGGAAAACCCAGCGTCAGCACTTCCGACATGAACGGGCCTATCTGGCGCGGCGGGAAATTGACGACCGCGAAGACCTGGCGGCCTATGAGCGTTTCCGGCGCATAGTACTTCGTGATCTGCGCCGACGACTTCTTCACCCCGATCGTCGGGCCGAAATCGATCTTGAGCTTGAATGCCGGCTTGCGCGCTTCCGGAAACGGCTCGACCTCGACGACCGTGCCGGCGCGGATGTCGACGCGATCGAAATCGGCAAAACTGATCTCGGGCTTGCGCTCGCTGCTCGAACTCATCGGCAACAGTGCTCAGGCGTTTCCGTGCGTTTCGAACAGCACGCTCGACAGCGCATCCTTGGCCGAAGTGCCCGACCAGACGACGAACTGGAAGGCCTGAAAATAGCATTCGCAGGCTTCAAGCGCTGAGGACAAAAGCACCTCGACCTGTTGGCTCGACGGCTCGACCCCGCCGGCAAGCAGCAGCGACTGGCGGAACATGATCGCCCCTTCCTGCTCCCACAGGTCGAAATGGCCGAACAGCATCTGTTCGTTGATCAGCGACAACAGCCGCATCACCTCCAGCGCACGCGTCTCCGGCACCTTGATGTCGAAGGCACAGGCCAGATGCAGCGCCTCGAAATCCTCCATCCAGGAGAAGGAGACGTGATAGTCGGTCCAGCTACCAACCACGGAAATCGAAATCTCGTCGTCGCCGGCGCGCTCGAACGACCAGTCGTTGTTGTGAGCCACCTGCTCGATGACGTCCACCGGGTGGATTTCGCGAGATATTTCGAGTTCGAGGAGTTCCATCGATGCTTCCTGTCGTTCTGAGAGCGCCGCCACACGCTCCGCGAGAGAGGGCACGCACAACGAACAATCTTGTCTAGAACTCGGACGGTCAGGACTTTCCAACGCAAAGACCCCAACCGGATCCCACCGCCCGGCGCATGACCCTGCTCCGAATCATGCAACAAATTCAGTCTATTGATCGGGAGTCGCGTGAACAGCCCAATTTTTCGCACTGCGTCATTCGCATGTGGAAAGCCGCTGTCACAAAGATTCATGCAATGCCGGTAAACGATTCACGGCAAAGCGATTTTTCGGATCGCGCTATGTGGAAAAGTTTAACGATTATTTTTTTGCGCGGGGCTTTGCAGCACCCGCTGGTGCGGCCTGCCCGGTCAATTCGGCAAGCCTGGCCTCGAGCGCTTCGACGCGCGCCGCCAATTGGATGTTGTCTTCGCGTGCCTTGACTGCCATCTCGCGCGCCGCCTCGAACTCCTCGCGCTGCACCACGTCCATGGAGTTCAATATGCGCTCGGCCTGGGCCCGGAACGCCGTCTCCACCTCGCGCCGCACACCTTGGGCGGCACCCGCGGCGTCGGTCATCAGCTTGGCGAATTCATCGAGAATGCGGTTCGGTCCGGTCGACATGGCAGATCCTCGGCTTTGGTCGTTTTGACGTAGTGGCGTGCGAGGCGGAATGCAAGAACGTTAAAGATGCCTGCGACGTCGGGGGGCGGCTTCTGCGCAAGGTGGTGGCAATCGCGTTCAATAACTATTATTGTTCTAGAATGATTTGCGGGAGCGTCATCATGGCCATTAGCGCCGATTTGGGCACACGGCTCGAAGATATCGTCAATCAGCTCGTCAACACCGGCCGCTATAATTCGAAGAGCGAAGTGTTGCGCGAAGGGGTCCGCCTCGTCGAGGAGCGGGAGAAGCGGCTTGCCGCTCTCGATGCGGCCCTGGCCAAAGGCATTTCGGACGCCGATGCCGGTCGGGTCAAGCCCGGCGACACGGTGTTGGACAGGCTCGAGGCCAAGTACAAGGCAATGGCAGAGAGGACCAAGTGAGACGGCTGGTCTTCGCGGATCAGGCCGAAGCAGACTTGGAAGCCATTGGCGACCACATTGCCCTCGACAACCCATTTCGAGCCCTCACGTTTGTTCAGGAACTGCGCCGCGATTGTGTGGAACTATGCACGATGCCGGAGCGGTATCCGATCTTTGAGCGACATCGTTCCTTCGGCGTTCGTCGGCGCGTCCATGGCAACTATCTGATTTTCTATCGCGTTGGCGTCGAGACCGTGGAGGTACTGCATATACTACACGGCGCCATGGACCTTGGAGCGATCTTGTTCCCCGAAGATTGACAACGCCATCCTCCTTCGGGAAAGCCTATCGTGGTACTCTCGTCGCGACTTGCGTCAACCACGAGCCACTCTCACTCGGGATCAACCAATGGCAACGCCCCCGCGCCGACCGACAAATCCGATGGCCGCCGCAGAAGCCGCCTTCAAGCCGGCCAAGAAACCAGCTCCGCCAATTCGCGAGCCCGCGGCCGCTCCGAATGTCAGGGAGCTTGTTTCGATCAGGATCGATCGCGCCGTGCTGGACCACTTCCAGGAAGACGGTCCCGGATGGCAAGACAGGATCAACGACGCTCTCCGGCAAATTGTCGCCGGCAAAACGCAGGGTTGAGACCGCCATCTTGTGAAGATGACGGCAACCACCGGCTTGCCTTGACCCCGCCAAAACCCTGCCGCATGGTCCGCGCCCGACAGACGACCGCAACCGGGAGACCCCAGTTTGAGCGAATATTTCCTGCTGCCGCTGGCCTCCCTGCCCTTTCCCAACATCAATCCGGTTATCGTTCAGATCGGGCCGCTGGCGGTACACTGGTACGGCGTCGGCTACATCGTCGGCATCCTGTTTGCCTGGTGGTATGCCAAGCGCCTCGTCACCAATTCCAGGCTTTGGCCAAACGACGCCCTGCCGATGAAGCCGGAAGACCTCGACGATTTCATCGTCTGGGCGGCGATCGGCGTGGTGCTCGGCGGACGCACCGGCTACGTGCTGTTTTACGACCTGCCGCGCTATATCGCGCATCCGCTCGACATCTTCGCTGTCTGGCAGGGCGGCATGTCTTTCCATGGCGGCCTGCTTGGCGTCATCCTTGCCATGACGCTGTTCTCGCTCAAGCGCGGCATCCACACCTGGACCTTGTTCGACGTGGTGTCGGCTGGCGTGCCGGTCGGGCTTGGCCTTGTGCGCGTCGCCAATTTCATCAATTCAGAACTCTGGGGCAGACCCTCGAATGTGCCGTGGGCGATCGAATTTCCCAATGGCGGCCCGTTCACGCGCCACCCCAGCCAACTCTACGAAGCGCTGCTCGAAGGCCTTGTGCTGTTCCTGGTGTTGCGCTTCCTCACCCACTCGCGCCTCAAGCTGAAGACACCGCGCTTCGTCGGCGGCGCCTTCATCTGCGGTTACGGCCTGTCGCGCATCTTCGTCGAGTTCTTCCGCGAGCCCGACAAGCAGCTCGGCTATCTGCTTGGCACCAACTGGCTGACAATGGGCATGATCCTGTCCACGCCAATGGTGTTGGGGGGCATCTGGGCGATGGCCACCGCCAAGCCAATGGCGCAGCCGCAGGCGGCATGACCCGGCTGAAAGAGCGCATTATAAGCCTGATCGGCGCGACGGGGCCGATCCCGGTCAGCGAATACATGGCGCTCTGCCTGTTCGATCCCGACGACGGCTATTACACGACGCGCGAGCCCTTTGGCGCCGCCGGCGACTTCGTCACCGCGCCCGAAATCAGCCAGATGTTCGGCGAGCTTGTCGCCGTCTGGCTTTACCAGGCCTGGCAGGAAGCCGGCCGGCCGCGGCCCGCGACCTTTGCCGAGATCGGCCCCGGACGTGGCACGTTGATGAAAGACATGCTGCGCACCTGGTCGCGGATCGATCCTGAGTTCATTGCCGGGACGTCCTTCGCCATGGTCGAGACCAGTCCGCGTCTTGCCGAAATCCAGCGCGCCACGCTTGCCGGCCAAGGCGCCGAACCGGACTGGCACCAAACCATCGACACGCTGCCGCGGCAGCCGCTGTTCATCATCGGCAACGAATTGTTCGACGCCGTGCCGGTCCGGCAGTTCGTGCATGCCGGCGAAACCTGGCGCGAGCGCATGATCGGCCTCGATGACAATGACGAGCTGCGCTTCTTCGCCGGCGCGGGATCGGTCGACCCGACGCTGCTACCCGACGATGCCTCCGACGCGCCCGAAGGCGCCATCGCCGAACTGGCCCCGGCCCGTTCGGCACTGATGGCGGCGATTGCCCAGCGCATTGCCGCCCAAGGTGGCGCGGGTCTCTTCATCGACTACGGCCATCTGCGGCCGGGCATCGGCGACACCTTGCAGGCCTTGCGCCGGCATCGGCCGGAAGATGTGCTGGCCAATCCCGGCGAGGCCGATCTCACCTCCCATGTCGATTTCGCCGCCCTCGCCGCCGCGGTCCGCTCCCACGGACTCGATGCGCAGCTGACGACGCAAGGCGAGTTCCTGCTTGGCATGGGCCTGCTGGAACGCGCCGGCGCGCTGGGCGCCAATGCCGATGAACAGGCCCGCCAAGCCATCTCCGGCGCGGTCGAACGCCTGGCCGGCCCCGATGCCATGGGCGAGCTGTTCAAGGTGCTGAAGATCGTCCAGCCATGAGACCGGCCCGACGGCGACCTGGCCTGGCCCGGTCCCTCGGCTGAACTTCGCCTTGACGAGACCGCCTTGCGCGGACGACAAACCCACCCATGCTGAATCAGACCAGACCCGATCCGGTGCGCTCGCCTCTCCTGGAAAGGATAAAAGGGGTCCGCCACGGCTATTTCACCCGCGTCGGCGGCGTCTCCAGCGGCATCTATCACGGCCTCAACATCGGCACCGGTTCAAGCGACGACCAGACGCTGGTGGCCGAGAACAGGCGTCGCGTGGCCGACTGGATGGGCGTGGCGGCCGATCATCTGCTGACAGCGCATCAGGTCCATTCGCCTGACGTCGTCATCGCCAGGGAACCGTTCGCGACGTCTCGCCCCAAGGCCGATGCCATCGTCACCGACCGTCCGGGCATCGCCATCGGTGCCTCGACCGCCGATTGCGGCCCGGTGCTGTTCGCCGATGCCGAGGCGCGCGTCATCGGCGCCGCCCATGCCGGCTGGAAAGGCGCTTTCACCGGCGTGCTCGAAAACACAATTGCCGCCATGGAAGGTCTCGGCGCTCGACGCGAGCGCATCATTGCCGTGCTCGGCCCGTCCATCGGCCCCGGTAATTACGAGGTCGGGCCGGAATTCGTTGCTCGTTTCGTCGAGGCCGACGCCGGCAACGAACGCTATTTCGAGCCGTCGGTTAATCCCATGCACTCGATGTTCGATCTCAACCAATATACGGTCGACCGGCTGCGCAAGGCCGGCGTGGCCGCCGAAGGCCTTGGACGCTGCACCTACGCGGAAGAAGATCTGTTTTATTCCTACCGGCGCACCACCCACCGCAAGGAAGCGGATTACGGGCGCCAGGTTTCGGCAATCGTTCTGGAGAAAGAATAATGGCGCTGCATTTCGAACGATCGGAATTTGACGCGCGGCGCGACCGGCTGCTGATCGAGATGGCCGAAAAGAAGCTCGACGCCGTGCTGCTCTTCGCACAGGAGAGCATGTACTGGCTGACCGGCTACGACACCTTCGGCTTCTGCTTCTTCCAATGCCTGGTGGTGAAGGCCGACGGCTCCATGGTGCTGCTCACCCGCTCCGCCGATCTCAGACAAGCGCGCCACACCTCGACCATCGACAACATCGTCTTGTGGACCGACCGCCAGGGCGCCAATCCGGCGATCGACTTGCGCAATCTGCTCAACGATCTCAATCTGCTCGGCGCCCGCATCGGCGTCGAATATGACACCCATGGCTTGACGGCCTATAACGGCCGCCGCCTCGACGAGCAGTTGCAGACTTTCGGCCAGATCGCCGACGCTTCCGGCATCGTCGGCCGACTGCGGCTGTTCAAGAGCCCGGCCGAGATCGCCAAGGCGGAAAAAGCCGCAAATCTTTCCGACGACGCGCTGGATGCCGCCTTGCCGCTGATCAAACAGGGCGGCGACGAAGGCCTCATCCTCGCCGCCATGCAGGGCGCGGTCTTTGCTGGCGGCGGCGACTATCCCGCCAACGAATACATCATCGGTTCGGGCGTCGATGCCTTGCTCTGCCGCTACAAGGCCGGCCGCCGCAAGCTCAACAAGAACGACCAGCTGACGCTCGAATGGGCGGGCGTCTTCCATCACTACCACGCGCCGATGATGCGCACCGTTTTGACCGGCAAAGTGTCGAAGCGGCATCAGGAACTGTTCGACGCCTCCCGCGCCGCCCTTTTGGCGGTCGAAAAGGCGATGGTGCCGGGCAACACCTTTGGCGATGTCTTCGACGCCCATGCCCGAACGCTTGAAGCGCATAATCTGACCAAGCACCGGCTGAATGCCTGCGGTTATTCTGTTGGCGCCCGTTTCACGCCGTCCTGGATGGACATGCCGATGTTCTACCAGGGCAACACCGAACCGATCGCGCCCAACATGACGCTGTTCGCGCATATGATCATCATGGACTCCGAGACCGAGACGGCCATGACGCTCGGCCGTACCTACCTGACCACGGAATCGGCGCCCAAGCCCTTGTCACGCCATGATCTCGACTTGATCGTGCAGTGAATCCATAATGATTGGTTCACGCGGGGGCGTCGCCACCAGGGAGTTTTAGGGCAGATGAGACGATCGCAAGTGACGACCGTGTCATTGCTCGCGGCCCTGGCGCTCGGGGCATGCACAAACGCCAAGGACGTGCTGGAGCCTTCGGCCATCACCCCGCCCGCCAGTTCCGCCCAGACCGTGCCCGCAACCTCAGGCACGGCATCGGCCGCCACATCTCCGACCAAGACCGTTCCTGCGCCGACACCGGGTATTTCGACCGCGGCGACACCGGCCCAGACTGCCGTCCTGGCAAAAACCCGGCTGCAGGTGGCGCCGATCGTCGGCGCCCCGGTGGAAGCCGCCGGACCGTTGACGGCCGAGCTGCAGACACGCGCCAAACAGCGCGGCCTGACGCTGGTCGGCAGCACCGACCAGACGGCAACCCATGTGCTGAAGGGCTATTTCTCGACGATGTCCGAGGGCAAGGACACCACCGTGATTTATGTCTGGGATGTCTACGACCCGTCGGGCAACCGCCTGCACCGCATCAACGGCCAGCAGAAGGCGCCATCCGCCGGCAGCGGCGAAGGCTGGCCGACCGTGGCGCCCGCGACCATGCAAGCCATCGCCGACCAGACGATCGACCAGTTCGCCGTCTGGCTCGGCAGCGGTGGCGCCGGCTGAGCGACTTGAAACGGGCCGAACTGTTGCCGGCTTGCGATGTTTTCCACGTTTGTTGCGGCCGCTCGAAGGATTCACGCTCACGAGGCTTGCAATACCGGCGCGGACCGCTAAAAGCCCCGCTTAAAAGGCTCTTGAGAGTCTCTTCGGTCTCTCCATCCTTCACCAGGAACGGTGCATGAAGCTTTTCGCGGGCAATTCCAACCGGGTGCTGGCCGAAGCGGTCGCTCGCTATCTCAACATCCCGCTGGGGAAGGCCAGCGTCAGGCGCTTCGCCGACCAGGAAATCTTCGTCGAGATCCAGGAAAATGTGCGCGGCGAGGATGTCTTCATCCTGCAGTCGACCTCCTATCCGACCAACGACCATCTGATGGAACTGCTCATCATGATGGACGCCTTCATGCGTTCCTCGGCCAAGCGCATCACCGCCGTCATCCCCTATTTCGGCTATGCCAGGCAGGATCGCCGGGCGTCGGGCCGGACGCCGATCTCGGCCAAGCTCGTCGCCAACATGATCACCCGCGCCGGCGCCGACCGCGTGCTGACGCTCGATCTCCATGCCGGCCAGATCCAGGGTTTCTTCGACATCCCGACCGACAATCTGTTCTCGGTGCCGGTCATGGCCCGCGATGTGAAGGCCAAATACAAACAGCTCGGCAATGTCGTCGTCGTCTCGCCGGACATTGGCGGCGTGGTGCGCGCGCGGGCGCTGGCGAAGCGCTTCGACGCGCAGCTCGCCATCGTCGACAAACGCCGCGAGCGCCCCGGCGAATCCGAGGTGATGAACATCATCGGCGCGGTTGCCGGCAAGGATTGCCTGTTGATCGACGACATCGTCGATTCCGGCGGCACGCTGTGCAACGCCGCCGAAGCGCTGCTCGCCAACGGCGCGACCAGCGTCACCGCCTACATCACCCATGGCGTGCTGTCGGGCGGCGCCGTTGCCCGCATCGCCGGCTCCAAGCTGCAGGAACTGGTGATTACCGATTCCATCCAGCCGACGCAGGGCGTGCTCGACGCGCCCAACATCCGCGTCATCTCGATCGCCGACCTGATGGGCGAAGCGATCTCGCGCACCGCGACCGAAGAGTCGGTCTCGAGCCTTTTCGACTAACTACAAAGTAATTGCAGCCGGCGCATAGCGCAGCAGCGTCACGCTCTGCGGAAGGGTCTGCGTGCCAAGCGGTTTCAAGGTCAGCGACAGGCCAGCCTGGAAATACGGCTTGCCGCCGCCAAGCACGATCGGGTGCGCATAGAGCCGATATTCGTCGATCAGACCCGCGCGTGCGAGATGCGCTGCAAGCTCAGCGCCCGAGACGCAAATTTCGCCATCCGTTTCCGACTTTAGCGACCTTGCAGTAGCCTCCACATCGCCCTTCACCAGTCTGGCGTTCGGCCCAACCTCTCGAAGCGTGGTCGAAAACACGATCTTCGGCGTCTCTTGCCAGGCGCGGGCGAAATCCCGCTCGACCTCTTCGTCCGCCGTCTCTCGTTCCGGACTGTCCCAAAAGCGCATGGTTTCATACATCCGGCGCCCGCACAGCGCGATCGATGTGCGTCTCATCTCATCGTTGAAATGCCGGTGCAATTCCTCCTCGGGTATCGGCAAGTCGATGCCGCCGCTCGGGCCGGCGATGTAGCCGTCGAGCGAGGTCAACATGGCATAGACGATCCTGGCCATCGCGTTCCTCCGTCTATCGTCGCATCGCAAGGAAGCATAACTGATTGCGTTTCGCAATCAGTTATCGCGTGCGAATTCACCCGACGGGCCACGGCATTGCCTTGATGCCGGCAGGGGTCTCAAGTGGAGGCAGGGCCGCCTATACGACGCAAATTGCCATCGCTATCGCGCGCACCGCGCATATAACCGCGCGGCGCGGCGCCGAGCATGCGCTTGAACATGGTGATGAAGGCCGGCACGCTGTCATAGCCGAGATCGAGCGCCACCCGGGTGATCGGCTCACCATCGGCAAGCCTTGGCAAGGCGGCGAACAGGCAGGCCTGCTGGCGCCACGTCGACAGCGACAATCCAGTTTGTCGGTGGAAGGCACGGGTGAAGGAGCGACGGCTCATGCCCGCGGCATCCGCCCAGTCGTCGATCGTCGCGTGCGGCGAAGGTGCGGCGACGAAACGCCGGCACAGTGCCGCCAGCTTCGGATCGGACGGAAACGGCAGGCCGAGCGGCCGCTCCGGCAAGGTCGGGATCTCGTGCAGCAGCAAATTCATGATCAGCCCACCGCGCCCTTCCAACTCGCCGCCTTGCGGCAGCTTTTCCGATTCGACGATCAAGCTGTGCATCAGCTCGGTGACGCCGACCACCCGCAGGCCTTCCGGCAATCCGGGGATCGCGCCCGGCATGACATAGACCGAGCGCATCGAGACATCGCCCAGCATTTCGACGGAATGCTCGGTGCCGGCGGGAATCCACATGGCGTGGTCGGGGGGTACCATCCAGCGCCCATGCCGGGTCGTCACCAGCACGACGCCAACCAGAGCATGCAGCAATTGGCTGCGGCTGTGGCGGTGCTGCGGCACGCGATAGCCGTCCGGATATTCGGTCGGTAGCGCCACCGCCGGCCCGGAAACCTCCTCCAGCCACTGCCAGCGGCTTTCGTGCAGCCGGCCGAGTTCGGCATTGCCGGCCCGGAAGATTTCCCTGCCACGTGGCATCGGCTATGGCCCACTTGCGAAACTATTGGACCAAACCACGAAAGAAGTCGCTCGGCAAGCGGCTTATAAGGCATCCGTCCACAAGGCGCTTCAGACGAGCGTCCTTAAGGCGGTTCGCGGAGCGGCCGCCAAGCCTGCCTGCGGTTCGCCGCCAAAAAGACCACGGAGCACTGCCTTGACTGATACGACCGCCACCTCTGTCGCCGCGCCGGCGACGGCAAGCAGCACCTCGGCGCAAGCGACGGCTTTCGCCGTCATCCTTTCGGTGAGCTTTTGCCACGGCATCAACGACATCATGCAGTCGCTGCTGCCGGCGATCTATCCGCTGCTCAAGGGCAATTACGGTCTCGATTTCTGGCAGATCGGTCTTTTGACCTTCACCTTCCAGGTAACGGCTTCGCTGCTGCAGCCGGTCATCGGCATGGTCACCGACAAGCGGCCGATGCCTTATTCCTTGCCCTGGGGCATGGCTTCGTCGCTGATCGGCCTGATCGTGCTGGCTTATGCCGGTCACTATGTGCTGCTTCTGGTCGGCGCCTCGCTGATCGGCATCGGCTCGGCGATCTTCCATCCGGAATCCTCGCGCATCGCTCGCTTTGCTTCCGGCGGCCGCTTCGGTCTGGCGCAGTCGCTGTTCCAGGTGGGCGGCAATTTCGGCCAGTCGATGGGGCCGTTGCTCGCCGCTTTCATCGTCGTGCCCTTCGGCCAGACCAGCATTTCCTGGTTCGCAATTGGCTCACTGATCGGCATCTTCGTGCTTTGGCAGGTCGGCGGCTGGTACAGCCGGATGCGCGCCTCGATGGCCACGCGCAAGCAGGCTGCCCATGTCTCGCCCTTCCCGCGCAAGAAGGTGATGGCCGCGCTCGCCGTGCTGACGCTGCTGGTGCTGACCAAGAACGCCTACATCGCCTCGCTCTCCAGCTACTACACCTTCTATTCCATCCATAAGTTCGGTGTTTCGGTGCAGACGAGCCAGGTCATGCTGTTCCTGTTCCTCGGCGCGTCGGCGCTCGGCATCCTGCTCGGCGGCCCGTTCGGCGACCGCTATGGCCAGAAGGCGATGATCTGGTTCTCGATCGTAGGCGTGCTGCCCTTCACGCTGGCGCTGCCTTACGCGAATTTCGAATGGACGATGGTGCTGACGGTGCTGATCGGCCTGATCCTGTCATCGGCCTTTTCCAACATCGTCGTGTTCGCGCAGGAGTTGGTGCCCGGTCGGGTCGGCACGATTGCCGGCATCTTCTTCGGCTTCGCCTTCGGCATGGGCGGCATTGCCGCCGCCGTGCTCGGCGTCGTCGCCGACATGAAGGGCATCGATTTCGTCTTTCAGGTCTGCTCGTATCTGCCGCTGCTCGGCCTGCTGACGGTATTCCTGCCCAATATGAAGGAAGCCAGGAAGGCGCACGTTGCCGCCTGAACCTGCTGAGCATGAACTCATACAAAAGGCACCCGCCAATCGGCGGGTGCCTTTCTGTTTCAAGACCTTATGCCTTGAAGAAGGCCAGGAGGTCGGCGTTGATGACGTCGGCATGAGTCGTCGCCATGCCATGCGGGAAACCCTTGTAGACCTTGAGCTCGCCCTTCTTCAGCAGCTTGACCGACAGCAGCGCCGAGTCGGCGATCGGGACGATCTGATCGTCATCGCCATGCATGACGAGCACCGGCACGTCGATCGCCTTGAGGTCCTCGGTGAAGTCGGTTTCCGAGAACGCCTTGATGCAATCATAATGCGCCTTGGTGCCGCCCATCATGCCCTGGCGCCACCAATTCTCGACGACAGCCTGTGAGACTTCCGCGCCGGGACGGTTGAAGCCATAGAACGGACCGGCTGCGACATCGTGGAAGAACTGGGCGCGGTTGGCGGCCTGGGCGGCGCGGAAGCCGTTGAACACCTCGATCGGCAGACCGCCAGGATTGGCCGCCGTCTTCAGCATGATCGGCGGCACCGCGCCGATCAGCACCGCCTTGGCGACGCGGCCGCCTGATCCGTATTTCGCGACATAGCGCGCCACCTCGCCGCCGCCGGTCGAATGGCCGACATGGATGGCGTTCTTGAGGTCGAGATGCGCCGCAAGTTCCGCGACATCGGCAGCATAGGTGTCCATCTCGTTGCCGGTATCGGTCTGGGTCGAACGGCCATGGCCGCGTCTGTCATGAGCAATGACGCGGTAGCCCTTCGACAGGAAGAACAGCATCTGGGCGTCCCAGTCGTCGCTGCTCAGCGGCCAGCCGTGGTGAAAGACGATGGGCTGGCCGGTTCCCCAATCCTTGTAGAAAATCTCGGTTCCGTCCTTGGTGGTGATCGTGCTGCTGCCGGGCTTGGTCATCTCAATCTCCATAATTGATTTCCGCGATAATCAATATCGCGATAACAATATGACTAACGCAGATCGAAACCCTTGTCCACAAAAATATATATCGCGATATTATTTTTCGTGGTACATATCTGAAATGATCAGTCGGCAAAGGAACCGCCGTGCCCCTCCCGTTGGACAATCAGCTCTGCTTCACGCTCTATGCCACCTCAATGGCGATCAACCGCACCTACAAGCCGATGCTGGACGAGATGGGCATCACCTATCCGCAATATCTGGTGCTCAATGCGCTGGGCGAGGCGGATGGTATGTCGGTCGGCAGCATCGCGCACCGGCTCGCTTTGGAATCGAGCACCATCACGCCGCTGGTCAAGCGCATGGAACAGGCTGGCCTGGTTACCCGCCAACGCAGCCAGACCGACGAACGCCAGGTGCAAGTCGACCTGACCGCCGAAGGCCGCACGCTGCTGACCCAGTGCAACTGCCTAAACGAGACCCTGATCGAGCGCTCAGGCATGACGCTGGCTGAACTCGACGCCCTGAACCGGCAGATCCAGGCGCTGCGTGATGCGTTGAACAGCGACCTGGCGGCCAACGCTGCCTAAGGTGATGAGCCTTAGTGCAATCCAAACTCGCGCAGCAATTCCTCGCGGTAGCGCACGAAGCGGCTTTCGCTGCGCTCGCGCGGACGCGGCAGGTCGATATCGATGAGCCGCGCCGCGCCGCCCTTCTCCCTGGGCAGGATCAGCACCCTGTCGGCGAGATAGATCGCCTCCTCGAGGTCATGGGTGACCATGACCATGGTGACGTTCTCCTCGCTCCAGATGCGCGCCAATTCCTCTTGCATGGAAATCTTGGTCATGGCGTCGAGCGCGCCCAAGGGCTCGTCGAGCAGCAGGATTTCGGGCTGTACGGTCAGCGCCCGCGCGATGCCGACGCGCTGCGCCATGCCGCCCGACAGCTGCCGCGGATAGGCATCCGCGAATTCGGCAAGCCCGACCAGCGCGATGTAGAAGCGCGCCCTCTCCTCGGCTTGCGCCTTGGCCACGCCGCGCACTTCGAGGCCGAAGGCAACGTTGCCCAACACGGTCAGCCAGGGCAGCAGCCGCGGCTCCTGGAAGATCACCGCCCGCTCCTCGCCGACGCCATCGACCTTTCTGCCGTCGATCGCCACCGTGCCGTTGTTGGCGCTTTCCAATCCGGCAAGAATGCGCAGCAGTGTCGTCTTGCCGGAGCCGCTGGCGCCGACGATGACCAGGCATTCGCCGGAGCGGATGTCGAGGTTGAGCGATCGCAGCACGGCAAGCTGCCGCCCGGCAATGCTGAAGGACTTCGACAGGTCGCGGATCGTGACCTCGCCGCCGCGTAACGTAGCCATGCAGCCTGCCTCCGTGCTCAGTTGATCTTGGTTTCGCCGGGACGGTAGAGAATGTCGGTCGCCTTGATCTTGCCCTTCGGCACGCGACCGTCACGCTCCAGGATGCTCACCCAGAAGTCGATGTCGCGGTCCGTCACGGCGGCCTTCTCACGCAAGCCGAAGCCGGTCCAGTAGCGCGCCAGGTCGCCGTTCTCGCCGCGCCTGTTGAGGATGTCGGCAAGCAGCTTGCGCGTTTGGTCGGGGTTCTGCCTGGACCAGTCGGATGCGCGCGCCGACTGCTCGACGAAGTTGCGCGCGGCATCCGGGTTGGCGGCGATGAAGTCGCGCCGCAGAACGACGAAACCGCCGGCGATCTCACCCAGCACATCGGTGTCGTTGAAGACGCCGCGCACGCCGCCATTGGCGACCAGTTGGCCGGCAAAAGTCGCCTGCCAATAGCCGAGACCGGCGATGTCGACCTGATTGGAGCGCAAGGTCTGCTCGAGCTGCGGTCCCGGCACCACGACCAGCTTTGCCGCATCCGGCGGCAGGCCGACGCTGTGCAGCGCCTCGCGCACCGTATAGTCGAGATGAGCGCCCAGCGTGTTGACCGAGATCGTCTTGCCGGCAATGTCTGCGATCGATTTGATCGGGCTGTCCTCAAGCACGTAGAAGACGCTTTTCACATCCTTGTTGATGCCATTGCTCGGATAAGCGGCGACGAAGTCGTTGCCGCCGGCGATCGAGTTGATCACCGCCGGCGTTGCGGCCGAACCGAGGTCGACGCTGCCGGAAGCGAGCGCAAACAGCGACTCAGGGCCACCGCCGACATAACCGACATTTTCGAGCTCGATGCCGAGGCCTTTGAAATAGCCGAGCTCGTCGGCAAGTTCGTGTGGGGAGATGCCGCCGCGGCTGGCGAGATAGCGGATCTTGACGGAAGCAGCTTGCGAACGCGCTATCGATGGCAGGCTGGCGGCGAAGATGCCGGCGGCAAGCGGTGCGCGTAGAAGAAGCGAACGGCGTGTGATGCTCATGATCAGGCCTTTCCTTTAGACAACGATGTTGGAGTGGCGGCTCAGGCGGCTGGGTTGCTCCAGCGGCAAAGCCGCCGCTGCAGGCTGACCAGCGCCTGGTTGGCGATCAGGCCAAGTGCTGCAAGAATGACGATCGCTGCAAACATCAGCGGGATCTGGAAATTGTACTGCGCATTCATCACCTGGAAGCCGATGCCCTTGTTGGCGCCGATCATCTCGGAGGCGATCAGGAGCAGCAGCGCCGTGGTGGCCCCTAACCTTAAGCCCACGAAGATCGAGGGCACCGCACCCGGCAGCACGACGCGGCGGAAAATCGTGAGCCGCCGGGCGCCATAGGCGCGCGCCATCTCGAGCAGCTTCGGGTCGACCTCCTTCACGCCGCTGATCGTGTTGAGCAGCAGCGGAAACAGCGTTGCCCAGAAGATGACGAACACTTTCGAGGCTTCGCCCAGTCCTAGCAGCAGGATGAACACCGGATACAGCGCCAGCGCTGAGGTCTGGCGGAACAGCTGCAGGATCGGGTCGAGCGCGGTCTCCACCGCGCGCGCCTGGCCCATGACCAGGCCGAGCGGGATGGCGACGATGACCGCCGCGGTGAAGGCAAGGCCGGCGCGCTGCAGGCTGACGGCGATGTCACCGAGCAGGCTGCCGCCGGCAAGGCCTTTCCAGAGCGCGACGACGATCGCATCGACCGGCGGCAGCACAGCTGCGTTGACCCAGCCGCTGCTCGCCGCGACCTGCCAGAGTGCCAGGAAGCCCAGCAGCACGCCATAACGCGACAGGATGCGCGCCGAAGTCCGCGCCAGGAGACGCAGCGTCTCCGTGCCGAAATTGCTGCCACCCTCGTGCCGGCCGATGCCGGACGTCCTTTCGATATGCTGCAAGGTCATCGTCGTGCCTCCGGCGTCAGGACATCATTCGGCGGCAAGCATGGTCGAACGTGCTGCCGTCCAGGGATTCTGCGGTCGCCTAAGACCGAGATTTTCGCGCAGCGTCCGGCCTTCATAGGCGGTGCGGAACAGGCCGCGCCGCTGCAATTCCGGGATGACCAGATCGACGAAATCGTCGAGCGCGCCGGGCAGCCATGGCGGCAGGATGTTGAAGCCGTCGGCGGCTTCTTTTGTGAACCATTCCTCCAGCTGGTCGGCGACCTGAACGGCGCTGCCGATCACCGTGTAATGGCCGCGCGCGGTCGCCACCCATTGATAGAGCTGGCGGATGGTGAAGTTATGCTCGTCCGCGATCTGGCGGATCAGCGCCTGACGGCTCTTCATGCCCTCGGTTTCCTTGCTCGGCGGCAGCGGCCCGTCGAGCGGATAGCCTCTTATGTCGAGCGTCTGACCGGCGAGCGCGTTGAGCAGAGCGACACCATCCTCGGGCAGGATCAAATCGTTGAGCTCTTGGTATTTGGCGCGGGCTTCTTCCTCGGTGCGACCGACGAAGGGCGCAACGCCCGGCATGATCAACACCTGTTCGGGATCGCGGCCGGCCTCCGCCACACGCGCCTTGATGTCGCGATAGAATTCCTGCGCCGAGGCCAGGTTCTGATGCGCGGTGAAGATCACTTCGGCCGAGGCCGCCGCGAGCCCACGCCCGTCCTCGGACTGTCCTGCCTGCACCACCACTGGATGACCTTGCACCGGACGCGGCACGTTGAGCGGGCCTTTGACGCTGAAATGCTCGCCCTTGTGGTCGATGTCGTGCAGCTTGTCCTTGTCGTAGAAGCGGCCCGTCTTCTTATCGCGAATGAAGGCGTCGTCTTCCCAGCTGTCCCATAGCGCCTTGACCGTCTCGACATGCTCATGCGCCCGCGCGTAGCGTTCGGCATGGTTGGGCTGGACATCGCGATTGAAATTGCGCGCCGTGTCGTCGCCGGCAGAGGTGACGACATTCCAACCGGCGCGACCATTCGACAGAAGGTCGAGCGAGGCGAATTTGCGGGCGAGCGTATAAGGCTCTTCATAGGTGGTGGAAGCGGTGGCGATGAAGCCGAGATGCGTGGTCAGCGGCGCCAGCGCGGCAAACAGCGTCACCGGCTCGAAACCGGCGATCTTGCCATTGCCGCCTTCGCGGGCACCGAGGCCAACCGTCAGGTTATCGGCGAGGAAGTAGGCATCGAACAGACCGCGCTCGGCGGTCAGCGCAAGCTGCTTGTGGAACTCGAAATTGGTCGCGCCGTCGGCCGGCGCATCCGGATGCCGCCACGCCGCGACGTGTTGGCCGCCGCCGGGCAGAAAGGCGCCGAGCTTGATCTGTCTGGACTGGCTGGAACTGGTCATGGCTGGTCCTTCGGTTCGGGAAACGGCTGGCTGAAATCAGGCGGCCAGGCCGATCGTGCGGGCTTCGCCGACGATGCGGGAAACCTCGGCAACGGCCTGGCGAGCGCGGGCGTGGATCGCTTCCGACGCCAGGGCGCCGTCGGCAAAATCCTTGTCGGAGGCATAGATGGCGGTCGGCATGGTCAGCGCCTCGAAGAAGCCGAACAGCGGCCGCAGCTGATGCTCGACGATCAGGGAGTGGCGCTCGCCGCCGCCGGTCGCCGCCAGGATGATCGGCTTTCCGCGCAGCGATGCCGGGTCGAGCAGGTCGAACAAATGCTTGAAGAGGCCGGTATAGCTGCCTTTGAACGTCGGCGACCCAACCACCAGCACATCAGCGCGGATGAGCTGTTCGACGATATCGTGAGCGGCCGGATCGAGATCCGCGAGGCGTCGCGCCGGCGGGAATGACACACCCAGATCTTCAATATCGAAAACAGCCGAGGTCGCCCCGATCCGACCCGCAACCTCGCTGGCGATATGACTGACGAATGTCCTGGTCTTGGACGGACGGGTCAGATTGCCGGATATTCCCACCACCAGCTTCTTGGTCATTTTCGGGCTCTCCTCGCGGATATTTCTCATTAAGCCTACCGATTTTGTAGAATTTAATGAGCGAGAAGATTTCAAAACGCGCCGCGCAAACGGATTGAGTTTGCGCCGGCGAAGCGTTGCTTGGTTCGGTACGTTCGGATCAGGCTTCGGTCTTGATCGGGGGCAGTTGCGGCGCTTGAAGCCCCTGGAACGGGTCGCGCCAGGCATCGATCGCTTCCAGCCGGCCATACCAGCGGCGGATCGATGGATAGTCGTCGAGCGGCAATCCGGCGGCATCATTGAAGGGCAGGAATGTCGCCATGCGGAAGTCTGCATAAGAGATTGAGGCGCCGACCAGCCAGTCGCGCCCTGAAAGCTCGGGATCGAGGACTGCCGCGGCTCGGTGGAACTGCCTGAAACCCTCCTCGACCAGCGCCTGGTCGATCGGGCCGAGCCCATAGCGCTGCTTGGTCCCGCGCTCGAAATGCACCATGTCGCAAGCGTAGGCGAAGCGTTCCTTGCCCCAGCTGATCCAGCGGATCATGTCCGGCTCGTCGTCGCCGCTGCGCCAGAAATCGGAGCCGGTTGCGCGACAGAGACGGCAGGCGATGGCGTCGGTCTCCCAAAGGCTCCAGCCCGAACCGACCAGGATGGGCAAGGTCAAATTGGGATTGAGCACGCGATAGACATCCGCCGCTCCCGGCGCCATCGGCGAAGCGAATTCGAACGCCACATCCGCCTTGAGATAACGCGCCGTCGCCACCGCCAGGCGAGGATTGGGATTGCGGCTGAACAGGAGTTTCATATCGGGTCCCACAGATTGGTTGAAACAACTGCCGCAGGACGAACGGAACCTGCCCTATCCTACATTACGCAAATCGAAGGTGCGTGCCCGCGAAGTTTGCCCGCGACATACTCGAACACCGGCGCCCACGACCATGTCACTCCGGCGGGAGGCCGAGGCTCGCCATCACGAAGCAGTGACGGCTGTAACGGAGGCTCGGTCGGCCGCGAAGACTGAACATAGGCGCCGGGCGAAGCACATGCGGCGCGTCCCGGCTGAAGTCCGGGGCGCGATCTGCCGACCTCTCAAGGAAATCCACGATCATGTTGAATAGGCGTACTTTCTCCACCGCGCTTGTCGCCGGGATGGCGACGAGCATACTGGCCGGCTCCGCCAAGGCGCGAGCCCAGACAGGCCCCAAGGTTCGCCCCGAGATTCGCAATGTCGTCCTGGTCCATGGCGCCTATGCGGATGGCTCATGCTGGTCGAAGGTGGTTGGCCTGCTGCAGCAGGCCGGCCTCAACGCAACCGTCGTCCAGCACCCGCTGACCACGCTGGAGGCGGGCGTCGAGGCAACGCGGCGTGCAATCGCCCTTCAGGATGGACCGACGATCCTTGTCGGGCACTCCTTTGCCGGCATGATCGTCAGCGAAGCAGGAATGGATCCAAAAATTTCCGCGCTCGTCTATGTCGCGGCGCGCGCACCGGATGCGGGCGAAGACTACACCGCGCTTGCCAAGACGTTTGCGGCGCCGCCAGCCTCCGCCGGCCTTGTCTGGTCCGCAGGCTACGGCAAGCTCAGCGAGGAGGCGTTCCTGCGCGATTTCGCCGGCGGTATTACTCGCGAGAAGGCGCGCATTCTCTATGCCGTCCAGGGGCCGATTTCGGACAGGCTTTTCTCCGGAAGGACAACCCAGGCGGCCTGGCGCTCGAAGCCAAGCTGGTATGCGGTCTCGACCGAGGATCGCACCATCAACCCTGATCTTGAGCGCTTCATGGCCAAGCGCATGAACGCCAAGACCATCGAGGTGAAGGCAAGCCATTTGTCGCTGATCTCTCACCCGCGCGAGATCACACAGCTCATCTTGGAAGCCGCAGGCAGCTCGGTTGGAGCAGTTCCGGGAAAAGTGTGAAGCGGTTTTCCGACCAAAATCGCGTCCAACCAAGGAGCAGGTCGCCGTTCTGTGACCTGCTGTAGTGAGGTTGACCGGGTCTGGGTCGGCATGAATTTCAACCGCCCCAGGACCGGCGTGCTCGAATAGCGCGACCCCAAGCCGGCTGACCGGCCGGGCGGTGTGGCCACTGGTCGCGCCTGCGTGGTGAATGGCTGAAATCCGTGGATATTTGGCCTTTCCCGGCCCCGGCTTGCACCTGCGGCCGCCTTCCGCTATAGAGCCGCCACCCGCGTAGACACCCTTGGAGGCAACGCGGCGGAAGGCCGGCCAGGCCTCGCATGATCCCCAAAGCATTTGGATCGCCAAAAGCATTGGAAAGCTTGTGCAGGGCCATGACGGCTTTCGACGTTTGCGGATGGGCTTGCCCGCCCGTGAGCGCTCCATAACACGCGAAAGGAAAAACCATGAGCCACGATACTTACGAGCTCAAGGCCGAAGCGCGCGAACAGGTCGGTAAGGGGTCCGCCCGTGCAGTTCGCCGCGATGGTAAAGTGCCTGCAGTTATTTACGGCGACAAGCAGCCTCCCCTGGCGATTGCGCTGAACTACAAGGACATCTTCTACAAGATCCACGGCGGCGGGTTCCTGACCACGATCGCCACGATCGATGTCGGCGGCAAGAAGATCCAGGTCCTGCCGAAGGATTTCCAGCTCGACCCGGTCAAGGATTTCCCTGTCCATGTCGACTTCCTGCGCATCGGCAAGGACACCGAGGTCAATGTCGACGTGCCTGTCCACTTCATCAATGAGGACAAGTCGCCCGGCATCAAGCGCGGCGGCGTGCTCAACATCGTTCGCCACGAAGTCGAATTCCACTGCCCGGCCAATGCGATCCCGGAATTCATCACCGTCGATCTCACCGGCGCCGACATCGGCGATTCGATCCACATCTCGGCGGTCAAGCTGCCGGCCGGCGTCAAGCCGGTCATCTCCGATCGCGACTTCACCATCGCGACCATTGCCGGCTCGTCGGCGATGAAGCCGGAGACGGAAGCGACGGCGGAAGCGGCAGCCCCCGAAGCGGCGGCCCCTGCTGCTGCCGAAGAGAAGTAATTTTCGAGCCCGGAGCTCACGATGCTTGTCTTTGCAGGCCTCGGCAATCCGGGCGCGAAATATGAAAGCAACCGGCACAATGTCGGCTTCATGGCGGCGGACGCGATTGCCCGCCGCCATTCCTTTTCGCCCTGGTCGCGCAAATTCCAGGGACTGATTTCAGAAGGCACGCTCAGCGGCGAAAAAATCCTGCTGATCAAGCCGCAGACCTTCATGAACCTGTCCGGACAGTCGGTTGGCGAAGCGTTGCGCTTCTACAAGCTCGGCCCGGACGCGCTCACCGCCTTCTATGACGAAATCGATCTTGCTGCCGGCAAACTCAGGGTCAAGGTCGGCGGCGGTTCCGGCGGCCATAACGGTATCCGCTCGCTCGACCAGCATGTCGGCAATGCCTATCGCCGCGTGCGCATCGGCGTCGGCCATCCCGGCGTCAAGGAGATGGTGCAGGGCCATGTTCTGGGCGATTTCGCCAAGGCCGATCGCGAATGGCTGGACGTCCTTCTCGACGCAATCGCCGACGACGCCGCCTTGCTGGCCAAGGGCGACGACAATTCCTTCATGAACCGCGTTACGCTGGCGCTGCGCGACAAACTCGTGCCTACCGGCGACGACGACCGCCCGCCGCCCAAGGCTCCGAAGGCGCAAAGCCATATCCGCCAGGCGCGGCCTCAGCAGGCGCCCGCCAAGCTGCCCGAAAGCGGCCCGATGGCCGCGATGCTGAAGAGACTGTTCGGCAAAGACTGAAGGGACGGCGCCGCCCGCTCGCCAGCAAGAATCCCTCTTTGGTGAACATGTCGTCTTGCGACATCGCTAATTTAGCGCCGATGCATCATCACACCGTAGTGACGAAGGCGTGATCGGCTTGGCTCTGAGCGCCTTGCCGGCGACTCTCAAGACGCGCTAGCAAATGTCGTGCAAGGCCACAGGTGAGGTCGGCATGTCTGACAGTGTTTCGGATCTGGCTGGGCAAGCCAGGCGACTTGGCCTGGCCGGAAACTTCGCCGCCGGCCATGCGCTGATCGACCAGGCTGAGCGGCTGGTGGGCCGTGATCTGGAAGCCCGCGCCCTCTGCGCTATCGAGCGCGGCCGCCTCTACAATTCCGCCGCCGGACGCGACAAGGCGATGCCGCTGTTCGAGCGGGCCTGGCAATTGGCGCGGCAGGCCGGAGCCCATGCGCTGGCCGTGGATGCCGCGCATATGATGGCGATCGTCGGGTCCCTTGGCGACGCCATCGAATGGACGGCCACGGCGCTTGCCTATATCGACGACCATCCGCAGGCCGCGTTCTGGCGCGGGGCGTTGCTCAACAATCTCGGCTGGTCCTATTTCGACGCCGGCCGGTTCGTGGACGCGTTGGCGATCTTCGAGCAGGCGGTCGAGCTGCGCCGCTCGGCCGGTCAAAAACGCGAGCTGCGCATCGCGCGCTACGCCGTGATCCGAACGTTGCGTGCGCTGGATCGCCTTGAAGAAGCCCGGCGGCTCGCCGAAGAAACAGCCAGCGCGGCAGCAGCCGATGGCGAGCAGGCGCCTTTCGTGCAGGAGGAACTCGCCGAATGCTGCGCCTGTCTCGGCGATAGGGATCGCGCCCGCGACAACGCCCGGCAGGCGCTTGCGGTGCTGGAACACGATCAGGCCTTCGTCGACAGCCAATCGCATCGTCTTGCCAGATTGCGCGAGCTTGCGCGGTGATCCCGCAATAACCACATCACCCGCGGCGGGGCCGCCGGATGGATCGGGGCTTGACGTTGCTCACCCCTATCGCCCATAGCCCTCATCAAAATCGAATTCCCGATAGGACCGGACGAACATGGGTTTCAAATGTGGCATCGTTGGCTTGCCCAACGTCGGCAAGTCGACGCTGTTCAATGCGTTGACCAGGACGGCCGCCGCGCAGGCCGCCAACTATCCCTTCTGCACCATAGAGCCGAACACCGGCGAGGTGGCGGTGCCGGATCCCCGGCTGCAGAAGATCGCGGCGATCGCCAAGTCGAAGGAGATCATCCCGACCCGCATCTCCTTCGTCGATATCGCCGGCCTGGTGCGTGGCGCCTCCAAGGGCGAAGGGCTGGGCAACCAGTTCCTCGCCAACATCCGCGAGGTCGACGCCATCGTGCATGTGCTGCGCTGCTTCGAGGATGACGACATCACCCATGTCGAGGGTCGCATCGACCCGGTCGCCGACGCCGAGACGGTCGAGACCGAGCTGATGCTCGCCGACCTCGACAGCCTGGAGCGCCGCATCGTGCAGATCCGCAAGCGCGCCGGCTCGAAGGACAAGGAAGCAACGACCGTGCTGCCGATGATGGAAGCGGCACTCGAATTGCTGCAGGCCGGCAAGCCGACCCGCATCCTGCTCAAGGGCATCTCGGCGGAAGATCTCCGCATCCTGCAGGGGTTGAACCTTCTGACCTCGCACCCCGTGCTCTATGTCTGCAACGTCGCCGAGGCCGATGCGGCCACCGGCAACGAACACACCGCGGCCGTGGAAAAGATGGCCACCGCGCAGGGCGCCGGCACCGTGGTGATCTCGGCCGCGATCGAAGCCGAAGTTGCCCAGCTCTCGGATGAAGAGGAGATGGAATTCCTGTCCTCGCTCGGGCTCGACGAACCGGGCCTGAACAAGGTCATCCGCGCCGGCTACGATCTCCTGCATCTCATCACCTATTTCACCGCCGGGCCGAAGGAGACGCGCGCCTGGACCATCCACAAGGGCGACAAGGCCCCACAGGCCGCCGGCGTCATACACACCGATTTCGAGCGCGGCTTCATCCGCGCCCAGACCATCGCCTACAACGATTACATCACGCTGGGCGGCGAAGTGGCTGCCAAGGAAGCCGGCAAGGCGCGCGACGAAGGCAAGGAATATGTCGTCCAGGACGGCGACGTCCTGCTGTTCAAATTCAACACCTGAGGTTGCTTGCGCCTGGCCGGCATCGCGCCCGTGTCACGCGAAGCGTATGCCGTTCTTCCTGAACTCGTCGAGCAGCAGTTCGTTGATGTCGGAAATGACATCGAGCCGCCCGTCGCTGGGATCGCTGATCCAGAAACGGGCGAGCAGCCCAGCGTTACGCTTGACTATGCTGGCGGTGTAAAGGCGACTGTCATCATCGTCACCAATGCCGAAAAGCCCGCCTTGACCTTGTCATATGCCGGGTCTAATCGGCGGCTGCTTGCGGCGACCAAAGTCGATACCTTGCCCAGGCAATCCAAATCGCGTGTTCCGGCCCGGAACGCACCGAGCAAGGGAGACCCGGCGATGATCAAGGCCTTCGTCGTGGACAATGACCGCCTGCGGCTCACCGAGGATCTCGCGGCCGATGGCGACCGGATTGTCTGGGTCGACCTTTTCAACCCGACCAAGGAAGAAGAAGCCAAGGTCGAGAGCTGGCTGGGCGTCGGTGTCCCGACCCGCGAGGAGATGGAAGAGATCGAGATTTCGAGCCGCCTCTACATCGAGGACGGCGGCTACTTCATGACCGCCGTGCTGCCGGCGCAGACCGAGGCCGACGACCCGCTAATGTCGCCGGTGACCTTCGCCCTGGCCGGCAACCGGCTGATCACCATCCGCTACCACGAGCCCAAGGCGTTCAAGACCTTCCCGCTGCGCGCCGAGAAGGTGGCCACGGGTTGCACGACGGGCGACACCATCCTGATCGGCCTGCTGGAAGCGATCGTCGATCGCCTCGCCGACATCCTCGAGCGCGCCGGCCGCGACGTCGAGGCGATCTCGCGCGACGTTTTCGAGGCGCGCTCTACCAAGGCTTCGAAGCGCAACCGCGATTTCCAGGAACTCCTGAAAGCCATTGGCCGCAAGGAGGACATTGCCTCCTCGGTCCGCGATAGCCTGATCTCGCTGCAGCGCCTCGCCGGCTTCCTTGCCCATGTCGCGACCCAGACCAAGATGAGCAAGGATGTGCGCGCCCGCATCAAGACCTTGTCGCGCGACGTGCTGTCGCTCGCCGACCACGCCACCTTCCTGTCGCAGAAGATCTCATTCCTGCTCGATGCCACGCTTGGCATGATCTCAATCGAACAGAACGCCATTATCAAGATCTTCTCGGTCGCCGCCGTCATCTTCCTGCCGCCAACGCTGGTCGCCTCGATCTACGGCATGAATTTCGACATCATCCCCGAGCTGAAATGGCAGCTCGGCTACCCCTTTGCCATCGGTTTGATGGTGCTCTCGGCGATCCTGCCCTTCTGGTATTTCCGCCGCCGCGGCTGGCTCTGACGGCGCTTGCCCGCCTTGCGCCCTCGACTGGCTTACCAGAAAGGACTTGACCAAATCGCTGTCGGCCTGCATCCGGGTTGCCCGATCTTTAAGCATTGAACCGGATTGCCGATATGACCGGAAAGCGATGGGCCTATGAGGATTTCGTCGAGGGTGCTTCCCTCGACCTCGGCAGCAAGGACGTGAAAGCGGCCGAGATCGTCGAATTCGCCGCGGAGTTCGACCCGCAGCCGATGCATCTTGACGAGGAAGCCGGCAAGGCGAGCATCCTCGGCGGCCTCTCCGCCTCTGGCTGGCACACCTGCGCGATGTTCATGCGCATGCTGTGCGATGCCTTCCTGCTCGACTCGACCTCGCAGGGTTCCCCCGGCATCGAGCATGTGAAGTGGAAGAAGCCGGTGCTGGCAGGCGATAGGCTCACCGGCAAGGTAACGATCGTTTCCAAGCGCCAGTCGAAATCGAGACCTCAGCTCGGTCTCATCACCATGCGCAGCGAGTTGTTCAACCAGCGCGGTGAGAGTGTTTTCGAGCTTGAGAACACCGGCATGTTCCTGACCCGGGAGGCCGTGACGTGACGCTCGACGAATACTTCATGATCGGCCAGATGGTCACGCTCGGTTCGCACAAATTCGAGCCGGACGAGATCAAGGCCTTCGCCCGCAAATATGACCCGCAGGTCTTCCATGTCGATGAGGAGGCGGCCAGGAACAGCGTGCTTGGCGGGCTCTGCGCCTCCGGTTGGCACACCGCCGCCACCTGGATGAAGTACAACCTCGAAAAGCGCATGGAGACCGAAGGCGTGCGCTGGACCGGCCCCGGCCCACAGCCCGAATTCGGCCCCTCGCCCGGCTTCCGCAACCTGAAATGGCTGAAGCCGGTCTATGCCGGTGAGACGGTGACCTTCACGCGCACCGCGCTCGCCCATCGCCCGCTTACCGGGCGCCCAGGCTGGAGCCTGCTCACGCTACGCTCGGAAGGCTTCGATTCGACCGGCGACAAGGTCATCGAGTTCGACAGCGCCGTGCTGGTGAAGGTGGAGTAGCTTCCTTGCCTTCTCCCCGTTTACGTTACGGGGAGAAGGTGCCCAAAGGGCGGATGAGGGGCAGTGCCAACATCGGCGATTGGCTGGAGGACTTACCCCTCACCCTGCTCCGCTCGCTTTGCTCGCTCCGCTATCCCTCTCCCCGTAAACAGGGGCGAGGGAAAAAGCTAATGCCCCTCGAACCCGATCAGTGTCCGCACCGGCACACCCAGCGCTTCGAGCTTCTGGCGCCCGCCGAGATCCGGCAGGTCGATGACGAAGCAGGCGGCGAGGATATCGGCGCCGATCTGGCGCAGCAGCTTCACCGCCGCTTCCGCCGTGCCGCCGGTGGCGATCAGGTCGTCGACCAGGATCACCTTCTCGCCCGGCGAAACGCCGTCCTTGTGCATCTCCATCTCGTCCAGCCCGTATTCGAGGCTGTAGGCGACGCGCACGGTCTCGTAAGGCAGCTTGCCCTTCTTGCGGATCGGCACGAAACCGGCCGAGAGCTGGTGCGCGATGGCTCCGCCGAGGATGAAGCCACGCGCCTCGATGCCGGCGATCTTGTCGATCTTCTGGCCGGCATAGGGATGCACCAGCTCGTCGATGGCGCGGCGGAAGGCGCGCGCATTGCCGAGCAAAGTGGTGATGTCGCGAAACAGGATGCCGGGCTTGGGGTAGTCCGGAATGGTGCGGATCGAGGCGAGCAGCGTGTCTTCGAGTGAGGGTTTCATAAGGCGGCTCCGGATAAATCCAGCGGACAGGCGTGAAGCGGCGCGGGGCGGATTCCCGGCGCAAGGCGCGGCCGACAACGGCTAGCGCGATGTGGCCGCCGAGACAAGCGCATCCGGCAAAGGATTGCTGTCGCTTGCTCTGTCCCACGCCTGGGCAACGATCTTCCACTGCCCTTCGCTCTTCACCAGCAGCAGCATTTCCATCGACCGGTTGGTGTCGGTGCCATTTTCGACCGTCTCCGCCGCGACAGCCGCGATCGCAATGTTACCAAAGATGCGGATATCGGCACCGAGCACGGTTTCCTGCAACGACCGCAGCGACGTCCGCGACAGGCCGCGCATCCGCTCGACGAAGTTAGCGACGCTGATATGCCTTGCCGGGCGGGCAGCCGGATAAAGGCTGGCGCTCTCCAGAAAATCACTGGCAAAGCCGTCCCATCCGGGCGCGGCATTCTCATCCCAACTGAGACTGGCGAACTGCCGATCGATAACGGCCCTTATTGCATCCCTGTCGGTATCCGCCATGTCTGGTCGCTCCCGTTCGATTACCTGAATCGGAGATTCTTGCGCGACAATTGTTCGATCGAGCTGCAGCCCATGAGCTTCATGCCGCGTTCGATCTCGACCCGCATCTGCCCAAGCGCCCGCTCGACGCCTGGCTGTCCGGCGGCCGCAAGCGGAAACAGATAGTAGCGCCCGACGCCGACGGCCTTGGCGCCGAGCGACAGCGCCTTGAGCACATGCGTGCCGCGCTGCACGCCGCCATCCATGATGACGTCGATGCGGTCACCGACCGCATCGACGATCTCGGCAAGCTGGTCAAACGCCGCTCTTGAGCCGTCCAGTTGGCGGCCGCCATGATTGGACAAGACAATGCCGCTGCAGCCGATGTCGACGGCGCGTTTGGCATCCTCCACCGACATGATGCCCTTGAGGCAGAACGGCCCCGACCACAGCTTGACCATCTCGGCGACATCGTCCCAGGTCATCGACGGGTCGAGCATCTCGGTGAAATAGCGGCTGATCGACATCGTGCCGCCGCCCATGTCGACATGCTCGTCGAGCTGCGGCAGCTTGAAGCCCTCATGCGTGAAATAGTTCAGCGCCCAGGCCGGCTTGATGGCGAATTGCAGCATGCCGGCGAGATTGAGCTTGAAGGGAATGGCAAAGCCGGTGCGCTTGTCGCGCTCGCGATTTCCGCCGGTGATGCTGTCGACCGTCAGCATCATCACTTCGACGCCGACCGCCTTCGCACGCTGCATCATCGCCCGGTTGAGGCCGCGATCCTTGTGGAAGTAGAACTGGTAGACCTGCGGGCCGCTGCTGATCCGCCGCACCTCCTCGAGGCTGACGGTGCCGAGCGAGGAGACGCCGAATATGGTGCCGTATTTGGCCGAGGCGTTGGCCACCGCGCGCTCGCCCTGATGGTGGAACAGCCGCTGCAGGGCCGTCGGCGAGCAATAGACGGGCATCGCCAGCTTCTGGCCCATCACCGTCACCGACATGTCGATGTCGCTGACACCGCGCAGCACGTTGGGAACCAGGTCGCAGCTGTCGAAACTCTCGGTGTTGCGGCGATAGGTGACCTCATCGTCCGCCGCGCCGTCAATGTAATTGAAGATCGGCCCCGGCAGCCGTTGCTGCGCCATGCGCCGGAAATCGGAAAAGTTGTGACAGTTGCTGAGCCGCATCATCGAATTCCAGACGCTCTGACAGGCAGGCATTCTCGCCGCCCTTCATGCGTCGAATATCAAAAGGGGCGCCCTAAGCGCCCCCTTGGTCGACAGCTGCCGGGAGGCTACATGCCCAGATCGCCGCGCAACTCGGCCTTGGCCACCTCATACTCGGCCTTGAAGTCGTCGCGGTTGAGCAGCACCGCGGCAATGACGCTGCCGGAAATCTTGCCCATTTCGACGTCGGACGGATAGTGGATGCCGCCGACCACTCGATTGTGGGCGTATTCGGCGGCGCGGGCCATGATCGCGGCTCGCTTTTCCGGAACCATATCGGCCAGGATGATGCCCATCATCGTGCCGACGGTGGCATGTCCCGACGGCCACGAACCGGAGCTCGACAGCTTGACCGCCGGCTTGACCAGGTCGCTGAGCTGATGCGGACGCGGGCGCTTCCAGACATCCTTGGCCGGATCGACAACCGCGCCTTCCGTCTCGACCACGCGATCGAAGAAGGCGCTGAACTTCGGCAGCTTGTCCTTGGTGAAATTCGGGCCTATCACGTCCGCGAAGCGCCAGACATTCTCCTCGGCGTCGGCGACCGCGCGCGCTTCCATCTCGGGCGTGCGCGTCACTTGCAGCTTCAGCACTTCGCCGAGTTCGGCCTTGGTCTCAGCCGAATCATTCGCCGGCGGCGGCGGCAGGATCATCGTCAGGTCGACATCCTTGTTGGTGACGAAGGGCTTGGCGTCTTCGGCCTGGGCGGCGGAGCCGACAATGAGCAGCAGCAGACCAGCCGCCAGCGATGCATATTTCTTCATGGGCGCAATCCTCTTGTTGGAATGCCGCAGGATCGCCAGATGCGGTGACGCCCGTATGACGCGCTGCCGAAATGCAAAAAGGGCGCCTCACGGCGCCCTTCGAAAACTTCCGTCCGATCGCGGCTTAATGCGCGACGTCGGCCCACACCCGGCGCTTGGTCATATAGACCAGGGCACCGAACACCAGCAGGAAGAACAGCACGCGGAAGCCCGTCTTCTTGCGGTCTTCCATATGCGGCTCGGCCGCCCATGCCAGGAAGCTTGCGACGTCGCGGGCATATTGGTCGACCGTCTGCGGCGACCCGTCATCATAGGTCACCTGGCCGTCGGAGAGCGGCTTGGGCATCTTCAGCGACACGCCCGACATGAAATACGGATTGTAGTGCGTGCCTTCCGGAATGACCATGCCGGCAGGCGGCGTCTGGTCGTAGCCGGTCAGCAGCGAATGGATGTAGTCGGGGCCGCCCGCGTCATACTGGGTGAAGATGTCAAAGACGAACTGCGGAAAGCCGCGCTCGACGCCGCGCGCCTTGGCCAGCAGCGACATGTCGGGCGGGGCGGCGCCGCCATTGGCGGCGGCTGCGGCTTCCTCATTCGCGAACGGGGCCGGGAAATGATCGGACGGCTTGCCGGGACGATCGAACATGTCGCCCGCATCGTTGGGGCCGTCATGGATTGTGTAGGTCGCGGCCAGCGACTTGATCTGGGCCTCGGAATAGCCGAGGTCCGACAGCGTGCGGAAGGCCACCAGGTTCATCGAATGGCAGGCCGAGCAGACTTCCTTGTAGACCTTCAGGCCGCGCTGCAGCTGAGCCTTGTCATAGGTGCCGAACGGGCCCGTAAAGCTCCAGCTCATTTCCTTCGGTTCGTTGATCGGGAAATGCGTCGGCGCTGCCGCGTTGTGCCCTTCTTCAGCGGCGATTGCCGCGGTGCCGGCAGCCACAAGGCCGATCAGCGCCAGCGAGGTGAGAATCTTCTTCATGCCAAATCCCCTTAGATTCTCTACCGCTCAGCCCTTGGTCTGTGGTGCGGCCGTGGCGCCCGCCGGATGCCCGCTGCCGCCCTTGTTCTTCTCCAGCACCGCCTCGGTGATCGAGTTCGGCAGCCTGCGCGGCGTTTCGATCAGGCCGAGCACCGGCATGATGATCAGGAAGAAGGCGAAGTAGAACAGCGTCGCCATCTGCGCCATGAACACGTAGCTGCCTTCCGCCGGCTGCGAGCCCAGCCATCCGAGCAGGATGGCGTCGGCGACGAACAGCCAGAAGAACAGCTTGTACCAGGGCCGGTAGACCGCCGAGCGCACCTTGGACGTGTCGAGCCACGGCACCAGGAACAGCATGACGATGGCGCCGAACATGCACAACACGCCGCCAAGCTTGGAATTGATCGGCCCGACGTTGAACGTGATGGCGCGCAGGATCGCGTAGAACGGCAGGAAGTACCATTCCGGCACGATATGGGCCGGCGTCTTCAGCGGATTGGCGACGATGTAGTTGTCGGCATGGCCGAGATAGTTCGGCAGGAAGAAGATGAAATAGGCGAAGATGAACAGGAACACGATCATGCCGAACGCGTCCTTGATGGTCGCGTAGGGCGTGAAAGCGACGGTGTCGGTCTTCGACTTGACCTCGATGCCGGTCGGATTCGACTGGCCGACGACATGCAGCGCCCAGATGTGCAGCACGACGACGCCGGCGATCATGAACGGCAACAGGTAATGCAGCGCAAAGAAGCGGTTCAGCGTCGGATCGTCGACGGCGAAGCCGCCGAGCAGCAACTGCTGGATCCAGTTGCCGACCAGCGGAATGGCGCTGAAGAAGCCGGTGATGACGGTGGCACCCCAGAAGCTCATCTGGCCCCAGGGCAGCACGTAGCCCATGAAACCAGTGGCCATCATCAGGAGGTAAATGATGCAGCCGAGGATCCACAGCAGTTCGCGCGGCGCCTTGTACGAGCCGTAGAACAGGCCGCGGAAGATGTGGAGATAGACCGCGATGAAGAAGAATGACGCGCCGTTGGCGTGCATGTAGCGCAGCAGCCAGCCGGAGTTGACGTCGCGCATGATCTTCTCGACCGAATCGAAGGCGAGATTGGTGTCGGACGTGTAGTGCATCGCCAGCACGATGCCGGTCAGGATCTGCGAGACCAGCATGATCGACAGGATGCCGCCGAACGTCCACATGTAGTTGAGGTTGCGCGGCACCGGGTAGGCGACGAAGCTGTCATAGATCAGCCGCGGCAGCGGCATGCGCGCATCGAACCAGCGCTCGATACCGGTCTTGGGCGTATAGGTCGAGTGTCCCTCGCTCATCGAAATGTCCCCTGCCTCAACCGATAAGGATTTTGGTATCGGAAATGAATTTGAATACCGGGATCGCCATGTTCTCCGGCGCCGGGCCTTTGCGGATGCGGCCGGCCGTATCGTATTGCGAGCCATGGCACGGGCAGAACCAGCCGCCGAAATCGCCTTCCTGGCCGAGCGGGATACAGCCCAGATGCGTGCAGACCTGAACCATCACCATCCAGGCTTCCTTGCCGGGCGTGGTGCGGTTTGCGTCGGTCGCCGGCGCGTCGGATGGCAGATTGGCGTTGCGCGCGATCGGGTCCTTGAGATCGGCGAGATTGACGGCTTCGCCGTCTTTCATTTCCTTCTCGGTGCGGTTGCGCACCACCACCGGCTTGCCGCGCCATTTGACGATCAGCGAACTGCCGGGCTGCAGCGAAGCAACATCGACTTCGACCGAGGCCAGCGCCAGCGTCGAGGCGTCAGGGCGCATCTGGTCGATGAAAGGCCAGGCGACCGCCCCAGCGCCGACAACGGCGGCCATGCCGGTGGCTACATAGAGGAAATCGCGACGGTTGGGATCGTGGATGTCGGTTGCGCTCACGGGTGCCTGATCCTTTCGCCTCTTCCTTACCGGAGGCTGAGCCTTGTCCCCGCTCAATCGCACCTGCCCGACAGCGCATGGCGAACAGGCTAGCGAATTCCTCCGGCATTTGGAGTTCGGTTTATGCGTGAAGCCCGTTTTTGTCCAGCGGGGTGAGGCCACAAGGGCAGATTGTCGCGGGCCTTTTGAGCAGTCGCCGTCGGCGCGTCCCTGGCGGGCCTCCCGGGAACGCCAAACAACGGGAAATCCGCAGCAGAATCGGGCTCGTCTTTGCCTCGACACCCGCCGCTGGCCCGGTCTATTCTGCGGCCATGGCGCATGTGATTGATCGCGACAGCTGGGCCAACCCGCCCGGCCAATGGAAGGGCGAGCTGCAATGCGGCCAGTTCGGCGCTAAGTCCTGCCTAATTTTCAACTATCAGCCGAAGATCGGCGCCGGTCCGCGCCTGCACAAACACCCCTATGCGGAGATCTTCGTCATCCGTTCCGGCACCGGCTTGTTCACGGTCGGCGACCAGGAAATAACGGCGACCGCTGGCCAAATCCTCATCGTGCCACCCGACACGCCGCACAAATTCGTCAATCTCGGTCCCGGACCGCTCGAGAGCACCGACATCCACGAAAACGGCCACTTCATCACCGAGTGGCTGGAATAGCTATTTCTAGCTGGCGCCTAGCCTAACCAGCACGGCCCTCGGGATATCGTATTCGCGGATCACCGCATCATGCTTGCGCAACCCGCAGAGCTCGCGCTGGATGAAATAGGCATGGACCGCCGCGGCCGCCTCCTTGAGAAGCTTGGGACGCAACTGCTCATCGGCATTGTCGCGCAACCTGGTCAGCGTTTCCTCCACGCGCTGGCCGGCGCGGCCGAGCGCCGCCGCCTTCTCGGCCAGGATTTCATGGCCAAGCGCGTCGAAGGCCGCTTCACCGGCGGTGCCGGCAAGATGAGATGGCGGACGCAAGGACATTTCAGCTCTCCTCCCCGAACACCATCCGGTGGGTGACGAATTCTTCGCCTTCCACGCGCTGAAAGCCAAGCCGTTCGTAGAAAACGAAGGCTTCCGCCGGCGCGCGCGTGTTCAACACGGTGAAATAGCGGCGTGCCCGGTCTATGACGGTCTCGACCAGCATGCGGCCAAGGCCGGCGCGGCGGTGAGGTGCGCTGACGAACAGGTGCCGAACCCGGCCCTGGTCCCTGCCCTCGACATAAGGATCGATGTTGAGCCCGCACACGCCCGCAAGCTCCCGGTCATGCCACGCTCCAAACAGTGCCTCGCCACGCTTCAGGAACTTGTTGCGGCCGTTTGCCCAGCCGTCCGCCAGGCGCACCAGCATCCAGTAGCCTTCCAGCCGGCTCTCGTCTTTCAGGGCATCGAACGCTCGCGTCGTTGGCCGGAGCCGCTTGATCCCATAACCGGGCTCTGGCATCCCACCCATGCGCCTACTCCGCCGGCCGCGTCTCTTCGAGCAAGCTTTCCTCGTGATAGAGGAAGCCGCCCGACTGCCGTTTCCACAGCCGCGCATAGAGCCCGTCGAGCGCCACCAGCTCGTCATGCGTGCCTTGCTCGACGATGCGCCCGCCATCAAGCACCACCAGCCGGTCGAGCGCGGCGATGGTCGACAGCCGGTGAGCAATGGCAATCACCGTCTTGTTCTCCATCAACCGCGTCAGATTCTCCTGGATCGCCGCCTCGATGTCCGAATCGAGCGCCGACGTCGCTTCGTCGAGGATCAGGATCGGCGCGTCCTTGAGGAAGACGCGGGCGATCGCCACGCGCTGGCGCTGGCCACCGGAAAGCTTGACGCCGCGTTCGCCGACAAAAGCTTCGTAGCCGGCGCGCTCGCGATTGTCGCGCAGGCCGAGGATGAAGTCGTGAGCCTCGGCCTTCTTCGCCGCCGCGATCACTTGCGCATCGGTGGCGTCAGGCATGCCGAGCTTGATGTTGTCGCGCAGCGAGCGGTGGAAGAGTGCCGTATCCTGGCTGACGACGCCGATATTGGCGCGCAGCGAATTCTGCGTCACCACAGCGATATCCTGGCCGTCGACCAGGATCTTGCCGCCTTCGAGATCGTAAAGGCGCAGGATCAGATTGGCCAAGGTCGTCTTGCCGGCCCCGGACGGTCCGACCAGCCCGACTTTCTCACCCGGACGGACAATGAGGTCGATGCCATCGAGCACACCAAAGCCCTTGCCGTAATGGAAGGTGACGTTCTTGACGTCGATGCGGCCGCCGGCAACCACAAGTTCCCCGGCGTCCGGCGCATCGGTCAGGCCGAGCGGCTGCGAGATCAGCGCCTTGGAGTTTTCCAACACACCGAGATTTCTCAGGATGCCGTTGAGCTGCATCATCAGCCGCCCGAGCAGCATGTTGAGGCGAAGCACCAGCGACAGCGTGAAAGCGACGGCGCCGACCGTGATCGAGCCTTCGACCCACAGATAGATGGCAAAGGCGGCGATTGCCGTGATCATGATGCCGGACAGCGTCGTCAGCGCCATGCGCACGCCGGTCAACCTGCGCGTGAACGGCCGCAGCGCATCGAGATAGATGTCGAAGCCGCTCCTGATGTAGCGGTCGTCGCCGTCGGCCGAAAACAGCTTCAGCGTCTGCACGTTGGAATAGGAATCGACGATGCGGCCTGTGATCATAGAGCCGGCCTCGGCGGTCGCCTCGGCATGCTTGCGGATCGCCGGCAGATAGAGCTTGGCCAGCCAACCGAAGGCGGCGATCCAGATCACCACCAGCACCGCCAGCCGAAGATCGAGGCCGGCGACCAGCGCCAGCGTCGTCACTGTATAGACGACCATGAACCAGACGACCTCGATGAAGCTTTCCATCAGGTCGCCCGTCGCCTGACCCGCCTGCCAGACCTTTGTCGCGATGCGGCCGGCGAAATCGTTCTGGAAGAAGGCGTAGGACTGGCGCGAGACATGCCGGTGCGCCTGCCAGCGCACCAGATTGTAGAAGCCCGGGGTGATCGTCTGCTCGTCGACCAGCGCCGACAGGCCGACGACAATCGTGCGGACGATGAGCACCACCGCGCCCATGAACAGCAGTTCAGGACCGGCGGCAGTCCACAGCCCGTGCCAGCTGCGCTGCCCGGGCAACTGATCGAGAATATCGACCAGTCGCCCGACGAAATAGAACAGGCCGGCCTCGACCAGCGGCGCGATGCCGCCGATGATGAGCATGGCGAAGAAAGCAAGCTTCGCCTGCCCGACATAGTGCCAGAGGAAGCCGCCGACGCTTGACGGTGGCCGAAGATTCGCCGGCTCGCGGAACGGGTAGACCCAGTGTTCGAACCAGCGATAGACGGCCTGCATCATTCGGCGGCTTCACCCTTGGCTATTGCGTCGTTGGCGGCCTCGGCCGGCGCATCGTCGAGCAGGAAGCCGCCCGACTGGCGCTGCCAGAGCTGGGCGTAGAGCCCGCCGCTGGCCACGAGTTCCTCGTGCGACCCTTCCTCGATGACGCGGCCTTTGTCCATGACGACCAGCCTGTCCATCGCCGCGATGGTCGACAGCCGGTGGGCGATGGCGATGACGGTCTTGCCCTGCATGAGCTTGTAGAGATTCTCCTGGATGGCCGCCTCGGCTTCCGAATCCAGCGCCGAGGTCGCTTCGTCAAGGATAAGGATTGGCGCGTCCTTCAACATAACGCGAGCAATGGCGATGCGTTGCCGCTGGCCGCCAGACAGTTTGACGCCGCGGTCGCCGACATGAGCGTCGAACCCCTTGCCGCCATTGTGGTCCGACAGCCCGCCGATGAACTCCAGCGCCTCGGCGCGCCGCGCCGCCTCGACGAGCATTTCATCCGAAGCATCGGGACGGCCATAGAGGATGTTATCGCGCACCGAGCGATGTAGCAGCGAAGTATCCTGCGTCACCATACCGATCTGCGCGCGCAGCGAATCCTGCGTCACATCGGCGATCTCCTGGCCATCGATCAGGATGCGGCCGGCTTCCAGGTCGTAGAAGCGCAGCAGGAGGTTGACCAGCGTCGACTTGCCGGCGCCGGAGCGGCCGACGATACCGACCTTTTCGCCCGGCTTCACCGTCAGCGACAGGTTCTCGATGACGCCCTTCTGCTTGCCGTAGTGGAAGCCGATGTCCTCGAAGCGGATCTCGCCGCGGTCGACGCTGATGTCCCTGGCACCCGGCTTGTCTTCGACCAGGCGCGGCAGCGAGATCGAGGCGATGCCGTCCTGCACCGTGCCGATGTTCTCGAACAGGCCCGACATTTCCCACATGATCCACTGCGACATGCCCCACATGCGCAGCACCAGGCCGATGACGACGGCGACGGCGCCGATCGTCACCGCCTGGCCGAGCCACAGCCACAGCGACAGCGCGGTGACCGAGAACAACAACAGCGCGTTGAGGATATAAAGCAGGCCGTAGAGCACCGTCACCAGCCGCATCGACCGGTAGACCGTCTCGAGGAAGCCGCCCATGCCTTCCCTGGCGAAAGTGGCCTCGCGGCGCGCATGCGAAAACAGCTTCACCGTCTGGATGTTGGTGTAGCTGTCGACGACGCGGCCGGTCATGGTCGAGCGCGCATTGGCCTGCTCCTCGCCGACTTTGCCCAGCCGCGGGATGAAGTAGCGCAGCAGCGCGATATAGCCGACCAGCCATACAGCCAGCGGCGCCGCCAGCCGCAGGTCCGCCGAGCCGACAATGAACAGCATGCCGAGGAAATAGACGATGACGTAGTTGAGGACGTCGATCAGCTTGATGACGCATTCGCGCACGGCAAGCGCGGTCTGCATCAGCTTGGTGGCGATGCGGCCGGCGAACTCGTCCTGATAGAACGCCATCGACTGCTTCAGGAGATAACGGTGCACCTGCCAGCGGATGCGCATAGGATAGTTGCCCATCAGCGTTTGCTGGTTGAGCAGCGAATGCAGCCATACTGTGCCCGGCAGCGCGAACAGCACGACGAACGCCATGCCGGCGAGCTTCCAACTCTCGGTCTGCAGGAAGGTTTCGCGGTTCTGGCCGGACAGCCAGTCGACGATACGGCCCATGAAGCCGAACATCCACACTTCGGCGACGGCAATCGCCGTCACCAACGCCGCGTCGACAAGGATATAAGGCCAGGCGCCGCGCGTATAATGCACGCAGAAGGCGACCAGCGTCTTCGGCGGCTCGACCGGTTCCGCGGCGGGGAACGGATCGAGCCTGTTTTCAAACCAGCGGAACATTCCGGGCACTCGACTTATCTGTGCGCTCACGCGGCGCGGGATTGATGGACAAGGCTGTTCGGCCGCGCATCGGCGCGGGCCGACGATACGGAATCACCCGTATCGTCGGCCCTGCTTCGCTCAATATAGGATGTCGCGGGCGTTTCGCCGACTGGCTTTGCCGGGGACGCTGATGATCCAGCCTTTGCTGCCGAAAAGCTGTCGTCAGCATGGCCTTTGCGGCCCAGCCGCATCATTCTGACGATGCGGCGCACCAGCGAAGGCCGGCTATGATCCGGCACGGCGCGCGAGAAATCGACGTCCGGCAGCATGCCGCGATGCGGCCTGCGGCGGGTCTCGGCATGCACCGCCGACGAGTAGGTCTCGCCGATCAGCAGCGCCCAGGTCGCCATCTTGCGTTCGTGCAGGCTTCTTGAGCCGGGTATTTTATAGGGATCGAACATCGGTCCATCCTCCATGTGCAAATGCGATAAAAACGGTGAAACGAACTCGACCTGCGGCATTCGGCCGAAGGGACGGGGCGCATCGGTCGGGACAAGACGGTGAACGTCGGTCCGGACCTGGTCGGGTGGGGTGTGGCGCCCCTTTGTCAATTTGGGAAACATCGCAAGATTCCTTCGAAAGCCGAAAACGGGTTCGGCGGGAATCGGTGCGATGAAGACTTAAAGTGTCAGAAGAATCGTCGTACCGAAACCGCCGTCGGGGATACAAAGCCCCTGGAGAGGTGCTGGATGTGCATGGTCATCATGTGGTCCCCCTCCTTCGGTTCGGGTTGACGATGGTGGGCATATACTCGACTTCGCAGAAAATGGCCACCCGCCAGTCCAGAAATCGCCAAAAGCTGGAGGCGCCTGTGGCCGATCTGCCACTTATTAGAAGGACGCGGAAATGAACGACGGTCTCCGCATCGCGCTCTACCAGCCGGATATCGCCGGCAACACCGGCACAATCCTGCGCTTTGCCGCCTGCCTCGACGTCGCTGTCGACATCATCGAGCCCGCCGGTTTCCCGCTCTCCGACCGGGCGCTGAAACGGGCCGGCATGGACTATCTCGAAATGGCGGCGCTTTCCCGCCATGCCGACTGGCACGCCTTCGAGGACTGGCGCCGGGCGAACAAACGCCGCTTGGTGCTGCTCACCACCAAGGCCACGACCGCCTATACCGGCTTTGCCTTTGGCGCCGGCGACATTCTCCTGTTCGGCCGCGAATCCGCCGGCGTGACGGAGGAGGTTCATCAGGCGGCTGATGCGCGGCTGACCATTCCGATGCGGCCGGGTGCGCGCAGCATCAATGTCGCGCTGTCCGTCGCCATGGTCGCGGGCGAAGCGCTCCGCCAGCTCGGATAAGACCTTCCGCGCTTCTACGTTGCCCCGGATTGCCTCCGCTTCCGCCGTCATTTTCGCCATGGCGCACATCGCCTTCTCCCTCATTTGCCATATCGTCGCCCTTTCGCTACAAGCTCAACTTAACTTGAGGTCAAGCGAGAATGTTGAAATGGCTCCGGTAAGGGAATTGACGGTCGGTCAGGTGGCGGTGCGCAGCGGCGTTGCGGTGTCCGCGCTGCATTTCTACGAGGCACGCGGCCTGATCCGCAGCCATCGCACGTCAGGCAACCAGCGCCGCTACGGCCGCGACGTGCTGCGCCGCGTCGCCATCATCCGCGTCGCCCAGGAGGTCGGCATCTCGCTGGCCGAGATCGCCGCCGCGTTCCAGTCCCTGCCAGAAGGGCGCACGCCGACGCGTGAGGACTGGAATGTGCTGTCGACGGCCTGGCGCGATGACCTCGACCAGAAGATCGCCCAGATGAAGAAACTGCGCGATGGCTTGACCGACTGCATCGGCTGCGGCTGCATGTCGATCGACAAATGCCCGCTGAGGAACAAGGAGGACCGGCTGGCGCGGCAGGGGACAGGCGCAAGGCGGCTGGTTCTCCCTTCTCCCCGTTCACGGGGAGAAGGTGCCCGAAGGGCGGATGAGGGGTAACGCTTAGTTCGGCGATTGGCGGCAGCCCACCAACAAAGCTATCGCCTGACGAAGCGATCATCTCAAAAGCCGGCGCCGCCCCTCACCTGCCTGCCGGCATCCTCTCCCCGTAAACGGGGCGAGGAAATCCTAATCCGCCGCCGGCAGCCGCCGCATGGTAAATTCGATCACGTCGCCTGGGCGCTCGAACCAGCTTTCGATCTCGGTCCAATAAGCCTGCTTGGGAAAGCGCTCGAACCATTCCTTTGCCTTGAGGCGCGCATCCGGACGCGGCAGCACGAAGGTCTCGCGCAGGAATCCATCACGCGGCTGTTTCTCACGCTCGACCCGCGAGCGCTCCAGCCTCTTCTTCAAGCCATCCAGCGGCGGTCTTGCCGGGGTGCGCACGAAGGAACTCCTTTGCAGCTGGATCAGACAGGACTTGACCCTTGCCCCCAAGAGATTAGGGATCGCGCGCGGAAAAAACGAGTCATTTGTCGGGCAAGTGAGTCCGCCGTCTGGAGATAGCTTTTGGAACGACCTGACCTTCCCATGGGGCTGCCGGCCGACATCGAGCAGAAGAAGATGAAGGCCCGCCTGTGGTTCGAGGCGCTGCGCGAGCGCATCTGCGCCACCTTCGAGCAGATCGAGCAGGATCTCACTGGGCCGCAGGCGGAATGGTCGCCTGGTCGTTTCGAGAAGACGCCCTGGGAACGTGACCAGGGCAAGGGCGGCGGCGGCATCATGTCGATGATGCGCGGCCGGGTCTTCGAGAAGGTCGGCGTCCACACCTCGACCGTCCACGGCGAGTTTTCGCCCGAATTCAGGAAGCAGATTCCCGGCGCCGAGGAAGACCCGCGCTTCTGGGCGAGCGGCATTTCGCTGATCGCGCATCCCTGGAACCCCAACGTCCCGGCCGTGCACATGAACACCCGCATGGTGGTCACCACGCGCCATTGGTTCGGCGGCGGCGCTGACCTGACTCCGGTGCTCGATCGCCGCCGCACCCAGGAGGACCCGGACACGCAGGCCTTCCACCGCGCCATGCAGTTCGCCTGCGAGAAGAACGCCGCGGTCGCCGATTATCCGAAGTTCAAGGCCTGGTGCGACGAGTATTTCTTCCTGCCGCATCGCAACGAGCCGCGCGGCATCGGCGGCATCTTCTTCGACTGGCTGCATTCGGACGAGGACAAGGGCGGCTGGAACGCCGATCTCAATTTCGTCCAGGATGTCGGACGCTCATTCCTGGTCGTCTACACGCATCTGGTGCGGGGCAATTTCAACGAAAACTGGACAGACGGCGATCGCGACGAACAGCTCATCCGCCGCGGCCGTTATGTCGAATTCAACTTGCTTCACGATCGCGGCACCATCTTCGGCCTGAAGACCGGGGGCAATGTCGCCTCGATCCTCTCCAGCCTGCCGCCCGAGGTAAAGTGGCCGTAACAATCCGGTGAGTTACGACCGGGGCCGCATTGACGTCCCATTCGCCGAATCTTGACCGGCAATGTGGCGGGGGAAATTTCTTTTTCGTCTAATATCCTTTTGAAAGAATTGAGTTATTTAAGGTCGCCGGGGTCGGGAAGCGCCGGCGGTTCATCTCCCATGGACCGCGACCCGACGCGACTTGACGACCCCGATCGAGAGGGCTGCCTTTCCAGAGCGAAATTTCGTTTCGCTCTCAGGGCGCCCGCAACTCCAGGAGAGCATGCCATGCGCAAGCTTATTGTGACGGCAGCCGCCGCTGCCTTTCTCGCCTCCGGTGGCGCCGCCTTCGCCGCGGTCAAGCACACCACCGGCACGGTCAAGAGCTTTGACGGGACCGCCATGAGCCTCGTTCTGGACGACGGGTCGACGTTCACCCTGTCCAAGGCCTTCAAGGATCCGGGCATCCAGGCCGGCGAGAAGGTTCGCGTGTCCTGGGACATGAGCGGCAAGAACAAAGTTGCCGAAGCGGTCAAGATCGTGAAATAGCGACCGCGCTCGAGCGAGCGTCAGGTCCAGTTTCTCAGGCGGCAGGAAAGGCGGGGCATGTTGCTCCGCCTTTCGCTTTCAACAGGTGGCAACTTCGATGCAACCGAACCGCCCGACAAATGTTATGGTAATCCGGCGGAGCGATTGGGAGAAAGAATGCGTCCCATTTTCTTCCCGCACCGCCAAGATAAAAGATCATCAGAGGTGGCCGTCCAAGGGCCGAACCATCCCGTGCTAGGAAAGGAAAAACCATGAAGGAATTCCAATGCGGATCGCTGGTCCCGGGCTGCGACTGGCACACGCGCGCCGATGAGGAAGCCGAGGTCATGCGCCGCGCCGTCGAGCATATGCGTGAGACGCATGGCGAGAGCGTCATCCGCGAAACGATGATCGAGGCGATCCGCTCGCGCATCCAGAAGGTCCGCGACGCGGCCTAAGCAGGCCAAAATCGCGGATTTCGAACGGACAAGCCAACGACGGGATAGCTGGCGTTGCTTCGCCACATCCCGCCATTCCTGTGTCGTCGGCAAGTTCTGCGCCGTCCGCAAGGTGATATTTTTCAAGCAAATTCTTATATTCGTAACCGCTTAGATAACCTCTCGGTAACGGTGCGCGTGCGACTCTGCGGCGTATGATCCGGTCAGAGGCGGGCTGCCCGAGGAGCCCTTCGCCAGTAAGGCGCTGTCCGGAATGGTGGGGCGAGGTGCTTCGCGCATGCGCGAGCGATTCGACATCCGAGGCGGTCTCTGCGCGGCGGCACTCCTGTTGTGCGCGCTCCTCTGCGCGTCCACGGCAACCGCCCAGGAATGGACCACTTCCCTCGTCGACATCCATCAGGGCTCTCCGCTCAGCGACCGCGCAAGGAGCCTTGGCAACGGCGGTTATGAGTTGCAGAGCGGAAGCTGGGTATCTTTCAGTCAATGGTACCATGCGAACTGGACCGACATGCATGTCGATCTTCTCACCCAGATCACGCCCGATACCGGCATTCTCTGGGGATTTGGTACCGGGGAGCAAGCCGAGAAATACCGTATCGAGCCCAGCCTAAAGCTTGGTTTTCTCACTCAGATCCATCCGAATCCGAACAGCACCCTGTCTCTTTCGGTGACCTCCGTCATTGGCGGCAATCTCGCGGAAAAACCCTGTGAGGCCGACTATGGCGACCTGGGCACCTACAGCGTCAACTGCCGGCTCGCGGCGGGCGAGACGGCGCCTGAGGAGACGTTGAAATATCTGGTTAGCGCCAAGCCGGAGACCATGCATCTCTGGCTGAATTACCGTCTCACTTTCTGATCAGAGGGTCTACGAAATGAAAATCATCTCGTCCCGAAACTCACGATCGTCCGTCTTGGTCCTTGCTTGAGCGGAGAATAAAAATGTGGGTCAATTCCTTGAAGTTCGGCCTTGCTGCTGCCTTGACCATCCTTTCGGCGCCGATTGCATCGGCGCAGGAGGCGCTGAGCCCGGACGAGACGGCCGCGCTCTGCCATGGCGGCGACGCATCCATCTGCGTGAGCGCAACGATGCCGACCGTAACGACGCAAGCGGTGCAGGGACTGCAAAGCTGGATGAGCCCCGATGTCGGCGCCGCATGGACGGCCGGATACAAGGGCAAGGGCGTCACCATCACCATGGTGGACGACTTCAGCAGTACGTCGCGTTTCTCCGGTAATTTCGGCATCGGCGTGCAGACGCAGCGACACGGCGAATGGACACGCGAGGAGGCAAGCATGATCGCTCCCGCCGCGACCATCCGTTCCAAGGATTTCTCGACCGGTTCGGCTGTCCCGCTGGCCAGTGGCCGCAACGTGCTTAACCTTAGCTACGGCATGTACGCAAATGCGGGCTACAGCGTGAACCAGATCGGCTGGGCCCCGGAAGAGGCATCGATCATTTCCTATGCGACCAGAGGGTCGGCCGTGGTCTCGAAGGCCGCCGGCAACGATGCGATCGCCGTTGGCGGTGTCACAAGCGGCCAGCAGGACTATCTCGACCTGGCCCTGATCGGCAAGTCGACGGCGATCTTCGTCGGCGCGCTGTCGACGAACGGCACCACCACCAACAAGGCGCAGCTTGCCTGGTATTCCGACCACGCCGGTTCCAATACGCAGGTGCAGAGCCACTTCCTCGTGGTCGGCGTCGACGGAGACAAGACCGGTCTTTACGGGACCTCGTTCGCCGCGCCGATCATCTCGGGCTACGCCGCGATCATCGGCAGCAAGTTCACGTCGGCGACGCCGGTCCAGATCACCAACGATCTGCTCAACACCGCCCGCACCGACACCTTGGCCAACTACAACCCGTCCACCTACGGCAAGGGCGAAGCAAGTCTTTCGCGCGCCCTGGCTCCCGTGGCGATACATTGACAGATAACGGTCTCTGACACGGCTAAACCTCCAAGGCTTGCGCGGCGCGTTCCATCAGCGCGCCGCGCTCCAGCGTGAAGCCTGACTCGACCCATTCCTTCTCAAGGTTCTTCAACGTGGCGCCAAGTTTCGGTCCGGGCGAGGCGCCAAGTGCGGTCAGATCGGCGCCTTTGATCGGAAAGGCCGGCTTTTCCCACTTGGAAGCGAAACCGAGCAGGCGCGAGAAACCGCCGGCCTGGATCATTGCTTCATTGTCCTCGATGGCACGCGCCCGGGCGGCCGCAAGAGCAAGCCGCAGCCGGTCGACGAAACCGCCCCGTTCACCGAAATAGAGCTTTTTCGCCAGTTCCGTCTCGGTTGCTTTCGATTCCGGCGGAGCCGCAAGCGCCCAATGCCGCAGCCGGTCGGCCTCTTCGTTGGAAAACCTCAACCGCTCGGCCAGCGCCTTCATGCGCACCGCGTCCGGCGGCACGATTGCCTCAAGCCTGAGCATCGGATCGGCTGCCCAGCCGAGATCCTTCTCCGTCCTGACCAGCCCGTGAATGGCGTCGATGCCCCATTTCTCGCTCTCCGGCAGCACGGCGGTCAGCACGCCGGCCTGGCGCATCCACAAAAAAGCGCGCGAAGGATCCGAAGCGCAGAGCAGCTTCTTCAGCTCTGACCAGACCCGTTCGGCCGAAAGCTGGGCAAGTCCGTCCTTCAGCCTGGCGCAGGCCTTCAAGCCTTCAGCATCAGGTCGGCCCTCGCCATACCAGGCGAAGAAGCGGAAAAAGCGCAGGATTCGCAGATAATCCTCGCGGATACGCGCTTCGGCATTGCCGATGAAGCGCAGCCTACGCGCCTCGATATCGGCAACGCCGCCCACGAGATCGACAACGGTGCCGTCCGCTTCCGCGTAGAGCGCATTGATGGTGAAGTCGCGGCGCTCGGCGTCAAGCTTCCAGTCGCGCCCGAAAATCACCTTAGCCCGCCGGCCGTCCGTCTCGATATCGGCCCGAAGCGTCGTCACTTCATATGTGTTGCCGCCGGCGACAATGGTTATGGTGCCATGCTCGATACCGGTGGGCACCGTCTTGAAGCCTGCTGCTTCGGCGCGCCGGATGGTCTCTTCCGGCACGGTCGTCGCGGCGATATCTATGTCCGCCACCGGCTGACCGAGCAGCGTGTTGCGGACCGCCCCGCCGGCCACGCGAGCCTCCTCGCCACCTTCTTTCAGCGCCGCCAGCAGCCGCTGCAGGTGCTTGTCGTCCAGCCAGTCAGCCTTGCCCGAAAGCGTGATGTCGATGCTCAAGCGTAAAGTCTCTCATAAAGGGTGCGCACGATGCCGGCGGTAACGCCCCAGATACGCTGGTCGCCATAGGGCATGTCGTAGAAGACCCATTCGAGATCATTCCACATGCGGCTGTCACGCTTATGGTTGGCCGGATCCATCAGGAAGCTGAGCGGCACCTCGAAGGCCGCATCGACCTCGTCGACGTTGAGCGCCAGCGAAAAGCCTGGACGCACCACCGAAAGCACCGGCACGATGCGGTAGCCGCTGCCGGAAACATAATCCGGCATGCGGCCGATAATTTCGATGAAATCGCGCGCAAGCCCGATCTCCTCGAAAGTCTCGCGCAAAGCCGTGGCTTCCGGGCCAGGATCGGTCGGGTCGATGGTCCCGCCCGGAAAAGCCACCTGCCCGGAATGGCTGCGCAACTTCTCGGCGCGCTTGGTGAGCAGCACCATCGCGCCTTCGGCACGGTCGACCACCGGGATCAGCACCGCCGCGTCGCGCAGCGGCTTGATGTGTTTTAGCCGCGGATGGCCAGGATTGAAGCGATGGTCGCCGAAATCGTCATCAGCGACGATCACTGGTTGTGCCGCGACGCGCGCGCGAAAGTCGGAAACAGAAAACAGCGCCGGCGTCACCTGGTCCATCACGCGCTCAGCCGCTTGAGTTTTTCGGCTGGCATGATCGGATAGACCTCGCCGCTGGAACGCACCGCAAACATCGCCTTGCCGTCGATGTCGATCTCTTCGCCATATTCGACGAGCTCATACATCACTGGCCGCGCCACCAGGGCCTCCAGCCGTCCCCGCACCAGCACATAGGGCTTCAGCCCGCCGGTTTCCTCCTCGTCGACGAAGCGCAGCGGATGGCCAGGCCCTGCCGATACGACGTCGCCGACATTGGTGCGAAAGGTGATGACCTGTTCGTCGCCACGCCCGGAAACATTCATCTCGACGGCGATGAAGGGCGCGTCGGCGACACGGATGCCGACCCGCTCGACCGGCGTCACCAGATAGGTCTTTCCGTCCGCATCCCTGCGCAGGACGCTCGAAAAAAGCTGCACCAGCGGCATGCGGCCGATCGGCGTTCCGAGATAGAACCAGGTGCCGTCAGCCTTGATCTCCATGTCGAGATCGCCGCAGAAGTCCGGATTCCAGCGCTCGACCGGAGCTGGCCCCTTGCCCGCGCGCGCCGCGCGGGAAATCAGCGCCTCCAACCCGCGCGCCTCGGTGGCGCTGGTCAGGCTTTGTTCACGATGTTCGCTGCGTTCGGCCATGGTCACGAAATAGTCACTGTTGTCCCGATTGTCAGCCTTGTCCGCCTAAGTCTGTGATTTAAGTTCGATTAGAGGCGCCAGGCGAGGCCGAATCGCGGCATTCTGCGATATTGAGAATGCAGGCCGATATTTCCAACCACAAGGATCGAGCGGCATGAGCGTGATGATCAAGGAGAGCCCGATCAGCGAAAAGGCGATGATCGAGGAGGCCGAGAAGGCGCTGGCCGACATCTCCAGGATTCGCGACGCGGTCGGCCGGGTGATCTTCGGCCAGGAAGCCGTCGTCGAGCGCACGCTGGTCGCGCTGCTTGCCGGCGGCCATGCGCTGCTGGTCGGCGTGCCGGGCCTCGCCAAGACCAAGCTGGTCGAGACGCTGGGCATCGTGCTCGGCCTCGATTCGCGCCGCGTCCAGTTCACCCCTGATCTGATGCCGTCGGACATCCTCGGCTCCGAAGTCATGGAGCAGGACGAGTTCGGCAAACGCTCCTTCCGCTTCATTTCCGGGCCGATCTTCACGCAATTGCTGATGGCCGACGAGATCAACCGCGCCTCGCCGCGCACGCAGTCGGCGCTGCTGCAGGCCATGCAGGAGTATCACGTCACCATCGCCGGCGCCCGCCATGACCTGCCCTCGCCCTTCCATGTGCTGGCGACGCAGAACCCGCTGGAACAGGAAGGCACCTATCCGCTGCCAGAAGCCCAGCTCGACCGCTTCCTGATGCAGGTCGACATCCTCTATCCCGAGATCGAGGCCGAACGCCGCATCCTGCTCGAGACCACCGGTGTCGACGAGGCAAAGGCCGACAACGTGCTGCAGCCGGCAAGGCTGCGGGAGATCCAGACGCTGATCCGCCGCATGCCGGTGCCCGAAAGCGTCGTCGAGGCGATCCTCAAGCTGGTCCGCTCGGCGCGACCTGGCCAGGGCAATGCCGAGACAGACAAGCATGTCGCCTGGGGCCCTGGGCCACGCGCCAGCCAGGCGCTCACGCTGTGCGCCCGGGCACGGGCCCTATATGATGGAAGATTGGCGCCGTCGGTCGACGACATCCGTGCGTTGGCCGAGCCGGTGCTGCAGCATCGCATGGCGCTGACTTTCGCCGCCCGCGCCGAAGGCACTTCGGTGCGCGACGTGGTGGCGAAACTGGCAAAAGGCATCTGATGGGTCGAATTGGCGAGGTCCAGGCACCGGTTGCGACGCGCGACGCGCTCGCCCGTGGCCGGTTGCGGGCCTCCTTGGTGCCGGACCTGCTGGTCGAGGCGCGCCGCATCGTCAACACTGTGATCGCCGGCTGGCACGGCCGCCGCAAGCGCGGCATCGGCGAGAATTTCTGGCAGTTCCGGCCCTATGTCGAAGGCGATTCCTCGCGCATCGACTGGCGCCGTTCGGCCCGCGACGACCACACCTATGTTCGCGATCGCGAGTGGGAGGCGGCCCACACCGTCTGGCTCTGGGCCGATCTCTCGCCTTCCATGCTCTACAAATCCGCCGGCGCTGGCGTTTCCAAGGAATCGCGCGGGCTGGTGCTGGCGCTTGCCATGGCCGAGCTTCTGTCGCGCAGCGGCGAGCGCATCGCCTGGCCCGGCCTGACCGACCCGTTCACCGCCCGCAACGGCGCCGAGCGTATCGCAGCCCAACTCAGCCATGCCGGCGCGCTGCCGGCCAAGCCCGATCTGTCGGCCGTCCGCCGCTTCTGCGACATCGTGCTGGTCAGCGATTTCCTCGATCCGGTCGAGGAGACGATGGCCTGGCTCGACGTGCTGGCGCGCCACGGCGTGCGCGCGCATCTGATCGAGGTCGCCGACCCGGCCGAGGAAACCTTCCCTTACGCTGGCCGCACCGAGTTCACCGATCCGGAAACGGGCGACAAACTGACCGCCGGCCGCGCCGAGATGCTGGCCGAGGATTATCGCCTGCTCTACCGGGCACGCCGTGAGGAACTGGCGGCCTGGTGCAAGCGCCTCGGCTGGAGCTTTACCGTCAACCACACCGACCGCCTCGCTTCCGAAGCGCTGGTGCGCGTGCATCTGGCGATGACGGCTGACGGCAATCATGCAGGGCTGACCGCCGGAGGCGGTCATACCGGGTTGACCGCTGGTGGTCACACCGCGAAGAGCACCGGAAAGGCGGTCGCATGAGCTGGCTGCCGCTTTCCTTCGGCGCACCCATGATTTTGTGGGGGCTTTTGGCCCTGCCGGTGATCTGGTGGCTGCTCAGGCTCACACCACCCAAGCCGCAGACCGAAGTCTTTCCGCCGCTGAAAATCCTTGCCCGAGTGCTGCGCCGCGAGGAAACGCCGCAACAAAGCCCCTGGTGGCTGACGCTGCTTCGGCTGCTGATGGCCGCGCTCGTCGTCATCGCGCTGGCCGAGCCGGTTTTCAATCCGCGCGAAAAGCTGCCGGCGGAAGGTTCGGCCCTGGCGCTGGTCATCGACAATGACTGGGCAAGTGCCGCCGACTGGGGCAAGCGCGTCGCCACCGCCGAGCGGCTGATTAGCGATGCCGGTTCGAACGGCGTGCCGGTCGTCATTGCCTTCACGGCCGAAAAACCCAATGCCGAGATCGGCCCCTTCGATGCGGCCGCCGCGCTGGACCGGCTGCGCGCCGCCAAGCCGCGCCCGATCCCGACTGATCGGCCGGCGGTTTATGCCCGCGTCGCGGCTGTCTTGGAGCGCCTCCCCGGCGCCAGCGTTGCCGTGCTGGCCGACGGGCTGGCCGCCAATGGCGATGAAGCGGCTTTCAAGACGCTGCTTGAAAAGAACGCCTCGCGGCTGGTCTGGGTCACCTCCGACCGGCTTGCCGTGACTGGCCTGACCGGCGCCGACAACCAGGTCGACGGTTTCGCGCTGACCGTCATCCGCGCGCCGGGCAACCCGGCGCCGGCGCAGGTTACGGCCGGAGCCTTCGACGACAAGGGCCGCCGCATCGCTGACGCGACCTTGACCTTCGCTCCGGGCGAAGCCACCGCCACCGGCTCGATGGCGGTGCCCTTCGAGCTGCGCAACGACTTCGCCTCGATCGCGCTCGACGGCGAGCATCAGGCCGGCGCCGTGCGCGTGCTGGATGAGAGCTCCAAGCGCCGTCGGGTCGGGCTGCTGTCGCAGGCCGAGGCCGACCAGGCACAGCCGCTTCTGTCGCCGCTCTATTACATCCGCCGCGCGTTGCAGCCTTTCGCCGATCTGGTCGAACCGTCGAGCGCCGACCTGGCCGATGCCATTCCGCAGTTGCTCGACCAGAAGCCGGCTATGATCATCATGGCCGATGTCGGCACCATTCCGGAGCAGGTCCGGCCGCGGCTGGTCGACTGGGTCAACAATGGCGGCACCTTGGTGCGCTTTGCCGGGCCGCGGCTTGCCGCCGCCGGCAATGACGACGATCTGTTGCCGGTACGGCTGCGCAGCGGCGAGCGCGCGCTGGGCGGCGCGCTGTCCTGGACGACGCCGCAGGCTGTCACCGAATTCCCGAAAAACGGTCCTTTTGCCGACCTCTCCCCGCCTTCCGAGGTGACGGTGAGCCGGCAGGTGCTGGCCGAGCCGACGCCCGACATCGTCGAGCGCACCTGGGCTACGCTGGCCGACGGCACGCCGCTGGTCACCGGCATGAAAAAGGACAAGGGCACCCTGGTGCTCTTCCATGTCACGCCCGAGGCGACATGGTCGAGCCTGCCGATCTCCGGCAGCTTCGTCGAAATGCTGAGGCGCATCGTGCAACTGTCACGCAACCAGGGCGCGGCTGTCGCCAATGCCGAAGCCAAGGCCGCATCGCTTGCGCCCTATCGCATGATTGGCGCCGATGGCTTGCTGGCGCCACCTTCACCCGATGCGCGGCCGCTGGTGCCGGGCGCCGGTCCGCTGCCAGTGACGCTGGAAAATCCGCCCGGCCTCTACGGCTCGGAGACCGGCGTTTTCGCGCACAACCTGCTCAATGCCGCAAGCACGTTCGCGCCGCTTGCCCGCCCGCAAATCTCGCTGCCGGTGACGACCATCCCTTACGCCTTCGACGAATCGGAAAACCTGAAAGGTCCGCTGGTGGCCGTGGCGCTGCTTTTGATGGTGCTGGACACACTGGCCGTGTTCTGGATGGGCGGGCTTTTGTCGCGCCGGCCGCGCCGCGCCGCGGCGGCGACAGCGGCCGCAGCCCTCCTGATCATGCTGGGCGGGCTGTTCGGTCATGCCGACCTTGCCCGCGCCGACGATTCCAAGCCCGGCGACGCGCAGGCGATCGAGGACATCTCGAAGACGCGCATGGCCTATGTCATCACCGGCGAGCCCGGCGTCGATTCGATCAGCCGCGCCGGCCTCGAAGGCCTGACCCGTTTCCTGATCGAGAAGACGGCGCTGGAGCCCGGCCCGCCGGCCGGCGTCGACATCGCCAAGGACGAGCTCTCTTTCTTCCCGCTGATCTACTGGCCGATCGACGCCAGCGCGCCGATGCCGAGCCAGGCCGCGATCGCCCGCATCGACGCCTATATGCAGCAGGGCGGCACGGTGCTGTTCGACACGCGCGACCAGTTCTCCAACGGCATTGGCGCCGCTGCGGCCAGCCCCGCGACCGAGCGGCTGCGCGATATCCTCGCCAATCTCAACGTGCCGCCGCTGGAGCCGGTACCGTCGGACCATGTGCTGACAAAATCCTTCTTCATCCTTCCGGAATTCCCGGGACGCTTCAGCGGCAGCCCACTCTGGGTCGAGGCCTCGCTCGACGCCAGCAACACCGAGAACCGCCCGGTGCGCGTCGGCGACGGCGTGTCGCCGATCATGATCACCGCCAATGATTTCGCCGGCGCCTGGGCTGTCGACGAGAATGGCGACCCGCTGCTGCCGACGGTCCCGCCGGACCCGATGCAGCGCGTCTATGCGTTGCGCGCCGGCGTCAACATCATGATGTACATGCTGACCGGCAATTATAAATCCGATCAGGTGCATGTGCCGGTGCTGCTCGAACGGCTGGGGCAGTAGCGGATGAGCTGGTCGATCTCCTTCGAACCCCTTGTTTCCTGGCCGCTCTTCGGCCTGCTGTTCGTGCCGCTGCTGCTACTTGCGCTTGCCGGCCTGTGGTTCCGCCAGCGCGGTTCGGCCTTACGTTTGATCGCCCTGCTGGCGCTTGCCGCGGCACTGCTCAATCCGGTGTTCCTCGCCGAGGAGCGCGAGGCGCTGAAGAGCGTCGTTGCTCTTATCGTCGACCGCAGCCAGAGCCAGGATATCGGCGACCGCGCCAAGCAGACCGACGCGGCGTTGGCCGGAATGCAGCAGCGGCTTGCCCGCTTCAAGCAGTTCGACGTGCGCGTCGTCGAGGCCGGCAAATCGGAAGCCGCTGACGACCGCACCGAAACAAGGCTGTTCGGCGCGTTGGAAGGCGCCTTCCGCGACGTGCCGCCCTCGCGCATCGGTGGCGCGATCATGATCACCGACGGCGAGGTGCACGACACGCCGTCCGGCCCGCCGGAGTTCAACGCACCGCTGCATGCGCTGATCACCGGCAACGAACATGAGAAGGACCGCCGCATCCGCTTCGAGAACGCACCGCGCTTCGGCCTTGTCGGCAAGCCGCTCGACATGACCTATCGGGTCATCTCGACCGAAGGCGACGGCGCCCCGGTCGATGTGCGGGTGTCGGTCAATGGCGAGCAGGTCTCGGTCGAGCATGCGACCGTTGGCCAGCCGATGAAGCTGCAGGTCACCATTCCGAACGCCGGCCGCAACATCGTCCAGCTCGGCATCGACCGCGAACCGGGCGAACTAACCGATGCCAACAACCGCGCTATCGCGCTGGTCGATGGCATCCGCGAAAATCTGCGCGTGTTGCTTGTTTCCGGCGAGCCGCATGCCGGCGAGCGCACCTGGCGTAACCTGTTGAAGTCGGATGCCTCGGTCGATCTCGTCCACTTCACCATTCTGCGTCCGCCGGAAAAGCAGGACGGCACGCCGATCAACGAATTGTCGCTCATCGCTTTTCCGACGCGCGAGCTGTTCGTCGAGAAGATCAAGGATTTCGACCTGATCATCTTCGACCGCTATCAGCACCGCGACGTGCTGCCGATCCTTTATTACGACTACATCTCCGAATATGTCGAAAAGGGCGGCGCGCTGCTGATTGCCGCCGGCCCCGAATATGCCGGCGAGAATTCGATCGCCCGCACGCCGTTGAACGCGGCGCTGCCGGCCATGCCGACCGGCGAGGTGGTGGACAAGGCCTACTACCCACGCCTGACGGAGCTCGGCCAGCGCCATCCGGTGACGCGCGGGCTCGACGGTTCGGCCAGCGAGCCGCCGCATTGGAGCCGCTGGTTCCGCACCATCGGCGTCAAGAATCCGGAAGGCGAGGTGGTGATGAAGGGCGCCGACGATCGGCCTCTGCTCCTGCTCGACCGCAAGGGTGAAGGCCGTGTCGGCATGCTCTTGTCCGACCAGGGCTGGTTGTGGGCGCGCGGCTTCGAGGGCGGCGGCCCGCACGTGCAACTCTACAGGCGCATTGCCCACTGGCTGATGAAGGAGCCCGAGCTGGAGGAAGAACGGCTCACCGCCGACGGCCGCGGCATGATGCTGGAGATCCGCCGCCAGACGATGAGCGACGATCCGGGCGTGGCCCAGGTGATCACGCCGTCCGGCAAGGCAGTGGCGGTAAAGCTCCAAAAGTCCGAACCCGGCATTTTCACCGGCAGCGTGCAGGTCGGCGAGATCGGCCTCTACCAGGTCGGCAATGGCGACCTTACCGCTTTAGCCCATGTCGGCCCGATCAACGCGCCGGAATTCTCCGACGTCGTCTCGACCGAGAACAGGCTGAAAGCGCCAGCCGAGGCGACCGGCGGCAGCGTGCGCCGGCTGGCGCCGTCGTCCACGCTGGGCACTCTCGCCGGTGGCGTGACACTGCCCTCGATCGTACCGGTCCGCTCTTCAGCCGCCGCCTCGGGCGACGACTGGATCGGTCTGCGCACCACCGACGACAGCGCGCTCAAGGCGGTGTCGCGCGTGCCGCTGTTCGGTGGTTTCCTCGGCCTCGGCCTGCTGCTGCTCGCCATCGGCTCGATGTGGTATCGCGAGGGGCGCTGAGCCTTCTTACCTCTCCCCTTGTGGGAGAGGTCGGATTGCCCCGATTTGTCCTTCACAAATCGGCTGGCAATCCGGGTGAGGGGTAACCCTGGCGCCAAGCTGGAACACCCCTCGTCCGTCTCGGCGCTGCGCGCCGAGCCACCTTCTCCCACAAGGGGAGAAGGAAAAACGCCCCTACTCTTCCGGCTCGGTCGTAAACAGCAGCGGGTAGCCCTTGGCCTTGCCGGCGTCGGTCGCTCGCGTCGCTTTGGTTTCGGCGATGTCGCGGGTGAACACCGCGACCACGCAGACACCGCGCGTATGCGCCGTGATCATGACGCGATGCGCCTGGTCTTCGCTGAGCTTGAATTCGCCTTTGAGCACCGTCACCACGAATTCGCGCGGTGTGAAATCATCATTGACCAGGATGACCTTGTAGAGCTTCGGCCGCTCGGTCTTGGGCTGTGTCTTGGTGCGCGGTTTGATGACGGTCTCGGGCATCGAATCCACCAGCTAGAGCAACTCCCGGAAAGTGTGAAACGCTTTCCGTCTGGAATTGCGCCAAAACAAAAGGAACTGGGTTATCACTTTCACTCTGTCATGCGGGAAAGCGTTCGTCCATTTGTCCGCGCGCGATAGCGGCGGACTGGACGATCAAACCTATGTGGTAAGGCGCCGTCTGTTGTTCAACGGCCAGGTCGCCCCGCGGTGCGACGCATCGTTGTTCCGGATCGTCCGAAGCCTGAGCCGTCATCCATGTCGGAACCGCGCTCGACAAAGGCGAAGAATATCCAGCCGACACAACCGATCACCGTCGCGCCGGTCAGCACGATCAGGATCCAGGATTGCGCCGGTGTGATGTAGTCGAAGCTTGAGGTGATCAACGGCGCGAACAGCTCGGGCTCGGTCCGGCCGCTGGCGGGATCCGGTACCGGACTGGCCGTGAAGATGATCAATGCGCGTGCCGCCGCGGTGGCGACCAGGCCGCCGAGTGTCAGCGAACGCATCAGGGACGAAAACCGCTTCTTCATGCGGATTGTCCTACAGCACCGGCATTGCGATCGGGTTAAAGCGTCGCGGTTGGCGCGGGCTGAAGCTGCCGGGTCGGCTTCTCGCGCCAATAAGCCGCCCCGGCCGAAACGGCCGGAACGGCTTTGCAAGATCAGATTGCCGAAGCCTGAGATCAGGTCTTCGGAGCGTCCTTCTTCTCGGTCTTCTTGGCGACCTTCTTCGCGGCCTTCTTGTGCTTCTTGGCCTTCTTCACGACTTTCTTCGCCGGCTTGGCAGTAGCGTCGGCAGCCGGAGCGGTCGTGGTGGTGGTGGTGGTCGAAGCAGCCGGAGCAGTGGTCGTCGCGGTGGCGGCGTTGCCGAGAGTCGGCATGGCGAAAGCGAGAGCAACGGCAAGACCGGTGGCAGAGAGGATGGACTTCTTCATGGCTTCATTTTCCTTTTTGGTGCAGGTCTGTGAGAGCGTTACTGAGCGGGATCGATCGGTGTCACTCCAAGCAGCTTCAAAGCGTTCGCGAACATCCGGATACCCTGCGCCTGTTTCTTGGCGGCACAGAACCGGTTGCCCTTTCTTTGCAGTGCTTTCGCCGCGGTGACCTGCGTTGCCGCGGCATGGGTTTCGAGGGCTTCGTCAACTTGACGGCTGAGATTGGTGCAGCGCTCGGCCCGGGTAAGTGGAGCGACCTTTGCCGTGGTCGCGACCTTGGCGGGGGTCACGACCTTCGTGGGGGTCGAGGTGCCGGCTGCTGCTGTGATGAGCGACATGCTGAGCAAAGCACCCATCACGCTGATCCAGAACCTCTGCATTGGTCTTGTCCGTTACTCCGGAAACTTGCGTCGCAGCCATCACCTGACCGCCACGGCACCGGTTATGCCCTTGAAATTTTTCACCAGTTTTTCCCGACTGTAGAATTTTGTTTCTGGATTGTTTCTGGGAACTCCGGCGGCCCGGCAATTGTGACCACTGGCCAAGATGTGGCCCGAATTCTATCGTGTGGGTGATCGGCGAAGCGATGCCCGGCTAACAGAATGGTAGGTTTCTGAGTGAAATCCGATGCGCACATACTGATCGTCGATGACGACAAGGGCATACGCGACCTGCTGCAGGAGTTTTTCCAGAAGCGCGGTCTGCACACCACGGTCGCCGGCGACGGCACCGAGATGGAAGCGGTCCTGCGCCGCACGCCGGTCGACCTGATCATCCTCGACGTCATGTTGCCAGGCAAAAGCGGCCTGGAGCTCTGCCGCGAGATCCGCGCCAACTACACGACGCCGATCATCATGCTGACGGCGGTGACCGAAACCACGGACCGCGTTGTCGGCCTCGAAATGGGCGCCGACGACTATGTGCCGAAGCCTTTCGACCCGCGCGAATTGCTGGCCCGCATCCGCGCCGTGCTGCGGCGCAACGGCACCGCGGAGCCGCGACGGCCGGCCGCCAAGCAGATCTACCGCTTCGCCGGTTGGACCATGGATTGCGCGCGCCGCCGCCTGACGGCGCCCGACGACGTGCGGGTGGAACTGACGATGGCCGAGTTCAATCTGCTGCAGACCTTGGTCAAGAGCGCTCAGCGCGTGCTGACCCGCGAGCAGCTCATCGAGCTCTCCGGCGGTGACACCGGCTACAGCTTCGACCGCAGCGTCGACATCCTGGTCAGCCGTCTGCGCCGCAAGATGGAGGACGACCCGAAGACGCCAAAGCTCATTCTCACCGTGCGCAGCGGCGGCTATCAGTTCCTGCCGGAAACGACGTCCGAATGAGACGTTTCCTGCCGCAGACGCTACCCGTCTGGGTTCTGCTGATCGTCATTGCCGGTCTGATGATCAGCCAGGTCGCCACGCTCTATATCGTCGCGCGCGACCGTGCCGCCGCCAATGATATCGTCGATCTCTACCGGCTGAACGACCGCGCTTTTTCACTTGTGCAGCTGATGCATGACGCCACGCCCGAGGAGCGCAAGGCGACCGCGTCGGGACTGTTCGATTCGACCTATGCGCTGACGGTTTCGGATACGCCCGCCGTCACCTCTTCGATCGCCGGCGACGATGAGCTTGCCGAGCTCGAGGACATCCTTGTCGGTCGCCTGTCGAAATTCGGCATCACGGATGCACGCGTGCGCCGCGATCCCCCGACACAGGAATCGGATGTCCCGGATGGCGATACCACCAACAAGGATGTCGGCCAGGTCGAACGCGACCTTTTGGTGCTGGCCGCCGATTTCGCGCAGAGCGACAAGCTGACGGCGTCGCTGCGTTTTGCTGACGGACAATGGCTGAACTTCACCGAACCGATCACGCCGCCGGGACCGATCCTGAGCCTCGACAGCCTGCCGCTCTATTCGCTGATTGCCGGGCTGGTCGTGGTGATGTCGATCTGGTCGCTGCGCCGGCTGACCGCGCCTTACCGGATGATGGAAACCGCGGTCACGCGCATCGGCAATGACCTGAAAAGCCCACCGATCGCCGAGAGTGGCAGCCGCGAGATCCGCGCCGCCGCAAAGGCGATCAATGCCATGCAAATGCGGCTGCGTGACTATGTCGAGGATCGCGAGCATCTGGCGGCGGCACTCGCGCATGACTTGCGCACGCCGCTCACCAGGATGCGGCTGCGTCTCGAATTGCTGCGCAAATCGCAGGCGCGGGCGGCGTTGGCGCACGACCTCGCCGACATCGAGAGCATCGCAAGCTCGGTCATCGACTTCGCCAAATTCGAGGTCACCGAGGAAAAGGCCGAACGGATCGATTTCTGGTCGCTGGTGGAATCGGTCGCCGACATGTTCGAGGACGCGTCTTTCGAAGACGACACGACACCGTCGCGCGGCTTGATCTGCGTGGCGCGGCCGGTGGCGTTGCGCCGCTGCATCACCAACCTGATCCAGAATGCCGTCACCTACGGCAAGAAGGCGCATCTCGGCGTCAGGCGATCCGGCGATACCATCACGCTGTCGATCCGCGACGAAGGCCCGGGCATTCCGCAGTCAAAGCTCGATACCGTGTTCGGCTCCTTTGTCCGCCTGGAAGAATCGCGCAATCGTACGACCGGCGGCCTCGGCCTCGGCTTGACCATCGCCCGCAACATCGCGCGCGGCGCCGGCGGCGAGGTCCGCCTTTCCAACGATCCCGGCGGCGGCCTGTTGACCGAGTTGCGCCTGCCTGTGGCAGCTTGAGTCAGGAGCCACTGCGCGCGTCGGCTGCGCCACTGGATCGGTCGCATCATCCTTGGGATAGTGCCGCCCTCCCCGCATAAGGAACCCGCAGCCATGTTTTACGCCGTCCTTGCCTATCACGTCGAAAACACTGTGCAGTCCTGGTCGCCCGGCGAGGATGCGGCGCTGATGAAGGACCTGCTCGAGGTCAACACAAGGCTAACCAGCGAAGGTAAGCTCGGGCCTGCGGCGAGGCTGGGTTCTACGGCCGATGCCGTCACATTGCGCGGCTCGGCCGACGCCATGGTGATCGACGGCCCCTTCGCCGAGACCAAGGAGCAATTGTTGGGCCTCTATGTGCTCAACTGCGCCAGCCAGGACGAGGCGATTGCCGCCGCCCGCGATCTCAAGCGCGTCAATCCCAGCGCCGTCTACGAAATCAGGCCGATCATGCTCTACCGGCCTGGGACGCCGCTTTCCGGAAGCGAGGATCGCTCGCCCGGGACACCATGAAGAGCTGACTGGCGTGACTTGGCCACTCGTCGCGATCAATTCATGGTCGCAAGAGCCGCTCAGGCCTCCATCTCACGTCCCAGCCGAACCATCTCACGCACCAGAAGATCGAGGTCTTCGCGGCGGGTGCGGTGATTGGCAATCGCCACCCTGAGGCAATGCCGGCCCTGGACGGTGGTGTCGGACAAAGCAGCGATGCCCTCTTCCTGGAGTCTCAGCATGATTTCGGTGTTGAGCGCCTTGAGATCTTCCTCGGATGCGCCTTTCCGCCGGTGGCGGAAGCTGACGATGTTGATCGTGGTCGGCGCCATCAGCTCGAGCTCCGGCTCCGCCTCGATCAGCCCGGTGAGGTAGTGCGCCTGGGCGATGTTCTGGTCGATCAGCCGGCCGAATTTCTCAACGCCATGTTCTTTCAGCGCCATCCAGATTTTTAACGCGCGGAAGCCGCGCGATGTCTGCAATCCGTAGTCGTGCAGCCATTCGCCGGAAGCGAGGCCGCGCGGCGCCGATTCCAGATATTCGGGTGTGACGGCGAAGGTGTTGCGGTGGGCCGATGCATCCCGCACCAGCGCGCAGCCGGCTTCGAATGGCGCATGCAGCCATTTGTGCGGGTCGAGGGCGATCGAATCCGCTTGCTCGATGCCGGCGACCAGCCGCCTGTTCCCCGGCGCGATGGCGATCAGCGCGCCGATGCAGCCATCGACATGGAACCACATGTCCTGTTCGGTCGCCAATGCGGCCAGCGCCGCAAGATCGTCGATCGCGCCGGTGTTGACGGTGCCGGCGGTACCGATGACGCATGCTGGCTTGAAACCTGCTTCACGATCCTCGGCGATCGCTGCCTTGAGCGCGTCGATATCGATGCGCAAGGCGGCATCGGTCGGGATGCGCCGCAGCGCCCGGTTGCCGAGGCCGAGCGCCTCCATGGCCTTGCGGTGGCAGGAATGGATCTGGTCCGAGCCATAGAAACGCAGCGGTTTCGGCATGGCGCCGACACCGCGCTCCCTGACATCGACACCGGCCTTGACGTTGCGCGCCACGGTCAGCCCGATGATGTTGGCCATCGAGCCGCCACTGACCAGCGTGCCGCTGGCCGAGGCCGGGAAACCGAGCATCTCCTTCATCCAGTTGACCACCTGGCTGTCCATCAGCCCGGCGGCGTGGTTGCCGCCGCCGAGGTTCGAGCCCTGGATCGCCGCCAGGAAATCGCCGAGCGCTCCGGTGAAGTTGCTCGACCCCATGTACCAGGACCAGAAGCGCGGATGGATGTTGCCCATCGGATAAGGCATAACGTTGCGGGCGACCTCGCCATAGACTTCCGCCGGCGGCATCGGTCGATGCGGCAAAGTTGACTTGAAAAACGCGCGCACGTCGGCCGGCATATCGCGCCAGACCGGGCGATCGCGAACATCGCGCAGATAGCCGACCGCATCATCGACGATCCGGTGCGACAATGCCTGCATGTCGGCCCAGTCTCCCGGATCGAGCGTTTCGTCCGTCCCGGTCGTGTCGTGAAAGCTATCCATCGGTCTCTCCTGTCAGCCGGCGCTGACACACGCAAACGCGACGCCGCCATATCGGAGCGGCGCCGCGGTCTTTTCCTCAGGCGTCGAACTGGCAGCCCGGCGTTGAGCGCGACAGCGCCGTCTCCTCGGCATCCATGTCGGCCTCGATGCCGTCGAAGAGCGGCGTCGACATGTACCGTTCGCCGGTGTCGGGCAGCATGCACAGGATCACCGAGCCGGCCGGCGCGGTGCCTGCGATCTGGCGGGCCACGGCGAAGCTGGCGCCACCGGATATGCCGGTGAAGATGCCTTCCTGCTGCGCCAGGGCCTTTGCCCATTTGATGCCTTCAGGGCCGGCGATCGGCACCACTTCGTCATAGTAGTGCTTGTCGATCGCCTCCTGCAGCACGTTGGGGATGAAGTCTGGCGTCCAGCCCTGGATCGGATGCGGCTCGAAGGCCGGATGGCTGGCGGCCGGCGCGCCGCCGGCGCCGCGCTCCTGTGGCTTGCCACTGCCGAGAAGCTGCGCGTTCGCGGGCTCGGCAAGCACGATCTTGACCTCGGGTCGTTCGCGCCGCAGCACGCGCCCGACACCCGCAACGGTGCCGCCGGTGCCGTAGCCGGTTACGAGATAATCGAGCCTGGAACCGGCGAAGTCATTGATGATTTCGCGGCCCGTCGTCGCTTCATGGATGGCGGCATTGGCTTCCGTCTCGAACTGACGCGCCAGGAACCAGCCATTGGCCTCGGCAAGCTCGACCGCCTTCTTGTACATGCCGAAGCCCTTCTGGGCGCGCGGCGTCAGCACCACTTTGGCGCCCAGCATGCGCATCAGCTTGCGGCGCTCGATGGAGAAGCTGTCGGCCATCGTGACCACCAGCGGATAGCCCTTTTGCGCGCAGACCATGGCAAGCCCGATGCCGGTGTTGCCACTGGTCGCCTCGACCACGGTCTGGCCCGGTTTCAGCTTGCCGCTGCGCTCGCCTTCCTCGATGATGTTGAGCGCCAGCCGGTCCTTCACTGAGGCCGCCGGATTGAAGAACTCGGCCTTCACATAGATCGTCGCATGCGCCGGGCCGAGATTGTTGATGCGGATCACCGGCGTGTCGCCGACCGTATCGAGAATGCTATCGAAACGCTTGCCGCGCCCGGTCGTGGTTCTGATTTTCAACTGATGCAACATGATTGGCTCCTTAATGTGCTCACACGCCGGTTACAGGCCGGCGGCTTCGGCGGCGTGGTCTCGACACCTTGCCGCGCTAGTTGCGTGTGACTTGCCGGCAATTCGGCAACGGCCGCATCCGGCCCTATCTGGCTGCCGGATGCGCCCTGTCGTGTTTGGTGATAGAAGATGGAACGACTGGCCAGCGTGGGAATGAGCGTGGAAACGGGCGTGGAATCCGTTCGATCGACCCCGGAGGGCGGCGATGCTTCCGGCCTGTCCATCCGCCTGCTGGGGCCGCTTGCGGTCGCGCGCGACGGCGTGCCTGTCGCGCTGCCGGCCTCGCGCAAGCTGCGCGCGCTGCTTGCCTATCTGGCGCTGGCGCCACACCCGGTCAGCCGCAGCCGGCTCTGCGAACTGTTCTGGGACGTGCCCAACGATCCGCGCGGCGAGCTTCGCTGGTGCTTGAGCAAACTGCGGGCAGCGCTCGACGAACCGGGGTTGCATCGTGTCGAGACCGAGGCCGATACGGTATCGCTCCGCCTTGATGACGTCCATGTCGACGCGCTGGAAGCCGCGGCGGCGGTGGCTGAGGGCATCGAGACGTTGGATCTCGAGCACCTGCGAAGGCTTGCCGAGCTCTTCGCCGGCGACTTTCTGGACGGCCTCGAGCTCGACCGCAGCCCACATTTCACCAGCTGGATGACGGCCCGGCGCCGGCGTTTTCAGTCGTGCCATATCACCGCTCTCGAACACATGGCCGGCCTTCTTGCGCCCGACACCGGCGAGGCGGCGGCTGTCATCGAAACCTGGCTGGAACTCGCGCCCTTCGATGGACGCGCGCATGGTGCGCTGCTGGAAAACCTGGCCCGGCGTGGACAGATCGGCGCCGGCGAAGCGCATCTCGCCACGGCCGAGCTGCTCTTCCAGTCCGAGGAGCGGGATTTCGCGCCGGTTCGCGAAGCATGGCAGCGCATCAGGTCACGTCAATCCGTTGCGCCGCCTTGCGCTCGCGCGATCCCGGACCTCTCGCTACAAGCGCCGATTGCTCTCGACGAGCCCCGCTCGGCAGCGACCGGCCGCGCCTCGCTCGCCGTGATGCCATTCACTGAGGATGCCGGAGCCACCCGCGGGGGGCTTGCCGACGGCCTGACCCATGACATCATCACGCGGTTGGCCAAGTTGCGCGATTTCTTCGTCATCGCCCGCGGCTCGGTGTTTGCCTTGGCGGAGAAACAGATCGCGCCGGAAGATGCCGGACGCATGCTGAATGTCGACTACGTCGCGACAGGTTCGGTCCGCATTTTGCCGGGCCGGGTGATTGTCTCTGTTGAACTCGTCGAAATCCGCACCGCGCGCATCGTCTGGACCGACACTTTCGAACGCAGGCCCGATGACATTTTTGCCGTGCTCGACGATATCGGCAACAGCATCGTCTCCTCCATCGCCGCCGAGATCGCGACAGTCGAGCGCAACCACGCGCTGCTGAAGGCGCCTAACTCGCTCAACGCCTGGGAAGCCTATCATCGCGGCCTCTGGCACATGTACCGCTTCACCCGCGAGGAAAACGTGCAGGCGCAGCATTTCTTCAGCGAGGCGCTCAAGCTCGACCCGACCTTTGCCCGTGCTTATTCCGGCCTCTCCTTCACGCATTGGCAGAACGCCTTCCAGCGCTGGGGCGACCGCGATCGCGAAACCGCGCTTGCTTTCGAAAGCGCCGGCCACAGCCTGCTGGTCGATGATCGCAATCCCGCCGCCCACTGGGCGATGGGCCGCGCCCTGTGGCTGCGCGGCGAGCAGGATGGCTCACTGCTGGAACTGGCAAGCGCCGTCGACCTCAGCCCCAACTTCGCGCTCGGCCACTACGCGCTGTCGTTTGTCCAGTCGCAGTCGGGCGATCCGCAATCGGCGATCGGCTCGTCCGACCATTCGCGCCATCTCAGCCCCTTCGATCCGCTGCTGTTCGGCATGATGGGCGCGCGCGCCATGGCGCATGCGCGGCTGGGTGAATATGACGAAGCCGCCGAATGGGCGCTGAAGGCGGCGGCCCGACCCAACGCCCATGTCATCATCCTGGCGATCGCCGCGCATTGCCTCGCACTGGCCGGACGGCAGAACGAGGCGCGCAACTTCGCCGCCGCGATCCGCAAGACGTTGCCGGACTATGGCGCCGATGACTTCATCGCAACCTTCCGCTTCGACCGGGATGCCGAAGCGCTGTTCCGCAACGGCGCCAAGCGGATCGGATTGCACTGAGCCCGCCAGAGCAATTCCAGGAACGTGCGACGCGGTTTTCCGTCCGGAATTGCTTTATCCTTCAGTGCACGAGCGGACCGCTGGCTTTGCGCCAGGCGTCTATGCCGCCCTGGATGTGACGGGCGCTGCTGATGCCGACATCCTGCGCCGCTTGCACGGCCATCGCCGAGCGCTCGCCGAAGGCGCAGTAGAACAGGATCCGTTTGGCTGTCGATTTCGCCAGTTCGTGCAACATGCCGCCGGCGGCGATGTTTTCCTGCAGCCGCCCATAGGGCAGATGGATCGCTCCGGGAATGACGCCGTGGCGCTCGCGTTCTGACTGCTCGCGCAGGTCGATGAGCGCGACGTCCGGCCGCCCGACCAGCGTCAGCGCCTGCTCGGCGCTCACCGCCCAGCCGCGCGAAGCGATGTCGTCCTGATGCAGGCCGACCTTCATGTTGGCCGGCACCGCGACATCCATCATCTTGGGGTTGGACAGCTTCAGATTGTTCATGATGTCGACATACTCATCGACCGACTTCACCTGCAGGCGCGGATTGAAGGCCTTCTCCTCGCCGATCGTCGACACGGTCTCGCCCTTGTAATCATGTGCCGGGAAGATCAGCGTCTCGTCGGGCAGCCTGAGCAGCCGGCCGAAGATCGATTCATATTGCTGGCGCGGATCGCCGTTCTGAAAATCGGTGCGGCCGGTGCCGCGGATGAGCAGCGTATCGCCGGTAAAGACCCGGTCGGGCAGGATGAAGCTGTAGGAATCGTCGGTGTGACCGGGCGTGTAGATGACGTCGAGCGCCAGCCCCTCGATGGCGAGCTTGTCGCCGTCGGCAAGCCGCATCGACACCACGTCGGCCTTGGTCTGCTCGCCCATCACGGTTACGCAATGCGTCCTGTCGCGCAGCGCGCCGAGACCGGTGATATGATCGGCGTGAAGATGCGTGTCGACCGCCTTGACCAGCCTGAGGTCGAGCTCGTTGACCAGTTGCAGGTAGCGCTCGACCTTCTCCAGCACCGGATCGATGATCAGCGCCTCGCCACCCCGGCGGCTGGCAAGCAGATAGGAATAGGTGCCGGAAGCGGAATCGAAGAGCTGACGGAAGATCATTCTCGGGCTCCTTGCGCCAGCCGTCCGTGGCCGGCTGCAAAGCCAGTCTAAAACAAGCAGCGGGTGCCCGCCAGCGGGACACCCCGTACCTGTTCCAAAGGCGCAAGCCTTATCGCCTGAGAACCGCGCTCAACACATCGCGGATCCCGATCGCGCCGACGAAGCGCGAGCCTTCGTCGAACAATGCCACCGGCGCCGTCTGCGAGCGGTGCATGGCGAGCATCACCGTCTTCAGCGGCGTGCCCGGGGTGGCCCAGAACACCTGGGCTGCCTCTTCCGGTTGAGCCTCGACGTCGGCGCAGGACACCCATACCGCCGGCTTGCCGTCGCGTTCGGCCGCCGCCACCAGGCCATGCTCATCGATCTTGAAGCGCGTCGTCTTGCGCCGGTCGAGCCACACCCAGCCGTCATCGCCGTGCTCGAGGTCGCGGCTGTCGCGCATGACGTTCCAGGCGGTGAGGACCGACAGCGGATTCACGTTGGCTATGAAATCGCGCACATAGTCGTTGGCGGGTCTGAGAACGATGTCCTCCGGCGCGCCGGTCTGGACGATGCGTCCGCCTTCCATGATGGTGATGTGGCTGCCGATCTTCAGCGCTTCTTCGAGGTCGTGGCTGACGAAGATGATGGTCTTCTTCAGCTCGGCCTGCAGCTGCAGGAGCTCGTCCTGCAGCTTGGTGCGGATCAGTGGATCGAGCGCCGAGAACGGCTCGTCCATCAAAAGGATCGGCGCTTCGGTGGCAAAGGCCCGCGCCAGGCCGACGCGCTGCTGCATGCCGCCCGAGAGCTCGTGCGCGTATTTCTTCGACCATTGGTCGAGATTGACCAGTTTGAGCTGGCGATGCACGCGCTCCTTGCGCTCGGCATCCGGCACGCCGGCCAGTTCGAGACCGAGGCCGACATTTTCCTCCACCGTGCGCCACGGCAGCAGGCCGAATTGCTGGAAAACCATCGCCACCTGCTTCTGCCGCAACCGGCGCAAGGTCGGCTCGTCGCAAGTGACCACGTCGACGGTCTTGTCGCCGTCCTTGACCAGCACCTGGCCGCGCGACACGACGTTGAGCCGGTTGACGGCTCTGAGCAGTGTCGACTTACCGGAGCCGGACAGCCCCATCAGCACCGAAATCTCGCCTTCGTGCACGGTGAGACTTGCCCCGGCGCAGCCCAGCACATTGCCGGTCTTTTCGAGGATCTCGGCGCGGGTGGCACCCTTGTCGATCATCGCCAGCGAGCCAGCCTGATCGGCGCCGAAGACAATGTCTACGTTCTTGAAGTCGACAGCGACGGTCATTTCTTGCCTCCAACCCCGATGCGCGTCATCCGGTCGAGCACGATGGCGAGCACGACGATCGCCAGGCCCGCCTCAAGTCCGAGATCGATGCGGCGGGAGCCGAGCGCGCGGTTGATTTCAGTGCCGAGGCCGCCGGCGCCGATCAGGGCCGCGAACACCACCATCGACAGCGACAGCATGATCGACTGCGTCAGACCCGCCATGATGGTCGGCAGCGCCGACGGCAACTCGACTTTCCACAGCAGCTGGCTCTTGGTGGCGCCGAAGGCTTCGCCCGCCTCGATGATCGACTTCGGCACCGAAACGACGCCGAGATGGGTGAGCCTGACCGCGGTCGGGATCACGAAGATGATGGTGACGATGAGGCCCGGCGCATTGCCGAGACCGAACAGTGTCAGAACCGGGATCAGGTAGACGAAGGTCGGCAGCGTCTGCATCAAATCGAGCACCGGCAGCATGACGCGGTAAACCTTCGGCTTGTGCGCCGCCCAGATGCCGAGCGGCACGCCGATGGCCATGGCCATGGCGGCGGCCGCGACGACCAGCACCAGCGTCTGCACCGTCTGTTTCCAGAGGTTCTGATTGATGATGAAGATCAGACCGAGGAAGACGCCGATGGCAAGCGGCCGCGAGCGCTGCAGCAGCCAGGCAATGATGGCGATAATCAGCGCCAGCAGCACCGGCGGCACCAACAGCAGCAGATCGACCAGCCCGTTGAGGATGAAATTGAGGCCATTGGAGAAGGCCCTGAAGATGGTGTCGAAATTATCAGTAAGGAAGCCGAAGAACGCTTTTCCCCAGGCGCCTATCGGGATTTTGTGATCGACCATGAATTGCGAAATCGGATCCATCTTGCCCCTCTTCGTCCATGAGCCGTCCCGCTCTCGGCTCGCGCAACGTCATCTTGTCACACGATATGAAAAAGGGCAGCCTTTTCCAGAATGGCTGCCCTCTTATTTCGGTCACGCCGAAATCACAGTCGGCTCAGCTTCCTAGCGCGGTCTTGATCGCCGCCGCGGCATCGCCGCCGTCGAAGGTGGTAACGCCCGCGATCCACGGCTTGACCGCGTCGGGGTTCTTCTTCAGCCAGTCTTTCGCCACCGTGTTGGCGTCGCCGCCCTTCAGGATCGCGTCCATCATCTGGCCTTCCATGTCCAGATTGAACTTCAAATTGGCGATGAACTTGCCTGCATTCGGGCACTCGGTGGTGTAGCCCTTGCGCACATTGGTGTAGACGGTGGCGGCGCCGAAGCCACTGTCGCCCATGCCGTCGAGATAGGTGATCTTCATGGCGCCCATCACCGGATGCGGCGTCCAGCCAAGAAAGGCGATCCATTCATTGTTCTTCATCGACTGTTCGGCCTGCGTCAGCATGCCGGCTTCCGAGGATTCGACCAGCTCGAACCCTTGGAGATTGTCCTTCGGGTTCTTGATCATGTCGAGGATGATGCGGTTGCCGTCATTGCCGGCTTCGATGCCGTAGATCTTACCGCCGAACTTGTCCTTGAACTTGCCGATGTCGGTCAGCGACTTGACGCCGGCGTCGGCGACATAGGTTGGCACGACGATGCCATAACCGGCGCCGGTGAGGTTGGTGCTGATCGTCTCGACCGAACCGTCAGCGGTGTAGTCCTTGATGTCGTTGGTCATCGACGGCATCCAGTTGCCGAGGAAGACATCAAGGTCCTTGTTCTTGAGCGACGCCATGGTGACCGGAACCGACAGCTGGATCGTCTGCGGCTCATAACCGAGCGCGGTGAGCAGAACGGAGGCGACGCCGGTCGTCGCCTGAATGTCGGTCCAGCCGACATCGGAGAGACGCACCGCCTTGCAGCTTGCCGGATCGCCGGCGTAAGCGGCGGTCGTGGACAGCAGCGCCGCCAGGCCGATGCCGACGACGATAGATTTCATACGCGACATGAACTTTCTCCCATTGCAATTTCTGCGGCAAAGCGAAGTCACGGTTCTTGCGCCCGCCTTGTTTCGTCAGCCAAACACCATTTTGATGTTGTTTCAAGCGGCGCAACATCACGATGAACGGCGCGCGCTGGCCATTACGCGACATGACAGGTTTTTGAACGACATGGAGTTTTTGGTGGACGGAGCCTGTGCCCCCTCCCCGCGCGGCGGCAAGTCGGCTTAAAAGGCAGCCATGGCCAAACTCTACTTCCACTATGCGACGATGAACGCCGGCAAGACGACCATGCTGCTGCAGGCGTCCTACAACTATCGCGAACGCGGCATGTCGACGATGCTGTTCGTCGCCGGCCATTACCGCAAAGGCGACAAAGGGCTGATCTCGTCGCGCATCGGCCTTGAGGCCGAGGCCGAGATGTTCCGCGATGGCGACGATCTCTTCGCCAGGGTCGCCGAGCATCACCAGCATACCGCGGTGCACTGCATCTTTGTCGATGAGGCGCAGTTCCTCGAGGAGGAGCAGGTCTGGCAACTGGCCCGCATCGCCGACCGTCTGGGCATTCCGGTCATGTGTTATGGCCTGCGCACCGATTTCCAGGGCAACCTCTTTCCCGGCTCGCGCGCGCTGCTGGCGATCGCCGACGACTTGCGCGAGGTGCGCACCATCTGCCGCTGCGGCCGCAAGGCGACCATGGTCGTGCGCCTCGGCCCGGACGGCAAGGTGGCGAAACAGGGCGACCAGGTGGCGATCGGCAAGGACGTCTATGTCTCACTCTGCCGCAGGCATTGGGAAGAAGAAATGGGCCGCGCCACGCCCGACGACTTCATCGGCTTCGTCAACGGCTGAGGCAGGTTCCGGTGGCCGGGACACGCCGCATCGGGAACCGCCAGCCAAGCCGCACGCCCAGTGTCGCCAGCGCAATAAGCATCATGCCGGCGGCCTGTGCCAGGCCAAGCGGATGCGCGTACAAAGCCCAGTCGATGATGATGGCGACAACCGGATAGATAAAGGTGATGACGCCGATCACCGGCGTCGTCAGGCGCGGAAAGGCTGAGTTCATCAGCACATAGGCGATGCCGGTGTGCAGGACGCCGATCCCGACGAGCCACCCCCACGATGCCAGCGCAATAGCATGACCGATGTCGGCGAACGGAGCGAGCATCACGACGCCGACCAGCGTCTGGCAAAGCACCGTGATCTCCGCGCGCTGCTGTCCAAGGCCCTTGGCCAGGATCGTCGCCACCGCGTAAAGCAAGGCGGCGCCGAGCGTCAGCGCGATGCCAAGCGCCCAGCTCGCATTGGCATGGCCATGCGTGACCACAAGGCCGCTGGCCAGGACAACGCCAAGGAACGCGCCGAGCATCCACAGGATCTGGTCGAGCGAGATGCGTTCCTTGAGGAAGACGACGCCGATCAGCACTACGAAGAACGGCTGCACATGATAGACGATTGTCGTGGTCGCGATCGATGTCATGGCGAAACCGGCGAAGAAGGCCGTCCAGCTCAGCACCATGCAAACGCCGCCAAGTGCCGCAAGCGCCAGCCGGGACGGTGACAGCGTCCGATCCGGCAGATAACCGCGCAGCAGGCACCACGCGGCCAGGAACAGCGAACCGAACACGCACCGCCAGAAGACGACGGTGATCGGGTGCTGTCCCGATTCCGTCACGAAGGCGCCGACCGTGCCGGCGATCACCATCGCCAGAGCGAGGCTCGCGGCGGGGAAACGGGCGGTCGATATGTCCCTCATTGCGGCGCTCCAACGGGTCGAAATCCATCTGACTCCTTGAATCGATTTCAAGCAAGCGAATAGAATTGTGATGATCTATTCGATATGCTGATAGCACCATGGCCGCACCGCTCGATCTCAACCTGCTGAAAACCTTCGTCGCCGTCGTCGAGACCGGCAGCCTGTCCAACGCCGCGCCTCGCGTCGGCCGCAGCCAGTCGGCGGTCAGCATGCAGATGCAAAAGCTGGAGGATATGGTCGGCAACCAGCTTCTGGTGCGTGGGCCGAGAACGGTCACCCCCAATGCGATCGGCGAGGATTTCCTCATCTATGCGCGCCGACTGCTGAAACTATCCGACGAAGCGTGGGCCAGCGTCACCCGGCCGAAGGAAACCGGCAGCGTGCGCCTTGGCGTGCCGGACGATTACGCCGCCTTCCTGCTGCCGCCTGTCCTGTCGCGCTTTGCCGAGGATCATCCGCTGGTGACCGTCGAACTGGTCTGCGAGCAATCGACCGCGCTGGTCAAAACCCTGGCGGAAGGCAGGCTGGACCTGGCGATCGTCACCCGCCTGCCGGAGCAGCCGCTCGATGTGATCCGGCTGGAACGCTTCGTCTGGGTGGCCTCGCCCAACCATATCGCCTGGCAGACCGATCCCTTGCCTGTCGCTCTGTTCGAGCCTGGCTGCGCGGCGCGCATGAATGTCCTCCAGGCGCTTGGCGATGCCGATCGGTCCTATCGCTGCACCTATTCCAGCGCCTCGTTGCTTGGCCTGATCGCGGTCGTTCAGGCCGGGCTCGCGGTGGCTGGCCTGGCGCAGCGAAGCGTGCCGTCGTCGCTGCGCGTCATCGGCGCCAATGAGGGGCTTCCGGCGTTGCCGGACCTTGAGATCGGCATCTTGCGTAACCCGCTGTCGACCACGCCAGCGGTCGATCGGCTGCATGAATTCCTGCGCCGCGATCTGGCACAGCAAGCCTGACTTGCATGGCAGCGATCGGCCGGGGCATTGTTCACGCACGATATAGGAAGGAGCCTTTGCCGCAATGCAGCGTTTGTTAAGGCCCCCGTGCTAGTTTGCGTCATCTCGTTCCAGCCAGAACTCTCCGGGGTCAGCCATGCTTCGAGCCATTTCGCCTGCCGCCATCTTCCTTCTCGCCGGCAGCCTCGCCGCGCATGCCGATGGCGATGCGGCGCTCGGCAAGAAAGTCTTCAACCGCTGCATCGCCTGCCACGAGGCCGCGACCGATCGCGACAAGGTCGGCCCGCATCTGATGGGCGTCGTCGGACGCAAGGCCGGTTCGACGGAAAGTTTCGCCGGCCATTATTCGCAGTCCATGAAGGATGCGGGCGCTGCGGGTCTCGTCTGGGACGAAGCAAACCTCACCGAATATCTCAAGGCGCCCAGGCAGAAGGTCCCCGGCAACAAAATGGCCTTCGCCGGGCTGACCAACGACGCCGACATCGCCAACGTCATTGCCTATCTCAAGGCCGATCCAAAGCCGTGAGCGGCACTCGCAAGCCGGGCGCCGCCTGGTAATCGAGCGATGGTCAAGCCGGCTATCGGCCGATTTGCCAAGTACGGCTAGACGCTTCTTTCAGGTCACCTCGCAGCGCTTTGCGTTTCGTAAAAACAATGACTTAAGACGCATTTGTCAAAGCCGATCAACGACTATGCGCATTACTCGCGCTGTGAGCATGCTTGCCTTGCCTTTCAAGAACCCGGCCAATCCTTTTGTTTTGGCGCCGGCCCTTGTCTTCCTTCTTTCAATCCCTTGAAGCCCCACATATATTCGCCGCCACGACACGGAAACGGATGCCGAAGCGGGAGGCCCCAATGGCGACATTGCAGAATTTCGATGCCGAAATTGCCAAGACCAAGCAGGTCGTGCAGGACATGCGCACCAAGATCGAGCAGTCCGGCACCGTGCTTGATACGCTGGCCACCGCCGACAAGAAGATCGGCGACGCCAATTTCGACATCGAAAACGCCCGCATCGAGGACGTGCTCAAGCAGCAGAAGGTCATGGAAGGCAACATCGCCGACCTGATCATCGGCCTTGAGGACGCCACCAACGTCTTCGGCGCCGAATTCGAGAGCATGAAGAACTACACCGGCTGGGAAAACTTCGTCGGCGTGTTTTCGGCGCAGCGCAAGCAGCGTATGCGCACCGACCGCGTGCGCAACATGTCGCTGGCCGGCAATCTGCAGGAGCTTTTGGCAAAGTCCGACACCATCGTCGGCATTCTGAAGGCGCAAAAGCAGATCCTCGACCAGCGCTACAAGACCTCCGAGGCCAGCCTGTCGCAGGTGATCGAGCGCCGCAAGGTGACGATGGCCAACCTCGAGGCCGTGCAGAAGCGCATCGAGGAGCTCAATCCGATGCTGCTCGACATCGAGAACAAGATCGCCGCCTCCACGACCCAGAAGGAGCGCACCGAGCTTGAGGGCGAACGCTCGAAGATGGCGACCGAATACAATGAGAAGCAGGCCAAGGAGCAGGAACTGCTTGCCGAAAGCCAGACGCTGGAACGCTACACGTCGATGTTCCAGACCTTCGTCGATTCGCTCAACAACCAGATCGCCGCGCAGTCGACGCTGATCAACAAGCTGACCATCGACACCGAGCAACGCATCGTGCTGTACAAGGCGCTGGAAGACTCGCTGAAGACCGCCGCCCAGCAGGACGTCGCCCATAAGATCAACACGCTGGGCAGCCAGGTCGACAACACGGCCGAGGAGACGATGGCCGGGATCGGCGCCGCGTCGCAGAAGCACATTGGCGACCTGCTCGAAATGCATGAGAAGAACATGGTGGCCTCGGCCGACATCCAGCGTCGCAAGAAGCTTGCCGACGACGCCTTCGCCCGCCGTTTCGACGACGTGATGAAGAAGCACAATTCCGCCAACTACGTGCAGTCGTAAGCGACGCGGTGGCCTTCATCGCAACGGCAGCCTCATGACACCTGAGAACGACGCGGCGGCGCGCTATTTCTCCGCCATCACGGCGGCGCTGAGCGGCCTTGAAGTGTTCATGCGCGACGACCGTTCGCCGCTATACCGGCATGGCATCGTCGCCAAGATCGTCGCCGAATACATCGCCCGGCTGGACAAGTCCTTTGCCTGCTGGCGCAACCGGCTCGGCTTCATGGACACATTCCGCATCTCGCGCGCCGACAGCGGCTATCCCGTCTTCCAGAACCTGCTCGAATTGGAAAACGACCGCCAGCAGGCCGACGCCAGGCTGGCCAACATCCCGCAGGCGGCCGAATTGCGCGAGGAGATGGCCGACTTCATCCTGCGCCACAAGGAATTCCCCGAGGCGCTGCAGAGGTCGATGGCCGAAAGGCTCTATCTGGAGGACGTCAAGAGCGAGACGACCTTCGGCCCCTTCACGCTGGCGCAGACGGCAAATGTCTCGGTCAATCCGAAGACTATGCGGCCCTATTATCTCGTCCATTGGGCATGCTTCGATGGAAGCGCCAACCTGCCGCTGGTCTACATGGTGACACTCGAGGATTCTTCCGAAAGCATGGTGCGACAGCTGGTCGACGGCAGCACCGGCAAGCTGAACGAGCGCATCGATATCCCATTGCCCGTGGACGGCCTGCTCAATCCCGAGCTTGCGCACCGCTTCGACGACTTCACCGAGAAGAATTCGGCCTATACGCTGTCGCCGGCGACGATCGCGGTCAATCTCGACAAGGATTTCGAGCCGCTGCATCCCAAGCAGCTGCGGCGCGTGGTGCTCGGGCCTTTCTACTCGGCCGGCATCACCGACAATAATTCGACGGTGACCGAGGTGCTGACCAAGGTGCGTAAGCCGGAAAACGCCTGGCTGCTGACCTGGACCATCCAGGAGGTCTTTTCCAAGAGTGAGAAGCCTGGCCGCAAGGGACTGTTTTCCAGCGAGAAGACGACGCAGGAATTCTTCATCAACACCGACGACCTGGAAGCCGCCCGCCAGGGCGTCTCGAGCTATGAGAACCATGCGCTGATCCCGCACGAAGCCTACCAGGCGCTCTACGCCGCCGGCGAAGCGCAGAAAATCTTTTCCGGCTACAAGGTCCACATCCTGTCCAACGGACAGGTCATCAGCGACGTCTGATTTCAACCGCGGAGCATCCTTCATGGACACCGGGCTGACCACGATTTCGGAAGTGGCAATCGAAAAGCACCGCGCGCTCGCGCAGAGCTTCATCACGCGCATCGTCGTGCTGGAGGATCCGGCGCGCGAGTCGGGCACCGCGCTTGCCGGCACCAACCGCCGCTTCGTCTCGACGGTCTCGGTCGGTTCGGTGCGCCGCACACGCGAGGTCGAGCTGGTCAAGACCGTCGCCGCCATCCACCCCGATGACCAGCTGATGACCATCCCGCAGCATACGCTGCTCTACCGCGCCCGCCGCGGCCTGGCGATCGCGCTGGCGATCTCCGATGTCTTTGCCGAGGGCTCGGATCTTGAGAGCCTGCAGGCAAAGAATGCCCGCGCCCCGCTCGAAGGCGACGAAGCAGGAACCTTCAAGAAGCTTCTGTCAGCCTCGGCTTACGTTTCGGCCTTCAGCTTCGCTTCCTACCTTTTCCAGCTGATTGACAGCGACGGCGAGGCGCCGAACGACATCCACGAACCGGATTTCCTGTTCGACACCCCGCAGGACGCGGTGAAGTCCATCGTGGCCGGTCTCGACAAGGCGATTGCCGGCACCAAGGACGATGCCGACCTGATGACGCGGGCGCGCGCCTTTGCCCGCGTCGCCATCGACGGACTGCTGGCGCGCAAGGGCCGCTTCGACGGCATCGGCCCGTTCGAGAACGCCCATATCCGTATCGATGTCGACGATTTCACCCTCGACGGTTTCGATGTCGCGCCCGGCAAGCGCTCCAAACCGCTGGTCATGACCTTCAAGAAGCCGGAAGAGGTCGTCGGCAACCACATCGCCAAATACCAGTCGGTCAAACTGGCCAAGATGCTGATGGCCTATGATTTCGAGCGCGAGCTGAATCCGTTCGTCGAACTCGGCGGCTTCCTGTTCACCTTCATCGGCGACGGCGCGCCCGGCACCGGCAAGACGACGCTAATCCAGATGATCGCCGGCTTGGTCAATGATTATTGCCAGGTCGCCTCCTATCCTTTCGCCTATGAGAATTTCGGCGTCGACCAGATCTCGTCCTATCAGGGCAAGTCCGGCCAGAACTGCCGCCAGTTCATCAACAACGTGCTCAATCCGCGCGTCATCGGCTTCGGCACCATCGACGACATCGACCAGGTGGCGGCGCGCCGCTCCGACGACCGCGCTTCCGCCGGCCAGCAGGAAATCACCGGCGTCCTGATGGACGCCTTTGCCGGTGCCGCCACCGTGGTGCGCGGCAACTGCTCCTTCGGCATGTTTTCCAACTATCCGGAAAATGTCGACGACGCGCTGCGCCAGCGCGCCGGGGCGCGCTGGCTGGTCGACGGCCCGCAGACCCGCGACGACTATATCGACATCTTCGTTTTGCTCGCCGGCAAGAACCACGAGATCCCGCTCGGCGATCATAAGCTCTATGCCGCGCAGGAAATCCAGCGCGCCGTCGAGGAGGCCTATGAGGAGCATGAAAAGCCGCAAGAAGACGGGCTGATGAAGGTTTACGAGCGCTACATGAAGGAAAACGGCGCGCCCAAGACCATGGCAGACATCGGCACCTATCTGCACTTGATCAAGGATGCCGAGCCGCGTTTCACCGGCCGCGCCATCAAGAACGTCACCGACGCCATCAAGATGCGCGCCATGGACATCGAGCTTCCCGACGAGTGGTTCGAGAAGCCGGAAGCCTTCATGCACAAGGGCTATGACGACAAGAAAGCCATGATCGAGGAACTGCGCGGGCCGTTCTCGATGGATATGGTCATGCAGGAGATCAACCGCTACGCCGATTCCGAATTCCGCTATTCCGACAAGTCCGACGACGCGGCGGTGGAGAAGCTTTTGCGCGATGCGCGGCTGCGCGAGAGGGCGGCGCGCGAGATGGAGGAGATGAAGAAGAAGGGCAATTGGAATGCGTAGACCTTTGCCGACGGCGGCGGGGGCGCCGCCCGTCGCCAAAAAACCCGACCTGCTGCGCGATAACGACCTGATCTACGGCCGGCTGCTGACGGTCGACGAACCGCATCTCATCCAGCGCTACAACAAGGCGCTGGCCGCGTTCGGGCTGCAGCCGACGAAGCTCACGAGCTTCCAGATCGACCGCACCGGATTCTCTCCGGAAATCGCCGAGGAATGCGGCGACTACGATTATCTCGACCCCAACGAGGTCAACCGCCGCTTCATCATCCTGACGCCGTCGCAGATCGCGCTGCCGGTGGTGCACACCGCCTTTTCCAACACCTCGCAACTGATGTTCGAATTCATGTCCAAGAACCAGCGCGCCATCGACGCGCTGACCATCAAGGATGTCATCTACGGCGAGATCGAGGATTCCGTTCCGCTGGTCAACGACATCGAGGACCTGCTGTCGATCAGCCAGGTCGAGTTCAAGGTGCTGTCGGCCGAAGATGTGCTGGGCAAGGCCGCCGAACTCGGCAAGCTCGTCGACCGGCTGAAGCAGGAGCCCAACGCCTGGCGCGACAACGCCATGCTGCAGCGCATGGTGGACCTGGCGAAAGTCTGCGGCGACATCCGCGAGAACGCGCTGGTGCCCGACCAGGTGATCTTCCGCCACAACGCCTACTGGACCAGCCATTTCGGCGGCCTCTATGTCTTCGTCGACCCCGACATGACGACGGTGATCAGCGACCCGACCGTGCCCGGCTTCCGTCGCTCGCGGCCCTGGCAGGTGAGCTACCTGTCGATCAGCGATGCCGACAAGGTGTTCAAGTTCCTGGCCTCGACCGGCCGCATCGAACTGCCGCGCGCCTCCTGGATCGAGGCTTCGGGCTATCTCGAGCATCGCGCCGAGATGGTGGTGCGCGCTTTGATCCGTGAGGCCGAGCCCAACCGCAATCTGACCGATGTCGACAAGGTCTGGCTGCAGACCTGGATCCACGGCCATGCCGACCTGATCGCCAAGGACGGCAACTTTCCTTTCCTCAATGCCGCCAAGCGCGAGATCGCCCAGTTCGGCCATCTCAAGATCGAGGATGTGCCGCCGCGGCAGCGTTTTCTTGTGGTGCGCGCCAAGCCCGACCATCCCGATGCCTGGCTGACCAACCAGCTGATCTCGGACTTCGTGCCGCAGGATTTCGTTTCGCGCTATGTCTTCAACAAGCCCGGTTTCTACAGGGACTATGATGGCTTCAGCGACGCCTGGCGCTCACATGTTGTGGACGTTCTGAAAACCACATATTTGAAGGACAAGGCGGCGTTCCGTGCGCGCCTTTACGGCCTGACTGACTAAACGAAATGAACCGTCATTTCGTCCCAACCTATTGTTTTGGCGCATGATGTTATCCAAAAAGTCTGCAACTTTTTGGCATCATGCTTAGGGGTGCCACAGCCATGCTCGACCCGATCGTGAATTTCTTCACCCGCATTTTCCAATGGATCGGCCGCGGCATAGGCCTTTTGATCGGCATCCTCCTGTGGCCGTTCCTGTGGGCCGGCCGCTGGTACGGACAGCGCGGCTGGATTCTCAAGGCCGTAGTCGGCCTGGCCATTGTCGTGCTCATCGGCCTCTACGCCAACTTCTTCTACGCCACCCAGTGGTGGAACAATTTCGATCCGAACTACCCCGATAAATACACATTCGAGAAGCGCAACGTATCGGCAGGAGAGCAGGTCGCGGCCGGCGCCGGAACCGACACCGCCAAGACCTGCGGCAATTCCGGCATCGCCCAGGTGGCTGCCGATCTGACTGATTTCAACGTCAATCAGAACGCCTGGATCTCGTCGATGATCCTCTACAAGCTTGGCCTGTTCAGCATCGACTGGGATGACACGCCGTGGATGGACAACAAGGCCTCTTTCCAGCGCGGCATCAATCAGGCGGTACGGCGCACCGCCACCGAGCTCGCCGACAATCTAGGCCGCGTGCGCACCACCTCGCAGATCGATAGCGATCTGCAGGATGCGCGCGGCAATCTGCAGTTCGACGAATACACTTGGTATTTCGGCATCAACCCGTTCGGCCCGAAGACGCCGACGCCGAGCTACTATCGCGACGCCGTGCGCAAGCTGCGCTCGTTCAATGCGCGCCTCGCCACCTGCCAGGCGACGTTCGATGCCCGCGCTGACAATCTGAAGCAATATATCGACCGCATCGCATCGGACATCGGCTCGACCTCGGCGATCCTCAAGGAGCGTGCCGAAAACCACAACAATGGCTGGTTCGACTTCCGCGCCGACGACCGCTACTGGTTCGCCTATGGCCAGCTCTATGCCTATTACGGCCTGATGAAGGGCGCTCAGGCCGATTTCGAGAACGTCATCAAGGAAAAGCACCTGCAGAGCCTGTGGGATACGATGGACGCGCAGTTCGTTTCGGCGCTGAAGATCCAGCCCTTCATCATCGCCAACGGCCGTGAGGATGGCTGGCTGTTGCCGACGCATCTGACGACCATGGGCTTCTACATCCTGCGCGTGCGCTCCAACATGGTCGAGATCAGCAACGTGCTGACCCAATAGGACCGGCTTCTGGCCGTCAGGGCGATGGCGGATTTGCGCCCTCGCCCCTGTCGCTTTTCGCGCATTTGGCGGCTGTTTTGAGACGGCGGAGCGGCTCCCGCTCTGGCTTCTATACGGCGCAAGCGACCGGGCCCTTGGATCCGAACAGGGTCGAACCGGGAACACCAGTATTTTTTCTTAGCAGGAAACATAGTTGCATGAAAGTTGACGCCGCGACAGCGACAAGGGTAGAACATGCCCTAGCGCCGGCACGGCGTCTCGAACATGCACAAATGATCAAACCCTCAACCGTCCAATCCAGAGGAACGCCGTCATGGCCGAAGTGAAGTCCGACATCGAGATCGCGCGCGCCGCCAAGAAAAAACAGATCCAGGAGATTGGACAGAAGATCGGCATTCCGACCGAACATCTGCTGCCCTATGGCCACGACAAGGCCAAGATCTCCGCCGAGTTCATCAAGTCGGTGAAAGGCAACAAGGACGGCAAGCTGATCCTGGTCACCGCCATCAACCCGACGCCGGCCGGCGAAGGCAAGACCACGACCACGGTCGGTCTGGGCGATGGCCTCAACCGCATCGGCAAGAAGGCGATCGTCTGCATCCGCGAAGCCTCGCTCGGTCCGAACTTCGGCGTCAAGGGCGGTGCCGCCGGCGGCGGCTATGCGCAGGTCGTGCCGATGGAGGACATGAACCTCCATTTCACCGGCGACTTCCACGCCATCACCACGGCGCACAATCTGCTTTCGGCGCTGATCGACAACCACATCTACTGGGGCAATGAGCTCGGCATCGACACCCGCCGCGTCGCCTGGCGCCGCGTCATGGACATGAACGACCGGGCGCTGCGCGAGATCATCTGCTCGCTCGGCGGCGTAGCCAACGGCTATCCGCGCGAGGCCGGTTTCGACATCACCGTCGCCTCGGAAGTGATGGCGATCCTGTGCCTGTCCACCGACCTCAAGGATCTGGAAAAGCGCCTTGGCGACATCATCGTCGCCTATCGTCGCGACAAGACGCCGGTCTATGCCCGCGACCTCAAGGCCGACGGCGCCATGGCCGTGCTTCTGAAGGACGCCATGCAGCCGAACCTTGTGCAGACGCTGGAGAACAACCCCGCCTTCGTGCATGGCGGCCCGTTCGCCAACATCGCGCATGGCTGCAACTCGGTGGTCGCCACCACGACAGCGCTGAAGCTCGCCGACTATGTCGTCACCGAAGCCGGCTTCGGCGCCGACCTTGGCGCTGAAAAGTTCTTCGACATCAAGTGCCGCAAGGCGGGCCTTAAGCCGGCAGCCGCCGTCATTGTCGCCACCGTGCGCGCCATGAAGATGAATGGCGGCGTCAAGAAGGAAGACCTCGGCAAGGAAAACATCGAGGCGGTGAAAAAGGGCTGCGCCAATCTCGGCCGCCACATCGAGAACATCCGTCAGTTCGGCGTGCCGGCGGTGGTGGCCATCAACCACTTCTATTCCGACACCGACGCCGAGATCCAGGCGATGAAGGACTATGTCGCCTCGATGGGCGAAGAGGCGATCCTGTGCAAGCACTGGGCCAAGGGCTCGGCCGGCATCGAGGACCTCGCCAACAAGGTGGTGCAGCTCGCCGAATCCGGCGCCTCGCAGTTCGCGCCGCTTTATCCCGACGCGATGCCGCTGTTCGAGAAAGTCAACACCATCGTCCAGCGCATCTATCGCGGCTCGGAAGCGATCGCCGACAAATCGGTGCGCGACCAGCTCAAGGCCTGGGAAGAAGCCGGCTACGGCAATCTGCCCGTGTGCATGGCCAAGACCCAGTACTCCTTCTCGACAGACCCGAACCTGCGCGGCGCGCCGACCGGCCACACCGTGCCGGTGCGCGAGGTCAGGCTCTCGGCTGGCGCCGGTTTCGTCGTCATCATCTGCGGCGAGGTCATGACCATGCCCGGCCTGCCCAAGGCGCCGTCCTCGGAAAAGATCTTCCTCAACGAAGCTGGCCAGATCGAAGGTCTGTTCTAGAGCAATTCCAGGAAAAGTGTGTAGCGGTTTTCCGTCCGGAATTGCGTGAAAACAAAGACTTAGAGCGGTTCGGCGATTCTGTGAAAAGCTGAACCGCTCTAACCCTCATCCGAACCCGAAAATGAAAAGGGGCGTCGCGATTGCGGCGCCCTTTTTGTTTGCGCGAATTTCTCACGCCACCGTCGAGGTGCCGAACTTCTTGATGCCGGCGACCGACATGGAGACGAACTGGTCGAGGATGGTGAAGAAGATATCCAGGCTGAAGCCGAACAGGAAGGCGAAGGTGAACAGGCTGAAGCCGATGCTGGTGACCTCGCCGCCGAGCTTCGTTCCGGGCGCCATGAACCAGGCCAGGATCATTCCGGCCAGCGCGCCGAGCGCGATGCGGTGGATCAGCCTGGCCAGCGGCGGATTGGGCAGCAGCGGGTTGAGGATCATGCGCATGTGGAACATGATACCACCGAGCGCGCCATAAAGCGCCGGCAGGATCCACAACGCATAGGGGCTGAGGACCTCGCCAAGCGTCTTGGCCTGCAGCGTCAGCGTTGAGATCGAGTTCGGCGTGATCGTGATGACGCCTTCGCATTGCAGGTCGCGCGTCGCCTCGTCGAAATCCGCGTTCACATCGTCGACCTGGCTTGGCGCGCCGGTAGCGCCAGCGCCCCCGAAGTTGCCCTGGTTGCCGTCGCTGTTCTTGCAGTCGAAATCGGACTGCTTGAGCGGCTGGCTGCTATCGGTCCCGCTCTGTTGCTGGGCCAGCGCGATTTCCTGGTTGCAGAACTGGTTTATCGCCATCTGTCTGGGGTTTGAGAAATCTGGGGCCGCGCCGGCTTTGCCGGGCGAAGCCGAAACCTTGCAGTAAGCCCACTGCATGCCCCAGATCGGGAACGGCGCCTCCTGGGTCATGAACCCTTGCGCCCTCACCAGCAGCGAGGAGAAACGCTGGTCGAGCGAATGCAGGCTGTCGACGGAATTGTAGTAAGCGTCCTTGAGCAGCGTCAGGTCGGTTGCCGAAGCCTGCCGGGCGGTGGCCGAGCCCAATTGCTTCTTCGTCGCCCAGACCTGCCTGATCGATTGCCCGAAGCGAGCGCTGAAATCGTTGTTGTCGATCTCCTGCAGCTCGGTGCTGATCGAAACGCCTCTGTTGTAGACATAGGTCAGCTTGCCGATGATGATCATCATCGTCACCGACAGCGCGACCAGGAAATAGGTGGCAAGCGCGGTCCGGCGCGACATGTCGCCCGGCGACCAGCCCGTCCTCAGCGCCGCCAAAGTGGAGAACGGCACAGTGGCGGAGCAGTCGTTGAGGACCGTTTGAAGCTTCACGACCTCTGGTTGGCTGGCCGTTGCATCGTTCAATTTCTCGGCGTCGCCGATCGCCGCGAACAGGGCGCTGTCTTTGAACACGCCGTAGCGGCCGTAACCGGCGACCAGCTTCGCATCCGAGAGCAGATCGGAAACAAGTGGATCGTTGGAAGTCGTCATCGCGCGCCTCCGACGACTAACCGAGATAACCCGGCACGAAACCGTATTGCGACGGACATCCACAAGGGTAGCCAGGAGGCCCGGGCGGTTGTGCCCAACACCAGAAGAATTGTGTAAAGCAGATCGTCCCGGGAGTATGCGGGGGCACCTGTGCGAAGGCAGGCCACGGCAACGTCGCAGCGCCGACCGCAAGAGCCAGGATAATCACGGTTCGTGCAACGCGCGCTTTCAAATCAGCCCCCAGCCAATCGCGCTACTCCTGATGCCGGGTCACTTTTGTGGAAATAAAGCGGTGACTTCTGTGAAGTGGGTCACGCTCTTCTTGGATTATATTTCTGCATGAAAGCAAACGGCGCCGCATCGCTACGGCGCCTTGCTTTGTTCCGGTTCAGGCGGCGTTGCGCGCCAGCGCCCGCTGGTTCGACGCATAGATCGTGTCGCGTTCCGGCAAGGTGCCGGTCTTCAGGCAGCCAATCCATTCCGCCGTCTTCAGCACCGCGGCGAAGCGCGACTGCAGCACGACGCTCACCACCCGGTGGATCTCCTCGGCCGACGCGTAGCCGGCGCTGTTGGCATAGGGCACCGCGCCCGAGGCATCGGAAAGGAACTCCACCGCAAAGCCCATATGCACGGCGTGGATGATGGTCGACAGGTCGCAATTATGCGTCATGTAGCCGACGACCGCGATCGTATCGATGCCGTTGGCTTGCAGCCACTGTTCCAGGTCGGTGCCGGTGAAGGCCGAGGGCAGTTTCTTTTCGACGTAGTGGTCACGGACGCGTCTGGCGATCTCTGGATGCAGCTCGCCGCCATGGCTGCCCTTGGCGAAGATCGGTGACGTCTCGGGCGCCACCTGCTTCACGACGACGATCTTGATGCCGGCGGCCGCGGCAGCGTCCATGGCGCGCGCCACATTGGCGACGCTCTCATTGAACGGCGGATGCTGAATGGCGAGGTTGCCGCCGTCATAGTCGTTCTGGACGTCGACGACGACAAGCGCGCGGCGTGGCTGATTGGCGGGTTCTGACATGGTGGGCTCCTTCGGCTGTGTTGATAGGGCAAAGGCTAGGCCGTTCATCGATCGGCGGAAAGTGGCCCGATTGACATCGTTCGAAAGAATTGGGACAATCTCATTTTGATTGAAAAGACATCCGCCATGAACATGCCGATCATCGCTGTTGTCGCCTTCGACGGCATCAGCCCGTTCCACCTTTCCGTGCCTTGCTTGGTGTTCGGCGCCGACCGCACGAAGCTCGGCCTGCCCCGCTTCGACTTTCGGGTCTGTGCCATGGAAGAAGGCACGATCCGCACCGATGCCGGATTGAGCATCGTCGTGCCTTATGGGCTCTCTGCGATCGATGACGCCGACATCGTCATCATCCCAAGCTGGAAGGATCTCGAAGCGCCTCTGACCGCGCCGCTCAAGCAGGCGCTCGTTCGAGCCAACCGACGCGGCGCCCTGATCGTCGGACTGTGCCTGGGCACCTTCGCCATCGCAGCCGCCGGCCTGCTTGCCGGGCGAAAGGCGACGACACATTGGGCCTATACGGACCAGTTGCAGGCGCTTCATCCCGATGTCGAGATCGATGCCGCCGTCCTCTATATCGATGACGGCGACATCATCACCTCCGCCGGTGTTGCTGCGGGACTGGATTGCTGCCTGCACATCGTGCGCGCGCGTTACGGCGCCGAGGCGGCGCAGCGGCTCGCGCGCCACGTCGTCCTGTCACCGCATCGCCAGGGCGGGCAGGCGCAGTTCATCGAGCGCCCGCTTGCGCCGACGCCCAACGCCGACCGGTTCACGCATGTACTCGACCAGGTGCGGGCGACGCTTGGCGAAGCGCACAGCCTCGACAGCGTCGCCGACGCGGCCGGTCTCACCCGCCGCACCTTCACCCGCCGTTTCCAGAAAACCACCGGCACCAGTTTTGGCGACTGGCTGGCCGACCAACGCGTGGCACTGGCGCAAAGGCTGCTGGAAGCGACGGACAAATCGATGGACATAGTCGCCTTCGAAGCCGGCTTTGGCAGCGCGACGTCGCTGCGCCAGCATTTTTCGGCACGACTCAGAACCTCGCCTGCGCAGTATCGTCGCGAGTTCTCAAGAACAATTCCGGGAAAGGTGCATAGCGGTTCTGCGTCCGCGACTGCGTAACGCGGGTCGGGCTCAGCGGCGCGCGACCGCCCGCGCCGGATTGCCAACCACCGTCGTGTTGGCCGGCACGTCGCGCGTCACCACCGCGCCTGCGCCGACGATGGCGCCATCGCCGATGCTGATGCCGGCCAGGATCACCGCGCTGCCGCCGATCCAGGCATTGTCGCCGATCGTCACCGCCCTGGCGACCTCCAGTCCGGCCAGGCGCCCGGAGGCCTCGCGATGATGCTCGGCGCAATAGATCTGTACATTGGGACCGAGCAGCGTTGCTCTGCCGATGCCCACCGGCGCGGTATCGAGAATGGTGCACCCGGCATTGAGGAAAGCACGCTCGCCTAGAAACAGGTTGAAGCCATAGGCGCAATGGAACGGCGCCTCGATGCGAGCGTCCTCGCCCGCGCCGCCAAGCAGCGCCTGCAAGGCCGGGGCGATGTTGCCGCGTTGCCGGGGCGGCAGGCTGTTGTGCTCGAACACGGCATCGCGCGCGGTGACGCGCAGCGCCTCCAACTCGTCGTCGATGCAGGTGTACCACGCGCCGGCCGCCATCTTCATGCGTTCACTTGTCGTCATGGCGGCGCCTCCATACTGCCTGCGGCCAAAGCATAATGCATCGCTGGCGAAAGCCAGTAGCCAAATGCCCGGCCTATGCTAGCCTGTTCCTGAACAGTTTGAGCTTCTGATCTTGAGGGGGTCTTCATGCTTTATTTGCTTGCCTTGCTGATCGGTGTCATTGCCGGCCTGCGCGCGATGACGGCGCCGGCCGCGGTCGCCTGGGGCGCTTATCTCGGCTGGCTGCCGGTAGCCGGCACCTGGGCAAGCTTCATGGGCCACTGGGTCGCCGTCGGCATCTTCACCATCCTGGCGATCGTCGAGTTGGTCACCGACCAATTGCCGTCGACGCCAAGCCGGAAAGTGCCGATGCAGTTCGGCGCTCGCATCATTGCGGGCGCCTTCTCCGGCGCGGTGATTGGCGCGACCGCCGGCGTCACGATGGTTGGCCTTGGCGCCATCGGCGCGGTCATCGGCACGCTCGGCGGCGCCGAAGTCCGTGCCCGGCTGGCCGCCGCCTTCGGCAAGGATCCACCTGCCGCCTTCATCGAGGATGCCGTGGCAATCATCGGCGGCCTGCTGATCGTGGCGGCGGTCGCATGAGCGCAAAGAAATTCGACGCCATCGTCATCGGCGCTGGCCAGGCCGGCACGCCGCTCGCTGGCCGGCTTAACGCTGCCGGCATGAGCGTGGCGCTGATCGAACGGAAGCTCATCGGCGGCACCTGCGTCAACACCGGCTGCATCCCGACCAAGACGATGGTGGCGAGCGCCTATGCCGCTCATCTCGCCCGCCGCGCTACCGACTATGGTGTGACGCTCGGCGGTCCCGTCGGCGTCGATTATAACGCGATCAAGGCGCGCAAGGACAAGGTTTCGGGCGCCTCCCGCACGGGGCTGGAGACCTGGATCGCGGGCATGGAGAAATGCACGCTTTACCGCGGCCATGCACGCTTCGTGACCGCCAATGCCGTGCGCGTCGGCGACGAATTGCTCACCGCGCCCAAGATCTTTCTCAACACCGGCGGCCGCGCCTCCGTGCCCGACCTGCCCGGTGTCAACGACATCCCCTATCTCACCAATTCCTCGATGATGGACCTCGATGTGCTGCCCGGCCACCTGATCGTCGTCGGCGGCAGCTATATCTCGCTCGAATTCGCGCAGATGTTCCGCCGCTTCGGCTCGCAGGTAACGGTGATCGAAAAGGCGCCGCGGCTGACCGGCCGCGAGGACGAGGAAACCTCGGCCGTCATCCTCTCCATCCTCGAAAACGAAGGCATCGCCGTCCATCTCGGCGCCGACGACATTGCCTTCGCCAAACAGGGCAACGACGTTGCCGTCACCTTCTCGGCCGGCAAACCGCCGGCGGTCGGCTCGCATGTGCTTTTGGCGCTGGGGCGTACGCCCAACACCGACGATCTCGGCCTCGACAAGGCCGGCGTCGCGGTCGACCAGCGCGGCTTCGTCGTCGTCGACGACCAGCTTCGGACTAGCGTGCCCGGCATCTGGGCGATGGGCGATTGCAACGGCAAGGGCGCCTTCACCCACACCTCCTACAATGATTACGAAATCGTCGCAGCCAATCTGCTCGACAACGATCCGCGCAAGGTGAGCGACCGCATCGAAGCCTATGCGCTCTACATCGATCCGCCGCTCGGCCGCTGCGGCATGACCGAGGCGGCGGTGAGGAAATCCGGCCGCAGCGCGCTGGTCGGCCAGCGGCCGATGACCCGCGTTGGCCGTGCCGTGGAAAAAGGCGAGACGCAAGGCTTCATGAAGATCCTGGTCGATGCCGATACCAGACAGATCCTCGGCTGCGCCGTGCTTGGGCCTGGCGGCGACGAAGCCGTGCATTGCGTGCTCGACCTGATGTACGCCAAGGCCCCGGTCGACACGCTGGCGCGGGCGATGCATATCCATCCGAATGTTTCGGAGCTCCTGCCGACCATTGCCCAGGAGCTGAAACCATTGGTCTGAGGCAATTCCAGAAGCCACGCAGCGTTTTTCCCTTCGCCATTGCATATTCCGAGCCGGAAGGCCGCTCCCATCTTTCTGCATTGCTGCATTGCAACAATGGCGCTTGCGCACCGGACACATCTAAAGTCAGTCTCGAATTTGAACCGATTCAGTCCGGACATCCCATGCCGTTGCCGATCCTAGCGCTTGCCATTGCGTCCTTCTGCATCGGCACCACCGAATTCGTCATCATGGGCCTGCTGCCAGAAGTGGCGGCGGACCTTCGCGTTTCGATCCCGTCGGCCGGCCTGCTGGTCACCGGCTATGCGCTGGGCGTCGTCTTCGGCGCGCCGATCGTCGCCATGGCCACGGCCCGCCTGCCGCGCAAGCCGGTTCTGGTCGGCCTCGCCGCGCTGTTTGTCATCGGTAATCTCTTCTGCGCCATCGCGCCCAACTACTGGCTTTTGATGGCGGCGCGCGTCTTCACCGCTTTCGGCCATGGCGCCTTTTTCGGCATCGGCTCGGTGGTGGCCGCCAGCCTCGTGCCGCGCAACAAGCGGGCCAGCGCGATCGCGCTGATGTTCGCCGGCCTGACGCTGTCCAATATCCTCGGCGTTCCCGCCGGCACCGCGCTCGGCGAAGCCTTCGGCTGGCGCGCCACTTTCCTCGCCGTCGTCGGCATCGGCCTGATCTCGGTCGCGGCTATCGCCTGGCTGGTGCCGTCCGATGTCGCTGAGCCCAGCGGCGGCGGTCTGGTCGGCGAATTGCGCGTGCTCGGCAAGCTGCAGGTCTGGCTGGCGATGCTGATCGCTTCGCTCGCCTCCGCCAGTCTGTTTGCCGTCTTCACCTACATCAAGCCCTATCTCACCGATGTTTCCGGCCTGACGACCTCGACCGTCACCTGGGTGCTGCTTCTGTTCGGCGCCGGCATGACCATAGGCAACATCATCGGCGGAAAGCTTGCCGACTGGAAGCTGATGCCGACCGTGATCGCCACGCTGCTGGCCATGGCGCTGCTGTTCGTCGTCTTCACCAAATTCGGCGCTATGCCGGCGGTTGCCATCGCCATCGTCTTCCTGTGGGGCCTGTTGATCTTCATCGTCGTGCCGCCGCTGCAGATCCGCGTCGTCGAGGCGGCTGCCGAAGGTCCGAACCTGGCCGCGACGCTGAACCAGGGCGCCTTCAATGTCGGCAATGCCGGCGGCGCCTGGATCGGCGGCCTCGCCATCTCCTGGGGCGTCTCTTATGCCAACCTGCCGCTGGTCGGCGCGGTGCTTGCCCTCATGGCCGTCGCCGTTGCCGTGCTGTCGCAGGCGCTCGATCGCCGCGCAATCCTGCAGGCACAGCCCGCCGAATAACGCTCGACGTCTTCGCCTAGCCTTCCTGCCCCACGGCGTAGCCAGGCTGGACCACTCGACAGCCCTGCCGCAACGATGCATGTGTGAAGCCTCTTGAAGCGGAGGTGTCCAATGCAAAAGACGATCGAACGCATCGCCGGTGACAGCGAAGGCGTCACTTACGAATTCCCGGTTTTCCGCTTCGACGGCACCGACAAGGCCGCACCCTCGGCCTATCTTCAAGCGGCACTCCATGCCGGCGAATTGCCGGGTGTCGTCGCCATCGATGCGCTGATGCCGATGCTGGCCAGGGCGGAAGCGGAGGGCCGCATCAAGGGGCCGATCACCGTGGTGCCCTGGGCCAATCCGATCGGCCGCGCCCAGTATCATTTCGGCGAGCATCAGGGCCGGTTCAACCTCGACACGCGCACCAATTTCAACCGTTCCTTTCCGTTGCTTGCCGCGCCCGACGCCAGGCTCTTGCCGGACGCGACCTTCGGTGGCGCCGATCGCCGGCTGAAGAACCGGCTGGTCCAGCTGTCGCTAGGCGCCGACATCGTGCTCGATCTGCACTGCGACGACGAGGGCCTTGTCTATCTCTACATCCACATCAGCCTGTGGCCGCATATGGCCGACTGCGCGGCCGCCATGGGCGCCGATGCCGTGGTGCTGTGGAGCGAGGACACCGCCGGCACCTTCGAGGGCGCCTCGATCATGCCCTACCAGAATGTGCCGGCAAGCGTCGCACGCTTCGACAAGCGTGCCGCCACCACCGTCGAATATCGCGGCATACTCGACGTCGACGGCGCTTTTGCCGCGTCCGATGGCGCCGGTCTCTATCGCCTGCTGGTGACGCGCGGCGTCGTTCAGGATCCGTCGGTTCAAAAAATCGAAAAGTTCTCCGGCCCTGTCGTGCCGCTGGAAAACATCGACATGATGCCTTCGCCCCGGGCCGGGGCGGTCCTCTACGACGTCAAGCCCGGCGACCGGGTCGCCAAGGGCGACAGGCTTGCGACCATCGTGCATGCTCCAGGCGAAGTCGGCGGTCGCACGGAAGTCTTCGCACCACAGTCGGGCTTCATCCTGACCAGGCGGTCGCGTCGCATCATCCGCACCGGCGAGGATTTACTGAAGCTCGCCGGTGACAAGAGAAGCGACGACGCGAGGTCGGGCACGCTGGAAGATTAAGCTAGCCCGACATCGCCTGCCGCGCCTTCCCCTCCAGCCATTCCGCCATCTGCCGGTAAGGCACTGGACCATGGCTGATGCGGGCAACGCCGAGTTCGGCCAGCCGCTGGCGCGGCGGAACATGCGCCAGCGCGATGATGTTGACCGGCAGCGCCGTTGCCTTGCACAGCGCCTCGATCAGCCCCTCATCGCCAAGGCCCGCTGCAAAGAAACCGCTCGCGCCGGCCTTTTCATAGGCCTTCGCCCGCTCGACCGCCTGATCGAGGAGGCCCCTGTCATGCGTATCCGGCTTCGCCTTGAGAAAAATGTCGGTGCGGGCGTTGAGGTAAGCGGGAATGCCGGAAGCCTTGACCGCCGCCGCTGCCGCCTCGACCCGCTTCACCTGGGTGGCGATTTCATAGAGGCCGGCGCCACCGACGATCTGGTCCTCTAAGTTGAAGCCGATGGCGCCGGCCTGCAAGGCGCGCGTCACCGTTTGCGCCACGACTTCCGGCTCCGCGCCATAACCGCCTTCGAGATCCATAGTCACCGGCAGGTCGACGGCGGCAACGATGCGCTTGATGTTGTCGAGCGCCAGTTCCAGCGGGATTTTCTCGCCATCGGCATAGCCGAAAGCGGCGGCGACCGGCCAGCTTCCGGTGGCGATGGCCTTGGCGCCTGCCTTTTCGACGATCTTGGCCGAGCCCGGATCCCAGGCATTGTAGAGGACGATCGGATCGCCCTTGACGTGGAGGGCATGGAAGGTCCGCGCGCGCTCGATCTGCTCGGTCATTGAGTGGTCTCCCGTCTTTTGCTGTTGGGCGGACACAGTAGGCGCGACCACCGGCCCTGGCGATGTGCCATGAACTATCGAAGCGGCGGCCACCGGATGTGCCGTTCAAAGCTGTTGCGCATCCGGTTTTTCGCCGCTATGGGTTTTCGCCATGGACATGCGTTCGAACAAGACCATTTGGTGGTGGGCTCGCTGACAGCGGCCTGTTCGAACGCGCGTGCGTGAAAAAGAGGGTGGCCGCAACGGAATGTCCGGGCGGCCATTTGTTTTTTCAAGCCATTCCCGGGTCCGTTGCCCAAGATGGAGACGGCAATGACGACAACAGTTCTGGACAACGGGGCCGAGCGCTTCGTCACCGCGGGCGGCGTGGCGATCACCCGCGAGCGGCATGACCGTCCCTATGAGGGCGCGATCGACGCTTACATCGATGGGTTGAATTCGCGCCGCGGCGCGGTGTTTTCCTCCAATTACGAATATCCGGGCCGCTACACGCGCTGGGATACCGCCATCATCGATCCGCCGCTGGTTATTTCGGCGCGCGGCCGCGCCATGCGCATCGAGGCGCTGAACAAGCGTGGCGAAGCGCTGCTCCCGGTGATCGGCAAGACGCTCGCCGGCTTGAGTGACGTGACGATCGCCGAGACCTCTAGCACGCTCATCCGCCTCGATGTCGCGAAGCCCGGTCGGGTCTTCACGGAAGAGGAGCGCAGCCGCGTTCCATCGGTTTTCACCGTGCTGCGCGCCATCACGGCGCTGTTCAAGACCGCGGAAGACGCCAATCTCGGCCTCTACGGCGCGTTCGGCTACGACCTCGCCTTCCAGTTCGATCCTGTCGATCACAAGCTGGAGCGCAAAGCGAGCCAGCGCGATCTCGTCCTGTTCCTGCCCGACGAGATCCTGGTCGTCGACCATTATTCGACCAAGGCCTGGACCGACCGCTATGATTATTCCGGCGAAGGGTTTTCGACCGAAGGCCTGCCGCGCGATGCCCGTGTGGAGCCGTTCAAGACCGCCGACCGCATCCCGCCACGTGGCGACCACGAGCCGGGCGAATACGCCAATCTGGTGCGCCGGGCGATGGAGAGCTTCAAGCGCGGCGACCTGTTCGAAGTCGTGCCTGGACAGATGTTCTACGAGCGCTGCGAGACCCAGCCTTCCGACATTTCGCGTAAGCTGAAGTCGATCAACCCCTCGCCCTATTCCTTCTTCATCAATCTTGGCGACAACGAATATCTGATCGGCGCCTCGCCGGAGATGTTCGTGCGCGTCAACGGCCGCCGCGTCGAGACCTGCCCGATCTCGGGCACGATCAAGCGCGGCGACGACGCCATTTCCGACAGTGAGCAGATCCTGAAACTGCTCAACTCGAAGAAGGACGAGTCCGAGCTCACCATGTGTTCGGATGTCGACCGCAACGACAAATCGCGCGTCTGCGAACCGGGCTCGGTACGCGTCATCGGCCGCCGCCAGATCGAGATGTATTCGCGCCTCATCCACACCGTCGATCACATCGAGGGCCGGCTGCGCGAAGGCATGGACGCTTTCGACGCCTTCCTGTCGCACGCCTGGGCGGTCACCGTCACCGGCGCGCCGAAGCTCTGGGCCATGCGCTTCATCGAGCAGAACGAGAAGAGCCCGCGCGCCTGGTATGGCGGCGCGATCGGCATGGTCAATTTCAACGGCGATATGAACACCGGCCTGACCCTGCGCACCATCCGTATCAAGGACGGCATCGCCGAAGTGCGCGCCGGCGCCACGCTGCTTTTCGACAGCATTCCCGAAGAAGAAGAAGCCGAAACCGAATTGAAGGCATCCGCCATGCTCTCCGCCATCCGCGACGCCAAGACCGGCAACGCCACCGGAACCGAGCGCACCACCGCGCGCGTCGGCGATGGCGTCAACATCCTGCTCGTCGACCACGAGGACTCCTTTGTCCACACACTGGCAAATTACTTCCGCCAGACCGGCGCCAACGTTTCCACCGTGCGCTCGCCGGTGCCGGAAGAGGTTTTTGAGCGGCTGAAGCCCGACCTCGTCGTGCTGTCGCCCGGTCCCGGCACGCCCAAGGATTTCGACTGCGCCGCCACGATCAAGAAGGCCAGGGCGCGCGACCTGCCGATCTTCGGCGTCTGCCTTGGCCTGCAGGCACTGGCCGAGGCCTATGGCGGCGAACTCAGGCAGTTGCATGTGCCGATGCACGGCAAGCCGTCGCGCATCCGCGTCTCCAAGCCCGGCATCATCTTCTCAGGCCTGCCGAAGGAAGTGACCGTCGGTCGCTACCATTCGATCTTCGCCGATCCGGTGCGCCTGCCCGATGACTTCATTGTCACGGCCGAGACTGAGGACGGTGTCATCATGGCCTTCGAGCACCGAAAGGAGCCGATCGCCGCTGTGCAGTTCCATCCCGAATCGATCATGACGCTCGGTCATAATGCCGGCATGCGCATCATCGAAAACATCGTCGCGCACCTGCCGCGCAAGGCCAAGGAAAAGGCGGCCTGAGCTTGATGGCCGAAGCCGACAACACAGTGGCGATCGCAGCCAAGGCGGCCGCGAAGCGCAAGGTCGCGAGCCTTGCCTTCTGGTCGATCGTGGTCGCCTTTGTCGTGCTCGCGCTGAAGGCCGCCGCCTGGTACGTGACAGGCTCCGTCGCGCTCTATTCGGACGCGCTGGAATCGATCGTCAACGTCATTGCCTCGGTCGCCGCCTTCTGGGCGATCCAGGTCAGCCACAAGCCGGCCGACCAGGATCATCCGTTCGGCCACCACAAGGCCGAGTATTTTTCGGCCGTGCTGGAAGGCGTGCTGATCGTGCTTGCCGCGCTTTTGATCCTCAATGAAGTCTGGCGCTCCTGGCAGGCGCCGACGCCGCTCGAACAGCCCTGGGAAGGTCTCGCCGTCAACGGCGTCGCCACCGCCATCAATGCCTTCTGGGCCTGGACGCTGATCCGCGCCGGCAGGGCCGAGAAGTCGCCGGCGCTGGTCGCCGACGGCAACCACATCATGACCGATGTGGTGACCTCCATCGGCGTCTTCGGCGGCCTGGTCGGGGCAATCCTCACCGGCTGGCAGATCCTGGACCCGGCGCTGGCGGTGATCGTCGCGCTCAACATCCTGTGGCAGGGCTGGCACGTCATCGGCTCGTCGATGAACGGACTGATGGACCGCGCCGTCGATCAGCAGGAGCATATGCGCATCCGCGACATCATCTCGGCCAACTGCAAAGGCGCGCTGGAGGTGCATGATTTGAAGACGCGCATCGCCGGCCGCGCCACCTTCATCGAGTTCCACCTGGTCGTCGACGCCGACATGACGGTCGGCGCCAGCCACGTCATCTGCGACCGCATCGAGGACGCGCTGAAAGCCGAAATCCCTTCGGTGCGCGTCACCATCCATGTCGAGCCCGACGACGAGGCGAAGCTGCCGAAAGGCACCACGGCGGTGCCTTTCGCGTAAGGCGATCCTTTATCGCGGCCTCGGAAGTTTCGGCGAAGCCTCTCAACTTTCGTCATTCTAGGGCGAAGCAGGAGCGAAGCTCCGTCGCGAAGACCCTAGAATCCATGCCGTTACCTTCGCCACGGAGTGCAACGGAGCAGAATTCCGACCCGCAGCAGCACTCATCCGTCACGGCATGGATTCTATGGTCTGCTCCGCGTCGCTGCGCTCCTTGCTCCGCCATAGAATGACGAAGCGCACGTCACGGAGCACAGGCCGACTGCGGCATCGGGGTCAACCGATAGACCTTGTCGTCGGACTTCGTCTTGCCAGTTGCCGCCTTCGAGCAGAGATCGACAACCGCCACGGCATTGTTGGGATTGGCCAGCATCATCGTGCCGTTGGCGCCGCGCTTCAGGAAAATCTCCTTCTGCGAGATGTCGCAGGAGAAATTACTCATCTTCGCGCTTGCCGAACAGCGCCACTGATCGGCCTCGCCCTGGCAGGAGTAGGTCTGCGTGACCTTGGCGCCCTTTAGCCTAGTAGTCACCGAGACCGCGATGTCGGCGCCATCTGGCCAGTTCGCCTTATCGCCGCCGGCGGCGAAGGACGCGAGTTCGATCGGACCGCGGAAGACGCGGATCGATTGCGTCATCTGGCTCGGATGCGACTTCAGATGCGCGTCGTCATAGTCGCGGCCGTAGCAGAAGGGCTGATCGGGCTTCAGCCGCACGCGCAGCGGGTCGCCGAGCGCCGGATCGATCGGGTCGATGCGGGCGAACTCCGCCTTGCAGGTCTCGGCCGGCATCGGGTCGAGTTCGAAATTGTCGTCCTCGCTGCCCAGCTGCTGCTTGTCGTACTCCGCCTTGCTCATCGACTCCGACGCGTCGGGATCCAGATAGACGTCCGGCGACAGGCCAGACAGAAGCACCTTGCCCTTGTCGTCGACCTTGACAGAGGCAAGTGTTCGATCGCAGTCCATGCCACAGCGGATGCCGCTCGCCTTGTCGCTGGGATCTTCCTTGTTGCACCAGCTGCTCGCCCATTCCGGCTTCTTGGCGCCGCGCACCGTGGTGGTGAGGAAGCCGTTATAGGAGGTATCCTGGTTGGCGGCGGGCTCCTCATTCGGCCGGCTCACCGGGTCATGGCCGTAGAAGAAGAAAATGCGCGCCACCTTCTGATGCGGATGCGCCTTGAGATGAGCGGCGTCGTAGATACGCCCAAAGCAGGCATCGGCGCCGGTTGGGCTCAATTCGGGGAGATTGGGCGGCTGTTCGGCGCGCCCCGCGCCAGCGAAAGCAAAAAGAGCGGCGCCGAACAGCGCACCCGTCATGGTCCTCGATGTCATGCGATCCTCCTCCCACCGACAGGACGACGATTATGCTAGTCTAGGAGCACGCCTTGGGCCACGCAAAATTGCGTGGCCGGCAAGCGAGGGAGGATGCAATGCTGCGCCGTGACATTTTTCGCGCCGGTCTGGCGGGGGCCGCCGGTCTTTTCGGTCTCAGCCGTGCCAATGCGGCCGCAAGCAGCGAGAAGCTCAAGGTCGTCTATCACCTCAGCGATGCCGACAAGGTCAATTTTGTCCTCGGCAACATCAAGAACCACTATGAGGGCACCGGCGGCAATGTCGATATCGCGCTGGTCGTGCATGGGCCCGCCCTTGCGGCCTTCAAGGCCAAGGGCGCTTCCGGCGCGACGTCGAGCCGGTTCGCCGGCCTCGTCCAGCAAGGGCTCGCACCGCAGGCCTGCGGCAACACCATGCAAAGCATGGAGATCACTTTGACCGACCTTTTGTCCGGCTTTGCGGTTGCCGACAAAGGCGGCGTCGTAAAGCTCGCCGAGCTGCAGCACCAAGGCTATGTCTATCTCAGGCCTTGAGTGGGCTTGAACGCCAGGCCTGCAATGGCCTACGAAAGACGATAGCGCGGAGGCCAGCCATATGACGACGCCTGTCATTCCAGATCTTGCCGGCAAGGTGGTGCTGGTCACTGGCGCCTCGACCGGCATTGGCGCGGCTTTGGCGCTGGCCTATGCCAAGCAGAAATGCCGTGTAGCGCTGCATTACAATTCCAGCCGCGACGCCGCCGAAAACCTCGCCGAAACCATCCGCGACGACGGCGGCGAGGTGTTCCTGACAAAGGGCGACTTTTCGGTTCCCGCCGATGTCGAGCGCGTCGTCGAGGAGAGTGCACAGCATTTCGGCCGGCTCGACGGTCTCGTCAACAATGCCGGCGGCATGCTTGGCCGTATCGCCTATGCCGACCAGACCGAGGCGCATTACGACGCCGTGATGGACCTTAACGCCCGCTCGGTGGTGACGGCCTCGCGCAAGGCGATCCCCTGGCTGAAGCGCCAGGGCGGTTTCATCATCAACACGTCTTCGATCGCCGCGCGCAACGGCGCCGGCGGCGGGGCCGGCCTCTACGGCTCGTCCAAGGCCTTCATCTCCAACGTGACCCGCGGCATGGCCAAGGAACTGATCGGCTTCGGCATCCGCGTCAACGCGGTGGCGCCAGGCACCATCCTGACACCCTTCCATGAGCGCTATTCGTCCGCCGAGCAGATCAAGGCCATGGTCGCGACCATTCCGCAAGGACGCGCGGGAACAGCCGAGGATTGCGTCGGCGCCTACCTGTTCCTGTCATCCGACGTCTTGAGCGGCTACATCATCGGCCAGGTCATCGAGGTCAATGGCGGGCAGTTGATGCCGTGAGCCGCCGCCTGCATACTGGGCGCCGCGTGCAACCTCGAGGGAGAGCAAGGAATGTACGGACTGATCGGCAAGATGCGGGCGGCGCGCGGCCAGCGCGATGCGGTCATGGACGTATTGCGCGAAAGCACCGGTGCGCTCCCCGGTTGCCTGAGCTACATCATCGCCACCGACCCGGTCGATGCCGACGCGATCTGGGTGACCGAGGTGTGGACCGACCAGGTCAGCCACAAGGCCTCTTTGCAATTGCCTGAGGTCCAGGCCGCGATCGCCAAGGCGCGACCCTTCATCGCCGGCTTCGAATTCCAGGTCGAAACCCATCCGGTCAGCGGCTTTGGCCTGCCCGCTTCCGAAAAGACAGGCTGAGGCGGCACCAACGCAAAATAGAGTTTTGCGCGGGAAAACGGGTTCGCATTTGACCTTGCCAGGTCTAAGAACCGGATATGGATTCCTCGCCGGAACAACCATCCCAGAACGACCAGGCACGCCTTGAACGGATGGCCCGCCTGCGCCAGCCGCGGCAATGGCTGGTGCTGCTGGTGTTCTCGCTGCTCTTCGCCGGCGCGCTAGAGCTGGCGGCTTTGCCGGCGGCACTGCTGATCGGGCCGATGCTGGCGGCGATCCTGGCCGGCACCAACGGCGCCACGGTGCGTGTGCCCCGCCCGCTGTTCGGCTCCGCCCAGGCGATCGTCGGCTGCTTGGTCGCGAGCTCGATCTCGGCCGATATTTTTCCGGTTTTCTATGCCGAGTGGCCGCTCTTCCTTGGCGTGGTGGTCGCCACCGTCGCCGCCTCCAGCCTGCTTGGCTGGCTGATCAGCCGCTGGCGCATCTTGCCCGGCACCACTGCCGTTTGGGGCTCATCGCCGGGTGCGGCAACCGCGATGGTGCTGATGGCCGGGGCTTTTGGCGCCGACCAGCGCCTGGTCGCCTTCATGCAGTATCTGCGCGTCATCTTCGTTTCGATGACGGCGGCGATCGTTGCCAAGATGTGGGTCGACACATCAGGCGTCGAAGTGCCGGCCATCATCTGGTTTCCGCCGATCGATCCGCCGGCTTTTGCTGCCACCATCGGCATCGCTCTCGTCGGCGGGCTGCTCGGAAAGCTAGGCCGGCTACCATCGCCCTTCTTTCTCGGCGCCTTCATCTTCGGCGCGGTCATGCATCTCGGCCTTGGCGTGCCCATGCAATTGCCGCCTTGGCTGCTGGCCATCAGCTACGCCATGGTCGGCTGGTCGATCGGACTGAACTTCACGCGGCCGATCCTGCGCCATGCGGCGCGCGCCTTGCCGCAGATCATCGGCTCGATCGTGGCGCTGATCGCCTTTTGCGGCGGGCTGGCGTTCGTCATCAGCCACGTGCTCGGTATCGACCCGCTGACCGCCTATCTCGCGACCAGCCCCGGCGGCATGGACAGCGTCGCCATCATCGCCGCCGCGGCGCAGAACGTCGACATCTCCTTCGTCATGGCGCTGCAGTCGGCCCGCTTCCTGGTCGTGCTGCTCATTGGCCCAAGCGTCGCCAAGCTGGTGGCGCGCAACGTCGCGAGCTGAATGCTGTTGAGCTCTGAGACGCGCTTAGTCGATATCCACGCGCGGCTGGCGATACCTGATGAGATAGCAGATCCCGATCGCCGCCGCCGCCAGTCCGGCAACGGCGCCGACGCAAAGCGCCCAGCGCGGGCCGACATCGTCCGCAACCCAGCCGACGATTGGCGCGCCGACAGCCGTGCCGCCCAGCGTTATGGCCAGCAGGATCGCCATCACCCGCCCGCGCATGGCGGGTTCGGTGGACAGTTGCACCAGGCTGATCGTCGAGGTGGTCATCGTCTGCGCCGAGACGCCGATGACGACAAGCGCGAGGCCGAACAACCAGTAGTTTGGCATGATCGCGGCGAACCCGAAACCAAGGCCGAAGATCGCCGCACCGACAAGAAGAAACGCCAGCCGCGGCTGTTCGCGTCGGGCGGCCAGCAACGCGCCGGTGACCGATCCGACCGCCATGGTCGACGTCAGCAGACCGTATTGGCTGGCTCCGGCATGAAAGACGGAGACGGACATGGTCGAGATGAAGATCGGAAAGTTGAGCCCGAACGTGCCGATCAGGAAAAGCATCACAAGGATGGTTTTCAGGTCGGGGCGCTTCCAGACATAGGCAAAGCCGTCGACAAGGCTGCCACGGCTGCGTGATCCCTTGTCCTTCAGGTGAAGCTCACCGACGCGCAACAGGCCAAGCGAGGCGAGCACAGCGGCAAATGACGCCGCATTGATCAGGAAAGCCCAGCCGGAGCCGACCGAAGCAATCAGGCTTCCGGCGACCGCCGGACCGATCATGCGCGCCACATTGAATGAGGTGGAATTCAGCGCCACGGCATTCGACAGATCTTTCTCGCCGACCAGGTCCGAG
>Ga0209026_1000088_pt1 | contig 177275 bp, 138 predicted proteins | sample AraplaCL_Col_mCL_FD_184262 | JGI IMG/M metagenome (GOLD analysis project Ga0209026, IMG submission 184262) | Arabidopsis root microbial communities from the University of North Carolina, USA - plate scrape CL_Col_mCL (SPAdes) (version 2) | ecosystem: Host-associated > Plants > Roots >... | reverse complement strand
TGTTGAGCGTGACGCTTTTTGAGCAAACCCCACTGAAATGCGCCTTACAGAAGCAGGAATTACATCTTTCCGACAGCGGCACTGCTAACCAATTGATTTTATTTGACGATTAACCGGACAGTACTGGGGCCAGCAAAGAAAAGTGACTCGGGCGCCTACGGCGACCGAAAGCGCCGCAGGCAATCATCCACGACCACGCGCGGCCCGATATTTCCTCAGCACATCATGAAATACCTGGATAAAAAATCCCCCACGCTTACGCGAACATGACGAACCCCTTTTTTCTCTCGTTCCAATTCACACATGACGTTTCCTGCGTTGCAATCGACCACGCGTCATAACGTCCATCAGGTAGGGTTGTCTTCATCGACCCCGTCTTAATCATCGGCGACGCTGCAACACGGACTGCGTGAGGGAATCGAGGGGCGCAGTCGTTGAGCATTTTTCCAGCGCGTCGGGCATCGCTGTGAATCGACCGGCCGCACGCGCGGCCATCACCAACGCATGGGGCTTGCGAGCCGCATCGGCTTCGTTCGCCCTGAAAAAAATCGAGGGAGTTCATACATGTCGAAACATTACGGGCTTTTGGGGATTCGTCCATTGCTGTTGCCGGCAGCCTTGTCGCTGGCCTTGTTGTCGGTGTCGGCACATGCCGCCGATACGCGCGTGGGGACGCGCACGCATGCGGGCATTCAAAACCTGAGCACCAAGGTTTCCACGCTGGTGATGACCGGGCATCCGTCGATCGATGCCACGCAGATCGCGCCGCTGGAACAAAGCAAGCCGCTGCACGTGGAAGTGAGCCTGAACCTGCGCAACGTCGACCAGCTGCAGCGTTTTCTCGCCAGCGTGAACCAGCCGGGCAGCGTGAACTATCACCATTTTCTGACACCCGCGCAGTTCAAGGCGCAATACGCGCCGACACAAGCGCAGGTGCAGGCGGTGGTCGCGCACCTGACGGTCTCCGGCTTCCGCAACATCACGGTGGCGCCGAACAACCTGCTGGTGTCGGCGGACGGTACCGCGGCGAATGCGAACGCCGCCTTCAACGCCAACATGAAGACCTTCAACTTCAAGGGCAAGATGCATTACGCCAACGCCACCGATGCCACCGTGCCGCAAGCGCTCGGCGGCATCGTCGATGGCGTGCTGGGCCTGCAGGATTACGCCAGGCCGCACGTGATGTCGCATCGCATCGGCAGCGATGCGATCAAGACGCAGGCCACCGCCGGCGTGGTCGGCCACAACCCGACCGATTTCCCGAAGATCTACGACGTCGGCAGCACGCCGACCGCGTCCAACACGGTGGTCGGCATCATCACCTGGGGCGACATGACCCAGACGGTGAAGGATCTCAATACCTTCACCAGCAGCGCCGGCCTGGCCACGGTGAACACCAAGACGGTCGCTGCGGGCACCGGCACGCTGGCCAACGATGGCGATCCTTCGGAATGGGACCTGGACAGCCAGGACATCGTGGCGATGGCCGGCGCCCTGAAGCAGCTGATCTTCTATTCGGCGATCAACGGCGATGCGCAGGACAGCCAGCTGACCGACGCAGGCATCACCGCGGCGTACAACAAGGCGGTGACGGACAACCTCGCCAAGGTGATCAACGTTTCGCTGGGCGAGGACGAAACGGCGGCGAACAATTCCGGCACGCAGGCGGCGGACGACAAGGTGTTCGCGCAGGCCGTGGCGCAGGGCCAGACGTTCTCGATCTCCTCCGGCGATGCGGGCGTGTACCAGTGGTCGAGCGATCCCAGCAACGGCGCGCCCGGCTATGTGGCCAACTCGAGCGGCACGGTGCAGATCGATCTGAGCCATTACGGCGTGAGCGAACCGGCCACCTCGCCGAACGTGGTGGCAGTGGGCGGCACCACGCTCAGCACCAGCGGCACGACGACGTGGACGGGCGAAACGGTGTGGAACGAAGGCCTTGCCCATATCAACAACGACAGCACGCAGGACGAACGGCTGTGGGCGACCGGCGGCGGCGTCAGCCTGTTCGAGAACGCACCGGCATGGCAAACCTCCGCGCTGGGTTCGTCGGTCACCAAGCGCCAGGTACCGGACGTAGCGTTCGATGCGGCCTCCGGCTCCGGCGCGCTGATCGTGATCAACGGCCAGGCCAATCAGCAGGTGGGCGGCACCAGCCTCGCCTCGCCGCTGTTCGTGGGCATGTGGGCGCGCATCCAGTCGGCCAACAACAACTCGCTCGGCCTGCCGACGCAGAACATGTATACCTACTTCCCGAAGGACGCCACGCCGCTGCATGACGTGACCTCGGGCAACAACGGTTACAACGGCTATGGCTACCAGGCCGCGGCGGGCTTCGACAAGGCGACCGGCTGGGGCAGCCTCGATGTCAGCAAATTCAACGCCTACGTGACCAAGTATTGGGGCGGCGGCAGCGGCGGCGGTGGCACCACCACCGGCACGCCGGTGGCCAACTTCACCGATACGGTGAACGGGCTGACGGTGAACTTCACCAACAGCTCCACCGATACCGGCGGCACGATCAGCTCCTATGCCTGGAACTTCGGCGACAACAGCAGCTCCACCTCGGCCAGCCCCAGCCACACCTATGCGGCGGCCGGCACGTACACCGTCACGCTGACCGTCACCGACAGCGCCGGCGCCAGCAACAGCAGATCCGCGTCGGTAACGGTAAGCGGCGGCAGCACCGGCAACGTGTTCAGCAACACCAGGCAGGTGGTGATCAACGACAATGCCACCATCACCAGCAGCATCGCGGTGAGCGGCCTGTCCGGCAACGCCTCGTCCGCGCTGAAGGTGCATGCCAGCATCACGCACAACTGGTCCGGCGACCTGACCATCGAACTGGTCGCCCCGAACGGCGCGTACGCCATCCTGCAGAACCCGGACTACGGCGACGACGGCAACATCAACACCACCTGGACGGTGAACGCCTCGTCCGTGCCGGCCAATGGCACGTGGAAGCTGAAGGTGATCGACAACGATCCGCAGTACTACGGCGACTACGGCACGCTCAACAGTTGGAGCCTGACGTTCTGATGCGGTTTACGGGTGCGCAGGGACGCGCGCCCTCCGCAGGCATTACGGCACGTGCATATGACGATCCGACCGCACGGCCGGCCTGCCTTGCCCTATCATCGGGCCAACCGCCACAGCGCGGTGTGGTCAGATGTCCCTTTGCGGGGATGGGACGGGGAGGCAGAAGACGGGGATGCGCCGAAGCTGTGGGGAACGGGTGCCGCGCGTGCGCACGGCGCGCAACACCGGAACGCCGGCGTCCCTGCTTCGCTGTCTCCTCGCGTGCGCCACGGCGGTGGCGATCGGCAGTGCGGCCGCGCTCGCATCGCTGCCTGCGGCAGCCGAAACGGCAAGCAAACCGCGCAACTACAAAGTTCCGGCCGGCGAACTGCGCAATGCGCTGGATGCACTGGCCGCGCAGGGCGATATCCAGATCGTGTACGACCCCGTCCTGGTCGACGGCAAGCAGACGCACGGCGCGTCCGGCCGCTTCACGCCGATCGAAGCCTTGCAGCGGTTGCTCGCCGGCACCGGCGTGAGCTGGAAAACCATCAATGCCGTCACCTTCGTGCTGGAACCGGCGGCAGTGTTTCATCCCCCCGCCAGCATCGTCGCCGCGCCGATCATCGACGCAAAACCGCAGACGCTCACCACCGTCACTGTCAGCGGTTCACTGATCAGCAACGCCGACGTCCAGACCGCCACGCCGACCTACACCATCACCGCCGCCGAGATCCGCGCGCGCGGCTTCAACAGCCTGGACGACGTGCTGCAGAACTCCGTGCTGGCCACCGGCTCGGTGCAGGGGCCGCAGGCAGCCGGCTCGTTCACGCAAGGCGCGCAGCAGGTAAGCCTGTTCGGACTGGGTCCGCAGTTCACGCTGATCCTGCTCGACGGCAAGCCGGTCGCCAATTTCGGACGGCTCTACAACGGCAGCGTCAATTTCACCAGCATCTCCAACCTGCCGATCGCGCTGGTCGACCACATCGACATCATGCCGGGCGGCGCCTCGTCGATTTACGGCTCGCAGGCGATCGGCGGGGTGATCAACATCGTCACCCGCTCGCACATGCAAGGCGGCGAAATCGCGGTGCAGGCCGGCGGCTATTCGAATGGCGGCGGCGCCAGCCAGCGCATCAGCGCAGCGTACGGCCATGATTTCGGCGCATGGAGCGTGCTGGGCGCCATCGAGTTCGACAACCAATCGCCGATCTGGGGCTACCAACGCGCCCTGACCGCCAGCAGCACCCGCGCGCCGAGCACGCAGGCCGCCGTGATCGATCTCGGCACCGCCGCGACCTACAACGGCAGTGCGCGGGGTTATCTGTCGCCACCGGATGGTTGCGCTGGGCAGCTGTTCGGCGGCAGCACGGTCGTGAGCAGGCGGCCGAACCTGCCGGGCACGTATTGCGGTTCGCATCGGCGCGATGGCTACGCCACTTACAGCAATCAATTGCGCAACTTCGACGGCATGCTCAAGCTCGCCTATCAACCGAGCGACACCCTGCGCTTCTACACCGACGCGATGCTCAATTGGCAGCAGCAACGCTGGTATCCCGGCCCTTACGCCTGGTTTCCGGACGACCTGCCGCAAGGCCTCATCGAGGACGCCAGCAGCGGCCATTATCTTTATCCCGAGCATTACTTCGCGCCGGAAGAAATGCCCGGCGGCGCGGCCGGCCAGATGTATCGGCAGAACGACCTGCTCTACCAGGCCGATATCGGCGCGAACGGGCGCTGGGGCGATTCGGGCTGGGACTGGGACATCTATTACCTGCGTAGCGGCGATCGCACGGAGGTGGTCGAATCGCTGGCGATCAAGGCGAAGATCGACGCGCTGTTCGGCGCCATGCTCGGGCCGGTACTGGGTACCGATCCGCGCACCGGCCTCAATCTGTACAACCCGGATTACCGCGCGCTCTTTCAGCCGATCACGCCGGCGCAGTACGCGGGTTTCACGCAAGGCGTCGGCGAATCCAGCCGCACCTGGATCAACAATACGCGCGCCACGCTCAGCAACGCCTCGCTGTTCGCCCTGCCCGGCGGCGATGCCGGTTTCGCCGCATTGCTCGAAGGCGGCAGCGAAGCGTGGTACGAACCGGTCAACCCGCTGTTCACCCAGGGCGATATTTTCGAACACGCGGCGACCGGCGGCGGCGGCAAGCGCTTCCATGCCGCCACCGCGTTCGAATGGAATCTACCGCTGCTGAAAACGCTGACCGCGGACGTGTCGGGCCGCTACGACTATTACGCGCTCGATCACGGCGGCAACAATCACAAGTTCACCTACAAGGGCGGCCTGGAATACCGTCCGCTGGACAGCCTGCTGATCCGCGGCAACTACACCACCTCGTTCAAGGCGCCGGATCTGTCGTCGATTTTTCTGGGGCCTACCGACTACTTCACCACCGTCACCGATTACTACCTGTGCGCCCGCGCGCATAGCGCCACCTGCGGCCCGTCGTTTCAATACGGCGTGCAAGGCACGTCCTTGGCCAACCCCAACCTGCAGCCGACCTCCGCGCAGAGCTGGACCTTCGGCACGGTGTGGTCGCCTTTGGAAGGCCTGGACGTCAGCGTGGATTACCTGCACATCGCGATCCAGAACGAAGTGGTGCAGCAGGATCTGGACCTGCTCTCGCGCACCAATGCGCAATGCCTGCTCGGCCAGCTCGATGCGACATCCGCCGCGTGCCGCGCGGCGATCGGCCAGGTGCGGCGCATGGGCAACCGCGGCCCGATCGTCGGCGTGACCACGTATTACGCGAACCTCGCCAACGAGGTGACTTCTTCCATCATGGGCAGCGCGCGCTATCGCTTCGCGCCGTTTCGCTGGGGCATGCTCGACCTGCGCTTCGACGTCAACGACATGCTCAAGCACGATTTCCAGATCGCCAGCGGCCAGGCGCCGATCGACCAGCTCGCCAACGCGCAGTACAGCACCGAGTTCAAGAGCATCTTCAACGGCAGCGTCGGCTGGACCAGTCCCGGCGGGCGCTGGACCGGAACCTTGTACGGGCACCGCTATGGCGCATCGCCCAACTTCGCCGCCGCCAACAACGGCGTGGGCGCGGGCCACGTATCGCCATGGATCACCTTCAACGCCAGCATCGGCTACCGGCCCACGCGCAACCTGGGCTTTTCGCTGGTGCTCAACAACCTCGCCAACAAGATGCCGCCGCGCGACATGGGCTATGTGTCCTACCCGTTCTTCAACAACGAGAACTACAACATCTATGGGCGGGAAATCCTGCTGCAGGCGGATCTACGCCTGAACGGCGCTGGGCACTAAGGGACGTTCCGGGTCACTTTTCTGCGCGCAAACGTGAAGAACGCCCGCAGGCGCCGGGCTGTCCGGACCGTGCCAGACCCTCCCCGGTGAAGGCGATCACATTCGTCCGGACTCACCCATCCCAACTTGACCGGGATCTGGCCCGCTGCGGACAGCCCGGTCGCGCTTGGCATGGCCCGTGCTTCGTCGCTGCGTGCTACGGCGCACGAGCGAAGGGGCGATGCGCGGTAGGGGTCTGCCGCCGCGGTTACGTCTTAGTAACCAGACGCGGGTGCCGCCAAAGCCTATTCGAAGAGCGAGCCTCCATGCTGCTGTACGTCTACCGCCGTTATGTCTTCACCTTGGCCGTGCTGCTGACGTATTTCCTGTACGCCATGCTGCTGACCGGGCGCGGCATGACGCAGCCGCATTTCATGGTCGACGAGAGCGCCAGCAACGTCAGGCAGGCGAGCGGGCTGAGCCTGCGCAAGGTGAGCGATTTCCTGGCCGGCCGCAAATATGTCGTGCTGACGTTCGACGACGGCCCCTATGGCTACGGCGTGGACGAGCAGATCATGGCGACGCTGCAAAAGCATCATGCCCGCGCCATGTTCTTCCTCGTATGCAGCCACATCAACGACGCCAACCGCGATGTGCTCGGCAAGCTCGAAGGCGCCGGCCATCTGATCGGCAACCACAGCTACGATCATCTGAAGCTGGATACGCTTACCTCCAAGCCCGAGCTGCAACATGAGATCGACGGCTGCAGCCAGCGTCTGGCGCAATTGACCGGTCGTCGCCCCTATTATTTCCGCCCGCCGTTCGGCGCGACGTCTCCGCTCGTCGCGCAGGTCGCGCAAGCGTCGGGCATGAAGCAACTGCTATGGAACGCCAACAGCCAGGACAGCTGGATGACGCAGCCGGAGCAGATCCTGCACTGGAGCCTGGAGCAGACGGAAGACCAGTCCGTGCTGCTGCTGCACGAAAAACCGGCCACCGCCGCCGTACTGGACGACATGCTCACCCAGCTTGAGCAACGCGGCTTCCAGTTCGTGCTGCCCGATCAGCTTTCCAGCAACACTGCGATCAATTAACGCGGTACGCGCAGCGAGGAATGGCGCAGCGCGTCTTCGTGCTGCGCTTCGTCGTGGGTGGCGATTTCGGCCATGTCCAGGGCATTGTGATGCGGCCCGTGCATGGCGCCGGGCGGGATGCTGGCGTCGGTGCTGTTCTGGTTGATGGTGGTGTCGGTGCCGGGTTTGTTTGTCATGCGGAAAGCTTTCCAAAAAAATGCGTTGATAGGCTCACTGCGCAGAAAGTCCCTCTAACGCCTCACCGTCATTCCAGCGGAGAACGTCCGAAGGGGTGAGCGAAGTGAATCACCCAGCGACTTGAAGATCGTCAAAGTCGCTGGACCCCGGCTTTCGCCGGGGCGACGAATCGGTAGCGCTTGAATTTCCTGGCAAAGATGGAGCTCGCCCAAACTACCGGGCCGCCGGCGCACTTCGCAAGCAGCGAACATCACTGCCGCGCCAACTGCGCCACCGACCATCCACCGCCCAACGCTCGAATCAGTTGCACACTCGCCCGCAAACGCTGCGTATCCAGTTGCAGCAACCCGCGCTTTTCCTGCAGTGCCGTAGTCTGCGCCTGCACCACATCCAGATAGCTCACCGCCCCATGCTTGTACTGGCTCATCGACAGATCCAGCGCATGCTGCGCGGCGTCGGCCGCGTCTTTCTGATTGGCGCGGGCTTCGCCGAGGTGATCGAGCAAGGCCAGGTTGTCCTGCACTTGCTGGAACGCGGTCAGCACGACGCCGCGATACGTGGCGCCTGCTTCATCGGTTTTTGCTTTCGCCGCCGCGACGGTGGCTTTGCGATAGCCGCCGTCGAAGAGGTCAAAGGCGAGCGTCGGCCCGAGCGCCCAGATGCGGTTGCCCGCGGTCAGCAGGTTCGCCCAGCCGGTGCTTTGGAAGCCGGCCTGCGCGTTGAGCGTGAGCGACGGAAACCACGCCGCGCGCGCCACGCCGATGCCGGCATTGGCGGCGGCGACGCGCCGTTCCGCCGCGGCTACGTCGGGGCGCCGCTGCAACAGGGTGGATGGCACGTCGAGCGGAACCACCGGCACCGCCATCGGCTCGATATGCGCCGGTAGCTGGAAGTTCGCCGCGTTCTCGCCGACCAGCACGGCGATGGCGTCCTGCATCAGGGCGCGTTGCGCGAGCGCTTGCGACCATTGCGAGCGCGCATCGGCCAGCTGCGTCTGCGCGCGCGATACGTCCAGTCCCGAGACGATGCCGCCGGCGTGCAAGGTCTGCGTGAGTTTCAGCGCTTTCTCGTACGCCTGGATGGTCTGCTGCAACAGTTCGATCTGCTGATCCAGCCCCCGCAGTTGCATGTAGTTGTCGGCCAGTTGCGCCTGCAGGCTCAGCTGTGCGGAAGCCAGGTCCGCCGCCGCGGCCAGCGCATTGTCGCGGCCGGCTTCGACGGTATTGCGCACACGGCCCCACAGGTCCACTTCGTAGCTGGCCTGCGCGCCGACGTTGTAGACGCTGTAGTCGGCCGGCGCGTTCGGATTGCGCATCGGCGGCGCGTGATCGGACTGGCGTTCGCGCACGCCGGTCGCACCCGACCCGACCTGCGGAAACAATCCCGAGCGCGCCTGCAGCGCGTAGGCCTGCGCCTGCTGGTAATGCGCCAAGGCCGCGGCAAGATCGGCATTGTTGGCGAGCAGCTTCGCCTGCAGCGCATCCAGGTCGCCATCCGCATAGAGTTGCCACCAGTGGTCGCGCGGCGCCTGGTCGGACGGATGCGCGGCCACCCATGGACCGAGGTCACGATAGGCCTTCGTCGATGGCGTCGCGGGCGGTTGATACGCAGGCGCCAGCGAGCAGCCGCCCAGCGCCAGCATCAACGCGAAGGGAAGCAGCGATTCACGCTTTTTCATGGGGCTTGGCCGCTGCGTCGTCGGTGGCGATCTTCACGGCATCGCCGTCCTTGATGCCGTCGGGCGGGCTGTCGATCACGCGGTCGTCCGCGCTCAGGCCCGCGCCGATCTCGACCGTCTTGCCGTAGTCGAAAAGAATGCTGACTTTCTTGAACGCGACCTTGTCGCCCTCGCCCACCGTGGCCACGCGCAAGCCGGCGTTGTCGAAGATCAGTGTGCTCGCCGGCACGCGCAGCGCCGTGCCATCCAGCGGCAGATTGAAACGCACGTGGGCGAAGGCGCCAGGCATCAGCTGGCTGTCGGCATTGTCGACCTGCAACTGCACCAGCGTCGTGCCGGACGTGGTGTTGACCGCGTTGGAGGTCGCCACCACCTGCGCGTGGAACTGGCGGCCCGGGTATTCCGGCACCGTCAGCACCGCGGCGCTGCCGGGACGGATCGACGGTCCGTAGCGCTGCGGCACCTGCACGTACACGCGCAGCTTGTGGATGTCCGACACCACGAACAATTCAGGCCCGGTGCCACCGCCGGCGTTGATCAAGGCGCCGACGTCGGTATCGCGCGCGGTCACCACGCCATCGAACGGCGCCACGATACGCGCGAACGCCTTGGCCGCCTGCAGGCGATCGACGTTCGCCTGCGCCGCCTTCATCTGCGCCAGCTTGGCGGTGTAGTCGGCGGTGCGCTGGTCGACGTCCTGCTGCGCGACCGAATCGCTGCCGAGCATCGCCTGCCAGCGCTTGGCGGTGACGGCGGCGAGGTCCGCATTCGCCTTGGTGCTGGCCAGATCCGCGCGCGCCTGTTGCAATTGTTGATCCAGTTCCGGTGTGGAGATTTCGCCCAGCACCTGGCCCGCTTTCACCGGCGTGCCGATATCGGTGTTCCATTCCTTGAGATAACCGCTGACCTGCGCGTAGATCGGCGCGCGCGTATAGGCCTGCAACTGGCCGGGCAGATCCAGCACCGGCCCGGCCTTGCCAGGTTCCGGCGCGACGATGCTGACCGTCGGCACCGCCTGTTCCTGCGTCCAGGTTTTCAGGCTGTTGGCCTGCGTGGCGCGCGTGACCAGGCCCATGACCACGACCGCGGCCAGCACGGCGGCGACGACGACGCCGGCAAGGCGCAAACCGCGCTTGGACAATGCTTGCGATGAATGCATGGTGGCGTCAGACGACATAGCTGGTTTCTCCGGAAGCGTCCGCGTGTTTGGCGGCATGCCGCGCATGGATGATGCTGAACACCACCGGCACGAACAGCAGCGTGGCGCAGGTGGCGAAAATCAGGCCGCCGATCACCGCGCGGCCGAGCGGCGCGTTCTGCTCGCCGCCCTCGCCCAGGCCCAGCGCCATCGGCGCCATGCCGATGATCATCGCCAGTGCGGTCATGCAGACGGGACGGAAACGCGTAAAGCCGGCTTCGAGCGCGGCGACCGCGGCGTTGCCGTGCTCGGCGAGCCGTTCGCGGCAAAAGCTCACCACCAGGATCGAGTTGGCGGTGGCCACGCCCATGCACATGATCGCGCCGGTCAAGGCCGGTACCGACAGCGGCGTGTGCGTGGCGAACAAGATCCATACGATGCCGGCGAGTGCCGCGGGCAGCGCGGTGATGATCACGAACGGATCGCTCCACGACTGGAAGTTCACCACGATCAACAGATAGATCAGCACCACCGCGCCGAGCAGGCCGAACAGCAGGCCCGAGAACGCGCTGTTCATGGTCTGCACCTGGCCCAGCAGCACTACGTGCGAACCCTTGGGCTGCTGGCTGACGGTGCTGTCGATCAGCTTCTGCACATCGGCCGCCACCGCGCCCAGATCGCGTCCTTGCGTGGCCGCATAGATCTGCACCACCGACTGGATGTCGTACTGATCCACCACGGCGTTGCTGGCGTTGCGCTTGAGCGCGACCAGGCCGCCCAGCACCTGCGATTGTCCATTGCTGCCGTTGACCGGCAGGTTGCGCAGTTGCGCCAGACTGTCGAGCGCGTATTGCGGCGTCTGCATCACGATCGGATACGACACGCCGTTGGCCGGATTCAGCCAGAACGTCGGCGCCACCTGGCTGGAACCGGCCAGGTTCACCACCAGGCTGTTGGTGACGTCGCGCTCGGTGATGCCCAGCAATTGCGCCTGCGTGCGATCCACATCGATGTCGAAGCCGGGATTGGCTTGCGACTCCTGGATGCGCGCATCGACCACGCCGGGTATGCGCTTGATCTGGCCTAGCAGGCTGTTCGCATAGGCGAAGTTGGCGGCCAGTTTCGGTCCGCGTATCTGCAGGTCGATCGGCGCGGGCGAGCCGAAGTTCAGGATCTGGCTGACGATATCCGCCGGCGGGAACGAGAACGTCACGCCCGGATACAGGTGCGGCAACTGTTCGCGCAGCTTGCGCACGTACTCGGCGGTAGGACGATGCCCTTCGTTGAGCGCGATCTGGATGTCGCCATCCTGCTCGCCGACCAGGCCGGTGTTGTTATAAGTGGTGTTGATGCCGCTGCCGGACACGCCGATGTTGTCCACCACCGTGCCCAGCTCATCGGGCGGAATCACATTGCGGATGCTGCGCTCGATCTGATTGAACAGGATCGAGGTTTCTTCCACGCGCGTGCCGACCTGCGCGCGCACGTGCATCAGGATCTGGCCGCCATCCACATCGGGAAAGAAGTTGCGGCCCAGGAACGGCACCAGCAGGAACGACACCAGCACGAAGGCGAGAAAGCCCAGCACGAACGGCCGCCGATGCGCCAGCGCCAGCTCCAGCATGCCGTGGTACACGCCGCGAATGCGCTCGAAGCGCGCCTCGAACGCTCGCTGGAAACGCACCAGCGGATTGCGGGACGAAGGTTGCACCACGTACGCGCCATGTTCGTCAACATGCGGCGCATGCGGCTTCAGCAGAAACTTCGCCATCGTCGGCACCAGCGTGCGCGAGAGGATGAACGAGCACACCATCGCAAAGATCACCGCCTCGGCCATCGGCACGAACAAAAAGCGCGCCACGCCATCGAGGAAGAACATCGGCACGAACACGATGCAGATGCACAAGAGCGATACGAACGCCGGCGTGACGATCTGCTTGGCGCCGTCGATGATCGCCGTCTCCACATCCTTGCCGTGCTCCAGATGCCAGTTGATGTTCTCGATGGTCACGGTGGCGTCGTCCACCAGGATGCCCACCGCCAGCGCCAGCCCGCCCAGGGTCATGATGTTGAGCGTTTCGCCGAACGCGGACAGCAGCGCGATCGCGCCGAGAATCGCCAGCGGAATCGACACCGCGATGATCACGGTGGAACGCCAGCTGCCGAGGAACAGCAGGATCATCAGGCTGGTTAGCGCAGCCGCGATCACGCCTTCGCGCGCCACGCCGTTGATCGCCGCGCGCACGAACAAGGATTGATCGCCGATCGGCGCCACGTTGAGTTCATCCGGCAGCAGGCCCTTGCTGTCGGCCAGGCGCTGCTTGATACCGGCGACGATCGCCAGCGTGGAGGCCGAACCGTTCTTGAGCACGCTGAGCAGCACCGATCGATTGCCGTCCACGTGCACGATGTTGGTCTGCGGCGGCGAACCGTCGCGCACGTGGGCCACGTCGCGGATATAGATGGTGGTGCCGTTCACCTGCTTGATCGGCAGGTTGCCCAGCTCGTTGATGTCCGACGGCGCGTTGTTGAGGTTGAGCGTGTACTCGAACTTGCCGATCTTCTGCGTGCCGACCGGAATGATCAGGTTCTGCGCCGCCAGCGCATTGGCCACATCTTGCGCGGAAAGGCCGCGCGCCTGCAGCGCCGCCGAATCCACGTCGATCTGCACCTGGCGCGTCTTGCCGCCATAGGGATAAGGGATCGCCGCGCCCGGCACCGACACCAGTTGCGGACGCAGGATGTTCTGTCCCAGATCGCCCAGGTTCTGCTCGCTCAGGCCCTTGCCCGACAGCGCCAGCTGCAGGATCGGCACCGTGGAGGCGTTGTAGTTGAGGATCAGCGGCGGCGTGATGCCCGGCGGCAATTGCTTGAGCATGGTCTGCGACACCGCTGCTACCTGCGCATTGGCGGTGGCGATGTTCACGCCCGGCTGGAAGAAGATCTTGATGATGCCGTAGCCGGCGATCGACTTCGCCTCGATATGCTCCACATCGTTCACCGTGGTGGTAAGCACGCGCTCAAACGGCGAAGCAATGCGTCCGGCCATCTGGTCTGGCGGCAGGCCGGTGTACTGCCACACCACCGCGATCACCGGAATCTTGATATCCGGAAAAATATCCGTCGGCGTGCGCAATGCCGCCAACGGTCCGACGATCAGGATCAGCAGTGCGAGAACGACGAAGGTATAAGGCCGCTCCAGCGCAAGCCGTACGATCCTCAGCATGTGGATGGCTCCAGAAACGTGCTGATGTGTCCTCTCCTTCGTTTCGGCTCGCGCTGGAACGAAGGCAAGGAACCTGAGGCGACGCCGCGATGGCGTGCGGCATGCCTTTGGGGGGAAGGATGCCGGCGTGAACGTTAGTTGCAGAGCTTGCTAAGATCGATACAGTGTCGCGAATGGCTTGATACGCATGACGAATGATTACCTTGAGCTGCGCCATCTCAAATACTTCGTCACCGTGGCCGACGAACTGCATTTCGGTCGCGCAGCCGAACGATTGGGCATCTCGCAGCCGCCGCTCAGCCAGCAGATTCATGCGCTGGAGACGCGCCTTGGCGCGAAGCTGTTCGAACGCAAAGGCCGCGGCATCGTATTGAGCGGCGCCGGCAGCGCCTTGCTGCCGCGTGCACGCGCCATCCTCACCCAGACCGAACGCGCGGCCGAATCGGTGGCGCGCTCGCAGCGTGGAGAATTAGGCGAATTGCATCTGGGCCTGATGTCGTCCGGCCCTTTCACGGTGGTGGTGCCGCGCGTGCTCGCAAGATTTCGCGAACGCCTGCCCGACGTGCGCCTGCTGATTCACGAGATGGCCACGGTGCAGCAGATCGAGGCGCTGGAACAAGGCTTGATCGACGTCGGCGTGATCCGCCCCGAGGCGCTGCCGCATGGCATCAAGGCGATGGAGCTGTTCAAGGATTCGCTCACCGTGGTGATGCATGCGAGCAATCCGCTGGCGGCGAAGCAAGGCCCGGTCGACATCGCCGAACTGGCGAACGAGGATTTCATCTTCTATCAGCGCCATCTGGGCATACGCCTGTATGACGAGGTGATCGCGCTGTGCACGCGTGCCGGCTTCAGTCCGCGCATCCTGTATGAAGTGCGCGAATTGCCGACCATCATCGGGCTGATTTCCGGCGGCTTCGGCGTGGCCGTACTGCCCGGCTCGGTGCAGCGGATGATGGTGGAGAACGTGGTCTACCGGCCGGTGAAGAACATGCAGGCAGCCACCGCGGTGTGGGCGATCTATCGCGACGACGCGAACGATCCGATGGTGCATGCGTTCCTCGACATCGCCCAATGCCTGGCCTCCAAAGCCTTGAAAGCGGAACGGAAATAGCGTCCATCACGCTGCGTATACAGCGTAAAAAAACGGGCGGCCATGGCTTTGTGGTCGCTTACGCGACGCTGTCGTTTGCATGCGCGTCGCTGGGGCAACGCTGAGTTGCGAAAAATGCAACGATCTTTGCTGGCACGGGAACTTTTTCATTTGTAAACTAGAGGGTACATAAACCCACATTCCTATCCCCATAGGTACACGCAATGCGCATGCATCCCCTCACACGCGGCCTCACCGCCGTGCTGATGTTTGCCTTACCGGCCCTCCCCGCCATGGCGGCCCGCTTCGAACTGCAAGGCGGCGTCAGCTACATGGACAGCTACAGCGCGCCTGCCGCGTTCGGCGAGGTGATCTTCGACGAACACCCGTTCGGCAGCAGCAATTTCAGCTGGGCGCCGGAAATCACCGCCGGCTGGATCGGCGGCCGCGACCTCAAGCGTTTCGACAACGGCCGCTACACCACACGCGACGACATCGGGCTGGTCGGCGCCGGCATCCGCGTCCATTACGGTCCCGCCAATGCGTGGTATCGCCGGCTTTTCGTCAGCGAACAACCGACGGTGCATACCGGCCGCACATTGGCGCTGAGCAGCGCCTATGAATTCATGACCACGGTGGGTTACCAGGGCGACCATTGGATGGTCGGTGTTCGCCATATTTCCAACGCGGGCATTCATGAGCCCAACCGCGGCGAGACGCTTGCCATCGTGGGTATCGCGTTCTGAGTTGACGCGCTTCTTCGATGCATAAAAAACGGCCCCGATCGGGGCCGTTGTTGTTTTTGCTCCCTCCCCTACTCCACGTAGGGGAGGGAGCTGTTTCTGGCAAGCGTTGCAATCAATGCCCGCCGCCAGCCGCTCCAGCCTTCGCCGCAAACGGCGGCTTGGCCATCCAGATCACCACGATCAGCGACAGGAAGATCCAGCCGAGCATGTAGAAGATTTCGTTGAAGGAAATCTGCAAGCCTTGCAGCGTGATCGACTGATTCAATACGCCCATGGCCGTCTGTGTATCCGGGGATTGATTCATCGCCTGCTGCACGGTCGGGTTGTACAGCGTGATCTGCTCGGTGAGTTGTTCGTGATGCAGCACGCCGCGGCGTTGCCACATGAAAGTGGTAAGCGAAGCGGCGAAGCTGGCGCCCATCGTGCGCAGGAAGGTGGCCACGCCGCCGCCGGAGGCAATTTCGTTGGGCTTGAGGTCCGACAGCAGAATAGTCGTGACCGGCATGAAGAACAGCGCCACGCCAAGACCCTGCAGCAATTGCACCAGCGCCACGTGCTGGAAATCCACGCCGATGTAGAAATTCGAACGCAGGAAACACGTAGCCCCCATCACCACGAACGAGCCGCTGGTCAACAGGCGCAGGTCGAAGCGCGTGGCGTACTTGCCCACGATGAAGGTAAGCAGCACCGGCAGTATGCCCAGCGGCGCGCTGGCAAAGCCCGCCCAGGTGGCCGTGTAGCCCAGATTGATCTGCAGCCATTGCGGGAGCAGCAGGTTGATCGCGAAAAATGCCGCATACGCCAATACCAGCGAGATCGTGCCCATGCGGAAGTTGCGGTGACGGAACAGTTTCAGGTCGACGATCGGATCTTTGTCGGTCAGTTCCCAGATCAGGAAGACCGCGATGGCGATTACCGAGATGATCGAGGTGATGACGATGAAATGGGAATTGAACCAGTCTTCATCGTTGCCCTTGTCCAGCACCACCTGCAGCGCGCCCACGCCGATCACCAGCGTGATCAGGCCGACGTAGTCGATCTTCGGCCGCTGCGTGACCACTTCGCGCAGGCGCAACTGGTTGGCGACCACCATGCTGGCGAAGATGCCGATCGGCACGTTGATGAAGAAAATCCACGGCCAGGAATAGTTGTCGGTGATCCAGCCGCCGAGGATCGGTCCGGCGATTGGCGCCACCACCGTCACCATCGCCAGCAGCGCCAACGCCATCGGCCGTTTGGCCGGTGGATAGATCGACAGCAGCAAGGCCTGCGTCACCGGATACATCGGACCGGCCACCGCACCCTGGAGGGTGCGGAACACGATCAGCATGCCCATGCTCTGCGCGATGCCGCACAGGAACGAAGCGAGCGAGAACGCCAGCGTCGCCCACACGAACAGTTTCACTTCGCCAATGCGGCGGGTGAGAAAGCCGGTGAGCGGCAGCGCGATGGCGTTGCTCACCGCGAAGGACGTGATCACCCAGGTGCTTTGGTCCGAACTCACGCCGAGGTTGCCGGCGATGGTCGGCAGCGACACGTTGGCGATGGTGGTGTCCAGCACCTGCATGAACGTGGCCAGCGACAAGCCGATCGTCGCAAGGACCAGGTTGGGTGGACGGAAATGGCTGCTCATAGATATTCCGGACTCATGGTGTTCAGTCGTTGCTCCCTCCCCTGTTTGCAGGGGAAGGTTGGGGTGGGGTTGCACGCGCTAGCCACATGATTTGGCTCGCCGCGAGATGGCTTCACCCCGCCCCAGCCCTCCCCTACCGCACATAGGGGAGGGAGCGGATCACCGCGCGCTCACTTGCCCATGTTGTCGTGAATAACCCGCTCGATCTGCGCATTCGCATCGGCGAGCTGGTCCTTGTAAACATCCGTGCTGAAGCGCGGTTCGCTGCGCGCGCTTTGCGCCAGCGTCGGGCCGTTCTGGTCGTGCAGGTCCACTTCGGTGGCCAGCGACATGCCGATGCGCAGCGGATGCTGGTCGAGCTGCGCCGGATCGGTGAACACCACGCGCACCGGAATGCGCTGCACGATCTTGATCCAGTTGCCGGTGGCGTTCTGCGCCGGCAGCAGCGAGAACGCGCTGCCGGTGCCCACGCCGAGGCTTTCCACCTGGCCCTTGTACTTCACCGAACCGCCGTACACGTCAGAGGTGATTTCCACCGGCTGGCCGATGCGCATATGGGTGAGCTGCGTTTCCTTGAAGTTGGCATCCACCCACACGCCGTGCAGCGGCACCACCGCCATCAGCGCAGCGCCCGGCTGCACGCGCTGGCCCACCTGCACGGTGCGCTTGGCGACGTAGCCGGTGACCGGCGCCACCATCACGGTGCGCACGTCATCCAGGTACGCGGCGCGGTACTGCGCCGCGGCGGCCTTCACGTCCGGATGCGAAGCGACCGCGGTGTCGTCGACCAGCACCTTGTTGGTCTGCAACTGCTGCTCGGAGGTGGTCAGCGCGCTCTGCGCCGCGGTCAACGCATCGCGTGCATGCGCCAGCTCCTCGGCGGAGATCGCACCGCTGCGCGCCAGGTCGCGACGGCGGTTGTAGTCGGCCTGCGCCTTCTGCAATGCCACCTTCTCCACCGCCACCTGGGCCTGCGCGCCCGACACCGTGCTGTACAAGCCACGCACGCGACGCACGGTATTGGCAAGGTTGGCGGCAGCGCGCTGCAGGCCGACATCGGCATCGGATTTGTCGAGCGTGACCAGCACCTGGCCTTGCTTGACGAAGTCGCCGTCATCGGCCGTGATGCTGGTGACGGTGCCGGCGATGCGCGGCGTGATCTGCACGATATTGCCGTTGACGTAGGCGTCATCGGTACTTTCATACCAGCGGCCATCGAGGAAATACCACGCCGTCCACGCGATGGCGGCGAGCACGATCAGCGCCATCAGCAAGCGCAGCAGCATGCCGCGCCGGTTGTTGGCCGGCGGAGCCTGCACGATCGGCGTGTCGGCGGTATTGGGGTTCGGACTGGACATGGGGGTGCCTCAGATACGCAAGAAAATTATTTGGAAGAGAGTTCGGCATCGGCCTGGGGACGGAAGCCGCCGCCGAGCGCCTGGATCAACTGCACGTTCAAGTCGGACTGCTGCGCATGCAGCGCGGCCATGCGCTGTTCGGCGGCGAGCAGTTCCTGGCGCACGCTGAGCGCTTCCAGGTAACTGCCGATGCCGGCCTTGTAGCGTTGCTCGGCCAGCTTCCATGCATCGTTGGCCGCATCCAGCGCACGCTGTTGCGCGGCGATCTGCTGCTGCATCGACGCGATGGCGTCGTAGTCGTCGGCCACTTCGTTGACGGCGGCGACCAGTGTCTTGTTGTATTGCGCGACGGCGAGGTCGTACTGCGCATCCTTGCTGTTCAAGTTCGCGCGGCGACGGCCGCCATCGAAGATCGGCAGGCTGATCGCCGGCGCGGCTTCGTAGAAGCGGTTCTGCAGCGAGAACAGGTTCGCGCCGCCGAGATTGATCAGGCCCGCCATCGCGCCGATGTTCACGTTCGGCAGGAATTCGGTCTTGGCCGATTTAATGTCCTTGCCCGCGGCTTCCACGTGCCAGCGTGCGGCCACCAGATCGGCGCGATGGCCGACCAGTTCCACCGGCAGGTTCGCCGGTACGCTCAGCGCCGCCGGCGGCAGCAACTGCGGACGAGCGATATCGAGGCCACGATCGGGGCCTTTGCCCAGCAGTACCGACAATGCGGTACGCGCCGCATCCACCGCGCGTTGCGCTTGCGCGGCCTGCCCTTCGGCGCTGGCGACTTCCGAATCGCTTTGCTTGAGCTGCATCTGGTTGTCGATGCCCGCGGCCACGCGCTGACGCGTAAGCGTGCGCGCATCGTTGGCGCGTTTCAGTTCGGCGGCGGCGACATCCTGTTGCGTGTACGCGTAACCCAGTTGCACATAGGCGCGCGCGACATTGGTCGACAAGGCGATGCGTGCCGCCTGGGCGTCGACTTCGGCGGCGCGTTGCTGGCCCAGCGCCGCTTCCCACGCCGCGCGCTGGCCGCCCCACAGGTCAAGGTCCCACTTGAAACTGCCGTACACGTACTTGGCGGCGCCGACGTGGCCGGTGCCGAGCGCGGGAATGGAGGTGGGAATGCGCGCTTCGGCAAAGCTGCCGCCCACGCCTACGGTGGGTTGGCGCGCGGCATCGGCGGCGCCGGCGGCGGCCTGCGCCTGGCGCGCGCGCGCATCGGCCACGGCCAGGCTCGGGTTGTCGTGCAGGGCCTCGACGATCAGCGCGCTGAGCTGGGGATCGCCCAGGCCGGTCCACCAATCGTCCTTCGGCCAGGCCGCATCGGATACCTGTACGTTGGACAGGCTGCGCTCGGCCTTCAGCGAGGAAGGATCGGTGAGCGCGCCGTTCGGGTGCAGGCCGCCACTGGTCGCACAACCGGCCAGGGCGACGGTGAATCCGACAGCAGCCGCAAGAGTTTGCAGACGCATGGCTTTCAATCTCGAGGTTTGAAGTGAATGAAGCAGTGCACCGGCAGGCCCTTCCTGATGCGTTGCCGGCTGGCCGAAACCGGCGGATGCCGGCTGGCGTCAGCGCCGCAGGGCTTCAATGCCCACCGCGGCTGGTCTTCCCTGGGGTCAGTTCTTGTTTTCTTTGTTGTTGTCGCGCAGCGCGTGCAGCAGGCGGTTGAGATAGTCGTGCAGGCGACGTCGCTCTTCCTCGCTCAGCGAACGCTGCGCGGCTTCCAGCACGCGCTCCTTGCACGTGGTCAGTTGCTGGTATTGCGCGGCGCCTTCCTCGGTCAGTTCGATGCGCAGCGCGCGGCGGTCCTGCTCGTGCGGGCAACGGCGCAGATAGCCCTTGCCCTCCAGCTGGTCGAGCTGACGCGTCATGGCGCCGCCGTCGAGCTCCACCGAACGGGCCAGTTCCGTGGCCGTCATCGAGCCCAGATCGGCCAGGCGCTTGAGGATCAGGAACTGGGTGAAGCGCAGGCCCAGGCCCTTGGCTGCGATTTCGGCCTCGATACCGCGCACCAGCTCGGTGCGCACGAGGCCGATCAGCACGCCGAGGCTTTCCTGGCTGGTGGGGGTGATGAGCGGTCCGGGGTTCATGGGAGCGCATTCTATTGCTCCCGATATATTTGTCAAGGCAAATATGTGTTACGCACCTTTTGTCACGGCAAATTGACAGGAATGAACTACGCCTCGACGGGTGCAAAAAGCTGGGCCAGCTCGTCGTCGATCCAGGCCTTGAGGGCCGGATCGCGCAATTCGAATAGCTCGAACACGCCCAGCGCCCGCAGCGCCGGCAATTGCGCCAGCAGGCGGGGTTCCATCGCGCGCCGCACGGCCTCGGGCGTGGCCGGGTCGAGCATCTGGTGGGCGCAGGCGACAAAGGTCTCCAGCGGAGACTTGGACACTTCGGGTTTTGCAGAAACCAGTTGAAGCAGGGACATGGGGTTTCCTTATCATTCGTGCAGCGGTTTGCTCATAAAGACGGACGAACGAGATCTGCCGTGACCGACATCGGCGGCAAGGCCGACAGCGAAACCTGCGCATCGGCACAGGTTTTCGACAGCCCCTGGATATGGCATGAAGTAAGCCGCGAGCGGTGGCAGCGGCGGGGGAGAATCCGATAGTGGCATCGGACAGTGCTGACAGCTTAGGCAAAGCTGCTGACAAGCTGATAACGTTATTTGGCCAAAAAATGTCGAGACTCGGCCATGCAGCGGACCAAGCAGGAGCTTTACGAGCTGATCGAACGCCTGGACGGCCCCGCCCTGATCGCCTACTGGGATGACGGCGAAGCCTTCAGCGAATACACGCAGGAGACCAAGCAATACGACTGGCACAGCCATGCGCGCGGCCAGTTCTTTTGCGTGGAAAGCGGCCTGGTGCACATGCATACCGCGCACGGCTCATGGCTGCTGCCGCCGCATCGCGCTGGCTGGATGCCGCCCGGCGAATTGCACAAGGTGACCATCAACGGTCCGCTCACCGGCTGGGGCGTGTTCCTGCATCCGGACGTCTGCCCTTGCCTGCCCGGCCGGCCCGGCGTGATCGGCATCAATCCCTTGATGCGCGAACTGGTGCATCGCGCCAGCTCATGGGCCTGGGACGACCAGCTCGGCGAGCGCCAGCAAAAGGTAATGGCCGTGCTGCTGGAGGAAATTCGCCATGCCCCGCACGAACCGCTGCACCTGCCGATGCCGATGGACCGCCGCCTGCTGCGCATCGCCCAGGCCGTGCTGGAACAGCCTCACGACAATCGCAGCCTGGAGGAATGGGCGGCCTGGGCCGGCCTTTCCGCGCGCACGCTGAGCCGCCTGTTCCGTGCCGAAACGGCGCTGAGCTTTGCGCAATGGCGCCAACAGGCGCGGCTTACCAAAGGCCTGGAGCAATTGGCCGACGGCTTGCCGGTGGCAACCGTCGCGGACGGGCTGGGCTATGCCAGCACCAGCGCCTTTATCGCCATGTTCCGGCGCTGCTTCGGGCATCCGCCGGCGCGCTATTTCGGGCAGCGCGCCACCGCGTAAGTGTTGACGACTCTCTCAAAACCTTCGAACACGATTCCAGCCATGCGCATATTTTCCCTGCTCGCACACCCGCGCCCGAACAGCTTCTGCCATGCCATTTCGGAACGCGCCAGGCAGGCGCTGTCGATGGCCGGGCACGCCATCTCGCATCACGATCTCTACGCCGAGGGATTCGATCCCTGCCTGACCGCGGAAGAGGCGTACAGCATCGGCGACACGCTGGAAGTTGCCTTGTCGCGCGCGGACGATCCGGTCTTGCACAGTCACCGCACCGAGATTGCTCATGCGGACGGCCTGCTGATCGTGCATCCCAACTGGTGGGGCAAACCGCCGGCGATCCTGGCAGGATGGCTCGACCGGGTACTGGTGCCTGGCGTCGCCTATCGGCTGGCTGCCGCCGATGGCATGCCGGAGGGCCTGCTCTCGATCAGGCAGGCGCTGGTGCTGAACACCTCCGACACACACGCCGAGCGGGAAGAACGCGACCTGGGCGATCCGCTGGAACTGATCTGGGGCCGATGCGTGCTGCCTTATTGCGGTGTGCAGGCCTACCGGCGGCATATCTTCCGGCCGGTGGTGGGCAGCTCGGACGCGCAACGCCTGGCCTGGCTTGCGGAAGCCGAAAGCCTGTGCGGCGCGGCGTTTTCCAACGACCGAGGCGCGGGCAGCGATGTCTCAGGATGTGAGACGCACGCGGCCGAGCATCGCGCGTAGCCGGCAAGCGCGGAACGCCGGCAGCCAGGACCGGCCTTTACCGCGCTGCAACCCATCCCTATATATGATTGACGTCCCGCCCCCGCACCGCAGCGGGCCATCATCCATGCCTCTGCACGATTTCCATCCCGCCGTCGCCGCGTGGTTCGAAGCCACGTTCCCTGCGCCCACTTCCGCGCAGGCCGGCGCGTGGCCGGCGATCAGGGCAGGGCGGCACACGCTGGTGGCCGCGCCGACCGGTTCGGGCAAGACGCTGACCGCGTTTCTCGCGGCGATCGACCAGTTGGTGCAGGAAAGCGTCGCGCGCGGCGGCACGCTGCCGGACGAAACGCGCGTGGTGTACGTGTCGCCGCTGAAGGCGCTGTCGAACGACATCCATATCAACCTGGAAGCGCCGCTGGAAGGCATCGGCATCGAGCTGGAAAAGCTCGGCCTGCCCGGCGCGCCGATCCGCACCGCCGTGCGCACCGGCGACACGCCGCAGGCCGAGCGCAGCCTGATGCGCAAGGCGCCACCGCACATTCTGGTGACCACGCCCGAGTCGCTGTACGTGCTGATGGGTTCGTTGTCCGGACGCGAGATGCTGAAAAGCGTGCGCAGCGTGATCGTGGATGAAATCCATGCGGTGGCGGCGAGCAAGCGCGGAGCGCATCTGGCGTTGACGCTGGAGCGGTTGGAGGCGTTGTGTCAGCGGCCGTTGCAGCGGATCGGTTTGTCGGCGACGCAAAAGCCGATCGAGGATGTCGCGAAGTTTTTGGTAGGCGAGGGCACCGGCCTTGCACCCTCTCCCCTCCGGGGAGAGGGTCGGGGTGAGGGGCCAATCTCGCCGGAAGCCCCAAAGCAACCGCAACCCTTCACTACAGATCTTTTCGCAAGAGTGACCCCTCACCCCAGCCCTCTCCCCGGAGGGGAGAGGGAGCAACAGCTTGGGGAGAGGGAGAAAAGCACGAGCTGCACCATCATCAACGTCGGCCACACCCGCGCGCGCGACCTCGCCATCGAGGTACCGCCGGTGCCGCTGGAAGCGGTGATGTCCAACGACAGCTGGGACCTGGTCTACAACCAGCTCGCGCAATTGGTCGAGCAACATCGCACCACGCTGGTGTTCGTCAACACGCGGCGCATGGCCGAACGCGTGGCGCGGCACCTGTCCGAACGCATCGGGCTTGAACACGTCGCCGCGCATCACGGCAGCCTCGCGAAGGAACATCGCCTGGATGCCGAGCAACGCCTGAAGCGCGGTGATCTGAAAGTGCTAGTGGCGACTGCATCGCTGGAACTGGGTATCGACATCGGCGACGTCGACCTGGTGTGCCAGCTTTCCTCGCCGCGCTCCATCGCCGCGTTCCTGCAGCGCGCCGGCCGTTCCGGCCACGCGGTGAACGGCACGCCGAAAGCCCGGCTGTTTCCCAGCAGCCGCGACGACCTGATCGAATGCGCCGCGTTGCTCGATTGCGTGCGGCGCGGCGAACTCGACACCCTGGTGCAGCCACCGCAACCGATCGATGTCCTGGCACAGCAGATCGTGGCCGAAATCGCCTGCGCGGAATGGGACGAAGACGCGCTGTTCGATCTTGTCCGCCGCGCATATCCCTATCGCACGCTGCCGCGCGAGACCTTCAACAACGTGGTGCGCATGCTGGCCGACGGCTTCAGCACGCGACGCGGTGCGCGCGCCGCCTACATTCATCGCGACGCGGTGCATCGCGAACTGCGTGCGCGACGTGGCGCACGGCTTACCGCCGTCACCTCCGGCGGCACCATTCCCGACACTGCCGATTACCTGGTGGTGCTGGAACCGCAAGCGACCATCGTCGGCACCATCAACGAAGATTTCGCCATCGAAAGCATGGCCGGCGACATCATCCAGCTCGGCAATGTCAGCTACCGCATCCTGCGCGTGGAGCGCGACCGCGTGCGCGTGGAAGATGCGCAAGGCGCGCCGCCGAGCCTGCCGTTCTGGCTGGGCGAGGCGCCAGGACGCAGCAATGAACTGTCCGTCGGCGTATCGCGCTTGCGCGAAGAAATCGCCACGCGCATCGATACCGAAGGCGTGCAGGCGGCGTTCGACTGGCTGCGCGACACGCTGGGCCTGAACGAATCGGCCGCGCAGCAGATCGTGGAATACCTGGCCAAGGCCAAGGCCGCGCTCGGCGTGATGCCGACGCAATCCACGCTGGTGTTCGAGCGTTTCTTCGACGAATCCGGCGGTACGCAGTTGGTCATCCACACGCCGTGGGGCAGCCGCATCAACAAGGCGTGGGGCCTGGCGCTGCGCAAGCGCTTCTGCCGCCAGTTCAATTTCGAATTGCAGGCGGCGGCGACCGAAAACGCGATCGTGCTGTCGCTATCGACCAGCCATAGTTTTCCGCTGATCGAAGTGGCGCGTTACCTGCACAGCAACACCGCCGAACACGTGCTGGTGCAGGCCTTGCTGGATGCGCCGCTGTTCCCCGTGCGCTGGCGCTGGAACGCGGTCACCGCGCTGGCGCTGCCGCGTTACGCCGGCGGCAAGAAAGTGCCGGCGCCGCTGCAGCGCATGAAGAGCGAAGACCTGCTGGCCACCGTCTTTCCCGACCAGGTGGCGTGCCTGGAAAACATCGTTGGCGAACGGGAGGTGCCCGATCACCCGCTGGTCAACCAGACCTTGCACGACTGCCTGCGCGAAGCGATGGACGTGGACGGCTTGCTGGAGATTCTCAAGCGGATGGAATCCGGCGAGATAACCGTCGTTGCGCGCGATCTCACCGCACCCAGCCCGCTCGCCAGCGAAGTGCTCAACGCTGCGCCCTATGCATTCCTGGATGACGCGCCGCTGGAAGAACGCCGCACGCGCGCCGTGCAGACGCGGCATTGGAACGGTATCGAGGATACCGATGACCTGGCCAAGCTCGATCCGGAAGCGATCGCCGCGGTGCGTGCGGAAGCGTGGCCGGAGGTGCGCAGTGCCGATGAAATGCATGAAGCGCTGAATGTGCTGGGCTTCGTGACCGAGGAGGAAGCGCGTGCCAACGATGGCTGGCTGGACTGGCTGCACAAGCTCGCCAACGTTCATCGCGCGACGCGTCTTACTCCCTCTCCCCCATCCTTGATCAAAAATGGGGGAGAGGGCTGGGGTGAGGGGTCAAGCTCGCCAAGTACTCTCAACGATGCAGGAACTTTATCCAACAATCTCGCAAGCCGTGACCCCTCATCCGACCCTTCGGGCCACCTTCTCCCCGGCGGGGAGAAGGGAAACAGCATGTGGATCTGCGCCGAAAAACTCCCCATGTGGCAGGCGGTGCACATGCATGCATCCATGCAACCCGCCGTTACCGCGCCGGCCGAATACGCCGCGCAAAACTGGATCCGCGAAGACGCCTTGCTCGAACTGGTGCGCGGCCGCCTCACCGGCCTTGGCCCGAGCACCGTCGCTGCGCTCGCCGCATCGATGCACGTCGATCCCATCGACATCGATCTCGCCCTGATCCGCCTGCAATCGGAAGGCTACGTGATGCAGGGTCATTTCACGCCCGACGCCAGCGAGATCGAATGGTGCGAACGCCATCTGCTCGCGCGCATCCATCGCTACACCATCGGCCGCCTGCGCCGCGAGATCGAACCGGTCAGCCGCCGCGATTTGATGCGCTTCCTGCTCGAATGGCAGCACACCACGCCCGGCACCAAGCTCAACGGTCCCGATGCACTCAGCGCCGTGCTGCATCAAATGGAAGGCTACGAAGCGGCCGCGGGCGCATGGGAAAGCGAGCTGCTCGCTTCACGCATCACCGATTATTCCAGCCGCTGGCTGGACGAACTGTGCCGTGCCGGCCGCATCGGCTGGAACCGGTTGCGCAACGGTGGCGGCAGCAGCGGACCAGTGCGCGCCACGCCGATCGTGCTGTTGCCGCGCCGGCAGTTGCCGATCTGGACATCCCTTGCCGATCGCAACCAGGAACAGGACGCGCTGCTGTCCTCGCGCGCGCAGGCTGTCGCCGATGCATTGGCCGCGCACGGTGCGTTGTTCTTCGATGAGCTGATCGACGCCGCGCACTTGTTGCGTACCGAACTGGAAGACGCGCTCGGCGAACTGGTGTCCGCCGGACGCGTCACCTCCGATAGCTTCGCCGGTTTGCGCGCCTTGCTGACGCCAGCCGCGAAACGCGAATCGCCGCGTCATCGACGCGTGCGTCGGCATACGTTGAGCGAAATCGAAGATGCCGGCCGCTGGTCACTCGTGCGGAAGCTTCCTGCTCCCTCTCCCCTCCGGGGTGAGGGCCGGGGTGAGGGGCCAACCTCGCGACAGACAAGCAGTACCGCCGAAACCACCGAACACATCGCCCGCGTGCTCCTGCGCCGCTACGGCGTCGTCTTCTGGAAACTGCTCGAACGCGAAGCTCCATGGCTCCCTTCATGGCGCGAGCTCCTGCGCGTCTACCATCGCCTCGAAGCCCGCGGCGAAATCCGCGGCGGCCGCTTCGTGGAGGGCCTGGTCGGCGAACAATTCGCGCTCCCCGAAGCCATCGCCCACCTGCGCAGCATCCGCCTGCGTCCGCCGGAACAACAGCGCGTCACCCTGAGCGGCAGCGACCCCCTCAACCTGGTCGGCACCGTCCTCGCCGGCGACCGCCTGCCCGCTCTGGCCGGCACCCGCGTGCTGTACGAAGACGGCATGCCCGTCGCGGCCTTGGTCGCCAACAAGCCGCAATGGCTGATCGACGGCGATCTCGCGCAGCAACGGCGCTGGTATAACGCATTGTTGCGGCGGCCGGAGCCGGATGGGACGAGTGATGTAACGTACGCGCATCGCTGATCGCACTTTTTCCGCGGCCATCTTGGCTATACCCGAGACGTTGGTGTGGACTTCCCCCAAGGCTTGGTTCATCCAGCCGCCGAGTTCGAGCATCCCGACTATTTCGAGCTGCGGTCACGCACTTGTAGCTCTTTATCGCTTGCTCGATACTCCCGGCAAGCACCAGCGGCTGAGCCGAATTCAAGTTGGGCGACAGGGGATGTTACGCATGATCGACTATGAAAAGCTCGCCACATTGCTGCTGCGGGTTATTGCCGTTTGCTGGACTATCTTTATCGCCTCTGCCTGGAGCATCTACGGCATTGAGTTAGCCGCTGGCATCAGCGTGCAGCATTATCCGGTCCACACGATTATCGGTAATGTCGGTTACGTAATTCTCGGTTTGCTTGTTCTGGCGATGTCGAAGTCTCTCGGCAAGCTGCTTTCCCGTGGCCTGCGCGACCAAGTCTGACCGTCGGCTCTTTACTCGGGCATTAGCCATGGAACTTCGAGCAACCCTTGCATACAGCCCATCGTTGATTCGCCAAGCCGTATGGGCGTTTTGGCGGCGCGTCGTGGGCCTTCAATTTCCGGCGGCGTTAGTGCTTGTAACGATCGGCCTGGTTGCCTTGCTTCGCTCAGGAGATCGCTCCTGGCGCGTTGGTGTTGCGGCCAGCATGCTTTTCTTGGGCGTGTTCTTCATGGTTGCCCTTTTTCTCGTCCATTACCGCAATTCAATCCAAAAGCTGCGCGCAATGGGAACGCCGCAAGCGGAACTCATCGCCACGCATTCCAGCCTGTCCCTCTCTTCTGGAGCGGGATCCGTATCGCTTCCCTGGTCGTCCGTTTCAGAGGTCTGGCAGTTCCCGACGTTCTGGCTTCTGCTGTTCTCAAGAAACCAATTCGCCACCTTGCCGCTTACGGATATCTCTGCGGAACTTCGGGAGTTCATGCTCCAACGTGTACGCGAAACCGGCGGGAAAATCAGCTGATAGACAACAAACCATTCATCGATCATTGGATCTACACCTGACGAAACGAAGGACGCATCTGTGGCATATATATCGAGCAACTACGCAAACAACTCCGCGGCGCCGGTAGGAAAATGGACTTGCTCGCCAACGTCTCGCCTGGCGCCGTCCAGCGACGTGCCAGCTGACGCCAATACAAAGGGAACCGATCTTTGCGGGCAATGTGTCTCATATGTAAAAAAGGTTTGCCCGACGCTTCCTTCCACCGCCAATTGGAAGAAAGGCGCTGCAGTAAAGGGTAATACCAGCGTACTGCCCGGCACCGTCATCGCCACGTTCAATGCTGCCAGCAAATACCACGGCCATGCTGCCATCTATGTTGGACAGACGCCGGCCGGCCTGAACGTCTACGACCAATACGTAACGCCTCCAAGCCCCAAGGCCGTCGGGCCAAGGACGCTGCGCTGGGGCGCACACGGCGATTCGAATAATGGAGACAAATTCTATGTCGTGGAATAAAGCTCTCGTCCTTCTGACATGGGTAGCCCTGCTGGGTTGCTCGGCGCAACAGCCGACCATGGCGGCTGCCGTATGCCCCGCGCACCCCGATCATCCATTGCGTTTTGTGGACGTGTTCGACGGCGCGCCCAGCGACATGGCCACGCTCGTTCCTGATCACGCCGAAGCATCGGCCGGCTATTGGCAGCTTGGATATGTCTATGACGCCGGCCGGTTTGTCACGGTCCGGTGCAAGTATGCCGACGGGAAGGTTTCGGACACGAAGCTGCCCAACAAAATCAATCGATGTGATTACACGATCGATTCGAAAAAAACCCTGAAGCTGGATTGCAAATAAGGGAATCACAACCCTGCTGCACAGGGATAATTTCTACCGAGGCTTGGGAGCAGCTTGCGCGTGCAGAATCGACGATGTAACGCACTTGCACCGTTGATATGGCATCCTGTTTGCGCCGGGTCGGGTCTACTGCGACGGCTTCAGGGAAATAACGGGGGCATCCGTGACGGTCACACAATTGCTGCGCTGGCAATGGGATGGTTATTCGCGCTATCACCAGTCCCGGACGAACCTGATGCTGCATATCTTCCTTGTGCCGGTATTTCTTGCCGGCACTATCGCGCTCGTCGTTGCAGCGTTCATGGGTTCGTGGATCATCGGGTTGGCTGGTGCAGCGGCGATGTTCCTGTCGATCGCCTTGCAAGGCCGCGGGCATCGGCAGGAGACCGTGCCACCCGAGCCGTTCACCAGCCCGGTCAACGCGATCGCGCGTATCTTTCTCGAACAGTGGATCACCTTTCCGCGATTTGTTCTTTCGGGTGGGTGGCTGAAAGCCATACGCCACCATTGAGCGTGATCGCGATCCACGTCGTTGCCACACATCAATGCCAACACAGGGAAATTCAACGATGACACCTCGGATGTGGTTCACCTTGGTATTGCGCTATCTCGGCGCTTCCGAAATTTTTACTGGCCTGAATAACTTTGTCACCGCGTACAACGTGCATGCCGGCTATTACGCAAGCAGCGCCTCCGCTCTGGCTTTCGTGAACCATGGCGTTGCCAGTGCAGCCGTGGGACTCATTGTCCTTTTGGCCGCTCCATATATTTCTGCACGGATTGTTTTGCCTCTGCAGCCCAAGCGGGAAGAGCCCACGAATACGGAACCATCAAACGTCTAGCTCAGCATATCGCGCTTGGATGCGCTGCTTAGCCGGGTAATTGGATAGGTCGGGTCACCCGGACTTGATCCGGGGGATATCCAATATTCGCCTCGAACGCGTTGGGTTACGCTTCACTAACCCAACCCGCGACGGTTCAAGGAGATTGGCTATGCATCACTCCAGACTTTGCGCACTCCTGATCGATTGCAACGTCGACGATATCGATCGCGCCGCCAGTTTCTGGGCCGAGGCGCTGGGCCGCCCGGTCGATCCCGGTCACCCGGGCACGCGTGGAAATTACCGCATGTTGGAGACGCCGCCTGACGAGCCGATCGTGCAGCTTCAACGCGTCAGTCACGACAGCAGGGTACATATCGATATCGAGACCGATGACATTCCTGCCGAGGTGCAGCGCCTGGAAAAGTTGGGTGCCAGAGTTATCGATCGGCTGGAGCGATGGGTCGTGATGCAGGCGCCGACAGGCCAGCGATTCTGCGTCGTTCGCGTGCAGCGGCCCGGTTTTCCCAAGAACGCAAATCGCTGGCCGTAGCGCACCCTTTGTTGCAGCGGCAGGCCCTGTCAACGCGGCTACTAGATATCAATCTTTTCAGGTTTCGCCCGACATGCCTTTGCTACGCCACGTCCTGTTTATCTGCAGCCAGAACCGGCTGCGCAGTCCCACGGCAGAACAGGTTTTTGCTGATTGGCCTGGCGTTGAGACGTCTTCGGCCGGGTTGAATCACGACGCGGAAAATCCCGTCACGCCAGAGTGGTTGCTATGGGCTGACATGATCTTCGTCATGGAGCGCGTCCATCGCTCCAAGCTATCGGCCAGATTCAGGCGGTATCTGGGCGATAAACGGGTTATCTGTCTGGAAATTCCCGACAACTATGCGTTTATGGATCCGGAGCTTATACGGCTTCTCAAGACCAGGGTGGCGCCTTATCTTCCCTCCCTTTGATTGCTGTCGCTGGCCAGCGAGCGATAACGACCTTTCCCCGTAGCTGATCAATCGCTGAAGTCGGCGATATAGATCAGCAAACCATCACGCTCGCGGTATTCGCTGCGGCCGTCCAGCGCGATGCTTTGGCCTGCCCGTATGCCATTGGGCAGATCGACCGCGAAGGTGCCCTGGAAATGAATATCCGCATACGCCACGCCTTCGGCTTCGCTGTAGCGGGTGATGGTCTGGTGGCGGGCGGAAAACAGGTGGCGGGAGCTTTCCGCCAGATGGCGCAGTTCGTCGGCGCCCGCGGTACGCACGCTGAGCACGCCGGCGGTGTAGTTTTCGAAGATCACTTCACTGTGCACGGTGGCGAGCATGGCATCGACGTCGATGTGGTTGTAGGCGTCGATATAGCGGTCGATGAGCGCGCGCATGGTGTTCTCCGTGGGATCGTCGCGAGCATAGCGGAGTTGGGCGTATAGAGGAGCATAGTCCCTCCCAGGAGGAACTACGATGCACGACGTACCGCCATCCCGGTAAAGCCGGAATGGCGAACGACACCTCAGTGCTTCTTGACGTTATCCGTCTGCGCAATGAACTGCGCCACGTTGTCGTGCAGCAGCTTCAATGATTCCTCGTGCGCGTACACCATGTGCCCCGACGGATACCACGCATAGCGGATGTTGTTCATCAGCGCCGGCTGGATCGGCATGTGCTGCATTTCGTAGTCGGCCGCGTAGAACGGCGTGGCCAGGTCGTAATAGCCGCCGTTGAGGAACACCTTCAGGCCGGGGTTGGTCTTCATGGCCTTGGCCAGATCCGGCATCACATTGACGGCACCATCGTGACCGTTGTGCTTGAAGTTCCAGTCGTTGACGTCGGCGAATTCGTGATAGACCTGGTCCTGGCCGTATTTGAGGTCCTTGCGCGCATAGTCATTGAAGGCGGCGATGTAGGCGGAGCTGATCGCCGACGATTGCGGATCGTATTCCGCTTCCTTGCTCAACGGATCGAGCGAAGGACCGGCGAAGCGCGAATCCAGGCGGCCGGTGGTGTCGCCGCTGTCGCCCAGCAGTTCGTGTTCGAACATGCCGCCGGTGACGCGCAGGTTGGCCTTCAGCAGATATGGCACGGAAAGCCCGGTGTATTGATGCAATTTCTCGGCGATGGCCTGCTTGCGCGCGTCGTCCAGGCGCGAGCCCTGCATCAGCGCCTGCGCATAATCGCCGAGCGCGAACTGTTCCACTTCCTGCAGGAACGGCTCCAATGCGGCCGGTTGCTGCGGCAGTTTGTGGTGGTAATACGCGGTGGCGGCAAAGGTGGGCAGGCCCAGTTCGTAAGGCAGGTCGACGCCGGGATTCTGGTCGGCGCCGTCGATGCTGGTGTCGAAGTTGAGAATCTGCGACAGCAGGATCACGCCGTTGAGATCGACGCTCTCCTCGTTTTCCAGATCGTTGGCGAGCACCGCCGAGCGCGTGGTGCCGTAGCTTTCGCCGAACAGATATTTCGGCGAATTCCAGCGGCCGTAGCGCGTCAGGAACTGGGTGATGAATTGCGCAAAGGCATGGCCGTCGCCGTCGACGCTATAGGTTTCCTTGCGCCGGTCCTTCATCTGTTCATCGCGCTTGGATGCATCCGGATCGTTGGCGATCAAGCGGCTGAAACCTGCGCCGGGTGCATCGATAAAGACCAGGTCGGAAGCATCGAGCAGGCTGTAATCGTTGTTGACCAGTTGATAGGGCGCGGCCGGCGTGTGGCTATCGTCCATGGTCACCACGCGGCGCGGGCCGAACGCGCCCATGTGCAGCCACACCGTCGCGGAACCGGGCCCGCCGTTGTAGATAAAGGTGACCGGGCGCTTGGCCGCTTCTTCGCCTTGCTTGAAATAGGCCACGTAGAACATGCTGACGGTAGGCTCGTTTTCCTTGTCGCCCTTGCCGTGCAGCACGAGCGTGCCGGCCACCGCCTTGTAGGCGATGCGCTTGCCTTCCACGCTAACCGAACCTTCGCTGGCCGCCGCCTGCGGATGCAGCAGGTAGCTTTCCGGCTTCGCCTCGTCCGCCGGAGTCTTGTCCTTTTTGTCGGCGGCATGGGCCGTGCCGAGCAGGAGCGCGGTCAAGGCGAGAACGAGCGGAAGCTTGCGCATGGGGAGTCCTTGGCGATGCGGCGCAGGCAGCGCGCCGGGATTCCCAGCTTAGGCATTGAGCCCGCTTGGTTTCATACGCCAGAAGTCACTATGCGGCATGCGCGAAGCGCTCGCGGTAACGCGCCGGGCTTACTTTCAACGTGCGCCGCAAGCGCGTAGGTTGGGGTGCAAACCCCAACGTCGTCATGCATGTATAGAGAGCAATGTTGGGGTTTGCACCCCAACCTGCGATCAGGCGCGCAGCGCGGCGGCTTCGCGTGCGAGCTGCTCGATGCCGGTCCAGTCGCCGGCCTTGAGCTTGTCGGCCGGGGTAAGCCACGAGCCACCCACGCACAGCACGTTCGGCAGCGAGAGGAAATCCTTCGCCGTGTTCAACGCAATGCCGCCGGTCGGGCAGAAGCGGATCTGCGGCAGCGGGCTGGCCCAGGCGCCGAGCAGTTTCGCGCCGCCGGCGGGCACGGCCGGGAAGAACTTGAGATGGCGGTAACCGCGTTCGAGCAGGGCCATCGCTTCGCTGGCGGTGGCGATGCCGGGCAGCAAGGGCAGGGTGCTGTCATCGGCGGCGGCCAGCAGGTTCGGCGACATGCCGGGCGACACCGCGAAACGCGCGCCGGCGCGTTCGGCGGCGTGCAGATCGTTGGCGGTCAACACGGTGCCGACGCCTACCACGGCGCCTTCCACTTCCTGCGCGATGGCGCGGATCGCGTCCAGCGCGGCCGGCGTGCGCAGCGTCACCTCGATCGCCGGAATACCGCCAGCCACCAGCGCGCGCGCCATCGGCACGGCATGCCTGGCGTCTTCGATGATCACCACCGGGATCACCGGCGCCAGGCGCATGGTGGCTTCGACGTGTTGTTGCTTGGTTTCGATGTTCATGTGTCTGCCACCTGAAAATTTGCGAAAAATCCATTCCCTCTCCCCTTCGGGGAGAGGGTCAGGGTGAGGGTAACCTCGCGGCAAGATTGGCCCCTCACCCCAGCCCTCTCCCCGGAGGGAGAGGGAGTACGTGAGTGTTAGAGCACTCCGGCGCCGAGATCGGCGGCCACTGCGTTGCGGCGGAAAATGCCGAACAGTTCGCGGCCCATGCCGTGCTGATGCCTGGAAAGATCCTCGACCACCGGCGTGCGCGCGGCGAATTCCGCGGCATCCACCAATACGTCGAGCGTGCCCTTCTGCGCATCCAGGCGAATGATGTCGCCATCGCGCACCTTGGCGATCGGGCCGGCATCGTCCGCTTCCGGCGTCACGTGGATCGCCGCCGGCACGCGGCCGCTGGCACCCGACATGCGGCCATCGGTGACCAACGCAATGCGATGCCCGCGATCCTGCAGCACGGCCAGCGTCGGCGTGAGCTTGTGCAGTTCCGGCATGCCGATCGCGCGCGGACCCTGGAAGCGCACCACCGCGATGAAGTCACGGTTGAGTTCGCCGCGATCGAACGCGCGCTTGATGTCGTCCTGATCGTGGAACACCACCGCGGGCGCTTCGATCACCAGGCGGTCGTCCGGCACGGAGGAAACCTTGATCACCGAACGGCCGAGATTGCCGTTGAGCATGCGCAGGCCGCCATCGGCGCGGAACGGTTCGCTCGCGCTGCGCAGCACGCCGCGATTGCCGCTTTCCTTCGACACCGGCTTCCAGATCAGCTTGCCCTCTTCCAGCGACGGCACCTTGGCGTAGCCGGAAAGATCACAACCGGCGATGGTGCGCGCGTCGCCGTGCAGCAGGCCGGCGCTGAGCAGTTGATCGATCAGGAAGCCCATGCCGCCGGCTTCGTGGAAATGGTTCACGTCGGCGTAGCCGTTCGGATACACGCGCGCCAGCAGCGGCGCGACCGACGACAGCGCGTCGAAGTCTTCCCAGCGCAGCGCGATGCCGGCCGCCTGTGCGATCGCCACCAGGTGCAGCAGGTGATTGGTGGAACCGCCGGTGGCGTGCAGGCCGACCACGCCGTTGACGATCGCGCGCTCATCGACGATGTGCCCGATCGGCAGATGCTCGCCCGCCTTGCCGAGCGCGGCGCAGCGGCGCACGGCTTCAGCGGTGAGCGCATCGCGCAGCGGCGTTTCCGGCGCGACGAAGCTGGCGCCCGGCAAGTGCAGGCCCATGATCTCCATCAGCATCTGGTTGGAGTTGGCGGTGCCGTAGAAGGTGCAGGTGCCGGCCGAGTGATACGACGCGGCCTCCGCTTCCAGCAATTCGTCGCGGCTCGCCTTGCCTTCCGTATACGCCTGGCGCACCTTCGATTTCTGTTCGTTGCTGATGCCGCTGGGCATCGGGCCGCTGGGCACGAACACGCCGGGCAGGTGGCCGAAGCTCAACGCGCCGATCAGCAGGCCCGGCACGATCTTGTCGCAGATGCCCAAGTACAGCGCGCCGTCGAACATGTCGTGCGACAGCGCTACCGCCGTGGTCATGGCGATCAAATCGCGCGAGAACAGCGACAGCTCCATGCCGGCACGGCCTTGCGTAACGCCGTCGCACATCGCCGGCACGCCACCCGCGACTTGCGCGGTGAAACCGGATTGGCGCGCCACCTCGCGGATGAATTCCGGATAGCGCTCGTACGGCTGATGCGCCGAGAGCATGTCGTTATAAGCGGTGACGATGGCGAGGTTCGGCGTATGGCCTTCGCGCAGCGCCGCCTTGTCGTGCGCGTTGCAGGCAGCGAAACCGTGCGCGAGATTGCCGCAGGAGAGCCGGGCGCGGTGCGGGCCATCGATGATGGCGTTGTTGATGCGTTCCAGATACGCGGCGCGCGTGGCGCGGCTGCGTTCGCGCAGGCGTTCGGTGACTTCGGCGACGACGGGGTGCAGGCTCATTTCATGCTCCGGCCGAGCGGGCTCGGCGTTGAATCATTGCTTGATGCGTAGGTTGGGGTGCAAACCCCAACGGCGTGGTACCTATGCCGATCACGATGTTGGGGTTTGCACCCCAACCTGCGCGCATTACGGGCACCAATAGATATCCAGGGGCCGTTCGGCGCGCAGCACGCTGGCGACCGGCAGCGCGCTGCCGGGCTTTTCCGCCGCAGCCAATACGTCGCGCTTGTCGTTGCCCTGGATATGCAGATAAAGCGCGTGCGCCTTCAGCAGCACCTCGAGGGTGAAGGTGATGCGCGGCTCGCCCGCGCCCGGCGCGCGCATCGGCAACACCAGCGCGGTGTTGGAAACATCGAGCGCTTCGCTAAGGCGATCGCCGCCGGGAAAGAACGATGCGGTATGGCCGTCCGGACCCATGCCGAGCACGATCACGTCGAACGGCTGACCCAGCGCCTTCACCCGCGCGCGCACTTCGCCGATGCCGGCCTCCGGCGTGGCGGCTTCGGCGTACAGCGGCACGAATTCGGCGTCGGCGGCCTTGTGCTGCAGCAGCAGCGCTTTCACCAGCCGCGCGTTGGAACGTTCGTCGGTCTCCGGCACCCAGCGTTCGTCGACCAGGGTGACGGTGACGCGCGACCAGTCCAGCGCTTCGTTCGCGAGTGCTTCGAACAGGCGCTTGGGCGTGCTGCCGCCGGAAACCGCGATCAACGCCTCGCCGCGCGCGTCGATCGCCTCGCGCAGCTTGCCCGCGATGCTGGCCGACAAGGCTTTGGCCAGCGCATCGCCATCATCGAAAGCGTGCAGGGCGTGCTGCCAGCTCACTGTTCGAAATCCTCATCCCAGGTGCGGCCGTCGCGTTCGATCAGCGCCACGGCCGCGCTCGGGCCCCAGGTGCCGGAGGTATACGGACGTGGCGCCTCGCCGCTCGCCGCCCATGCGGCCAGGATCGGATCGGCCCAGTTCCATGCCGCTTCCACTTCGTCGCGGCGCATGAACAGGGTGGGATTGCCGCGCACCACGTCGAGCAGCAAACGCTCGTACGCATCGGGCTGCTGCACACCGAAGGCTTCGGCGAAGCTCATGTCCAGCGGCACGTGGCGCAGACGCAGACCGCCCGGGCCAGGATGCTTGATGGTGAGCCACAGCTTCACGCCTTCATCCGGCTGCAGGCGCAGCACCAGGCGGTTCTGCGCCAAGGGACCTGCGGAAGCGGTGAAGATCGAATGCGGCACCGGCTTGAACGCCACCACGATTTCCGACACGCGATCGGCCAGGCGCTTGCCGGTGCGCAGGTAGAACGGCACGCCGGACCAGCGCCAGTTGGCGATTTCCGCCTTCAGTGCGACGAAGGTTTCGGTATTGGAGTGATCGACCTTCGACTTGGCGGTGCTGTTCAAGTCTTCGATATAGCCGGGCACGCTCTTGCCTTCGCCGACGCCAGCACGGTACTGGCCGCGCACGGTGAGTTGGGAAGCATTGCTTTCGTTGATCGGCTTGAGCGCATGCAGCACCTTGAGCTTTTCGTCGCGCACCGCGTCGGGCGACAACGAGGACGGCGGCTCCATCGCCACCATGCACAGCAGCTGCAGCATATGGTTCTGCACCATGTCGCGCAGCGCACCGGCGTGGTCGTAATAGGGGCCGCGACGTTCCACGCCCAGCGTTTCGGCCACGGTGATCTGCACGTGATCGATATGGCCGGCATTCCACAGCGGCTCGAACAGCGCGTTGCCGAAGCGCAGCGCCAACAGGTTCTGCACCGTTTCCTTGCCGAGGTAGTGATCGATGCGGAAGGTCTGCGATTCGGCGAACACCTGGCCGACGTCGTCGTTGATGCGGTTGGCGCTGGCCAGGTCCTTGCCGATCGGCTTTTCCAGCACCACGCGCGACTGGCCCTGGTTGAGGCCGTAGCCGCCCAGGCGCTGGCAGATGTCCACGAACAGGTCGGGCGAGGTGGAGAGGTAGAACACGCGCACGTGATCGGGACATTCGCCCATCAGCTTGGCGAAGTCGTCCCAACCGGCGTCCTTGCGCGCGTCGAGCGGACGGTAATGCACCAGCTTGAGGAAGGCGTCCAGCTTGTCGCCCTGCTTGGCGGCGGCGCCGTTGAGCGCGCTGCGGATCTGCGCGCGGTAGCCGTCGTCGTCCAGGCCTTCGCGGGCGACGCCGACGATGCGGCTGCCCGGCTGGATCTGGCCGTCGACAAAGCGGTGGAAGAGGGCAGGGAGCAATTTGCGGACGGCCAGATCGCCAGTGCCGCCGAAAATCACCAGGTCGAACAGCTCGACCGGTAGCGCGGGTGCAGTCACAACTCACCTCTATGCATGCGGGCAGCCGCGACAATGCGGCCGCCGGGGAACCCCGATGGTACCAATGCCGTACCAGGCAATACCAGTCCCTTGTGCGGTGCAAACGTATGCGTTGTTTTCATAAGAGCGGGAATAGGGAGAAGGGATGGAGGGAATAAAAAAACCGCTTCGGCAGCGAAAACGGCCCGCTGTTGCCATTCCCTATTCCCTTAATCCCTATTCCCCCGGCCCATTGTCCCACTGGTCACGCATTGGTATGGTTCGCAACTATGCAGAACGCCCTGGCCGAGGAATACCGGCGACTGAGCCGCGATACCACCACCCACCAGCCGCTGGCCTACCTGCGGTTGCGGCGGGCTATTCGCAACGTGATCCAGCATCGCGATATCGAACCGGGCCAGACCCTGCCGAGCGAACGCGATTTATCGCAGGCTTTGGGTTTGTCCCGCGTGACCGTGCGCAAGGCCATTTCAGGATTGGTTGAGGAAGGCCTGCTCACCCAGCGTCACGGCGCCGGCACCTTCGTGGCCGAGCGCATCATCAAGCCGATGTCGCGCCTGACCAGCTTCACCGAAGACTTGCGCGCGCGCGGCCTGCATCCGCGCTCCGAATTCTTCGAACGCAGCGTGGGCGAGGTGACGCCGGAGGAATCGATGGCGCTCAACCTTTCGCCCGGCGTGCTGGTGGCGCGGCTGCATCGCGTGCGCTATGCCGAAGACGAGCCGCTGGCGATCGAGCGCAGCGTGGTGCCGGCCAGCGTGCTGCCCGATCCGCACGAAGTGCACGATTCGCTCTACGAGGCTTTGGAGAAATACGACTGCCGCCCGGTGCGCGCGCTGCAACGCCTGCGCGCAGTGCTGCTGGGTGCGCGGCAGGCGCGCCTGCTGCACGTGAGTGCAGGTAGCGCCGGCTTGCATATCGAACGCCGCGGTTTTCTCGATGACGGGCGCGTGGTGGAGTTCACCACCTCATGGTATCGCGGCGATATCTACGATTTCGTGGCTGAGTTGCAGACCGATTGATGCCGGTTTCCCTCCCTGCCGGGGAAAGGAGGGCCAATCTCGCGGGTTATCGCAGGTTGGGGTGCAAACCCCAACGATCCATGCATGGCGATGTTGCGGTTTACACCCCAACCTGCGGGTAAATTGCCCTCACCCCGCGCACCGGCTACAGTTGCGCCCGTTCCAGGTGTCCCCCAGGCCCTAAGCCAACGGGATGAAACGGGAAGCCGGTGCGCTGTTCGCGCAGCAAGGCCGGCACTGCCCCCGCAACGGTAAGCGAGTTCTTTTCGAACGATCACACGCCACTGTGCTTTGCATGGGAAGGCATCGTTCGATGGCATGCATTGATGCACGCCACTCGCAAGTCCGGAGACCGGCCCGGAACAGGTTCTGGCACTCGCGGTGGGCGGGGCACGGAGATCGCGCCGCGGCAGCTGCCGCCTGCCCGCCTTCCGTTTCCTTGCATCCATGCGAGCGCCGGCTTGCTCATGCTTACGCCGCGCGGGGACGCGCGGCAGGGGATATCCATGTCGTTGAAGAAGAACACCCTCGCAGCCGCGCTGCTGCTTTCGCTGGCCACGCCGGCCGCCCATGCCGAATCCGCGCCTGACCAGAACGGCACGCTGGCGCCGGTGATCGTCACCGCCACGCGCACCGCCATCACCGCCAACGAGGCGCTGTCGTCGGTCACCGTGATCACGCGCGAAGACATCGATCGGCTGCAGCCCGTTTCCATCGCCGATCTGCTTACCGGCCTGCCTGGCGTGTCGATCGGCCAGACCGGCGGCATCGGCCAGCAGACCTCGTTGTATCTGCGCGGCACCAATGCCACGCACGTGCTGGTGCTGATCGATGGCATCCGCGTCGGCTCCGTCAGCATCGGCCTGCCGGCGATGGAGCAGGTTCCGGTGCAGGCGATCGATCGCATCGAGATCGTGCGCGGTCCACGCGCCAGTCTTTACGGCTCCGACGCGCTCGGCGGCGTGATCCAGATCTTCACCAGGCATGGGCAGCCCAGCGGCGGTATCGCGCCTTCGGTCAGCGTGACCGGCGGCAGCCATGGCTACGTAAGCGGGCAGGCGGGCGTTTCCGGCGGCGATGCGCATCTTTGGTACAACGCCAGCCTCGGCGGTACCTATACCGGCGGCATTCCCGCCTGCCGCATGGGTGCGGCGGAAGTGGGCGTGGCGTGTTTCGTCGACGACCCGCGCAACGACGCCTATCGCAACTGGAATGGTTTCGCCAACATCGGCTATCGCTGGGACAACGGCACCGAGCTGGCCTTCAACTGGCTGCGCAGCAAGAGCAACGCGCAGTACGCAGGCAGCCCGTACGGCGGCAATGATGGCATCGAAGAACAATATGTCGCCGGCGCGCGCTTGAGCTTCTCGCCGCTGTCGATCTGGAAGGTCACGCTCAACGCGGGCCAAAGCCGCGACGACAACGCCACCTTCTACCAAGGCAGCTATTACGGCCAGTACTACCCGCGCATGGGTACCGGCTATTTCAATTCGCGCCGCAACCAGGCGTCGTGGCAAAACGACATCACGCTGGCCGCCAATCAGTTGTTGACGGTGGGCGTGGATTATCAGCAGGAACATATCGCCAGCGATACCGCGTTCCAGCAGACCACGCGCGGCGATACCGGCACGTTTGCGCAATACCAGGGCACGTTCGGCCAGAACGAAGTGCAGCTTTCGGCGCGTCACGATCACAACGACCAGTTCGGCAACCACAACACCGGCGCGGCGGCGTGGGGCTATCACTTCCACAACGGTCCGGTACTGTCGGTGAGCTATGGCACCGCGTTCCATGCGCCGACCTTCGACGATTTGTATTTTCCGGCGTTCGGCGGCGTGCCCACTGCCAATCCGAACCTGCAGCCGGAAACCTCGCGCAGCGCTGAAATCGGGCTCACGCAGCAACTCGAACACTGGAACTGGGGCGTGAATGGGTACCAGACCAATATCAACAACCTGATTACCTTCGACAGCAACTTCGTGCCGCAGAACCTGAGCCGCGCGCGCATCCGCGGCCTGGAAGGCCAGTTCGGCTTCAACCTGGACGACTGGCGCGTGCAGAGCTATCTCACCCTGATGCAGCCGAAGAACGACGACGGCGGCCCCAACAACGGCAAGCTGCTGGCGCGCCGCGCCCAGCGCACGGGGCGGGTGGATATCGACCGCAAGCTCGGCCAGTTCAACCTCGGCGCCACCTTCTTCGCCGCCAGCCAGCGCTACGACGACACCGCCAACACCCGCCGCATGGGCGGCTACGCCACCACCGACCTGCGCGCCAGCTACGCCTTCGCGCCCGGCTGGCAGGTGGAGGCCAAGCTGGCGAACGTGCTCGATCACCGCTATGAGACGGCCTATTACTACAACCAGCTGGGTCGCACCTGGTATTTGACGGTGCGGTACGGCCTGTAAGCCGTAGCTTGGGGTGCGAACCCCTGCATCGTCATCCGAACCGGGATGGCTGTGTTGGAGTTTGCACCCCGGCCTACGAAACGCCGTAGCTCAGGGGCCTGGCCCAGCCTACGGAGGGTCTACCGGCGGATAACGCGGCCATGCCTTTCGGCACGGCCGGACTTCAGGCACATTTGCACGGCTGGCCCCCAAGGCATAAAGGTGCCCATGAATGTGCCCTCCTTCTGGATTGCGCCACGGACCGCGCTGGATAGGCGGAGCCATGGCCTGCGTTTACCTGTCGCGCGCGCGCGGGTGATGCCATGAATATCTTCGCGCCTATCATCCGCCGCCCCATCGGCACATCGCTGCTGGCGATCGGGCTGGTCATCGCCGGCTTCTGCGCCTATCTGATGCTGGGTGTGGCGGCGCTGCCCTCGATGGATTTTCCCGTCATCGTCGTCAGCGTGGCCCAGCCCGGCGCCAGTCCGGAAACCGTCGCCACCACGGTGCTGGCGCCGCTGGAACGCCACCTTGGCCGCATTGCCGGGGTGGACGAGATATACGGCAACGCCTACCAGGGCGGCGCATCGGTATTCGTGCGCTTCGAGCTCAGCCGCAAATTGGACAAGGTGGCCGAGGATGTGCAGACCGCGATCAACGCGGCGCAGCCCGATCTTCCGCAGCTGCCGAGCCCGCCGCAGTACTTCAAGGCCGATACCTCGCAGATTCCGGTGCTGCACCTGGCGCTGACGTCCACCAGCCTTGCGCCCGACAAATTGTTCGACCTCACTTCCACCCTGCTCAGCCCGGTCTTTGCGCAGATTCCCGGCGTCTCGCAGGTGCAGGTGTTCGGCGGCACGCCGCATGCCGTGCGCGTGGATGTGAACACCTCGGCGCTGTCGGCCAAGGGCCTGACCGCCAACGACATCCGCAACGCGCTGATCGCCGCCAACGTCACCTCGCCGCAGGGCACGCTGAGCGACGGCCTGACGCAGATGACGGTCACCGCCAACGACGCGCTGCATACGCCGCAGGACTTCGCCAACCTGGTGATTGCCACGCGCAAGGGCGTGCCGGTGCACCTGTCCGACGTGGCCACCGTCGCCAGCGGCGAGCAGGACAAATACCAGGCCGCCTGGTTCAACGGCATGCGCACGGTCGGCGTGCAGATCAACAAGCGCCCCGACGCCAACGCCGTGGCCACCGCCATGGCCGTTCGCGCCAAGCTGCCGATGCTGGGCCGCTATCTGCCGGCCGATGTGCAGATGACGCCGATCTTCGATTTCACGCAAGGCACCAAATCGGCCTTGCACGAAGTGGAGGTCGCCCTGCTGATCAGTATCGTGCTGGTGATGCTGGTGATGCTGGTGTTCCTGCGCAAATTGCGTCCCACGCTGATCGCCGCGCTGAGCGTACCGCTGTCGCTGGCCGGCGCGTTCGTCGTGATGTGGGCCTTCGGCTATACGCTCAACACGCTGTCGCTGGTGGCGCTGGTGCTGTGCATCGGCTTCGTGGTGGATGACGCCATCGTGGTCATCGAGAACATCGTGCGCCATATGGAGCATGGCGAAACCGCGCTCGATGCATCCTTGCGCGGGGTAAGCGAAATCGGCTTCACCGTTATTTCGATTACGCTGTCGCTGATCGCCGTGTTCGCGCCGTTGCTGTTCGGCGACAACATGCTGACGATGCTGCTGCGCGAATTCTCCGTCACGCTCTCGGCCGCGGTGGTGATCTCCGCCATCATCTCGCTGACCCTTACGCCGGCGCTGTGCGGCCGCTTCCTGAAACCGGAAAAGACGTCCACCAAGCCATCGCGCCTGGAACAGGCGCTGGTGCGCTTCGACCGCTGGCTGCACGGCCATTACGAGCGCGCGCTGGACTGGGCCATGCACCACCGTCGCCTGATGCGCTGGCAGCCGCTCACCTTGCTGATTCTCACCGTGGTGCTGGCCATCGCCGTGGTGAAGACCGCGGGCGGCACCTTCATGCCGGACCAGGATACCGGCCAGCTCGCGGTGCGTATTCGCGCGGACGCCAATATCTCGCCCGCCGCACTTACCAAGCTGGTCGAGCAGGCCAACAAGCTGTTGAAGGACGATCCGGCCACGCTCGACGTATTGACCATCCTGGGCGGCGATCAGGGCAATGGCGCCGCGGTAGGCAACAGCGCCTCGATCTACGCGGACCTCAAGCCGCGCGGCAATGGTCCGGGTGAGCGTCCCGACGACATCAAGGAAGTGATCAAGCGGTTGCAGAAGAAGTTCGATCCGCTGCCCGGCATGAAGGCTTACTTCAACCCAATCCAGTTCTTCAATGGCGGCGGCGCCGGCGACAACACCGGCCAGTACGAATTCCAGATCGTCGACACCACCGGCCGCAACAACCTACAGCCGATCACGCTGAGCATGGTGCAAAAGCTGCGCACCATCCCAAAGCTGAGCGATGTCAGCAGCAATTTCGACCTGGCCGGCAAGCAGCAGCAGATTCGTATCGACCGCGAGAAGGCCGGCCGCCTGCACGTCAGCATCGGCGACATCGACTCGGTGCTGCTCAATTCGTTCGGACAGAACCAGGTGTCCGTGATCTATTCGGACATCAACCAGTACCGCGTGGTGCTGACCTCCTCCAGCTCCGAATCGGTCAACGCGCAAGGCCTGTTGAATCTGTATGTGCGCAATACCCAGGGCCAGATGATTCCGCTGTCCGCGCTGGCGACGATCGAGCCGGATCTCAGTCCGCTGGGCATACGCCATCACAATCAGCAGCAGGTGGCGACGATCAACTACAACCTGGCGCCGAAGATCCAGCAGAGCGAAGGCATCGCCTTGGTGGAGCAGGCGGCGCTGGCCGTGCATCTTCCGCCCGGCGTGAAGCTGGATTTCACCGGCGCCAACCAGCAGATGCAGCAGGCCCAGTCCAACGGCACCATCCTGCTGATCTCCTCGATCGTGGCGATGTACATCGTGCTCGGCATTCTTTATGAAAGCCTCGGTCACCCATTGACCATTCTTTCCACCTTGCCGGCCGCAGGTGCGGGCGCTTTCCTCGCCATGCTGGTGACGCATACGCCGATCTCGCTGATGGCGATCATCGCGGTGCTGATGCTGATCGGCATTGTTAAGAAAAACGCGATCCTGATGGTGGACTTCGCCCTGGTCGCACAACGCGAACATGGCTTGCCGGCGCCGGAGGCGATTCGCCAGGCCGCTTTGGTGCGCTTCCGGCCGATCACCATGACCACGCTGGTGGCGATGGGCGCGGCCTTGCCGCTGGTAATCGGCTTCGGCATCGGCTCGGAGATGCGCCAGCCGCTGGGTATCGCGATCGTCGGCGGCTTGCTGGTGTCGCAATTGCTCACGCTGCTGAGCACGCCAGCCATCTACTTGTGGTCGTACGATCGCGGCCTGCGTAAAGAAGCGCGCAAGGCGCGGCGCGAAGCGAAGCGGCGCCTGCGCGAACTTGGCCAGCAGACGCCTGCGATCGAGGCTCTCGCCGACGAGGCTACGTAACGACTGGGCGCAAACCCCGACGTCGCTATACATGCATGACGATGTTGGGGTTTGCACCCCAACCTACGGGTGGCTTAAGGTGCGCGCCATGCCTTCTGGCACGGCCCGACTTCAAGCACATTTGCCTGCGCACGCGACAGCGTATGAAGTGCATATGGACACTTTCGCTACGCGCAACAGCCGTTCACGCGGCTTGTACATGGCCGTCAATCGTGCGCACAGGCAGACGCCGGCATGAATATTTTCGAGCCGATCATTCGCCGCCCCACCGGCATCTCGCTGCTTGCCATCGGCCTGGTGTTGGCAGGCTTCTGCGCCTATCTGCTGATGGGCATCGCCGCTTTTCCGTCGATTCAATTTCCTGTCATCGCAGTGGCTGCCACGTTACCCGGCTCCAGCGCGCAGACCGTGGCAGCCACCGTCACGGCGCCGCTTGAACGCCAGCTGGCGCGCATTCCCGGCATCCAGCAGATGACCTCCGATTCGAACGCCGGCGGCACGCTGATCCTGATCCAGTTCGACATGTCGCGCAGCGCGGATCAAGCCGCGCGCGACGTGCAGGCCGCGCTCAATGCCGCCTCGCCGGACCTGCCGGCGGTGATGGCGTTGTCGCCGCCACAGTATTTCAAGAACGATACCTCGCAGATTCCCGTGCTGCTGATCTCCATGACGTCGACCAGCATGCCGCCGGACAAGCTTTACGACTTGGCCAATACATTGATGCTTCCGGCCGTGGCGCAAGTCACGGGCGTGTCGCAGGCGCAGTTGATCGGCGGCTCGCCGCACGCCGTGCGCATCTCGCTGAACAACAGCGCGCTGACCGCCAAGGGCTTGACCGCCAACGATGTCGCCAACGTGCTGCGCGCTGCCAACGTCACCTCGCCGCAGGGCGTCCTGAGCGACGGCATGACGCAAATGACGGTATCGGCCAACGACGGCCTGCAGACGCCGTCCGATTTCGCCGCGCTGGTCATCGCCAATCGAAAAGGCGTACCGGTGCATCTTTCCGACGTCGCCACCGTCAGCAGCGGCCAGCAGGATTCCACCCAGGCAGCCTGGTTCAACCATCGCCGCGGCGTAATCATGCAGGTGCAAAAGCGTTCCGATGCGAACGCGGTGCAGGTGGTGCAGGCTATCCGCGATGCGCTGCCCAAACTGCAGAAGCTGGTGCCGGCCGACGTGCAGATCACGCCGATTTTCGATCTGACCCTGTCCACCAAATCCGCGCTGCACGAGGTGGAAATCGCCCTGCTGATCAGCATCGTTATGGTCGCGCTGGTGATGCTGCTGTTTCTCAGGCGCGTCCGTCCCACGCTTATCGCCATGCTCAGCGTGCCGCTGTCGCTGGCCGGCGCATTCGTGCTGATGTACTCGCTGGGCTTCACGCTCAACATGCTGTCGCTGATCGCGCTGGTGCTGTGCATCGGCTTTGTGGTGGACGACGCCATCGTGGTGATCGAAAACATCTTCCGCCACATGGAGCAGGGCGCAAAACCACTGGATGCCGCCTTGATCGGCGTCGGTGAGATCGGCTTTACGGTGATCTCGATCACGCTGTCGCTGGTGGCCGTGTTTGCGCCGATGGTGTTCGGCAACAGCCCGATGGTGATGCTGCTGCGTGAGTTCTCGGTCACGCTGATCGCCACCATCGTGATATCGGCGCTGGTGTCGCTCACGCTCACGCCAGCCCTGTGCGGCCGCTACCTGGTGCAGGAAACGCGTGCACGGCCAGCACCCGGCAGGCTGGAAGTGGCGGTGGAGCGCATGGACCGCTGGATGCTGCGCATCTATGAGCGCGCACTGGACTGGGCGATGCACCATCGGCGCGTGATGCGCTGGCAACCGTTGATCCTGCTGGTATTGACGGTCGGCCTGGCGATGGCGGTGGTGAAGACCGCGGGCGGCGCACTGATGCCGGAGGGCGATACCGGCATGTTGCAGGCGGACATGGTGGCCGATCCGAATATCTCGCCTGACGCGCTCGCCCAGCGCGCGCAGGCGGTGCAGGCCGTGATGCTGGCCGATCCGGCGGTGCTGGACGTCGCCTCGTTCCTGGGCGGCAACAACACCAATGGCGCGGTCGGCAACGAGGCCTCGTTCTTTATCGACCTCAAGCCGCGCGGCGATGGCCCCGGTCAGCGCCGCGACGCGGCGGACAAAGTGATCAAGCGGCTCAACGAGCACTACAAGAAACTGACCGACGTGAACGTCGCCGTCACCAGCCTGGGCTTTTTCAACGGCGGCGGCGGGAGCAGGGCGAAAGGCCAGTACGCCTTCTCGCTCACCAGCACCACCAGCCAGCCCTTGCAGCAACCCACGCTGCGGCTGGCGCAAGTGATGCGCAAGATGAAGCAGTTCAAGGACGTCAGCACCAGCTTCGACAATATCGGCAAGCAGCAACTGGTGGAGATCGATCGCGATGCCGCGTCGCGGATGCAGGTCAACATCGGGCAGATCGACCAGGCGCTGACCGATGCATTCGGGCAGACGCCGGCGTCGGTGATCTATTCGGACATCAACCAATACCAGGTGATCCTGATCGCCGATAACGCCAATTCACTCAGCCCTGGCACCTTGCTGAACCTGTATGTGCGAAGCACCACCAACAAGATGGTGCCACTCTCGGCCATGGTGCATATCCGCCCACGCATCGAACCGATCGGCATCCAGCACTACAACCAGCTGGAATCGGCAAGCATCAACTACAACCTCGCCGACGGCGTCAGCCAGGCCGATGGCCTGAAGTACGTCGACCAGGCCATGTTCGCCGCGCAGCTGCCGGCCGGCGTGGTGAAACAGTACACCGGCGACAACCAGAAGCTGATGGAAGCGGCGACCAACACGCTCGTGATGTTCATGGCGGTGATCCTGGCGATGTATATCGTGCTGGGCATTCTCTACGAGAGCCTGATCCATCCCCTGACCATCCTCTCCACCCTGCCCGCCGCCGGCATGGGCGCCTTCCTCGCCATGCTGGTCACGCACACGCAATTGAGCACGATGTCGGTGATCGCCGTACTGATGCTGATCGGCATCGTGAAGAAGAACGCGATCCTGATGGTCGACTTCGCCCTGGTCGCCGAGCGCGAAGGCGGCCTGACACCACCCGAAGCCATCCGCGAAGCCGCACTGGTGCGCTTCCGCCCAATCACCATGACCACCCTGGTGGCGATGGGCGCGGCGCTGCCGCTGGCGATCGGCTTCGGCATCGGCTCGGAAATGCGCCAGCCGCTGGGCATCGCGATCCTTGGCGGATTGTTCGTGTCGCAGTTGCTGACCTTGCTCAGCACGCCGGCGATCTATCTGTGGCAGCACGATCGGCGTGTGCGCAAGGCGATACGTCGTGCGCGTCGCGAGGAGAAGCGGCGCTCGCGTCAGTTGGGCAAATCATCCGCGGCGCCCGAAGTAGGCCGCGCAGGTTGAAAGTCCGCGCGTGCTCGGCGAGGTGAAAGTTCACACCTCAGCTGCTGGCTTCCCGCTCCAGCGCTGCAGTCAGGCGCATCAGCATGCGCCAGGCGTAACTCTCGTGGGCGTTGCCCAGCCTCGCCGTTCCTGCCATCTGGCGGTTGAGCACCGCCCGTTCCTGGCAGTCGCCGATGCGCACCCGGTACGTGGTGACAAGCGGTATCAGCTGGTGCGTGGTCGGCTGCTTCTCGGCCGGTACCGGACCGCCGTAAGGGCTGCCAATTGACGGCTCATCAAGCGTGGCGAGATTGACGCGGTCCACCGCCGTCACCCGGCAATGCAGCGTGCCCGTCTCTGCAATGGTGGCCACGAAACGGGCCGCATCGCCCGCAGCGACATGGCCGATGCCTTCTTCGCCGACAAACGCCTCGCCCTTGATGCCGTCCGGGCCGATCACGTCGAACAGATGCTCGCCGCGCGGCAGCCACGTGCCGGCGGCGAGTCCTTCGTTATCTATCTGCACGGCGCCATCGAACGGCGCGCGCAAGGTGAGCTGCTGCGTTTCACGCTCCAGGCCCGCCACGGTTTCGCGCGCCGCTTCCCAGCGCTTGCGCAAGGCGACGCCTTCCTGCAGCAATTGCGGGTTGAACGGCTGCTGCTCAACTTGCCAACGCAGCTGTGCTTCTTCCACGCGTGCGGCCTTCAGGCGATAGGCGAGGTCTGGCGAAACGAGCACGGCAAGCACATCGCCTGCATGAACGCGCGCGCCATCGCGCGGCAAAGGAGCATCGGCGGATAGGTAGCCGGCTTCCGCCGCGTACAGCCCTTGCGCGCGCAACGGACCGAGCACCGCCGGCGCTCCGATACCACCGTGCCAGGGCAGGACCAGCCAGGCCACCAGCAAGCTGGCCAGTACCGTGCTGCGCACCGTCTGCCTGCGCCAGCGTAGTGCGTCGCGCCTGCGCCAGCACGCTTTCACTTCAATGACCGCCGGTCGCACGATGAACCAGCCAAACTCCACCGCGAACAGCAGCACGCCCAGCGCCTTGAAGAAGGCGTGATAGACGATCAGCGCGATCGACAGGAATACCACCAGCCGGTACAGCCAGGTCACGAAGGTGAAGGCGATCAGAAAGCGGCGGCGCGCCGGCGTGCATGGTTCGGGCTGCGGGTCGCCGAAGCCGAACAGCCATTCGCGCATCCACCAGCGGCCGAAGGCAAAGGCGCGGTCATGCAGATTGGGCATGCCCAGCCAGTCGGAAAGCAGGAAATAGCCGTCGAAACGCATGAACGGGCTGGCGTTGATGGTGAGCGTGCTGATCCAGGTGGTAGTCGCCAGCAGAAAGGCCGCGGCACTGAGCGGCCCGTCGGGCAGCAGGTTCCAGGCAAGCGTGGCGAATGCGGCCAGCGCAAGTTCAGCAAGCATGCCGGCGGCGCCAATATGCAGCCGCGCCCTGCGGCTGCGCACCTTCCACGCTTCGGTGGTATCGGTGTAAAGCATTGGCACCATCACCAGCAACGCAATGCCCATGGTGGGCACGCGACAGCCGTAGCGATAGGCCGTGAAGGCGTGGCCGAATTCGTGCAATACCTTGGCGAACGCAAGCGTGAGGCCAATCGCCAGCAACCCATGCCAATCGGCATACGCGCGAAAAGTGTGGGTAAACGCATCCCAGCGACGCGAGACCAGCGCCAGCCCAAGCACGGCGCACGCACCCACGATTGTCCAGAACGCAGGCCGATAAACAAACTCGACGTAACGCGCACCGTGGCGCAGGAACGGCATCGGACGCCACAGCGGAATGCGGATCAGCAGGTAGTGCTTGAGCAGCCACATGGCGCGGGTCACACGACGTGCCTCCGCGACCGCGCGCAGGCGCTCGGTGCTGTCAGCGGTAGCCGCTACAAACAGGTTCGCGCCCTGCAGCAGGCGCACCAGGGCGTCGAAATCGTCCAGGCTTACCGTGAGGGTGGTGTCACGGTTGACGGCCTCGACAATCTTCTGCGGGTCATCGAGCGACCAGCGCGAAAGTATTTCGAAGGCAGGCCAGCCCAACTGGTAGAAATGGTTGGCGGCCGGGTCATGCAGCATCCAGGTGGGAGAACCATCGGGTGCGGCTGCGCCGCGCGACACGCTCAACTCCTGGCGCAATGAAGGCAGTCGTGCCATGCGCACTTACCAGCCCAACCACTGCCGCACGGCCGCCAGCGGTCGGCGCAGCAAGTAATACGCTAACGGTACCCAGCGCCCATGGATGCGCGTGGTGCCCATCATGCCCAGCGCCGGGTGCGGCCCATCGCCGATGAAACTGGCCTTGATGCGATAGGCAAGCACACCATCAGGAGTGGGTTCGGCCCGATAGGCAATGGTGTCGATGCGTGCCTCGTAGCTGACCAGAGGAGAGCTCTTGGGGTAGAGCGTCAGCGTGCCGCCTGGTTTCACCGCGACGTTTTCCGCCACCGGCAGATAGGCGGTCAGTTCCACGTGCGCAGGATCGGCCAACAACATGACTTTCTCGCCCACCGATACAGCGCGGCCGTTCCAGTCGTTGGGATCGGAAAACACCGCCACGCCGGCGCGCGCCGCCGTAACGTGCAGGCGCGCCAACTGGGCCGCCGCATAATCGAGTTCCACCGCACTTGCTTCGAGCTTGCCTTTCTTCAGCGCAAGGTCGAGGCGATTCTTATCGTCCGTCACGGCGAGCTGCGCCGTCTGGCGATATTCTTCCTGTGCCGCATCGAAATTCTTGCGCGCCAGCGCGTTGCGCGAGGCAAGCGTCGTCGCGTCAAGCGAAAACAGCGGCGTGCCGGCGGTGACACGCTGATTCGGCTGTACGTCCAGCCTATCGATCACGCCGTCCAACGGCGAGCGCACCACGAACGGATCCTTGGCCGTCACCTCGCCTGGGGCCAGCACGCTCAAAGGCACCGGCGCGAAACATGCGAGCGCCAGCGCGATCAACACGCGTTTGCGCAGCTTGCCCTTGCGCAGAGCACTTGATGCGCGTGCGAACGGCGAGGCGTGCGGTTCCAACGCGCGCAGCGCATGCACCCAAACTTGCGCCAGCTCGGCCAGCAAGACCGCATCGTGGGCGCCGAAGGGCTCTTCACGCGCAAATACGATGGCGCCCAGGGTTCGCTGCGAATCGACCAACGGCAACCATAGCGCGTGGGCTGGCCACCATTCGCCCCAGTCGGCGGCGAGTTCGGCCGGCAGATCGGCGGCCACAAATGGACGAGGCGGTACGTACTCATTAACGGAGTCGGCTGACTGCGCGGGTGCTCCTTCGCGACGTGGCGTCCGCTGGCGCGCCAGTACGCGACACACCGCGCTCAGCCACTGCACGTAAGGAGCGCCTGGATCGCATTGCGGCAAACCCGAGACTGCGGCGACGGCACCCGGCAGCGCACCGCCTGCGCGCCACCACGCCGCCTGGCGATACGACACCAGGGTCTGCGTCTCGTTGACGATCGTAAAGGCCAACGCCGCTTCGTTGGCTGCGGCGCGCGCGCGCGCCGATAGCTGCCACAGCAACGCAAGCCGGCTCGCTTCGATATGGATGTTCCCGGTCATGATAGTTGCTACTGGCCGGCGAACTTGGCCCAGCCGCTCATGCCAGGCAGCAGTTCGGGCGCTTCGCCCGCCAGCGCCGCGGTGACATCCACCGTTTGCGATACCGGATCCACCCGCGCCCCGATGCGCACGACGCGCGCAGCATAGGTTTTGCCCACTTCATCCACCTGCACGCTGAGCGCATGACCGGTCTTCAGCCAGGCAAGCCATTTCGACGGCACGATCATCTTCCATTCCAGATGGCTGGTGTCCACGATCGTCAGCAATGGCTTGCCTGCTTCCACGAACTGATCCGGCGCGGCCGAGCGTTTCACCACGCGGCCGCTAAACGGCGCGCTGATCGTGCAGTTGCGCACGGTGGCCTGCATGTAGGCGACTTCCGCGCCGCTGGCCTTGGCCTTGCCGCGCGCCTGCGCCACTTCCAGCTCGCCCACCGAATGGAACTGGGCCAGCTTGGTATCGGCCTGCAGCAATTCCTGCGCGGCTTCCGATTCGGCCTGTGCCTTGTGCAGCTGCGCGTTGTACAGCGCGCAATCGAGCGAAACGAGCGTCTGCCCCGCATGAAATGCATCGCCGTCGCGAAACGGCAGCGTGGCGATCTTGCCGGCGATCTGGCTGGACAGTTCCACCTCATCGCGCGAAACGAGCTGCACGCGGATACGCCCATCCTCTGCCGAGGCATGCGGCACATCCGCCGCCATGCCCTGCTGCACCGGCCACAACACGATGGCGATGCAGCCGAAAACCATGCTGCGCAACTTCATGACTTGCTTCCGTCTCCCTGGGCGAGCTCGTCCCAGCGTTTCTGCTCTTCGGCGATCGCCTGTTCCAGCGCCGCCAGGTCGTGCGATTGCACGCTGTCGGGCACCGGATCCAGGCCAAGCGTGGCAAGCAGCTGCCCATACGAACTTTCCAGCTCGCCATAGCTTTCGTACAGGCGCAGCTCCGCCATCATCGCGCCGGCCGCTGCGCGGATTTCGTTGAGCTTGCCGATCGCGTTCGCGTTGGCAGCGTTGCGCGTATGCTCCAGGATCTGCTGGTCCACGTCGTTCATCTGCTTGAGCAGCTCGAACTGTCGGCGCTTGGCATCCAGCTCGGTGCGCGCGACGTGCACCTGCGTCAACACCGCCATGGCCAATGCTTCGCGTTGTACCTTCGCCACATCGAGCTGGGCCTTGGCCGCACCGCGGATGTTCTTGATGTTCAGCACGTTGAGCAGGTTCCAGCTCACGCTCAGGCCCGCATCGCGCCAGGCATGAAAGGCCAGAAAGCTGTTGCTGTCGTAATGCTCGCCCAACTGCACCTGCAGGCCCGGCAGCAGCCGCGCCATCGCCTTGTGCGTTTCGTTGAGGCTGATGCGCTCGTTGTAGCCCGCTTCGAGCAGCTCCGGACGGCGCTCCAGCGCAGTGGTTTCCATCTGCGCGATGGGCATGTCGAAATGCGGCTCGTCGAAGCCGGCCGGCGGCGACAGGGTGAATTCCTGGCCGGGATCGAGGTTCATCAGCGAAGCAAGCCGCGGCTTGGCTTCTTCGAGCTGATCGCGCACCAGTTCCAGCTGGCGCATGATGTCGAGCATTTCATGGCGATAATTGAGTGTGTCCAGCGGCGAAGCCACTTGCGCCTGTTGCGCGCGGCTGGAATCGTCGAGCGCCGCCTGCGCCTGCTGCAGCAACGGACCGATGCGGTCGTGGATGCGCTCGGCGCCGGCCGCCTGCCAATACGCTTCGCGCACCTGCTGCATCAGCAATTGCACCACCTTGCGGCGGCGCTGCTGCAATACCAGCACGCGGTCGGCCTGCTCCTTGGCCTCGTAGTAGCTGACGCCGAAATCAAGCAAATTCCAGGAGAAGCTCAGATCCGCGGTGCGCATGTTCTTGTCGGTGGAATACGAGGGCGGCACCGTCGTTTCGCTGGGGTTGTCGAGCAGTACCGAACGCGAAGCCAGTTCGCGATTGCGCGTGGTATAGCCAGCCGCTGCGGTCAACTTAGGCAACAGGTCGAAGTTGGCAAGGTCGAGCTGCCGCTGCGCCAGTGCCTCTTCCATCATTTTCTGGCGGTTGTCGAGGTTGAAACGGATGGCGCGTGCCAAGGCTTCATCCAGCGTGATCGGGCCTTTCGGCGGCTCTTGCTGGCTAAGCATGTCGCTGCGCTCGCTCACCGCCAGCTGTTGGCGTTCGGCATCCGTGAAAGGTTTTGGATGGATCGCGCAGCCGGACAGCAGCACCGCTGCCGCTATCGCAAGCATCAGGGGAGAGCGGGCAAGCCAGGTATGGGTATGCGCGGCAGAAGAAGACGGATTCACGTTGATAGCCCCAGTTCTATGTTCGTGTCAGTGGTGGGTGGCGGAGATGGAAGAGCGTGCCGCTAGCGTTTGCTCTTCAGGCCGTGCGGAGGTGGAACGAACCACGTGGAAGCTCTGTCGCTCGCGCTCGAACTGCTCGCTCAGCGAAGGTTTCGTACCGGCAGGCGATGCATGCGCTGCGGCGCGATGAAGGGTGGCATGCGAAACATGGCCCTTGCCGAAGTCGACAATGATTTCCCGATACATCTGGTGACCTTGCTGGTCGCGCATGGCGACGAGCAGGCGCAGCTGATGCGGGCCGTGTGCGGGTGCGTGCCCATGCAGCTCGCCGGTTACGGCGTCCACATGTACCCAGGCCGGCAAGGCACCGCCGTCAGGCTGCGTCACCCCGACGATGCGCGCGTTGGCGCTGACCCATGGAGCAAGCGCAAGCGTGAACGCGCCCCCCGGCGCGGCAGCATGATGCACGGTAGTGACCGGCAGGTTGAATGGCGCCGTGATCGGTTCCGGCGCCGTCAACGGCTGTGCACGGACTTGTGTCTCGCCCAGCACGTCGCGGTGACTGCTGCCTTCAGCACCGGGTGCCGTAAAGGTGGTGGTATGGAACAGCAGCGCAGGCTCACCCAACGCAGGATTTGCGGCCAGCGCGTTCAACACGACCGGATCGCTGGCCGAAACCATGCCTTCGCTTGCGGCCGCTGAAGTGGCGGACGGGCTGGATGACGCGGCAGGCACAAAGGTCTGGCCCTTGAAGCCGGCATTGACGGTGATCGTGCGCGTGGCAGCGGCGCTAGCTTCGGTGCCGTCATTCACCACGAAGGCAATCGTGCGACTGCCGGCCGCGGCGGTGAGCGATGTGTCCGTATACGCCACCGCAGCCAACGCGGCCTGCCATTGTGCCAGCGTGGCGGTGCCGCCGGCGGACGTGAGCGTCAACACACCGGTCGATACGTTGTATGAGCCGGTGATGTCGCCCATGGTCGTGCTGTTATTGGCGAACAACAGCCGGTCTTCGCCGCGACGGAAGCCGGAGACGATGGATACCGTGGCGCTCGCCAGCGTGGCGTTGTCGCGATCGGAGACGGTGATACCCGGATCGATCAATACCGGCGCGGTATGGCCGACGCCGCCGAAGACAACCGAACCGCTGGAGGTGGTAACCACTGGGGTCTGGTCGACATCGGTGACCGTCACCGTGCGTGCCGCAGCCACGCTGGTCTTGACGCCGTCATTGAGGGTGAAGCTGACCGTACGCGGGGCGTTGTTCGGCGTGACGGCCGTATCGGTATAGGTGACGGATTTCAGCGCAGCCTGCCATTGCGCCAGCGTCGCCGTGGCACCGGACGAGGTGAGCGTGAGCACGCCGGTCGCTGCATTGTACGAAGCGGCGATATTGCCCATCGTCGCGCCATCGTTGGTGAACGCGAGCACGTCCTCCCCGCTATGGAAATGGCCGGTGATCGCCACGGTCGCCGAAGCCAGGGTGGCATTGTCGCGATCGGACAAGCTGATACCGGCATCCACCGGCACCGGTGTCGATACCGTGTTGTCCCCTGCTACGAACGAAGCGCTGCCGCTTGACGTGGTCACGATCGGCGTTTGATCCGTATCGGCAACCGTCACCGTGCGCGTCGCCGCAACGCTGGCCTTTACGCCATCGTTGACCGTAAAGCTGATCGTGCGTGTGGCATTGTTCGGTGTAACGGCCGTGTCGGTGTAAGTGACCGCGTCCAGCGCCGCCTGCCACTGCGCCAGCGTAGCCGTGGCGCCCGATGACGTCAGCGTGAGCACACCCGTGGTCGCGTTGTACGACGCGGCGATGTTGCCCATCGTCGCGCCATCATTGATGAACGCAAGCACGTCTTCGCCGCTGTGGAAGTTGCTGGTGATGGCTACAGTTGCCGAAGCCAGCGTGGTGTTGTCGCGATCGGACAAGGTGATGCCGCCATCGACCACCACCGGCGTCGACACGGTATTGTCGGCGGCCACGAACGAAGCACTTCCGCCTGAGGTCGTCACGAGCGGGGTCTGGTCGGTATCGGTGACGGTTACCGATCGTGTTCCGGCCACGCTGCTCTTCACGCCGTCGCTGACCGTGAAGCTGATCGTGCGGGTGGCGTTGCCGGGCGTGATCGCGGTATCGGTATAGGTGATCGACTTCAGCGCCGCCTGCCACTGTGCCACGGTGGCCGTGGCACCCGAAGACGTGAGCGTGAGCACCCCGGTCGCCGCGTCATAGGAGCCGGCGATGTTGCCCATCGTCGTCCCGTCGTTGGCGAACGCGAGTACGTCTTCGCCGCTGTGGAAGTTGCCGGTGATGGATACGGTTGCAGAAGCCAAGGTGGCGTTGTCTCGATCGGACAGGGCGATACCACTGTCGATCACCACCGGCGCCGACACCGTATTGTCGCCGGCGACAAACGAGGCGCTACCACCGGAGGTCGTCACGATCGGCGTCTGGTCGGTGTCGGCCACCGTCACCGTCCGCGTCGCCGTGTTGCTTGCATTGGCGTTCGCATCGAGCGCGGAGAAGCTGATCGTGCGCGTCGCCGAGTTCGGCGTGATCGCCGTATCCGCATAGGTGACGCTATCGAGCGCCGCCTGCCATTGCGCGAGCGTCGCCGTGCTGCCCGAAGACGTCAGCGTCAACACGCCGGTCGCTGCGTTGTAGGAGGCGGCAATGTTTCCATACGCGGCCGAACTCGTATTCGTGAACGAAAGTACGTCCTCGCCGGAATGGAAGTTGCCCGTGATCGCAACGGTTGCCGAGGCCAAGGTCGATGCGCCGTCCGTCAGCGTCAAGCCTGCATCGATCGCCACCGGCGTCGATGCCGTGTTGTCTCCCGCCACGAACGAAGCCGAGCCCGGATCGGTCGTGATCGTCGGCGGGCCGAGCACGTCGACCGTATCGGTCGCCGCCGCGCTGGTCTTGGTGCCGTCGCTCGTCGCGAATGAAATCGTGCGATTGCCTGGCGTTGCGCTTGCGCTGGCCGAGAACGTCACGGCGCTCAACGCGCGCGACCACTGGGCGTCGCTCGCGGTTGCGCCCGACGAGGTCAGCGTCAAGACGCCGGTCGCCGCGTTGTACGAACCGACGATGTTGCCGAAGGTCGCCGCACTCGTATTGATGAACGTGAGCGTGTCGCCAACGTGGAAGCCGCTCGTGATCGAAACCGTTCCCGCCGATTGTGTGGTGTTGTCCAGATCGCTGACCGAAATGCCGCCATCGATCGTCGCCGCCGACGTGCCTGCTACGTAGTTGGTCGTCCCGCCTGTCGTCGCCACGATCGGCGTTTGATCGGTGTCGGTCACCGTCACCGTGCGCGTGGCGGTATTGCTTGCGATAGCATTCGTATCGACAGCCGTGAAGCTGATCGTACGTGTGGCGTTATTCGGCGTGACGGCCGTATCGGTGTAGGTCACTGCGTCGAGCGCCGCTTGCCACTGCGCCAGTGTGGCCGTTGCACCCGAAGACGTCAGCGTCAGCACACCTGTCGCCGCGTTATATGAGGCGGCGATATTGCCGTATGTCGTCGCATTCGTGTTCGTAAAGGCGAGCACGTCTTCGCCGCTATGGAAATTGCCGGTAATGGCGATGGTTGCCGATGCGAGCGTCGGTGAGGCCCCATCGGTGAGGGTCAGCCCCGAGTCGATCGCGACCGGTGTCGATACGCTGTTGTCGCTCGCCACGAACGAGGCCGAACCAGGGTCGGTCGTGATCGTCGGCGGCCCGAGCACGTCAACGGTATCGGTCGCCGCCGCGCTCGTCTTGGTGCCGTCGCTCGTCGCGAACGAGATCGTGCGGTTCCCCGGCGTGGCGTTCGACGCGGCCGCGAAGGTCACCGCGCTCAACGCGTGTGACCACTGCGCATCCGATGCAGTGGCGCCTGACGAGGTGAGCGTCAACACACCGGTCGCCGAGTTGTATGAACCGACGATGTTGCCGAACGTCACCGAGCTCGTGTTGACGAAGGTCAGCGTGTCGCCGGTGTGGAAGCCGCCGGTGATCGAGACCGTGCCGGCCGATTGCGTCGTATTGTCGAGATCGCTGACCGTAATGCCGCCGTCGATCGTCACCGCCGAGGTGCCGCCGACGTAGTTCGTGGTGCCGCCCGTCGTCGTCACGATCGGCGTCTGGTCGGTGTCGGTGACCGTCACCGTGCGCGTCGCCGTGGCGCTGGTGTTGCCCGCACCATCGACCGCGGTAAAGCTGATCGTGCGGGTCGCATTGTTCGGCGTGACGGCCGTATCGGTGTACATCACCGATTGCAGCGCACTCTGCCACTGCGCAAGCGTCGCCGTCGCGCCGGAAGAGGTCAGCGTCAGCACACCCGTCGCCGCGTTATACGAACCGACGATGTTGCCCATGGTCGAGCCGTCGTTCGTGAACAACAAGACGTCCTCGCCGCTATGGAAACCGCCCGTGATCGCTACCGTCGTCCTGCCCAGCGTGGCGGCGCTGCCGTCGGTCACAGTCACGCCGGTATCGATCGCCACTGGCGTCGAGGCCGTGTTGTCGCCCGCCACGAACGCAGCCGACCCTGGATCGGTCGTGATCGCCGGGGGCGCCGTCATGGTGATCGTGTCGGCCGCCTGCGCGCTGTTCTTGGTGCCGTCGTTGATCTGGAACCAGATCGTGCGATTGCCGTAGGTGGTGCTCGTGCTCGAGAACGTCACCGCACGCAGCGCGCTGGCCCATTGCGCGTCGGTGGCGGTGCCGCCTATTGACGTCAACAACAGGACACCCGATCCCCCGCTATAAGAACCCTGGATGTTGCCCATCGTCGAGCCGTCGTTGGTGAAGCTCAACGTGTCGCCGCTATGGAAACCCGTCGTCACGGCCACGGTCGCCGACGTCTGCGTCGTGTTGTCCCGGTCGGTGACGGAAACGCCGCCGTCGATCGTTACGGGAGACGATGCGCCGACGTAGTTCGTCGTGCCGCCCGTCGTCGTTACGATCGGCGTCTGGTCGGTATCGGTGACCGTCACCGTGCGTGTGGCCGTGGCGCTGGTATTGCCTGCGCCGTCGAGCGCCGTGAAGCTGATCGTACGGGTCGTATTGTTCGGCGTGACCGCCGTATCGGTATAGGTGACCGATCGCAGTGCGCTCTGCCATTGCGCAAGCGTTGCCGTCGCGCCGGAAGAGGTCAGCGTCAGCACGCCGGTCGTCGCGTTGTACGAGCCCGTGATGTTGCCCATGGTCGAGCCATCATTCGTGAACAACAGCAGGTCTTCGCCGCTGTGGAAGGCGCCTGTGATCGCGACGGTCGTCTTGTCCAGCGTGGTCGCGCTGCCGTCGGTCACCGTCAAGCCCGCATCGATCGCCACCGGCGTCGAGGCCGTGTTGTCGCCCGCGACGAAGGCGGCCGAGCCCGGATCGGTCGTGATCGCCGGCGGTGCCGTCACGCTGACGGTGTCCATCGCGGCCGCGCTCGTCTTGGTGCCGTCGCTGGTTGCAAACGAAATCGTGCGGTTGCCGTATGTTGTACTGGTGCTCGAGAACCTCACCGACGATAGCGCGCTGGCCCATTGTGTCGTGTCCGCCGTCGCCCCCGCGGACGTTAGCGTCAGCACGCCCGTTGCCGCGTTGTATGAGCCTGCGATGTTGCCCATCGTGGAACCGTCGTTGGTGAACGAAAGCGTATCCCCGCTGTGGAAGCCTCCATTCACCGATACCGTGCCCGATGACTGCGTCGTGTTATCGAGGTCGCTGACCGAAATGCCGCCGTCGATCGTCACGGCGGACGTGGCGCCAACATAATTCGTCGTGCCGCCGGTCGTCGTCACGATCGGCGTCTGGTCGGTCACCGTCACGGTCACGTTGCGCGAGACCGCGCTGCTCGTGTTGCCGGCACTGTCCACCGCCGTGAAGCTGACGGTACGCGTGAGGGCGTTGGGCGTTACCGCCACGTCGGTGTATTTGAGCGAATCGAGCGCGCTCTGCCATTGCGCGAGCGTGGCCGTCGAGCCGGCCGACGTGAGTGTCAATGTGCCGGTAATCTGATTGAACGAGCCCGCCACGATGTTGCCCATCGTCGCACCGTCGTTCGTGAACTGCAGGAAGTCTTCGCCGCTCGTAAAATTGCCCGTAATGGTGACGGTCGCCGATGAAAGCGTGCCGGCGACCGCATCGCTCACCGTCAACCCTGGATCGACTGCGACCGGCGTCGATGGCGCGTTGTCGCCGGCTACGAACGCGGCCGAGCCCGGATCCGCCGTCAGTTGAAGTGGATTGACGACGTTGATCGTATCGGTCGCCGCCGTGCTCGTTTTGGTGCCATCGTTGGTGGCGAACGAAATCGTGCGGCTACCGAGCGTGGAACTCGTGCTGGAGAACGTGACGGCCGACAACGCATGCGCCCACTGGGCATCGGTGGCCGTGGCACCGGAAGACGTCAGCGACAATACGCCTGTCGCCGAATTGTACGAGCCCGCGATGTTGCCCATCGTCGAGCCGTCGTTGGTGAAATGGAGCGTATCGCCGCTGTGGAAACCCGTGCCGATCGAAACCGTACCCGACGATTGCGTTGTGTTGTCGCGATCGCTGACCGAAACACTGCTGTCGATGACTGTGGCCGTATCACCATCCCGGTACGTTATGGTGCCGCCCGTCGTCGTGACGATCGGTGTCTGGTCGGTTGCTGCCACCGTCACGTTTTTTGTAACGGTATTGCTGGATGAGAGATAGGCGTCGCTCGTCAGCGTAAAGCTGATGGTGCGGGTCGCAGTATTAGGTGTCACCGCCGTATCGGTGTAAGTAACCGCGCGGAAAGCGTTCTGCCATTGCGCGACCGTGGCGGTACCGCTCGCTGACGTGAGCGTCATGATGCCAGCGGCAGCGTTGTACGAGCCTGAGATGTCTCCAAATTGCGCGACGCTGGTATTAGTGAAGCCCAGCACGTCCTGTCCCCTCACGAAGTTACCAGTGATACGGATCGCACCCTGCTTTGCCGTGGTCGCATCGCCATCAGTCAAGGTCATTCCGCTATCGATCACGACAGGTGTGGATGCGACGTTATCAGCCTCGACGAAAGAGGTGCTTCCGCCGGTAGCTGTCAGGGCCGGTGGCGAAGAGAGGTCGACGTAGGTGAAGTTATTGAGCGTCGGCGTCAAAAAAGCCGAATCGGTCTCGACGAATTTCAGGCTCTTGATGCCCGAGAACGAAGCATTGCCAGATAAATCGACATGAAATACCGAGCTTCCGCCATTCGCCGACGTGTCGAGCGTGACCGTTCCGATCACGTTTCCGGAGCTATCCAGTGCCTCGACCGCGACTACCGACGGTGCATTGATATCGATATCGAAGCTCCGCACGGCCATCTTGTCACCGTTTGACAACGCCATCGTCATTGACGTCAGCGATGTGCCTTGCACGTTGCCAAATAGCACGCCATCGCCTGGGCCCGTGCTTAACGGCGGTGGACCAAACTGATTAACGGTGGTGCTATCGACGGCGAACTCGGAAGCCTGATCCAGTGTGTAGGTGATGCCATCTAGCGTAAATGACGTGACGCCGGCCGCGCCGCCCGCCGTGTCATAGCCGATTTGGCTGTCGTACGTTTCATCCGTAACACCTAGCAGCGCACCGTATTGCTGCTCCGCCGCCCTTGAAAAAATCACGGCCGTATGCACGGCACCGGCGTCGTACTCGAGCGTCCAATTGCCGCCAAGCGCAGCCGTACCCGTCGCATCGGTCGACGCCGCCACATTCAGATGGGACGCCGATGCGATCTGCTGCACCAACGCCTTTCCATCCGCGCTTTGCGCCACGTCGCAGCCGTAGATCAGGAAATCGCCACCCGGCCTGACCGCAGCACCGATTTGCGCAAGCTCGCCTTTGTAAGCCGAAAAATCACCCTGCGTCAGCCACGTGGCGCCCACCTGGATCGCGCCGTTTTCGCCATGCGAAACAAGGTGGATGGCGTCGACACCGGGATGCTGCTGAAGGTATTGCGCCATCTGCGCCAGCCCGTCGCTTCTGGAATCGAGCACGACGTAGGCCGTTCCCTGCGGCAACCCCGAAATCAATTGCCGGTAGTTGGCGACGCTTGAATCAATGAAGACGACCTGGTGAGCCCGGCTGTCGGTACCGGCATCGCGATTGGCCTGGGTGAAGCTGCGCGCCAATGTGTTCAAACGCGGCTCTGCGCCGTGATCGCTCTCTACCGCTAGCATTTGCCTCGCGTGCTCGATCGTCGGGCGAGCACCGGCCACGTGCGCATGGATGTCCGTGTGATGCTGCGCCGCCCCCGCTGCAGCTACCGAGGCGTCGTAGACGATGCGTGGTTCCAACGCCATCAACAAGGGCGCCGGCTTCACCGCCGGTGCGGTACTACGCTTGTCGCGCGAGCCAAGCCGCTTGAGAAATTCCAGGGCGATCTTCATAACGGCGAATCTCCAAGAGCGGCACGCCATACAGAGCGCGCATGCAATGCAACCGCTCGACGAAACGGCTGTTTGCTAATAGACGAAGGATGGAAATCGGAACGTGATAAACAGGCATGCCGCGCCTGGCCACACCTGCGATGCGGCGTTTCCGATAGAAGCCAGTGGCCGGTTGATGTGGCCAGCACTATGCGAAGTGGAACACGCGGCACATCTCCCCCTGATGTCGCTGTGGCCTGTGTTGCAGCTGTGCGCGGTGAACCCCGATCCCGGCCCGAACACCAAACGCTATGAAATACCCCTGCTGCTCCCCTTGCCAGAGTCAACTCATCCGGCACATCCATTTATCAATGCCGTCGGCCTTCACGCTTCGCAGTCCGCGCAGGTACGCCCGGTCCTGCGTAGAGTATCGCGGCCCGGACCGTCTTGCGTGAAGCTTTCAACCCGGAAAATTTACTCGACGATCCGCGCCAACACAATCAAGATTTATGCCAGGCAAGTTTCCGGGTCGGCTACGGACGGTCACGCTAACCAATACTTGCAGATATTTTTACGATCTTCACGGCGATCTGTTTCTGGCGCCTGCCTGGATAATTTAGGAGCGGCTCGGGAAAATACCCTGCAACGCAATGATGCACGTGATTCCAAGATAGGGATTTCGCACAGGAAACGGCTGACTGCCGCCGGTGGTAGCGACCGTGATGCTCGGCGCCGTGCCGGTGGACTGTACGTTGAACGGCAAGAGCGTGGTGTTTGCTGCGGTTGTGGTGTACAGCTCGCCTGGCCGACCGCCAGCCAGACACGTTCCCAGTACGGTGTTGTTCGCCGGCGTTCCCGATGGTGTTCCGGTCGGTGCAGAGCACGCCGGCACCGCAACACTGCCGCTCACCGTCAGGCCACCGTTGCTTTGTGCCGTATGCGTATGCTGCGGCATCTGGTTGATCGTGAGCTGCACGTTTTCGGTGCCGGCCATCTCGCCCACTACGATCGGGCTGAGCCCCAAGCCATTGCCAGTGCCGACCGGCGAGCGTCCTTGCAGATCGGGCAACGCAAACGTGGTCACCCCATTGCCGCCATAAGTCGTGCCAAGCAAGGCAAACAACGCCTGGTTCTGAGTGATCGCCATGATGCTGCCAGCGCACAAGGCCCAGCCGGTCGGTGCAAAGGTGAAGCCAACCATACGGATTTCGCCAAGAAACGGATCGCTCATGATGTTCCCCTGTTGGGTTGTGAAGGATCGATGGGTGCCTCGCCGCCTGGCGTGAGCGTCCCTCGCGCGCTAGATGGTGTTCTGGAAAGCTGGTAATGCATGACTGCAGTAAGGCTGGCCCGGCCATCGGCGCCGGGCTGGGTCGGCGTGGCAAGCAAGTTCCAGGACACGCCGTCGGGCGCCGTGATGTGATAGGTGTCCTGCGGAAGCCAGACGCCCATGGGCAGTTCGAAGGTCGCCGAATAGCTCACATACGTAGCATCCATGGCGATGCCGGATGGTGCAGCAGCCAGGCGCACCTCGACACGACGGCCGTCGGCTGTCTCCAGCACAAAAAGCCGATGCAGTGATGCGATGAGCGCTTCATGACTTGGAACAGCCTGCATGTGTCCCCCTTGCTGCGTTTGCGGCCATGCCGCGAACGTCGACTACTGAAAGTGGTTGCTTAAACCCTTTATGGACACCTGTGCCTCTTGTTCGTCAAAAGGCATGGCGTCTCGACGCATCAGTTCATAGATACCGTTTTCGCCGGTCGGCAAGAATCCCAGCGTGCGATACAACGTTCGGACCGGGTTGTTGGATTCCACGTACAGCTGCATCGGCGCATGCTTTGCAGCCGCTTCTGCAACCATCGCCCTCATCAAGCGCGTGCCGATGCCGGCGCCGCGATAAGCCGGCAAGAGCGCGATGTCGATCACCCGCACTACATCACCGCTCCAATCGTGATACAGCCGGCCTATGTTTCGCTCACCCTGCATGATGATGTCGAAACGGCCATGCGGGTAATGCCGACGGTAGTAGTCGTGCTGCGTCAGGAACTGGCTGGCAAGCAAGGACTCGATCTGTTCGATCTGCAAGTCAGCGCTCATGAATTCCTGTATTCGCGTGGATGAAAATACCTCGCGAAGAAAATCCATATCCGCATCCGTGGCTGCACGTAGCGCGATGTCATCGTGAGATGCGCGAACACCGCCATCCACCGAAAAGCCATCGGTGGATTGCTTCAACCACGTATCACGGCCATCCATCCCCATGGAAATCCGCATGCCCCCTAGTCCCTTGCGGTCCGGAATCTACTCGGCCGATTGTTAAGGTGAGATCAATGGATGCGCGCTTTGCTGCCCGTGAAACTCAATTACGAAAAACGAGAGTTTTTCGGTGTGCCATCGCACAACGCAATCTACGCGACAAAACGCCTATTGTTATGCGAACAATCACTGCAGTGCACCACGAATCGGGCTGCTCGCTTGTGGAGCAGCCCGATTCGCGCTCCGTCCGTACGACGGATCAATGTATGCCGTTAAGCGCCGGATCGCGTTCCACCTTGAATACCTTCAGCGGAGGCGTGGCCGACTTCATCAGCTTCAAGCGGAAATTGCGTGCCTGCTGGCAGGCGTTGCCGCCACCGACGAACACGCCGCCCTGGTCGCACTTCCAGTCATAGAAATTGGCGATGCCGCCGGCGAGCTGCAGGCTGTAGTCGGTACTCAGCGCTGCCGCATCGAACGGCACACCCGCTTCTTCGTTCTGGAACCAGCGCATCCATTCCTTCGAACCCACAGGCGGTACTTTGTCTGGTGCCTGGAAGGTGGGATTCATCGGCGAAAGCTGCGGGCTTTCGGCGGTCATGTGGCAGCTCATGCAGGAGCTGACCGGATTGTCCACCGGGCCATTCAGACGTCCATTCCAGCCCAGATGCGTGGGCGGCAGTTCCGGCTTGGCGTTGATCGCCGATTCCATGATGGTCGGATTGATCTTGGTGACGGTCGGTTGCTTGTTGGTGTAGTCGTTGCCGTTGTTTTCCGGATCGTTGCCCCACATCACGCCCACCGGCACCAGGTTGTCCCAGCCCGGCTTGCCGGTGATGGCACCGTTGTACTGGAACGTACCGAACACCCAACCCGTGCCGGGCACGCGGCTGTCGCGCACGGCGAAATCCATCTGGATCAGGGCGACGTTCTTGATCTGGCGATTGGCCGAAGCGAAGCTGTCGGTGATGTAGGCCTGCCACAGCACCGGGTTGACCAGGAACGGCACCTGCTTGAGGTCGATGTCGGCAAACAGCGCTTTGCACACCACGGTTCCGTCGTGGAAGCTGTTGGGCTTGGAAGTGAGGCTTGGATCGGGATCCTGCGGATTCTTCCAGACCTGCCCGATGGTGTAGGCGCCCACGTCGTTGTAGATGCCCACGGCGTAGGTCTGTCCGGTCGTGACCTGGGTCGGCGCAAGCTGCTTGGACTGGATCTGCGCTTCCTTGGTAAGCCCGTGGATGCCTTCGCGTCCCAACGGTCCATAGTGTTGCCATGGCATGTGATACCAATGCCGAATCGTGTTCTTCTGCACGTCCCAGTCGTTCTCGACGTTGCCTTCCAGGCAGTACTGCTTGACCGCGTCCACGTACGGTCGCCATTGCTCGAAGTTGTTGGTGAGCTTGGCGGGCAGCAGCTTGAAGAACGCTGGCGCCGGTCCGCCAGGCAGCATTGCCGGATAGTTCTGACTCAAATGGAACAGCGGACCGGTATACGTTGCCGGCGGCTGGTAGCCGTAATCCGGAAAGGTACCCGCATTGACAACAGCACTCGTTATCACCAGCGCCGCGACGGCACCGGCTTTTACGCCTTTGGCGAAAAGCATGTTGTTTCCCCTTTGTTGGTCGTCCTGTCACACAGGCATTGCGCCTGCGCTCTTATCCGGTCTGACGCTGGCCCGGACAGCCATTCCTTGAATTCGCGCGATAACTTGAGCTTGGGACTGTGGGGAAAACGTGAAGAGTGGCGCTATCGTTTCGCCCTCGCACTCATCGCAGGCCATGGTTTGGTGAAGCCGTTCGCCAGCTGCGTGGACAGTGCGATTCGAGCGTTCGCTTGCATGCCTCGCACAGCGAACGTATCAGTCGGAAGGACCCGTGCACGCCGCGTAGCGCTTGCCGTCAATGTCCACCACCGGCGTTCCATCCAGCATCACCTTGCCGGCGAAATGCTGAGCCGCATCCAGCTCGATGCGCGCGGTGCCCTTGTGCGTGCCGCAGCTCAGCTGCCATGCCAATGCCGTACTCGTGCGATGTTCGCCGCCACGCTGGCACGCCGTTTCGGGTTGCGTGGTGTCGGCAAATGCGGTCCACGGATCCGCACCGTCGTAGAAGCATTTCCACTTCACCTGATCTTGCGCGTGACCGTCTTTGAGCGTGTGCAGGGTGATCTTCCACAGACCCGGCATGGCCTGGAAATCGGCCGGATCGGCGTGCGCGCCGGCGCTGATGGCGCCGGATGCGCCGATCAGCATCAGCGCGGCAATGGGGTTGGACCAGCGGTGCAGGTGGCCGGCGGAGCGTGCGAACAAGGTCATCGTGAAAGTCTGCAGTATGAGGAAAAACAACATACCCTGCCTGCCGAAGCAGGCAGGGTATGCAGCGGGGTTTACTCAGTTTTTCGCCGCGGCGACGTTGGCATCGTCATCCCAGTGGCGGTGGAAATCGAACATGTCCATCAGGTCGCCGATGGCCGGTGCGTTGACCGGTACATACGGGTTGTTGGGCAGTGCGATCGGGTTCGGCAGGTTGTCGCGGCTGCGGTGGGAGATGGTTTCGTCCAGGTCCCAGTTCGCTTCCACGAATTTGTCGAACGACACGTGATCGGTATACGAATGCACCACGCGGCCACCGGTCGAGTACTTCGACACCACGATCAGCGGAATGCGCGTACCGTCGCCGAAGAAGTCGATCGGCTGCACATAGCCGGAGTCGTAGTAGCCGCCACCTTCATCGAAGGTGATCATGATGGCGGTGTTGTCCCACAGCTTCGGATTGGCTTTCACCATCTCGATGATCTTCTGCGCATAGCCTTCGAACAGCTGCAGCTTGCTCGAGGCCGGATGGCCATCCAGCAGTGCGTCCGGCTTGGCGATGGATACCGCCGGCAGCGTGCCGTTCTGGATGTCGCTGTAGAGGTTGTTGAGGTCCTGGTTGCGTGCGCGCAGCGCCGGGTTGGTCATGACCTGCGTGGAGTACAGGAACGGATCGCAGATGTTGCAGAAGGTGCCGGCTTCGCCGTCTTCCTTGCCGCCGTCCCAGCCTTCGCCGTAGTACTTCCAGCTCACATGGTGACGGGCGAGCAGCAGCGCCAGGTTTTGCTGTTTGGTGGGCGGAATGGTGAACTGGTCGGCGCCCAGCGGCGCAGGCGTACCGTCGCCCAGATAGCCGGGGTTGTAGTTGTTGACCAGGTAGTACGCACCCTTCTTGCAGTCGCCGTGCTTGAACGCGTGGTACGGCAGACTCTTGAGGTACTTGCGCACCGCGGCCACGCCGGGCTGGTTTTCGTCGGCGCAGTTCACGTAGGAACCGCCGCTGTAGCCGTCCTGCACCCACCAGTTGTTGGTGCCCGGTTGCGAGTTCGGGTTTTCGATCTGGTTGGACGGCGGCGTGGCGGGCTCGCCGTCCGCATCGGCGTAATACACCAGGTCGCCGAAGCCCAGCATGATGTGGTTGGCGCCCGTACCGCCCATCACCGACTGGTGGAAGTTGTCGCTCAGCGCGTACTTCTCGGCCAGTTGCTTGAAGTACGGCGCGTCACCCTTGGCCATGTTGAGGAACTGCATGGCGGTGGAGCCTTCATGCGTGCTCTGGTCGTTGAAGTTGGCCGGTTGCGGCTTGCCGTTGGTGCCCGCGCCCAGGGTCACTTCCACCCACGGGAACAGGTCGGCGCGGCAGCCGCTGGGATTCTTCCAGGTGGCATGGCTCACGTCGCAATCGAGCTGCTGCCACATCTGGAAGAAACGATGCACGGGACTGCTGGCGTAGTCGTTGTAGCTGATCGACGCATGCATATCGACCGGCGCATTCGGCAGCGTGGTCGGAAAGCGCGTGTCGACCACGTCGTTCGGCAGGCCGGTGCCGCCTTCGGCCAGTTCCGCGTAGGCCGACGATGGCAAACCCGGTTCGATGGCGGCCGCCTGCGCGGCGGAAGCGAGATAGGGCTGGGTGGGCGCGCTGCCGGTGTTGATCGGCGGCAGATGGGTATAAGCGCTGGTGCGCGACGGCGCGAGCTGGAAATCGCCGGTCTGGCTCGCCTGCCATTGCTGCGCCTTGGCTACCTTCGGCCCGGGCGTGCCGTCGGCATTGACGATGCCTTCCGAGAGCAGGTTCTCGACGGTCTGCCCGCGCGGCGGTGTGTAGGTGGCGAACACGTGATCGAAGGTGCGGTTTTCACCGATCAGCAGAATCACGTGCTTGATCGGCGTGCGCGTGCGGTTGCTCGCGTCTTCGCCGGCATTGGGGTTGTAGAGCGTGACGGCGCCACCGGGCTCGCCGTGCACCGGCTTGGCGGCGGTGGCCGGCACGTTCTGGCGGAACGGCGCATCGTTGGGAGCATTCGTGGTTTGCGCATTCGCCAGTCCGATAAGGCTGGTGATGAGCGCGCCGAGTACAAACGGTTTCAACCGGGTACGGCCAAACTGAGTGGGCATAACGGGTGTCTCCTGCTGGCATGTCGCCAAGGCCTGCAATCGAGTAATCCCCCTGATTACGGCCTGTGTCCCCACAGACCGCCGGAAAGTCTGCGCCGGCTATGTGACGCGACGTTGGCAGTCACGCGACATGGCGTCAGTGCGCGATGACAGTGCTGCGACAAACGTGTCGCGTGTGCGCCATGCATTGACGCGATGTTTACGAATGCGCCGGCAGCACGTCGAAAGGACGCATCATCTCGTTGTCTTCGTGCTCCAGCAGATGGCAATGCCATACATAGCGCCCGGGCTCGCCCTCGAAACGCATGGCGATGCGCGTGACCATGCCCGGATCGGCGCGCACGGTATCTTTCCAGCCAAGTTCTTGCGATTCGGGCGTTATCGCCGGCCCGGTGAACACCAGCTTGCGATGCGCGTTCCATGCGAACAGATCGAACGGCCGGCGATCGATGACCTGGAAGCGCACCAGGTGCAGATGGATCGGATGCGCATCACCGGTGAGATTGACGAAACTCCACGTCTCGACAGTGTTCTGTCGCGGCTTTTCCGTCACCGGATCGGACCAGCGCTTGCCATCGAGCAGCATGGTCATGGCGTTGCCGTTGGCGTCATCCGTTTCATTCAAGGTGAGGATGCGGTTTTGCGCCGCCGTTGCCGGATCGATGCGCGGCACTGCGCGCAAGCTTGCCGGTAGCGCCGATGCATCATGGCCGCCGCGCTCGCGCACGCGAAATTCCAGAATGCCTTCCGCCTGATGGCGCAGTTGTATCGACTTGCCGGCGAAGCCCGCGAAGTCGATCACCACGTCGGCGCGCTCAGCGGGATACAGTTCGACGCGCGTGCGTTGCAGCGGTGCAGGCAGCAAGCCCTGGTCGCTGGCGATCTGCTGCAGCGGTTGATCGTGCGACAACGAAAGATCGAAGAAGCGCGTGTTGGCGGTATTGATCAGGCGGAACCGATAGCGCCGCGGTTCCACCTCGAAATAGGGATAAATTTTGCCGTTGCACAGTACCAGGTTGCCGTTGCATTGCATCACCCACGGCGCGGCGGGGTCTTCCGACACCGGGTAATAGAGCTGGCCGTCCTGCGCCACCAGGCGATCGCACAGCGTCAACGGAATATCGTAGTCGCCGGCGGGCAGGTTGAGCGCCTGTTCGTCGTCATCGCGCACGAGGTAGGCGCCGAACAGGCCGGCGTAAATGTTGAGCCGCGTGATGCCCATGGCGTGATCGTGGTACCACAGCGTGGCGGCATCCTGTCCGTTGGGATAGTGGTACAGCGCCGAATGCCCTGGCGCGTACCAGTCTTCCGGAAAACCATCGGAATGGGCGGGCGCACGCGCGCCATGCACATGCGTGACCGCGCGCACTTCGGGCTTGTCGCGTTCCGCGCCGTGGATGCTGTGATCGACGGGCAGGAAATGCTTCGAAGGCAAGCCGTTGATCCACTCGACCAACAGTGGTTCGCCGCGCCGCGCTTCGATGGTCGGGCCGGGAAACTGGCCCTCGTAGCCCCACATCGGCGTCGCCGGTAGATCGCGATGCAGGCGTACCTTGCACGCGCGCATCGTCATGCGATAGCACGGCAACGTGCGGCCGGGATACGCCGGATGCGTGCGTGTGCCGGATGCGCGCGCCAGCGCCGGCACGGGAAGCGGGTCGACGAAGCGTGCCAGCGAGCTCGGATTGACCAATGCCACCTTGGGCGCCGCGAGCATGGCCGCGTGGGTTCGCGCGGGCATCGCCATCGGCATGGATGCGCGTGCCTGAGACCAGACCTCGGCGAGCGTATACACGCCGACGAGCGCACCGGCGCTGCGGAGAAAATCACGCCGCGTAAAGGCCATTCGCTGAAGAACTCAATCGCTGAATCGTCCAGCCACCCTAAGCGCCGGAAATGACAAAACCATGGCAGCGCTTTCAGTCGCCGCCCGCCGTTGCATCGACACGGCGCCATACCGAAATCGGCACATCACCGTTCGGACGCGGCGGCACGCGATAGCTCAGCACGTCGCCCTTCAACTCATATTGCCGATGCTGCGCTTGGCCTTCCCAATTGGGAAACGAGGCGCCTTCGATATGGAAGACCAGCTCGTTGCGCGCCGAGTCCACGCTGACGGTACCGAAATGCGTGCTGGAGCCCATCACCGCGGCCTTGTATTCGGCGTCGCTGCCCTTGGCCTTGTCGCCGCCGCTGAAACGCGGGCGATCGGCGTTGAAAATCTGCAACGAGTAATGCCCTTGCTTGTCGATCAGCAGCAGGCCCTTGGGTTTGGCGCCGAAATCAGCGGTGCGCGAGCCATCCGCATGCAATACATCCGCCGCCGCCAGCGTCCAGGTGCCGGCCAGCGTGGGCGGCATCGCGGGCGGCATGGCCAGCACGGCCGAGGCCGGAAGGATCAGGTTGCCCAGTAGCGTTCCGACCAGGATGGACCATGTCGATCGTTTCATAGCGGTGTTCCCCAGTAACAATGCGGCAAAGGCTAGCGGTGATCGGCCATGTGATATACCTATCGCACCCGCTTTCAATGATTCGAATTTCACATGACTGATTCCACCCGGATGCTGGACATGGAAGCGGTGCGCGCCTTCGTATGGATCGCGCAGATGCGCAGCTTCACCCGCGCCGCCGAGGCCTTGAACAGCACGCAATCGGCGCTCAGCCTGAAATTGAAGAAGCTGGAGGAACACCTTGGCCGCCGCCTGCTCGAACGCACGCCGCGGCAAGTGCGCCTTTCCGCCGAAGGCGCGGTTTTCCTGGATGCGGCGCGCGCGCTCGTCGACGCGCACGAACAGGCCATCGGCACGTTGCACACGCCGCAGCGGCGGCTGGTCATCGGGCTGAGCCATCAGATCGCAGGCATGCAGCTGCCAGCGGTGTTGCGCCACATGCACAGCCAGCAACCGCAGATCCAGTTCGAGCTGCGCGTCGCCGGCTCGCGCGAATTGTTGAGCTCGCTCGACGCAGGCACACTGGACGCTGCGCTGATCATCCAGTTCGACGATACCCGCCGGCGCGGCGAGAAACTCTTCGCCGAACCCTATGGCTGGGTCGCCTCCATCGAGGCGGCCAACCGCATCCGCGAACCGATTCCGCTGGCCACGCAAGGCGAGCATTGCAGCATCCGCAACCAGGCCGTGCGCCTGCTCGATCGCGCCGGCATCAGCTGGACGGAAGTCTACGTAGGCCAGGGCGCAGCGGCACTCGGCGCCGCCGCCGCGGCAGGCCTGGCAGTGGCCGTATTGGCGCGCGCCGCCACGCCACAGGGAACCATGGACGTCGGGCCGATGCTCAAGCTGCCCGCGCTGCCCGTGCCTAACGTGTTTCTGTATTCGAACCTGACGGACAGTGGCTCGCGCAGCGTGTTGCGCACGTTGGCGAGGGCGTTCAAGACGGCGGGTTGATGCGATGCCAGCGGCGCTTCAGCTTGCGAACGGTGCATAAGCAGCCCTGTTTACGCGTAGCTCGTCATGCCGCCAACATCCGCTGCATGATCCACTCGCCATTCGCCGCGACACCGACGTGCACGAACCCGAGGCGCGCCAGTAGTCGTTGCGCCGCACGGCGTTCGAGCTTGCGATTCTCGATCGTCGCCACCAGCCGCCGCGGAGCGCCCGGTTCTTGCGCGAGCTCGGCGAACCCTTCAATCATCCGCTCCATCAACCGGACATTCAGGCCCACGCGCCGGCTGCTCGGGCGAACGAAGATGCGCACGAATCCGTACGATCGCTGCTGATCGTCCAGGCTGATGGCAGCCGTGCATACGCCGGCAAGGTCTGCGCTTTCTTCTTCCTGCAATACGCACGCCACCTCGAACGAACGGCGCCATGCTTCGTCCGGATTCGTCAACGCACCTTCTTTCAGCCAGAACGCAACGATCTGGCGACGCAAGCGTGGCGTGATGCTGCCCAATACCCACTGGACGTTGAAAGCGTGCATCGTTGTTCCAGGTGAAAACACGATTCGTGGCGATCATAGCGATCTTTCAGGTTCGCCAAACGACCAACATCAACCCGCCCCTGCGAGCAGGGGCGGGGACGACCTTGCTTAGAACTTCTTGCTAAAGCCCACGCTCAACGCATTGTCGTTGACATGGTTGGCGAACTGCCCCTGGTAATCCAGGTACAGGCTCCACGACACACCCGCCTGCGCGGTAATGCGTGCGCCGACCGTCGCCATGCCATTGCCCAGCGATACACCCGGCATGGCGAACGCCGTACCGTCCTGGCTGGTGGCCTGCACCACCGCGTTGCCGCCGCGCGCGTTGTAGCGGTAGCCCACGTCAAACTGCGGCACGTAGCTGATGCCTTGCGCCACGAACGAACGCGAGAACTGCACCCGTGCATACGGCTGAAGCGTGGTATACGTGCTGTGCGCACCTTGCACCGCAAAGGCCGGGGCCAGTGGATTGCTGCTCGACACGGTTTCGCCGAAGGCATCCAACGTCTGGTGTTGATAGAGTGCACCGACCGCCGGCGTGATTTGCCACTGCGCTGCGGCAACCGGCCATGCAGCCTGCAACGCAGCGGATGTGGTGTTGCCATCGGGATGCGCCACGCTGTGGCCAATACCGGTCTGGCGATACACGCGGTAGCTGCTATGTGTTTCGTCGATCATGCCGGACAGCACCACTGGACCGGCGTTGGCATAGGCATACACACCGCCGTGCACGTTGTCGATGGTGCCATTGCCGCCGTTGCGATCACTGCCGTTGATGCGATCGAAGCCGGCTTCCACACCCAGGTGCAGCGCATCGCCCACTGCGTGGTCGAAACCGCCCTGCAGCCCGAACACCGAGCTGTTCATGCCGTTGCTGCCGGTAAGCGAATCGCTGCCGCCGCTGTACTGCACCCACAGGTCGCCATGGCACGACGACGCAACCGTGTTGGCGTGCGCAGCGCCGTTGCCGTTGCACGCGGTGTCATCCGAACGCAGCGTGGCGCCGAGCACGCTGGAGAGCGATTGCTGCCCAACCAGGTTGGCGCTGCGGATCAGGTTTGCGTACAGCGCGCCATCGCGTGGAGCGACGGTCGTTGATGCCGGCGTGGGTGTTGGAGTAGGTGCCGGAGCGGGACTGGGCGTAGGAGTCGGCGTAGGTGTTGGAGTTGGCGTTGCGGCCGTCAACACCAGGTCGGCCTGCGTCGGGTTGTAGGTGACTGTCGGATTCAATGCGGTCGGCACTGAACCACTCGAGGTGGTTGTTGCAAACCGACCGCTCAATGCCTTGGCCTGCACCAGCGTGTAGGTGCTGCTGGTGTAGGTGCCCGGCGCGTAAATCAAGCTCAACGTACCGGCCAGGCTGGCGTTGCCGTTCACCATCAGCTCCGAAGCCTGCGTCGGCGTGACGTCGATCTGCAAGGTGGCATCCGCGTTCTGCGTATAGTTCCCGTTGATGGTCAACACGCCGACGGAGCCGCCCGGCCATACCGTGCCATCGCTGGTCACATCACCGTTGATGGTGCCGTGGCCGCGCAGGGTGCCGCCTGCATCGACCGTGACGTTGTTCTGGATGGATGCGCTGCCGTGCGCGCTGTCACCCACTTCCAACGTGCCTGCTTGCAGCGTGGTGCCGCCGGTATAGGTGTTGATTCCGTCGAGGATCAACGTGCCGCCGCCGGTCTGCGCCACCTTGCCGGTACCACTGATCACCGCGTTGTAAGTGATGGTGTCGGTGCGATCGAACACCATCGCGCCATTGTTCACCACGTTGCCATTGACCATGCCGCTGGTGCCGGCATTGGCCACCTGCAGCACGCCGCCGTTGACGACCGTGGTCCCGGTATAGGTGTTGTCGCCGGTCAAGATCAGCGTGCCGCTGCCGCTCTTGGTCAGCGAACCAGCCCCGCTGATCACGCCGTTGTACATGCCGTTGGTGGACTGATTGAAGGTGAGGTGGGCGCTGCCGCCACTCACCGGCGAGAACGTTACATTGCCGACGATGCTGGTGCTGCTGCCGACCAGCGTGCCGTTGGTGATCGTCCACGACTGGCTGGCATTGCCGGTGCCGGTCAACGTCCAGGCGCTGGTGCCTACCTTGGCGAACTGGGTAAAGCCCTGGATCGCCGCCGCGCTGCCCACCGCACCGACCTGGCCGAGGTCGAAGCTGGCATCGGTGCTGCCGCCAAGCGCGAACGTATCGCCACCGTTGGTGCTGCCACTGGTGCTGACGACGTTGCCGACGAACGCATATCCGGCTTCGACCAGCAGGCTGTTGCCGCCGCCGCTGAGGTCCACCGCATCCGCCTGCGTGCTGCCGGCACTCAAGCCACCGGCGATCGTGCCGGCATTGGTGATGGTGGCGCCGCCCGTCGCGACGACACCTGCGCCGCCTGCGCCAGCCATGCCATCGCTGCCCTTGCTGCCGCCGTACGTGATGGCGTCGCCTTGGGGACCGGCGATACCGCCGTTACCGCCGATGATCGTGCCGGTATTGGTCAGCACGAAACCGGTACCGCTGACGCCCGCACCGCCGTTGGCGCCATTTCCGCCATGGCCCGCGGTGCCGGTTGCGTTCGGACTCATGCCGCCAAGGCCACCCGCACCGCCCGCGCCGCCGGCAATCACGCCCGCGTTGGCCAGCGTGAAGCCCGTACCGCTGACGCCGGCGCCACCAAGGCCGCCGTTGCCGCCATTGCCCGACGCACCGGTCACGCCCTGGATGCTGCTACCGACGCTGGTACCGCCGAAGTAGCCGGCGCCGCCGATGGCGCCTGCACCACCTGCGATGACGCCCGCACCCAAATTGGTGAGCGTGAAGCCATTGCCCGTGACGCCCGCGCCACCCACACCGCCGTTGCCGCCATTGCCGCCGATGCCACCCGCGCCGCCGGTGCCGTTCTGCGACATGCCGCCGAAACCGCCGCCGCCACCATTGCCGCCGCTGCCCGCTTGACGGCCAACGACCGTACCGCTGTTGGTCATCGTGAACGCATCACCGCTGACGCCCGCGCCACCTGCGCCGCCGTCACCGCCGACGCCGCCGTTGCCACCATTGCCGGGGGTGCCGCTGACGGTGCCGCCGGCCGGATTGCCGCCGCCACCTTGGGCACCGTTGCCGCCATAACCGCCGACGATGGCACCCGTGTTATCCAGCGTGAACTGGCTGCCGGTGACGGCGCTGCCACCGGCACCGCCCGCGCCGCCCGCGCCACCATTGCTGGTATTGCCGGCCACGCCACCGGTGATGAAACCACCGCGGCCGCTGTAACCGCCGAAGGCGCCGTTACCGCCGTTACCGCCGCCCACCAGACCGCTGTTAGTCAGGCTGAAGTCGGAACCCGTAACGCCGGCGCCGCCGGCACCACCCATGCCGCCTACGCCGCCGGCGCCACCGTTGCCGGCCGAACCGCCCGCGGTGATCACGCCGTTTCCACCGGGCGCCGTCACGCTGCCGCCCGCGCTTCCATAAGAACCCCAGCCACCGTTGCCGCCGTTGCCGCCCATGATCGAGGCGGTGTTGTTGAGCATGCTCAGGCCCGAGGCGCTGATGCCGGCTCCGCCATCGCCGCCGTTGCCGCCAGCGCCACTGACGCCGCCATTGCCTGCGGTCAAGCCGGCCGGGTTGCCAGCGCCAAGGTATTTGGCGCCACCACCGCCGCCACCCTGGCCACCCTGGCCGCCAGCGCCACCTTGACCACCGACAATGAGGCCGTTGTTGTTCAAGCTAAATGCCGAACCGACGACGCCTGCGCCGCCATTCCCACCGTTGCCTCCAGCGCCGCCGTTGGCGCCGGAAGCAGCGTATTTGCCCGGCGAAAAGCCACCTGCCTGACCAAACCCGCCAGCACCACCTGCACCACCGTGACCCGCTGCGCCGCCGACGATGCTGCTCTGGTTATTCAGCGTGAAACCCGTGCCGCTGACCGCGCTGCCGCCGGCGTAGCCTGCTCCACCTGCGGTACCGGCCATCGGCGCCGCGCCTCCATTCCCCGAATTACCCGTGGAACCGGCTTGGCCTGCGCTGCCGATGACTTGAACGCTGGTCCCACTCGCGCCCACCACCATCACGGTGCCCGACGCCATGCTGACGCCGCCGCCGATGATGCTGCTGTTGCCAGCCAGATCCAGTTCGCCGCCGCTGATCGTGACGCCACCGCTGATCTGCGTGTTGTCGCCCGCGAGCACCAATGTGCCGGCATCGGTCTTGGTGAGCCCGACGGTCGAAACCAGCATGTTGTTGATCGTGGCGATCCAGCTTGCGCTGGCGCTGCTGCCGTCGCCGACACGGATCACCGGCGTACTGCCGCCGCTGCTTGCCAGCGTCAGCGTGTCGCCGGTGAGAACGTAGCCGTCGCTGGCGAACTGCAACCCCGTGGCCTGCACCGCACCGGCGCTGTTGTCCACGCTGACGGCACCGGCCGCGCCGCCGAAGATCGCGAAACCCGGCTGCGGTTGCATCACGCTGGTCGCATCAGCGTTCGCGTCCGTCCACGTCTGTGACGTTGCCGACCAAGTGCCATTGCCGCCGCCGAGCTGATTGGCAGTAGCCTGGCCGTTCGCGTTCCAGAAATTCAGCGTAAGGCCGGCGGTATTGAGCAAGTTGATCTGCTTGTCGGCGGACAGATACTGGATCGAGAAGCTGCTGCCGGACGGCGTGCTGCCCAGGCTGAGGCCACCGTTGTTCTGCACCAGGCTGCCGCCGTAGCTGAACAGGTTGTACAGCCCCGGCCCCATGCCACCGCTGTCGCCGACGTTTACCGTGGCGCCGTCCAGTTCCAGATTGCCGTTGACCACCACGTTGCTGCCGCTGCCCGGGGTCTGGAAGTTGGCGCCCGGTGCGCCGAGCGACACGTTCAACTGGCTGTCTTGCTCGGCGACCAGACTGCCGACGGTCAGCGTGCCGGTGGGCGTAAGCGTCGCGCCGGATGCCAGGTCGACGGTGCCGCCGATCGTGCCGCCGCCGCCCAGGCTGGCGGTGTTATCGACATTGACGTTGCCCGCGATGGATGCGCCGGCGGAAAGCTGCAGCGCGCCGGCTTGCACTTCGGTGTGGCCGGTATACGTATTCGCACCGCCCAGCGTAAGCGTGCCGGTGCCTTGCTTGACCAGCGAGCCGCCGACGCCGTTTGCGCCGTCGGTGATCACGCCGTCGAACTCCGTGCTGTTCGCCGAACCCAGCGCGAGCGCATTGCCGCCAAGGCTGATGGTGCCCGTGCCTGCAAGGTCGCCGATGGTGGTGGTGAGCGAGCTGGCCCAGCTGATGTCGAAGTTGCCGTTGTCGAGGATGACGCCGCTGGACGCCGCGATGCTGCCCATGCCCGACAACTGCAGCGTCCCGCCGTTGACGGTGGTGCTGCCGGTGTAGGTATTGACGCCAGTGAGGTCGAGCGTGCCCGCAGCTTGCTTGATCAGCGAACCTGCGCTTCCGCCCGCGACGCCGCCGTCGGCAATCACGCCATCGAATTCGGTGTTGTTGGCGGTGCCCACGGTGAGCGCATTGCCGCCAAGATTCACGCTGCCGCCGGTACCGGCAAGGTCACCGATGGTGGCGCCGCCGTTGCCGAGCGCGGAAATATCGAAGCTGCCGCCGTTGACGGTGACATTGCTCGAGCCAACGCTGCCCGTGCCCGACAACTGCAGCGTGCCACCGTTGATGACGGTGTTGCCGGTATAGCTGTTGTTCGCCGTAAAAAGGGTCGTGCCGGACAGCACATCGACCGTGCCGTTACCGGTGATGGCGGGCGCGAACACATAGCCGGTGTCGGTGTGATTGAACACCAGCGTGCCCGTTCCGTTGCCGAAGGCGACTGTGCCAGTGTTGAGCGTGCCGGCGGCCACTGCAGCACTGCCGGCTGCGGCGCCGATGTTGACGATGCCGACCGAACCGCCGTCGTTGGCGATCACGAAGCTGTTGCTGACGGAAACCGAACCGCCGTTGGCAATGGTCAGCGTGCCGTTGCCGCCGTGATTGCCGACCGCGGCGTCTTGCGCGGTGACGCTGGAGCCGTTGTCGGTCACCGTCACCGTACCGGTGGCGCTGGCCTGGTCCGCGACCGAGAAGAAAGCGCTGTCGTTGACCGTGCCGCCATTGGAAACAGTCAGCGCACCGTTGCCGAATTGGCCGATGTTGATGCTGGCCGCCGTGCTGAGTGTTGCGCCGCTGGTGACGGTGACCGTGCCGGTATCGCCGCCGTTTTGGCCGATTTCCAGTTCCCAACCGCTGTGCGCGGTCGCGCCGTTGCTGACGTTAAGCACGCCGGTGCCGTTGAGGCCGACCGAGAAAAGATTGCTGCCGCTGATGCTGGAACCCGCGCCATCGACGTTCAGCGTGCCGTTGTCGACCACTGTACTGCTTGAAACACTGCCACCCGCATTGATCGTCAGCGTGCCAGCGTTGACCGTGGTGTTTCCCGTGTAGGTATTGACGCCAGTGAGGTCGAGCGTCCCCGTGCCTTGCTTGATCAGCGAACCGCCACTGCCACCCGCGATGCCGCCGTCGGCGACGATCCCGTCGAACTCGGTGTTGTTGGCGGTGCCCAACGTCAACGTGTTGCCGCCGAGATTGACACTGCCGCCCGTACCAGCAAGATCACCGATGGTGGTGCCGCCGCTGCTCAGGGCAGACATATCGAAGCTGCCGCCGTTGACGGTGACATTGCTCGAACCAACGCTGCCCGCGCCCGACAACTGCAGCGTGCCACCGTTGATGACGGTGTTGCCGGTATAGCTGTTGTTCGCCGTAAAAAGGGTGGTGCCGGACAGCACATCGACCGTGCCGTTACCGGTGATGGCGGGCGCGAACACATAGCCGGTGTCGGTGTGGTTGAACACCAGCGTGCCCGTGCCGTTGCCGAAGGCGACTGTGCCGGTGTCGAGCGTGCCGGCGGCCACCGCCGCACTGCCGGACGCGGCGCCGATGTTCACGGTGCCGACCGAACCGACGTCGTTGGCGATCACGAAGCTGCTGGTAGCGGTGACCGTGCCGCCATTGGCGACGGTGAGGCTGCCCGTGCCGTCGTGAACGCCCACGCCGACGTTCTGCGAACTGACATCCGAGCCGCTGTCGGTGACCAGCACGGTACCGCTGGAGCCGGCGCCATCGGCGATGGAGAAGTAACCAGCGGCGTTGACTTGGCCGCCGGCAGACACGGTGAGCGTACCGGTGCCGAGTTGGCCGATATTGATGAACGTGGTGCTGCTCAGCTGCGCGCCGCTGGTGACGGTCACCGTGCCCATGTCGCCCGCGTTCTGGCCGATGTTCAATTGACCGTGACTGACGACGCTCGCGCCGTTGCTGACGGTCAGCGCACCGGCGCCGTTGTCGCCGACCATGATCGGCGTACCGCCGGGAGGAAGGGTGGCGCTGATGTTCGAGCCAGCCCCGTCGACGTTCAAGCTGCCGTTGTCGACCACCGTTACGGTGTTGGCGACGCTACCGCCGCTCGTGATCGACAGCGTACCCGCGCTGATCGTGGTCACACCCGAGTAGGTATTGGCACCGGTCAACACCAAAGCACCACTACCGCTCTTGATGAGCGCACCCGAACCGCTGATGACACCGCCTTCGGTCAGCGTCGTGCCGGCATCGGTGGAGAAGGTGCCGCCGCCGACGCCAAGGCTCACGGCACGGCTGGCGCTGGTCGATGCATTGGCTTCCAGCGTACCGCCGTTGAAAGTCAGCCTGCCTGCGCTTGAGCCAAGGCTTGCATCATCGGAAATGGCCAACGTGCCGGCATTGATCGTGGTTCCGCCCGTGTAGGTATTGGCGCCAGTCAACACCAACGTACCGCCGCCATTCTTGGTGAGCGCGCCCGCGCCACTGATGACACCGCCTTCGGTCAGCGTCGTGCCGGCATCGGTGGAGAAGGTGCCGCCGCCGACGCCAAGGCTCACGGCACGGCTGGCGCTGGTCGATGCATTGGCTTCCAGCGTACCGCCGTTGAAAGTCAGCCTGCCTGCGCTTGAGCCAAGGCTCGCATCATTGGAAATGGCCAACGTGCCAGCGAGCAGTGTCCAGGGGGTCGTGGATGCGGTCGCGCCCGTCAATGTCCAGGTGCTGGCGCCAAGCTTTTGGTACTGAGCGAAGCCTTGATACTGGGGCCCAATTTGCGACGCAGCAAAGCTGCTGTTGGTGGTGCCGCCCAGGACGAGCGTATCGCCACCATTGGTGGTGCCACTGCTGCTGACGACATTGCCCGCCATGGCGAACCCGGCTTGCAGGACCAGCGTGTTGCCGCCGCCGCTCAGGTTGATCGCGTTGGCTGGTCCGTTGAATCCCGTTCCTCCGGCAATGGAGCCGCTGTTGGTAATGGTGGAATTGCCTGTCACCACCACGCCAACACCACCCAGGCCACCGGTGCCGTTGTGTGTATCGATGGCGCCTGCACCGCCATTGCCGCCGACTATCCGGCCGCTGTTGGTGATCGTCAGGTTGCTGCCCGCGACACCTGCGCCACCGTTGCCGCCATTACCACCCCATCCACCGTCACTGAGCTGGCCGCCGCCGTTACCGCCCGTACCACCGGTGATCGTGCCGCTGTTGCTGAGAGTGAAGCCGATACCTGACACGCCCGCGCCGCCGCCCGCACCGGCGGCCGCTTTGTAGCCGCCGCCGCCATTGCCGCCAGCGCCACCGGTAATCGTGGTACCGGCGGCGCTGGTGATCGCACTCCCGTTAGCGGCGTATATGCCAGCGCCACCGCCGCCACCGCCGCCGCCGTAACCCGATGAACCGTTAACCGCGAAACCACCGTTGCCGCCGTTACCGCCTTTGCCGCCGACGACACTACCCGGATTGGTGAAGGACGTACCGCTGAAGGACTGGCCAGCGCCGCCGCCACCACCACCGCCGCCACCGCCAAAGTCATACTTGCCGCCACTGCTGTAGTGGAATGCACCGCCGCCGCCGCCGCCACCACCATTGCCAAGTGTGCCGACTCCGCCACCTGCACCTGCGCCACCAGGCAAATTGAGGGGGCCGCCCGATCCTCCGCTTCCGTTGGCTCCTTGACCCGCAGCGCCGCTGCCGTCATTCGTCCCGCCTGTACCGCCGTTGTCGGCGTAGGTCCCCGACGTGACCGCGCCGCCGCCACCCGCACCGGCTACATCGCTCGTGGTGCCGTTGCCGCCATTACCACCCGCGACGCCGCAGATCACGCTCGCGCTGGGCACGCAGGTCTGCGACCACGCCGGTGACGCGATGGCCGCCAGGGCCATGCTCACGGCGATGGCCAAAAGACGCGATGTTGGTTCCAGCCTGGAGGCCCCGCCTGCGCCTTCGGCGCGGCCGCCTTGGGGCGAACTCGCCAACTCGGACGCAACCTGCAACACGCCCAGCGTGCGATTGAAAACGATGCGATAAATGCGATTCACGGCGATGGGTTCCTGTAGGCCTGCAGGTTGTGGGTCGGCGTTCGCCCTGCGCGTGCGCGCAATCGGCAAGCCGGCTTTTTGGATTCAAAAAAAACAGCGAAGACGCTGCGCTCAAACCACGCGTACGCGGTGCGGATTCAGTGCCGGATCCAGCCAGAACATGTCGTTCTCGAAGCGGCGGAACACATCCGGCGGCAGCACGCTGCGGCGTTCGCGTGCCTGGACTTTTGCGCGCACCGCGTGCAACCCCGGCGTGCCGGCGCGCAGGTCGAATTCATCGGCCTGGTAGCGGATGTTGTCGAAGTCGTGGGTGTACGCAGGCTCGCCGATGAAGTCGTACACGGCGGCAATCGCCTGCGCCGGATGGCTGACCAGCGTTTCGTAGCTCAGCAGCATCAAGTTCGAGGTGGCGTCGCCGTAGAACGCTTCTTTCAGCGCGTTGTAGGCAAAGCCCACCATGCCTTCGCCGTTGGCCAGGCCTTCGGCGCGCGAGTACACCGTGCCGCCGGTCTGGTAGTTGAAAATGGAGGAGGGCTGGAACGCGTTCTTGCGCACCAGCTGCTCGATGCTGTCGATGATCCACGACACATGCCGCACGCAGGCGATCACCTTGCCCTGCGGAAACAGCTCCTTCAGCTGATGCATGCGGGTGCACCAGACGCGGTTGGTATCGAACACCACCTCGGCGTCGTATTCGGGACCGTAGTACTGCTCGAACAAGCCTTTGAGCATGCGGCGGCGCTGCGCATCGCTGACGAACACCGAGTACTCGTTGCGCCCGCTCAACTCGCCCAGCAGGGTGTTGAAAGCACCGCCGATCGGGCCGCTCATGCCCGCATGGAAACGCGGGTTCTGGCTCAAAATGGCCGCAAGCAAGGTCGACCCGGACCTTGGCAGGCCCGAGATAAAGTGAAACCGGCGTTCCATCGATTGTCCCCTGTTTTCCGCGCACGGCTCATCCGCGCCGTGCTGCGATATCAAATTACGTGATGTGATTCACGGTTTTTTGGTTGCCACGATGCTAGCGCTGCGGCGGACAAAGGAACATGTCTGTGCGTCTCAATCTTGCGACGCGTGTGCAAGAGCGTGCCCGTCGCCGCCGGTCAGCGCAGCTCGCTCAGGCTGCTGTTCCAGCGGCGTACCATCACGTCAACCGCCGGATCCTGCGCGCCGCGGATGCTGGCGGCGCGGTAGGCGCCCGGCGCAATGCCGAATGCCTGCTTGAACAGGCGGCTGGCGTGGCTTTCGCTGGAGAAGCCAAGCATCGGTGCGAGATCGGCGAGGGATTGATGGTCGAAGGCGCGATCGTCCAGCCGTTCGCGCAATTGCTGCAGCCGGCATTGCTGCAGAAAGCGCGCAACGCCGCCGCAGGCTTCGAAAAGACGATAAAGGCTCGCGCGCGAAACGCCGGTGGCGTTGACGATGTCCTGCACGGAAAAATCCTGCGTGCCGAGGTTCGTCTCGATCAGCCGGCGCACGGTTTCGCGGCGTGCCTGCTCCAGCCGATAAGACTCCGCACGCGCGCCGGAGTCCGCCGGATCGATCGCCACGGACAACAGATCCACCAGCGTACGCGTGATGGTTGCATGCGACGCTTGCGGTAAACGTGACACCTGCTCGACCAGGGTACGCAACAAGGCACCGAGCAAGGCGCTTTCCTGCGCGCCGATGCGATGGCCGTGCAGCCGGCTCAAGTTACCCGCCGCGGCCCGCGTGGCTTCCCGCGCCAGGCTCACCGTGATCAGACGAACGTTTTCTGCGCGCGTTTCCATCGGCTGGGTCGTATCGGCCAGCAAGGTTTCGCCTGGCGCGACCGCGATCGTCTGGTTCGGCGGCCCGGCCTGGAATTCGCCGCTGATGACATGATGCACGACGAAGTGATCGAAGCCGTCATGCGCCACGCGCTTGCCGCGATGATGGCGAATGCCGCCGTACTCGCGCGCAAACAGGATCATGCGATCCAGGCGCCAGCTGCGCACACGGGCAAAGAATGGCGTGCCCGTGCGCTCCACATCGGCGCCGCGCGCGTAAAGCTCGCAGTAGCGCGCAAAGGCTTCATCGGTATCGTAGGCCGCACTGTCGAACGCGAAGATCTCGCTCACCGCGCCGCCTCGATCGCCACGCGCCAGCGAACGCTGCGTGCCAGCAAGGCGGCCACGATGCCGACCACCGCCGCCCCCAGGCACACCTCGTTCAAGCCCCATGACAAACCGTGCTCGCCCAGTTGCATGCCGTCGCTGACGACACCTGCCATCAGTGGACCGAGCGCGACGCCTACCACGCTGGTGACGGTCAGGAACACGCGCAAACCCATGTCATGCAAAGGCGCACTGAGCATGGACGGCAAGCCCACCAGCATGGCCACGGCGGCGATCGCGCCGATCAGCCAGGCGAACGTCAACAAGATGCACGCCATCACCGCCGAGGTCGACCATGGAATGATCCAGAACACCGGCACGGCCAGCGCCAGCGCAACCGCCATGATCGTCATGGGCGGCAGCTTTTCGCCGCGCTTGTCGACCAGCGTGCCGGCGATGAAATTCGCCAACGGCGCCGCGACCAGCAGCGCTGCGCCGAACACCAGCGCGGCGGTGGCAGGCGTCAAGCCTTGTTCGCGATGCAACACCGATGGCGCCCACGCGCCAATGCTCTGGATCACCAACAGGCTGGCGCAGGCGCCGCACAGATACATGCCCATCACCCACGGGCGTTCGTGAAACGACTCGAGCATCTGCTTAAACACATGGCCGGACGGCGGCGCCGGCCTGCGCGGACATTCTTCCCGGCATAGCAGCGCCAGGATCAGCACGGCATTGGGCGCGGCCATGATCAAGAACAGCCAGCGCCAATGCACCGCTGCCGGCACCGACACCCATTTGGCGAGCAGCGCCAGCGTCGCGCCGCCCAGCAACATGGAGAGACTGTGCCCCGCGGACGATGCCGCCGTGAACACGGCCATGGAACGGGCGCGCCATCGTGGTGCCGAGCAATCGATGATCAAGCCCAAAGCCAACGGCACGAACGCCGCCTGCCCAAGACCCACCAGCGCGCGCGCCACGACGAGCACGCCGAACGAACGCCCCAGCGCGAACACCGCCATGCCCAGCATCCAGGTCGCGATGCATCCGGCCAGCAAGCGCAGGCGATGCGGCGACCGCGCCAGCGGCCAGCTGGCCAGCACGCCCACGACGTAGAGCACCACGAAGGCCGGGCCGTTGAGCATGCCCATCTGCGTATCCGACAAGCCGAATTCCGCCCGCAGCAAAGGAGCTGCCACGGCCGGCAGGTAGCGATCGATAAAGGCCATGCAATGGCCAAAGGCGAGCAGCCCGAGCAATGACGCCGGCAGGCTTCCCGGATTGGAACGCGAATCGGACAGCTGCATGTTTCCCCTGTACAACTGCTCGTGGACCCCGTGAGCAGTCGTCCATTATGTGAACTGCATCACTGAATGGCGAGAGCAGCAATGTTTATGCCACCCACTCCACCACGGCTGCGCACGCCTGTCTGCGTCTCAACCATCCGGCCACGGTGGGTGGCTGGACACGGCAGGTCACCTTGTGACCTTGAGGAGATGCCTTACCGCGTCGGTGACAGGCCCACCGACTGCACGGTTATCGGAAGCGCTGTGCCCTGTACGAATGGTGCTGCGGGTGTCAGCTCGACGTACATGGCGTAAGGATGCGCCGTGCGGTCGCGATGGATACGCAGCGATGGAGCGACGGCGTCAGCTCCACGCAAGTCAAGCGGATAGCGGTGGCCGTCGATCCATACATCCACTTTCGCGTTCGTTGCGCGAGTGCTGTAGTGCAACGTGAGCAGATAATCCGCCGCTTGTGCATCGAGCTGCCAGCTCAGCTTGTAGAGCGTGGCCGGCGCTTCGTAGCCTTCCCCGTTGTAATTGAGGTAGTGCTCGGCTTGCTGCAGCTGCAAATGAAAACCGCCATCGGTGGCAGCGGCGAGCATGCTTGGCCGGACACGCAGCGGACCTTTGAGCGGCAGCACCACCACCGGCATGAACGCGTCGATATTGTCGTCGGCACTCGCCGTGGGCCAACTGGCGAGATGATCCAGCGCAAGCTTTATGTCGTCGCCGTTGCGCTGCACTTCCACGGTCGATGCCGGTGAACCCAATCGATAAGCGAGACCGAAGTCAGTATCGGCCAAACCCGGCACACGCAGCTGATGGTCCGCCGGCTGTCTTGTCACGAACAGGTAGATCGCGCGCGGACCGATGGTGGCATAGCCAAAATCCAACGCCGCAAACGGCTGCTTGCGCGTACCGTAGATCGCTTCGCCGTTGCGCTTCAGCCACGCGCCGATACCCTGCAGCACCTGCGCCTCGTACGGCACGACGGAACCGTCGCCTTCGGGTCCGATGTTGAGGATGTAGTTGCCGCCCCCGCTCACCACGCGCACCAGCCGCGTGATGTTCTCGCGGATCTTGCCCGGCAGGTCGTTTCGCTCCTGCCATGAACGATAACCCCAGGTTTCCGGAAACATCGAAGCGGGCGCCTGCCACGGCAACTCCATCGCGACATCCGGTTCGGCGTTGTCGCCCATCACGGCGAAATCGCCGTAGTGATTCCAGACGCGGCCGGAGATCATCGTCTGCGGCTGCAGCGCGTGCACCGTATGTGCGAAGTGCGCGCTTTGCGCCGGTGTGGGCTTGCCCATGTCGAACCAGATTTCGGCGATCGGGCCGTAGTGTCCAAGCAGCTCCTTGATCTGCGCCACGTTGAACGCTTCCTGCTGCGCGGTGAGCGGATTGCTGTTGCCTTCGATGTATGCGTTACCGCCCGGGTGATGCCAATCGATGAGGGAGTAATACACGCCGAACTTCAACCCACCGCGCGCGCAGGCTTCGGCAAGTTCCTTGACGATGTCCTTGTGATACGGCGTGCCGTCCGCACTGTTGTACGAGGTCTGCGCGGTCTGGAACAGATTGAAGCCGTCGTGATGCTTGGCGGTGATCACGATGAACTTCATGCCCGCGGCCTTGGCCAGGGCGACGATCGCATCGGCATCGAATTTTTGCGGATCAAACTGTTTCGCCAGCGCTTCGTAGTCGTTCGGCGGGATCGGCGCATTGACCAGAATCTGCTCGCTGTAGCCTTTTTCCACGCGTTTGGCGTTCCACATGCCGCCGGCAATGGAATACAAGCCGAAGTGGATGAACATGCCGAACTTGCGGTCTTGCCAGGCGTTGATGGTCTCCACGCTTGGGCCAGCGCCGGGCGGTGGCTGGGGTTGATCGAGCGGGCGGTGGATCGCATCGGAAGCGGCCCGCAGGCCGGGTGTGCAGCAGGCTGCTGCCAAGGCAAATAGCCAAAAAGCCAGTCGCTTGCGCTTGGCGTTGCTCATGTAATGCGCGTCCTCGGCACAGACCAGCGGCGACCTTGCCATGAAACGCCTTTTCGCGGGGCAACGTAGGTTGGGGTGCAAACCCCAACGTCGCCATGCTCATCGTCGCGAATATGTTGGGGTTTGCACCCCAACCTACAAAACGGGCGCCGAAGCGCCCGTTTTTTTACATCCAGACGCGACTGCAATCAGATCGCGTAGTACATCTGGAATTCCAGCGGATGCGTGCTGGCGCGGTAGCGCGTCACTTCCTGCATCTTCAGTTCGATGTAGGCATCGATGAAGTCGTCGGTGAACACGCCGCCGGCCTTGAGGAAGTCGCGGTCCTTGTCGAGCGCTTCCAGTGCGGCGTCCAGGCTGGAGCACACCTGCGGGATGTTCTTTTCTTCTTCCGGCGGCAGATCGTAGAGATCCTTGTCGGCCGGCGCACCCGGGTCGATCTTGTTCAAGATGCCGTCCAGGCCCGCCATCATCAGCGCGGTGAAGGTGAGGTAGCCGGACTGGATCGGGTCGGGGAAGCGCACTTCGATGCGGCGGCCCTTCGGGTTGGACACGAACGGAATACGGCAGCTCGCCGAGCGGTTGCGCGCGGAGTAGGCCAGCATCACCGGCGCTTCGAAGCCCGGCACCAGGCGCTTGTAGCTGTTGGTGGTGGAGTTGGCGAAGGCGTTGATCGCCTTGGCGTGCTTGAACACGCCGCCGATGTACCACAGCGCGAGCTGCGACAGGCCGCCGTACAGGTCACCCGAGAACAGGTTCTTGCCGTCCTTGGACAGCGACTGGTGCACGTGCATGCCGCTGCCGTTGTCGCCGACGATCGGCTTGGGCATGAAGGTGACGGTCTTGCCGTTCTGGTGCGCCACGTTCTTGATCACGTACTTGAGCGTGAGCAGTTCGTCGGCCTTGGTGACCAGCGTGTTGAACTTCACGCCGATCTCGCACTGGCCGGCATTGGCCACTTCGTGGTGATGCACTTCCACCACCTGGCCGAGCGATTCGAGCACCTTGCACATGTCGGCGCGCAGGTCGCCCAGGGAGTCGACCGGGCTCACCGGGAAGTAGCCGCCCTTCACGCCCGGACGATGGCCGCTGTTGCCTTCGTCGTACTTGAAGCGCGAGCTCCACGCCGCTTCCTGCGATTCGATTTCATAGAACACGCGGCCCATGTCGTTCTGCCAGCGCACGGAATCGAAGATGAAGAATTCCGGCTCCGGACCGAAGAAAGCGGTGTCGGCGATGCCGGTGGACTTCAGGTACGCCTCGGCGCGCTTGGCGATGGAGCGCGGGTCGCGGCCGTAGGCCTGCATGGTGCTGGGTTCGAGCACGTCGCAATGCAGGACCAGCTGGGTGTGCGCGCTGAACGGATCGAGGTAAGCGGTCGCCGGATCAGGCAGCAGCACCATGTCCGATTCGTTGATGCCCTTCCAGCCGGAAATCGACGAGCCGTCGAACATCTTGCCGTCTTCGAAAGTGGATTCGTCGATGGCATGAGCCGGGAAGGTGACGTGGTGGTGCTTGCCGAGCATGTCGGCGAAACGCAGGTCGACGAACTCGACCTCTTTTTCCTGGATCAGGTCGAGCACTTTCTTGGCGGACATGTAAAACCTCGATGAGTACGTGAATGGGGGTCGCGCGTGCTCTAAGGCAAGCACCGTACCAACTCTAAAACACTTTGCGGTTCAAAAGATTACCTGAAAGGCGGCAACTCGCACGAATCGTCTTTGCACCATATGCGTGCAAATTTGCACGCATATGGTGCAGCGGATGGGCTCGGCTTAACCCGCCAGGAAGCAATAACTAAGGCTTAAGCTATACCGTTTTTCACACCGGCCAAGCCAAGCTGTTCGGCCGCCCGCCCCAACGGAGTTTCCTGCGTGCCTGACCTCGTCCATGTGATTCTGCTCGGCGTCATCGAGGGTATTACCGAATTCCTGCCGATCTCCAGTACTGGACATCTGCTGATTGCTGAAAGCCTGGGATTAGGCGCCCGTTCCGACCTCTTCAACGTGGGCATCCAGGCGGGCGCGATTCTCGCCATCACCTTGATCTACTGGAAGCGCATCTGGGAGCTGCTTACGCAGTGGCAGGTGCCGGCCAACCGCGCCTACCTGCTCAAGTTGCTGGTGGCGTTCCTGATCACTTGCGTGCTGGGTTTCGTGGTGACGCACTATGGCTTCAAGCTGCCGGAAACGGTGACGCCGATTGCGTGGGCGTTGCTGATCGGCGGTTTCTGGATTCTCGGCGCCGAAGCGATCGCCGCGCGCCAGGTAGATCGCAGCGAAGTGACCTGGCGCGTGGCGATCCTGGTCGGCATCGCGCAGATCGTGGCGGGTGTGTTTCCCGGCACGTCGCGTTCGGGCGCGACGATTTTCACCACCATGCTCGCCGGCACCAGCAATCGTCCGGCGGCGACGGAGTTCTCGTTCCTGGTCGGCATTCCGACCATGTACGCGGCGACCGGCTACGAGCTTTTGAAAGTGCTCAAGAACGGCGGCGCCGCGCATGAAGACTGGGGCGCGCTGCTGGTCGGCTTCGCGGTCTCGGGCGTGGTGGCGTTCGCCGCGGTGAAATGGTTGCTGGGCTACATCCGCACGCATCGCTTTACCTGGTTTGCGTGGTATCGCATCGCGCTGGGCGCGGCGCTGCTGTTGCTGATGCCTGCGGGAGCCTGACGCGTAGGTTGGGGTGTAAACCCCAACATTCGGGTACGTCATTCATGGCGATGTTGAGACTTGCACCCCAATCTACTGCGCGCGCAGCTTTTCCTTGTGCAGCACCGGCGGCAGCTGCGGCCGGAACGCCTCGACCACCGGCGGCATCGGGCAGACCGATTCCAGGGGCCGCTCGAACAGCTCGCGCGCCCATTCGATGAAGGCCTGCACGCGCGCCGACAGATGCTTCTTCTGCGGATACACGATCCACACGTTCTTGCCGGTGGAGACCGTGTCGGTAAGGATCGGCTCGAGCTTGCCCATTTCCAGCGCGCAGGCGGCCAGCACGTGCGGCGCCTGGATGATGCCTAAGCCCGCGGCCGCCGCCTGGATCACCGACTCGCCATCGTTGATCAGCAGATGCGCGTTGACGTCCACCTCCAGGCGGCCGTTGGGCGTGTCGAACTGCCACTGGCGCGGCCGGCCGTTGGGATAGACGTAGTTGATGCAGCGATGGTTCTTCAGATCCTCGATGCTGCCCGGGGTGCCGTAGCGCTCCAGGTATTCGGGCGAGGCCAGCAGCACGTTGCGCAGGTAGCCGATCTTGCGCGCGATCAGGCTGGAGTCCTCCAGCTCGCCCAGGCGGATGGCGCAATCCACCCCTTCCTCGTTGAGGTCGTAGGGGAAGTCGCACATCATCAGTTCCAGGCGAATCTCCGGATAGCGGTGCTGGAATTCGCCCAGCTTGGGCACCAGCGCGGTGCGCCCCACCGAAGCCGACATGCCCACCCGCAATTTCCCTTGCGGCTTTTGGTGGGCGTAGCCCAGGGATTCGGTCGCCTCGGCCAGATCGGCGAGGATCTCCTTGCATCGTGTATAGAAAGAGGCCCCATCGTCGGTTAAACGCAAGGCACGGGTGGAGCGGAACAGCAGCCGCACGCGCAGCTGCTCCTCCAGCCGTGAGACGGCGCGGCTGACGCCGGAGGGGGTCATGCCCAGCTGGGCGGCGGCGGCCGCGAAACTCTTCGCTTCCACGACCCGTACAAATGCGGAAATAGCAGAAAAGTCTTCCATAGCTCGCTCCAAAACACGTTCTATAGACGATTATGCGCTCATTCGTGATTCATAGTCACGACTGGCTTGCGCAAGGAGCGGATTTTCTAAACTGTACGGTATACCCATTATTCGTTCCCTCTAAATCGTGCTGCATTGCGGCAACGAAGATCGAAGGGAGCGAACGATGTTGAAGAAAGCCATCTTGGCCAGTCTGGTCGTAGCAGTCATCGCCGGCAGCTGGGCGCTGCTGGGCAGCCATGCCGGAGGCGCACACGCCCAAGGCGCCGGCGGACCAGGCGGCCCGCCCGAGGTCACCGTCGCCCCGGTCATGGTGCGTCCGGTCAGCGACAGCGCCGATTTCACCGGTCAGTTGCAGGCGGTCGATTCGGTCGACGTGCGCCCGCGCGTGAGCGGTTACGTGGAAACCGTGCAGTTCAAGGAAGGCACCGAAGTGCATAAGGGCGACGTGTTGTTCCGCATCGACCCGCGCCCGTTCCAGGCCGAAGTCGATCGGCTGGCCGCCAACGTCGCCCAGGCGCAGGCGCAACTGGGCCTGGCGCAGGCGAACGCGGCACGCGCGCGCAAGCTGCTGGCCCAGCATGCGATCTCGCAGGAAGAAGCCGACAGCCAGAACACCAACGAGCAGGCCGCCAAGGCCACGCTGGCGGCATCCAACGCGGCGCTGGCCTCGGCCAGGCTCAATCTCGACTGGACCGAGGTACGCGCGCCGATCGACGGCCGCGTCAGCAACGCGCGTATCCAGCCGGGCAACCTGGTGTCCAGTTCGGACGTGCTGACCACGGTGGTATCGGTGAACCCGGTCTACGTGTACTTCGATGTGGACGAGCAGACCTGGCTGAAGCTCGACCGCTTGCGCCGCGACACCATCAAGAACGGCCACGCGCCGCGCATCGAAGCCACCATGGGCCTGGCCGACGAACAGGGCTATCCGCATGAAGGCCGCATCGACTTCGTCGACAACCAGGTGCGTCCGGGCTCCGGCACGATGCGGCTGCGCGCCGTGTTCGATCACGAGGACGGCCTGCTCACGCCCGGCCTGTATGCACGCGTGCACCTGCAGGCCGGCCAGCCGCGTCCGCGCGTGCTGATCGACGATCGTGCGGTGGGCACGGATCTGAGCAATCAGTTCGTGTACGTGGTGGATGGGCAGCACAAGGTGGAGTACCGCAAGGTCGACACCGGCCCGTTGTTCCATGGTCTGCGCGTGATCGACAACGGCCTCAACGCCGGCGACGTGGTGGTGGTGAACGGCCTGCAGCACGTGCGTCCCGGTGCCCAGGTGAATCCGCAGCAGGTGGCGATGGATGCCCGCCTGGATGCGCAGGACAAGGCGCTGGTGGATGCGGCGGAGACCAATCCGGATGGCAAGGATTCGCGCACCGCGCAGGCTGAGAACAGGAATCCGCAAAAGCGTTCGCAGGGCTGAAGTCTTGCTCCCTCCCCTGCAACGGCAGGGGAGGGCTGGGGTGGGGTTGCACGAGCATGCCGCATGGCTGGAGTTCGTCGCGAGAGGGCTTCACCCCACCCCAACCCTCCCCTGCTGCACGTAGGGAAGGGCGCAGAGAGATGACGCACCCATCCCCGTTCCGGTGCACGCGTCTTCAAAAAAGAATTCGAGAACTGACATGAAAAACATCGCACAGTTTTTCGTCGACCGGCCGATCATGGCCGCCGTGCTTTCGCTGATCTTCGTGATCGCCGGCAGCATCGCGGTGTTCAAGTTGCCGATCAGCGAATATCCCGAAGTGGTGCCGCCCACCGTGGTGGTGCGCGCCAACTATCCCGGCGCCAGCCCCGAGGTGATCGGCGAAACCGTCGCCACGCCGCTGGAAACGCAGATCAACGGCGTGGAAGGCATGCTGTATTCCTCCTCGCAGGCGACCAGCGACGGGCAGATGACGCTCACCGTCACCTTCGCGCTCGGCACCGACCTCAACAACGCGCAGGTGGAAGTGCAGAACCGCGTCGCGCAGGCCTTGCCGCGCCTGCCCGAGGAAGTGCAGCGCCTGGGCGTGACCACGCAGAAGAGTTCGCCTGATCTGACCATGGTGGTGCATCTGACCTCGCCGGATAAGCGCTACGACATGCTCTATCTGTCGAACTATGCGCGCCTGCACATCAAGGATATCCTCGCCCGCCTCGATGGCGTCGGCGACGTGCAGCTGTTCGGCGCCGGCGAATACAGCATGCGCGTGTGGCTGGATCCGAACAAACTGGCCCAGCGCAACATGACCACCGGCGACGTGGTGCATGCGATCCAGGAACAGAACGTGGCGGTGGCGGCCGGTGCGCTGAACGCGCCGCCGGTGCCGGGCAATACGGACTTCCAACTCAACATCCACACGCAGGGTCGGCTGAGCACCAAGGAAGAATTCGGCAACATCATCGTGCGCACCGATGCCGACGGCAGCGTGGTGCACTTGCGCGACGTGGCGCGGATCGAGCTGGGCTCCAACCAGTACGCGCTGCGCAGCCTGCTGGACAACCAGCCGGCGGTGGCGATTCCGATCTTCGCGCGACCGGGCTCCAACGCGATCCAGATCTCCAACGAAGTGCGCGCCACGATGGAGGACCTGAAGAAGGACTTCCCGCAGGGCGTCGAGTACCACATCGTGTACGACCCGACCGTGTTCGTGCGCGGCTCGATCGAGGCGGTGGTGCACACGCTGCTGGAAGCGATCTTCCTGGTGGTGCTGGTGGTGATCCTGTTCCTGCAGACCTGGCGCGCCTCGGTGATCCCGCTGGTGGCGGTACCGGTGTCGCTGGTGGGCACGTTCGCGGTGATGTACTTGGCCGGCTTTTCGCTCAATGCGTTGTCGCTGTTCGGCCTGGTGCTGGCGATCGGCATCGTGGTGGACGACGCGATCGTGGTGGTGGAGAACGTCGAGCGCAATATCGAGCTCGGCCATACGCCGCGCGAAGCGACGCGTCGCGCGATGAACGAAGTGACCGGACCGATCATCGCCACTGCGCTGGTGCTGTGCGCGGTGTTCATCCCGACCGCGTTCATCAGCGGCCTGACCGGCCAGTTCTATCGCCAGTTCGCGCTGACGATTGCGATCTCCACCGTGATCTCGGCGTTCAACTCGCTGAGCCTGAGCCCGGCGCTGGCCGCCGTGCTGCTGCGCGGTCACGATGCGCCGAAGGATCGCGTGTCGATCCTGATGGACAAGGCGTTCGGCTGGCTGTTCCGCCCGTTCAACCGCTTCTTCCATCGCAGCGCGGATCGCTACGTGGGCGGCGTGCGGCGCATTGTCGGCAAAGGACCGGCAGCGCTGGTGGTGTATACGGGCCTGATCGCGCTGGCAGGCTTCGGCTTCTATCACGTGCCGACCGGTTTCGTGCCGCAGCAGGACAAGCAATACCTGGTGTCGTTCGCGCAGCTGCCGGATGCCGCGTCGCTGGATCGCACCGAGGACGTGATCCATCGCATGTCGGAAATCGCCCTGAAGCAGCCGGGCGTGCAGAGCGCGGTGGCGTTCCCGGGCCTGTCGATCAACGGTTTCACCAATGCGACCAACGCGGGCATCGTGTTCGAGACGCTCAAGCCGTTCGAGGAGCGTCGTGATCCCTCGCTTTCCGCCGGTGCGATCGCCGCCGCCTTGAACCAGAAGTTCGCGACGATCCAGGATGCGTACATCGCCACCTTCCCACCGCCGCCGGTGCAAGGCCTCGGCACGATCGGCGGTTTCCGTATCCAGATCGAAGATCGCAGCCAGCTCGGTTTCGATGAGCTGTACAAGCAGACGCAGAACCTGGTGGCCGAAAGCCACAAGGTGCCGGCGCTGGCGGGACTGTTCTCCAGCTATCAGGTGAGCGTGCCGCAGATCGACGCGAACGTGAACCGCGAGAAGGCCAAGCAGGAAGGCATCGATCTGAACGACGCCAACGAAGCGCTGCAGGCGTATCTGGGCTCGCTGTATGTCAACGACTTCAACCGCTTCGGCCGCGTGTATCAGGTGAACGTCTCGGCCGAGCCGGCGTTCCGCCACGAGCCGGAAAACATCCTGCAGTTGAAGACGCGCAACGCCAAGGGCGAGATGGTGCCGCTGGGTTCGTTCGTGACCGTGCATCGCAGCGCCGGCCTGGAACGCGTGCAGCACTACAACGGCTACATCACCGCGGAAATCAATGGCGGTGCGGCGCCGGGCTTCAGCTCGGGCCAGGCGCAGGCGGCGATGGAAAAGCTGGCGCGGGACAATCTGCCCAATGGCATGAGCTACGAGTGGACCGAGCTCACCTATCAGCAGATCCTCGCCGGCAACACCGCCATCCTGGTGTTCCCGTTGTGCGTGCTGCTGGTGTTCCTGGTGCTGTCCTCGCTGTACGAGAGCTGGTCGCTGCCGCTGGCGGTGATCCTGATCGTGCCGATGGTGCTGCTGTCCGCGATCGCCGGCGTGTGGCTGTCGGGCGGCGACAACAACATCTTCACCCAGATCGGCCTGATCGTGCTGGTGGGCCTGGCGTGCAAGAACGCGATCCTGATCGTGGAGTTCGCGCGCGAACGCCAGCATGAAGGCATGACGCGCTACGACGCGGTGCTGGAAGCGGCTCGCCTGCGTCTGCGCCCGATCCTGATGACGTCGATCGCCTTCATCATGGGCGTGGTGCCGCTGGTCACTTCGCACGGCGCCGGTGCCGAAATGCGTCATGCGATGGGCGTGGCGGTGTTCTCCGGCATGCTGGGCGTGACCATCTTCGGTTTGATCTATACCCCGCTGTTCTATGTGCTGATCCGCGCCGTGGTGGAACGCCGTGAGGCGCGCAAGAAGCAGCACGCATCGAACCTGCCCGCCTTGGAGGGGCATTGAGATGACACGTTTTCTTCGTAACACCGCATTGTTCGCCGCACTCGCGCTGGCCGGTTGCGTCAGCGTGGGTCCGGACTACAAAAAGCCGGACACCGCGCCCGCCAACGTGCAGAACGTCGACGCCGCGCGCGAAAGCCACGCGCAATTCCAGGCCGACTGGTGGAAGCAGTTCAACGATCCGACGCTGGATACCTTGATCCAGCGTGCGGCCAAGGGCAGCCTCGACCTGCGCATCGCGCAGGCGCGACTGGCCGAATCGCGCGCGCTGCTCGGCACGGCCAAGTCCAACCAGATTCCCACCATCGATACCACCATCTCCGCCACTCGATCACTCGAGCAGCAACCTGGTTTCGGTACCTCGCAGCGTGTGGGGATCGATGCGTATCAGGCAGGCTTCGATGCATCGTGGGAGCTGGATCTGTTCGGCGGCATCCGCCGCTCGGTGGAAGCGGCGCGCGCGGACCTGCGCGCGAGCGAAGCATCCATGCACGACGCGCAGGTGAGCCTGTTCGCGGAAGTCGCGCGCAACTACTTCGAGCTGCGCGGCACGCAACAACGCCTGGCGATCGCCCAGCGCAATATCGCCAACCAGGCCGACTCGCTGAAGCTGATCAGCGCGCGTGCACAAATCGGCACCGCATCGGAACAGGACGTGGCCAGCGCGAGCGCGCAGCTGAGTGCGGCCAAGGCGCAGTTGCCGGTGCTCGATGCGGCCGTGCACAGCTATGAGTACCGCTTGGCGGTGCTGCTGGGCGAGCGCCCCGGCGAATTGGACGTCGACGTATCACCCGGCACGTTCAAGCCGATCGCCACCGTGCTGCCGATCGGCGACGGCGGCGAGGTGCTGTCGCGCCGGCCCGACGTGCGCATCGCGGAACGCCAGTACGCCGCGGCCAACGCACGCATCGGCGTGGCCAAGGCTGAATTCTTTCCGCATATCTCGCTGGGCGGTTTCGTCGGTTTCCTGGCGGGTCGTCCCAACGACTTCGGCGGTCCGGCATCGCGCGCATGGTCGTTCACGCCGAGCATCACCTGGAACGGCCTGAACGTGGAACGCGTGCGCTCCAACCTGCACGCCAGCGAAGCGCGCGCCAATGCCGCCGAGGCAAATTACCAGCGCACCGTGCTGCAGGCGATCGAGGATGTCGACAACGCCGTCACCAACTACAACGCCGAGCATGCGCGGGTGGAGCAGTTGATGGCGCAGGCCGAACAGAGCCGCCGCGCGGCGGAGCTGGCGCGCATTCGTTACCAGGAAGGCGCCACCGGTTATCTGGAACTGCTGGATGCCGAGCGCGTGCAATTGGCGGCGGAAGATGCGCTGGCGCAGTCGGAAAGCGCGATCGATACGCGCGCGGTGGCCTTGTACAAGGCGCTGGGCGGTGGCTGGCAGGCATGCGGCGACGCGGAATGTTCCAAGGTTGCCCAGGCGCAATGACGTAGGTTGGGGTGCAAACCCTAACGTCACTGTCCGAATTGCATCACGTGTTGGGGTTTGCACCCCAACCTGCCCTCTTCCGCAAGGAAGGGGGTATTTTTTAGCGCTCCACCATCCGCGCGAACCACTCCCACCCACGTACGCGCTCGGCGATCAGCTTCGCACTGGTCAGCATCGGCACCGCCAGCAACGCACCCGGAACGCCCCACAACCAACCCCAGATCAGCAGCCAGATCAGGATCGCGATCGGGCTGACGCGCATGCGCCGGCCGAGGATCATCGGCGTGATCAGGTTGCCTTCCACCGCGGTGATGCAGGCGAAACACAGCGCGGGCAGCAAGGCGTTGGCCAGCACGTCGAAATGGATCATGCCGACGAACAGCAGCGTGGTGGTGGTGACGATCGCGCCCACGTACGGAATGAAGTTGGCGAACATCGCCACCGTGCCCCACAGCAGCGGATCGGGCATGTGCAGCAGGTACAGCATGACGGCGGTGGTGATGCCGAGCGACACGTTGATCAGCACGGTGGTAAGGATGTAGCGCGATACCTCGGTCTGGATGCCGCGCACGATGCTCACCGCGTGGCGCTTGTAGCCGAAGTTGGGCGCGATCTCGACCAGGCGGCGCAGGATCAGGTCGCCGTAGACCAGAAAGAAATACACCAGCAGCAGCACGGTGAGCACCGCCGCCAGCACCTTCGGCGTATTGGCCAGCACGTCCCATACGCTGATCGCGACATCGCTGGGGTTCTGCGCGGCAGGCGTTGCATGGCCGTTGACCAGCGTCTGCGTGGCGCGGCCGGCGGCCTCCAGCGGACGGGTGAAGTGTTCGAGCTTGGGGATGAAGCTGCGGATCTGCGATGGCGCGCTGTGCAGCCACCCCAGCGCCGGTTGCGTCAGCATGCTGATGCCGGTGGCGATGCCGGCGATCAGGCTCGCCATCAGCACGCTGGCGCCCAGCCAGCGCGGGATGTGATGGCGCGTGCCGCGCGCCACGATCGGGTTCAGGGCCAGGCCGATGAACGCCGCCAGCACCAGCGGAATGATCAACGCCTTGACCAGGGTGACGGTGTAGAGCAGCGCCAGCATGAGCAGCGCATTGAGCGTCATGCGGATGGCGCGCAGGTGGCCGCGCAAGCGGTGGACGCCGTGCGTCGCCTGTTTCACCTGGGCGGCCACGGCGGATGGCGCGGCGAGCGGCACGCTCGCCTGCGGTGGTTCGTCCACGGGTGTCGTGCCCGACAGCGCCGCGGGCTCGATGGCGCTCATGGCTGTTCGCCGGTATCGCCATCCTCCATGAGACCCAGCTCCGCGATCAGGCGTGTGCCATAGGCCACGGCTTCGGCTAATCCAGCGCTTACGGTGGAAATGAGTCCCGGCACACGCAGCGGGCCGACGCCGAGGCTGCCCAGCACGAAGCCCGCGCCCGCGGCGGCGCCGACGGTGGTGAGCGGATGCCGATAGCCACGTTCCAGCAGAGCCGCGGCGGGCACGGCCAATTCGCCACGATGATGCGCCACGCGCTCGCGCGCCACGCGCACCTTTTCAAGCTGCTTGAACAGACTCATCTTGGACCTTCCCCTTTGCCGGCCTCGATATCGTGCTCGGCTCGCCGCATGGTGTCGTGCATGATCGCACGCCACTCCTGGCGCGTGGCCGGCAGGCTCATCCAGTGCATGCAGCGCCGGAACAGCATGATGGCGCCGAACAGGGCCAGCACTTCCAGCACGGCCATGCCCACGAAGGCCCAGATCCAGGAATGGAACCACTTGGCCAGCAGCAGGCCGATCAGGCCCAGCAGGGTCAGGCCCAGGCCTACGCCCGCCACGGTGGCCGCCAGCCCGGCGCCGAGCAGCCAGGAGACCGCGCTGCGCGCCAGCCCCAGCTCGGCCGCCAGCAACGTGATCTGGGCGCCGAACAGGCTGCGCGCGGCGTGGGCGAGCCGGCCGATGTCGTTGAGCAGGCCGCTCGATGCAGGTTGGCCGGAGGGTTCCGGCTGCGCTGCCGTTTCGTCTTCGCGCACGGAATCGTGCATCACTCGCCTCCGTGCCTAGCTAGAGCCTGTGTAGGGCCTCGGCGTAGCCCGCGTTGTCACGGTGCGTTCGCCAGGTTTCAGCGACGCAGGATGCGGCCAAGCAACCAACCGGCGCCGAGTGCGATGGCTACGGCCTGGACAGGTTTTTCGCGCACGTATTCGCGCACCTCTTCCAGCCACTCGTCGGCACGTTCCCTGGCGTGATCGTACGCCTCACGCCCACGCTCGGTGGCTTCGGCGACCTTGTCGGTGGCGCGGTTGGCGGCATGCGCGGCCTTGTCGGTGGCATGGTGCACGCTTTCTTCGACGCGGTCGGCGGCGCGGTCGAATTTTTCCTTGCTGGTGGCTACGGCATCGGACGTGGCCTGCTTGATGCGCTCGGCGCCTTGGTCGATGCGTCCGTGGACGTTGCCTTGGTTGGCCTGGACTTCATTGCTCATGACGTTGCTCCGTGAGATCTCAAGGGTATTCACTCTAACGGTTTGCCGCGTGCTTGGCTGAACCAATCGCTGCACTGTTCGGCCGGCTCGTTTGAATTGTGATCACGGCCGGCATCGACATGGCACGAGCAGCAACCTGTTCATTCACACGACAATACCGGCTGGCCGGAAAAGCCGAGTAGGGCAGCGATGACAGCAATGCCTGGGAAGACCAGGGCGTAAGCAGCATGGCGGCGTTCCTCGTGCATCCACGGGCACCCGTCGCGGCCCTTTGTCCATGTGCCATACAGCGCGCTGTGCTGGCGTGAAGGCGTTGGCGCGGATTCCTCGCGAGGCGAGTGTATCGCTCAGGCCGGCACGCTGGGATTGAGGCTGTATGTACCGATGAGTACAGCTTCGGACAGCACGTGCCCGGACATCGCCGCGCGCAGTTCTTCCAGCGAGAATCCGGGCTTCAGCGGCAGCGACGGCACGTCCAGCGCGTAGATGCGGAAGTGGTAGTGGTGCACCAGCGAATCGTTCCATGGCGGGCATGGGCCGTCGTAGCCCAGGTAGGTGCCCCGCATCTGCAGGTCGCCCTTGAACCAGTCGGTATAGCTGTTGACGCCCTGCACGCTGCCGGGCGGGCCATAGGGCTGCTGCTTGCCGCGCGGCGTGATCTCGTCGCTGCATGCGCCTTCGGCCAGTTCGCCGCATTCGAGTGGAATGTTCGCCATCAGCCAATGCACGAATTCCACGCGCGGCAGATCCGGCGGCACCACGCGGCCTTCCTTGTTGACGTCATCGGGCTTGCTCGGCACGTCGTTGTCGATGCAGGTGAGCACGAACGACTGCGTGCCGGCCGGCGCATCCTTCCAGGCCAGGTGCGGGCTGCGGTTGTCCGACAGCGCCACCGGCCTGGCCGGCCTGGCGAAGGCAAACTCCGGCGGAACCGGCTTGCCGTGCTGGAAGTTGTCGCTGCGTAGCTGCATGGGAATCTCCGTGACCCGTGGAAAGAGCGTCAGTTTGGGGCAGGGTTGCAATGACGCAAGTTGCTGTCCGCACGAAGCATAACGATCCGGTCGTGACAGCTCTGCTAACGTATTCGCTCTTGGTGGAGGGTGCATGAGCGAACTGGAAGACCTGAGCACGCTGGTGCGTGCCGCAACGCCTTTGCTGGTGATTGAAACGATCGACGAGCAGCGGGTGATCGAGTGTTTTCGCCACGTCATCGCGCAGGCGCTGCATCCGCTATGGCGCTGGACGCTCACCACCGGACTGGAACGGCTGGATTTCAACGGACCGCGGGACCTGGACGTGCCCGCCGACGCCACCGCCACGCTGCATGCGATCCGCGAGGCGGAGCAGCGCGGCATCTATCTGCTGTTCGACTTCCAGCCCTGCCTGCAATACGCGGTGACCTTGCGGCAGATGCGCGAAATCGTGCAGCGGCAACGCTGCGCCGCACACACCCTGGTGCTGGTCGGCGCCAAGGTGGAACTGCCGCAGGAACTGGATGCGCTGGCCACGCGCGTACCGCTGGCCCTGCCCGACATCAAGGAACTGGCCGGCATCCTGCGCGGCGAAGCCGCCGCCTGGCAGCGCGAGCACAACCGCAGCCTGGAAGTGGACAACGAAGCGGCGCGCACCATCGTGCGCAACCTGGTGGGCTTGAGCGCGCCGGATGCGCGGCGCATCGTACGCAAGCTGATCTACAACGACGGCGCGCTCGGCGCGAGCGACCTGCCCGAGCTGATGAAGGCCAAGTTCGAACTGCTCAATCGCTCCGGCCTGCTGCATTACGAATACGCCACCGCCAGCTTCGCCGACGTGGCCGGCGTCAGCCAGGTGCGCGAATGGGTGCAGCGGCGGCGCGCGGTGTTTCTCGATCCGAATCCCGCGCCGGCGCTCGACCCGCCCAAGGGCGTGTTGCTGCTGGGCGTGCAAGGCTGCGGCAAGAGCCTGGTTTCCAAGGCCATCGCCGGCGGTTTCGGCGTGCCGCTGGTGCGCATGGATTTCGGCGCGCTCTACGACAAGTACCAGGGTGAGACCGAAAAGAATCTGCGCGAAGCCCTGGCCAGCTGCGAAACGCTGGCGCCGTGCGTGCTGTGGATCGACGAGATCGAAAAAGGCCTGGCCAGCGGCGGCGAAGACGGTGGCGTGTCACGCCGCGTGCTCGGTTACCTGCTCACCTGGATGGCCGAGCGCAAAGCCAAGGTGTTCGTGGTGGCGACGGCCAACGCGGTGCACGAGTTGCCGGCGGAGCTGCTGCGCAAGGGACGCTTCGATGAGATCTTTTTCGTCGACCTGCCCAAGCCGGCGGTGCGCGCGGCGATCTTCGCGATGCATTTGAAACGGCGCAAGCTGGATGCCGCTGCGTTCGATTTCGACGCCCTGGCGCAAGCCAGCGAAGGTTTCTCCGGCGCGGAGATCGAGCAGGCCGTGGTCAGCGCGCTCTACGATGCCAGCGGCAACGGCGGCGCGCTCGATCAGCCGACGCTGCTGCACGCCTTGCAGACGACGCGGCCGTTGTCGGTGTTGATGCGCGAACAGGTCGAAGCCCTGCGTGCATGGGCGCAAGGGCGCTGCGTAGCGGCGGACGCGTAGGCTGGGGTGCAAACCCCAACATTGCCGTCCACACGACATTCCGATGTTGGGGTTTGCACCCCAACCTACGCGTTATTGCGCGATCGCGTTGAAGCGCGCGGCGATGTAGTCGTCGCAGAAACTGGTCATGTCCCAGCCGCGGATAAAGCCGCAATGGCCGCCGTACGTGGCGATATCCAGCTCCACATTGTCCGGCAGCTCCAGCTTCTCGAACGCCGCCACCGGAATCACCGGATCGTCGCGCGCGGTAAGGATGGTGGCGGGAATCTGCATCTGCGCCAGCGCGCGGCCGGCGACCGAATAGCCTTCCAGATACGCTTCGAGCGAATCGAAATCGGTATGGCGCAGCACCAGCGATTCGGTCAGGCCGCGCAGGTTCTGCTTCAGTTCCTGCAACTCGAAGTACTGCACTTCCGGAAACGCCTTCTGCTTGGCGCGCAGCGAACGCCGCCACTTGTTCATGAAGTACGCCTGGTAGAACCATGGCGCGGTCGCTTCCAGCGAAAACAGGCCTTCGCTGGGATCGATGATCGGGCATACCGCCAGCGCATAATGCAGCGGAATGCCCTGCGCCGGCGCCTGCAGCGCCACGCGCAGCGCGAAATTGCCGCCGAGCGAAAAACCGGCCAGCGCCATCACGCGCGCCGGCCAGCGGCGCGCGATGTCGCCCAGCGCATGCACCACTTCGTCGATGCGGCAGGAATGGAACAGCGCTTCGTTAAGGCCATGGCTCTCGCCATGGTCGCGGAAATTGAGGCGGAAGATGTCCCAGCCGTCCTCCAGCAGACGGCTGCCGGTCTGCAGCACGTAGGTGGAATCGACGCTGCCTTCCCAACCGTGGAACAGCACCGCCAGGCCGCGCGATTGCGGCTGGCTTTTCTGCGGCGTGAACGAACCGGTCAGGCGGATGCCCTCGCCGCCGTCCACCATCACTTCCTGCGCGCCTTCCGTGACGCGATACGCGCGCTTGGGCAGCAATGTGCGCCGCACGCCGCTGGAGGAAAGCATGGTCTGGATGTGTCCGCTGGTCAGCGGCCAGGGCGGCTGGAAGTCGCGTCCTTGCGGCAAGCTCATGCAGCGCGTCCTTCGAGCGCCGTGGCGATGCGTTCCCGCGCCAGTTCGGCCATGCGGCGCCGGCCTTCCGGATTGACCGGTACCGGTTCGAGGAAGTGCACTTCGGCGTCCATCGCCGGACCGCCGAGCATGCGCAGGAAGTTCTGCATGAAGTTCTCGTGGTGGCGGAAACCCGCATCGATCTGCCGCTTGCCGTCGCGCACGAAGCGCAACGCCACCGGCTGCACCGGTACCTCGGCGTCGAGCGCGGCCTGGAAGATGCGCGCATGGAACACTTTCAGCACGCCGTCGTGACCGGTGCCGCCTTCCGGGAACACCGCCACCGAACGTCCGGCGCGCAGCCGCTCCACCATCACCTGCATCACCGCCGCCAGCGAATGATTGCTGCCGCGGCGATGGAAGATGGTGCCGCCGCTGGCCGCCAGCCAGCCGACCAGCGGCCAGCCGGCGATTTCCGCCTTGGCCACGAAGCAGGCCGCGCGCTGGCTGTGCAGCAGTTCGATGTCGATCCACGAGGTGTGGTTGGCGACGAACAGCACGGCATCGCGCAACGGTTGGCCGACACGCACCGAGCGCAGGCCGAAGATGCGCATCAGCCCGGTGGACCATGCGCGAATCATGCGATGCGTGAATGGCTCGCGGCCGTTTTTCATGACCGCGTCGCGATTCCAGGTGAGGATCAATCCGCACAGCAGAATGCCGAGCACGACGTGCAACAGCAGCAGCGGCACGCGCCACAGGTAGCGCAGCGGGCGCAGCAGGTCTCGGTCCGGGGTGGAAACGGCTTCAATGCTCATTAGTGGGTTAGTTTAGCGTTAATCGATGGCGCTTCGTAGGTTGGCGCACGATGCTGCCGAAACCAACCTACGCTTGCGTCGACGCTTCGATCAATCGCCGCACCATCACACCCAGCACGCGCGCGGGACCGCCTTCGCCGAAGGTCTGGCCGGAAACATAGCTGCCTTCGAGCAGCAGCAGGATTCCATCGGCCAGGTCATCCGGATCGCGCGCATGCATCGCGCGGCACATCGTGCGCAGGCGTTCGCGCAAGGCCTGCTTGCTCTGCACCGCGACCTGATGCGCGGGGTGATCACGGTCCGGGTATTCGATCACCGCATTGGTGAGACCGCAGCCGCGATAGCCATCGCGGCTGGCGCGCGTGGCCAGGCGATCGACGTAGGCGAGCAGCTGCGCCTTCGGATCGTCGGGGTGTTCCGCCGCCGGCGCTTCGAAGCGTTGGCAGAAACGCTGATCGTAGTCGCGCAGATAGGCGGCGATCAGTTCGTCCTTCGATTCGAACGCGCGATAGAGGCTGGGTTTGGTGACTCCGGCCTGCGAGACGATTTCCTCCACGCCCACGGCGCGAATCCCTTCGCGATAGAACAGATCGAACGCCGTCTCGCGGATGCGGTCGGCGGCGCGGCGCGGGGTTTCGTCGGTGGGCACGGGAGCAGGTTTGGAACGCATGGGCATAAGGGACCGGTTGACAATGTTACCGATCGGTACGTACTCTGCGCTTCCGCCCCGTACCGATCGGTAACATGACTATACAGCGCTCCCGGCCGTTCGGCCAAAAATACGCTTTCGTGGTGGTCGCCGTGGTGTTCCTGGCCCTGCTTGCCTCGGCCGGCATGCGCGCCACGCCCGGCGTGCTGATGCTGCCGCTGGGCCGCGCCTTTGGCTGGAGCCGGGACGATATTTCTTCGGCGGCGGCGGTCGGCATCCTGCTATATGGCCTGATGGGCCCGTTCGCCGCCGCGCTGATGCAGCGCTTCGGCATCAAACGCGTGCTGCTGACGGCGCTGGCGGTGATGGCGCTGGCCGCCGCATCCAGCGCGCTGATGAGCCGCCCGTGGCATCTGCTGCTGACCTGGGGCGTGCTGTCCGGCGCCGGCACCGGCTGCGTGGCGGTAGTGCTGGGCGCAACCGTGGTCGGCCGCTGGTTCAGCACGCATCGCGGCTTGATGATGGGCCTGCTCACCGCCAGCACCGCCACCGGCACGCTGATCTTCCTGCCGGGCCTGGCCGCGATCGCCCAGTATTTCGGCTGGCGTCCGGTGGTGCTGACCATCGCCGCGGTGTGCGCGCTGTTGCTGCCGCTGGTGCTGTGGCTGATGCCGGAGCGGCCGTCCGACATCGGCCTGACGCGCTATGGTGCGTCTTCGCATGAACCGGTCGAAGCGGGCGCGCCGGCGGGCAATCTGTTCATGCTGACGCTGGGCACGCTGCAGCGCGCCAGCAAGCGCGGCGTGTTCTGGCTGTTGTTCGCCACCTTCTTCGTATGCGGCTTCACCACCAACGGCTTGATCGGCACGCACTTCATCGCGTTGTGCGGCGACCACGGCATTCCCGAAGTGCGCGCGGCCGGCGTGCTGGCGATGATGGGCGTGTGCGACCTGATCGGCACCACCGCATCGGGCTGGCTGACCGATCGCTTCGATCCGCGCAAGTTGCTGTTCGTCTATTACGGGCTGCGCGGCTTGTCGCTGATGTATCTGCCCTACTCCGATTTCTCGCTCTACAGCCTGTCGCTGTTCGGCGTGTTCTACGGCCTGGACTGGATCGCGACGGTGCCGCCCACCTTGCGCCTGACCACCGAAGCCTTCGGCGAGCGCGATGCGCCGGTGGTGTTCGGCTGGGTGGTGGCCGGGCATCAGGTGGGCGCGGCGACCGCCGCGTTCATGGCCGGCGTGTTGCGCGTGCAGCTGGGCAGCTATCTCACGCCGTTCGTAATCGCCGGCGCGACGGGCGTGGTGGCGGCGTTCCTGGCGCTGCGCATCCGGCGGCGCGCCGAACAGGTACCGTTGGCGGTGGCCGGCGAGAGCGTCTAACGTTCGAGCTGGCTGAGCGGCAAGGCCGGCGAACGTTTCACCGTGCGCAGCACGAAGCTGGAATTCACGTCGGCCACGCCGGATGCGTTGAGCAGGCGATCCAGCAGAAAGCGCGAGAAGTGCTGCAGATCCGCCACGTAGATGTGCATGAGGTAATCCATGTCGCCGGTAAGCGCGTAGCAGGCGACCACTTCGTCCCAGCCGTTCACCCGTTCCACGAAGCGTTCGATCACGTCGCCTTCGTGCCGGGTGAGCTGCACCCGCACGAACGCCTGCAGGCCCAGCCCAACCGCCTCGGGATCCACCTGGGCGCTGTAACCGGTCAGCACGCCCTCGCCTTCCAGCCGTTGCAGCCGGCGCAGGCAGGCCGAAGGCGACAGGTTCACCCGCTCGGCCAGCTCGGCATTGGTGATGCGCCCTTCGGCCTGCAGGACGGCCAGCATGCGCAGGTCGGTGCGATCGAGCTCAGTCATTGCAATCTTCGTCTATGAAATCGCCCTATGGCGATGGAATATTGCACCTAACCGGGCATTATGGACAACAAAACAATCATCTTGCGCCCAGCCAAATCTATGATGTTGCTCAGGGCCAGTCCTATTGCCGGAGCCTCCATGGAAAACAGCACCCCTCGCCGCGTCGAACACCAGCAGACCGACCGCGGCTACGTGCCGGTCTATGCCACCGGCGTGGTGGAGCAGCCCTGGGCCGGCTACAGCCGCACCGATCACGACGTGTGGGACACGTTGTACAAGCGCCAGCGCGAACTGCTGCCCGGACGCGCCTGCCGGGAATTTCTCGAAGGCGTGGAACGCTTCGGCCTGGGCGATGGTGGCATTCCCAAGTTCGCCGATCTCAACCAGGTGCTGGGCAAGGCGACCGGCTGGGAACTGGTCGCCGTCGAAGGGCTGCTGCCTGACGAGGTGTTCTTCGATCATCTGGCCAACCGCCGCTTTCCGGTCAGCTGGTGGATCCGCAAGCCGGAACAGCTCGACTACCTGAGCGAGCCCGACCTGTTCCACGACCTGTTCGGTCACGTGCCGCTGCTGCTCAACCCGGTCTTCGCCGACTACATGCAGGCCTACGGCCGCGGCGGCATGAAGGCGTTCGGCATTGGCCCCGAGGCGTTGATGAACCTGACGCGCCTGTACTGGTACACGGTGGAATTCGGCCTGATCAACACCGACGAAGGCATGCGCATCTATGGCGCCGGCATCGTCAGCTCCAAGGGCGAATCGATCTACTGCCTGGATTCGCCCGCGCCGAACCGCATCGGCTTCGGCCTGGAGCGCGTGATGAACACGCGCTACCGCATCGACACCTATCAGCAGACCTACTTCGTGATCGACAGCTTCGAGCAGCTGTTCGAAGCCACCCGGCCGGATTTCACGCCGATCTATGCACGCCTGAAACAGCAGACGGCACATGCGGCCGCCGACGTTCTGGAAAGCGATCGCGTGTTCCATCGCGGCACGCGCGAAGGGTTTGCGAATAACGCCGACACCTGAGTAGGTTGGGGTGCAAACCCCAACGTCGTCATGTCCACGTGTCACGGGTGTTGGGGTTGGCACCCCAACCTACGCGTGCGCGCCGACCCACGGCTTGAGGATGCGTATCCATAGCTTGTAGCCGATGCGGTTCATGTGCAGTCCGTCCTCGATAAACCACTTCGGTTGCGGTTGTCCGTCGGCACCCAGCATCGGCGTGAACACGTCGATATAGGCGACATTCGTCTGCGTCGCTGCGTACTCGCGCACCAGCTCGTTCGTCTTTCTGATGCTCGGCAACAGCACCTTGCGCGCCACGCTCGGCTTGATCGAAACAAAAGCGATCGCCACGCCCGGATCGAACGCTCGCACGGTGCGGACGAATGCGGCGAAGTCATCGCGTACCTGTTGCGGCGTGTGGCCGTCGTATAAATCGTTGTCGCCCGCATACAGCACGATCGCGCGCGGGTGGTATGGCTTGATGATGCGATCAGCGAAATAGGTGGAATCGCCGAGCTCCGAACCGCCGAAGCCGCGATTGATCACCTTCGCTTCCGGAAAATCCGCCGCCAGCGATTTCCAGTGTTCGATCGACGAGCTGCCGATGAACAACACCGCATGCTGCGGCGGTGGATTCGCGCGATCGGCTGCTTCGAAGGCTTCGATGGCGCCATTCCAATGCGCGTGATTGATCTGCGCCATGCACACAACGGATGGCAGCAAGGCAAGCAATAGCGCTAGCAGGATCCTCATGACGCTCCGGCTCGATCGTTATCACCAGCCGCGATCATAACGTTGCGCCATCCACGCATGCGTCAATGCCGCTTCAATTCGCTGACTTCCCACACCTGCGCGATGCGCTGGCCATCCCAGCGATAAATCAGGTGCTGTGCCTGCACGCAGGGCGCCACCACGTCGGGGAAAAACGCGGCCACGCATTCGCCGCCGAGATGGCGCACGCTGTCGTATACGATGCCGTTGGAATCTTCTTCCCGCAGCTTGCGCGCCAGCTTGATGCTTTCGGCGTAGCTGTCGGCGTCGTGCGCCTGCGACCAGCCGCCGCGGATGTCGTGCAGCTTGCAATCGATGCTGCTGCGATAGCAGCGCATTTCGATATCGCAGGCGGGCTCGGAGGTGGCCGCAAGAAATCGCTCGCGGTGATACACCGTTTCTTCCACCGCCGTGATCACGTTGCGTGCGGCGTAGAACACGCCCCACGTGCCATCGGAAAAACGGCTGCCTTCAGGATTCAGATGCGTGAAGGCCGCCATCACCGGCGTGGAGCCCGGGCCGCTGATGCGGCGATCTTTCGGCACCAGGCGCAAGGTGTCGGCCTCCTCGCGCAAGCGCGGATTGGTCAGCGCTTCCAGGGCGAAGATCGCATCGAGATCGGCCGGATCGGCAATGCGGTCGAACAGGCCGGCCGGCGGAAAACGGCTGGGGATGATGCGGTAGATGTGAGTCCAGCGGATGCGTCGAAGAGGAGGCGTGTCGATAGGCATGGCGTAGTCCGCGGCGCATGAGCGCTAGGTTTTCGTTCGTCCCTGTCCGACGCCAAAGTGTGCCGAAAGAGGTTCTCGCCGACTGCGACCGCTTGCGTGAAGTCGCTGGCAAGACGTAGCTTGGACGACGGCTCTACCAACCGCGCTGCGCGTCCAGATATTGCCGCACCACGTACAGGTCGCTCACATTGCCCGACAACATGCGATCCAGCGCCGACTGCCCGCCGAACAGCGGCGAACGGTTGGGCCGGTGCAGCCAGGCGTCGGCCTGCTCGTTGTTCGGGAAAAGAATCTGCAAGGCCTTGTAGATGCCAAGCAGGTAACTGATACGTTCCAGCGTATCGCGCCCCAGCGTGCCATCCTGGTGGCGCTTCCATTTGTAGAAGGTGGATTCGGGCGGCTCGCCAAGCAGCCTGCGCTGTTCGGCGATGCGCAGGTTCCAGCGTTCGGCCATGTTGAAGAAGGCGCGCAGGGCAGGGCCGCTCATCTCTTCGGCGGGGGTTGCCCGATGCAAGGCGTGGGCTGTCATGGACCGACTCTCCCAATGAAGTTTGTGGTCATACTACTTTATTGGTGAAGTTATTGCCAATAGCCCGGACAAACCACAGATTAACGCTCGGCCGCGCCGTAATCCGGCTCGCGCCCGCCTTCGGCGATAAACCGGTCGATCCGCTGCTCCAGCACCGGCAAGGGTACCGACCCCAGCGACAGCACGGTGTCGTGGAAGGCGCGCAGGTCGAACTTCGGCCCCAGCGCCTTTTCGGCCTTGGCGCGCAGGTCGAGCATCTTCAGGTAGCCCAGCTCGTAGGACAGCGCCTGCCCGGGCCAGCTGATGTAGCGGTCGACCTCGTTGGCGATTTCGCGGTCGGACAGCGCCGTGTTGTCGGTCATGTAGTCGATCGCCTGCTGGCGGGTCCAGCCCAGGTGGTGGATGCCGGTGTCGACCACCAGGCGGCAGGCGCGCCACATCTGGTAGGTGAGGTAGCCGAAGCGCTGGTAGGGCGTCTGGTAGATGCCCATCTCGTTGCCCAGGTATTCCGAATACAGCGCCCAGCCTTCGCCGTAGGCGGAGATATAGCTGTTGCGGCGGAACGCCGGCTGCTCGCGCTGTTCCTCGGCCAGCTCCAGCTGCAGCGCGTGGCCGGGGTAGGACTCGTGCAGGGTCAGCGCCGGCATGTTGAACAGCGGACGCGAGGGCAGGTCGTAGGTGTTGACCAGGTACACGTCCGGGCCGCCGCGGCCGGAGGTGTAGTACGGCGCGATCGCGGCCGGCACCGGTTCGATGGTGAAGCGCTTGCGCGGCAGATGGCCGAAGAACCTGGCCAATTGGCCATCCACTTCCTTGGCCACCCAGGCGGTTTTGTCGAGCAGTTCCTGCGGCGTCCTGGCGTAGAACTGCGGGTCGGTGCGCAGGAAGTGCAGGAATTGGGCGAAGCTGCCCTTGAAGCCGGTGTCGTGCATGGTCTCAAGCATGCCCTGGTGGATCTTGGCGACCTGCTCCATGCCGATGCGATGGATCGCATCGGGATCGAGATCCAGCGTGGTGTATTCGCGGATCTGCTGGCGGTAGTAGGCCTTGCCGTCCGGCAGCGCTTCAGCCGCCAGCGTGCTGCGCGCCTGCGGCACGTAGTCGTTGCGGAAGAAGGTCAGCAATTTGGCGAACGCGGGGATCACGTCCTTGCTGATCCTGGCGCGCGCATCGGCCTGGATCGCCGCCGCCGTGACGGCGGGGATACTCGAGGGCATGTGCTGCAGCGGCTCGTAAAACGAGGTCTGGGTGGAGTCCTTCGCCTCCGCCACGGCCGCGATGGATACGTCGCGCCCCACCAGCACCGCACGCGGCACGCTGAAGCCGCGCTTCAAGCCGGCGCGCATGTTGGCGATCTGCTGGTCGAAATACGCCGGCACCTGGCCGAGCCGGTCCACGTAGCGGCGATAGTCGGTTTCGTTGCGCAGGCTGTCCGCGCCGAGATCGTTGTTGAGCTCGCTCCAGAACGTCGAGTCGCTGTTGAACGGCATCTGCCATTGCTTGAATTGCTGGTCGGCGATGAAGTTGCGGATCTGCTCGCGGTAGATCGCGTCATTCACCTGCTCGGCCGGCGACAGTTGCTTTGCGTCGATCGCATCGAGCTGCTCCATCACCTTTTGCCAGTAGGCGAGGCGCTCCTGCTGGCGCGTGGCGTCGACCTGGTCGAGCCGGCCGTTGTTCGGCTGGGCTTCGCCCGAGGCACTGACGCCGGCCTGTCCGGTGCGCCACGCCCATTCCTTTTCGTAGATCTGCTTGAAACGCGCATCGGCGCTTTGCTGCGCGATGGCGGGCATGCTCAGCAGCACGCTCAGGCCCAAGGCTGCGATACGTGTGGTGTGGCTCACTCGGTGCGGTTCCCGGTTGCGGAAGAGGCGTCGATCGACGCCAGCACGGCATCTTCCACGCTCCAGCTATCGAGCGCCTGTGACGAAAGCTGGGGCAGGGCGGCGCGCTGCAGCAGATCGCGCGTTTCATCCTTGAGGCGCGCCACGCGCAAGCCAATACCGCGCGCCTGCAACCAGCCGGAGAAATCGCCGAGCGATTCGAGCGCGGTGCTGTCCAGGTTCGGCGATGCCTCCAGGCTCAGGATCACCTGCCGGATGTCATGATGTTGCTCGATCAGCTTGCGCGCCAGCGTCATCACCGATTCGGCGTTGGCGAAGAACAGCGGCTCTTCCGGACGCAGGATCAGCATGCCGGCGGGCTGCACAGCGTTCGGATGCTGGGCGATATCCACAAAATCGTGGCTGTTGGCCAACCGCCCCAACACGCTCACCCGCGCCGAGGCGAGCTGGCGCAGCAAGAGGATCAGGCTGAAACCGATCGCGAACAGCAGGCCGTTGAGAATGCCCAGGCAAAGCACCGCGATCACCGCCGCAAGCGCCAGCAGGCGGTCGCGCTTCCATTGCAGATACGGCCGGAACACCGACAGGCGCCAGGACTTGCTCACCGCATGAATCACGATCGCGGCCAGCACCGCCAGCGGAATGCGTTCGATCCAGCGCAGCAGCAGCCCCACCATCAACAACACCGTGGCTGCCGCCACCAAACCGGCCAGGCGCGATTGCGCACCGCTCGCTTCGTTGGCGGAGGTGGCCGAATAGCCGGCGCCTACCGGCATGCCCTGGCACAGGCCGCTCAGCACGTTCGCCAGGCCCAGCACCAGCAGGTCGCGGTTCGGCGCCACCGTGTCGTTGTGCTTGAGCGCGAAGCCGCGGATGGCGCTGTACGACTCGGCATACAGGATCAGCAGCAGCGCCGCCGCCAGTTCCACGCTCGGCAACCATTGTCCTTCCCCTGGCCATGCCGGCATGCCGAAGGTCAATTGCAGTTGGATCGAACCGGTCAGCGGCACGCCGCGCGCCGCCAGCCAACCGGAAGCGGCCACACCGAGTGCGATCACCAGCAGGCTGCCGGGCAGGCGGCGCACGCGCTCGCACGCGTACAGCAACAGCAGCGCCAGCAGGCCGGCACCCAAGGTCATTGCGTGGACTTGTCCGGACGTCCTGACCAGATTCGCCACCAGCAGCGGCACGAAATCACCGTGCAGCGCCGGCCAGCCGCCCAGATGGGGCAACTGCTTGAGCGCGATCACGATCGCCAGCCCGAAGGTGTAGCCACGCAGCACGGGCCGTGCGATCAGGTGCGACAGTCCACCCAGGCGCGCCGCGCCGGCCAGCAAGAAGCACAGGCCGCCCAGCAGCACCAGCATGGCCGCCACCGCCGTGCGATTGGCGCCGCCGCCGGCCAGCAACAAGGTGCCCGCCGCAAGCACCGCCGCGGATGACGAAGTGGACGAGACGATCGCAAACCGGCTGGTGCCGAGCACGCCGTAACAGAGCAGGCCGATCAGCAACGCCACCACGCCCGCTTCCGGCGGCATGCCCGCGATGCCCGAATACGCCACCGCTTCCGGCACCAGCAGGCCCGCGAGCGCAAGGCCCGCCAGACCATCGGCGATGCGTGCCGACGAAGCCGGGGCATTGCTCATTCGATCTGTCCGCTCCAGCCAGGCAGATACGCCGTGTCGTGGGAATGGGCGAACAGCAAGGCATCCTGCAATTGCTTGGCGCTCACGTTGCTGCCCTTCAGCTTGAGGTTGCGCCGATAGAATTCGGCCCACAGGAATTCCGAGTACGGCGTCGCGTCCTTGGAATACCCGCCCGCCATGCGCACGCGCGCGGCCAGGGTGCGATAGGGATCGTCGGCCAGTTCGTTGAGGCTGCGCGGAATCGCGTCGTAGTCGCGCCGCTGGCCGTGCTCGTCGTAGGGATGCGCCCAGCGATTGAACTCCATCGTGCGCCAGAACACTTCCGGCGCCAGCCATGAAAAATCGCGCTGGATCATCACCGGCACTTCCTTGACGCGCTCCTCGCACAAGGCCAGCCCAAGATGATGATGATCGACGATATACACCTGCCGCTTCGGCCCCAGCACGCCGGGAAACCAGTGCGCGGCCAGCAGTTCCTTGCGCTTCTTCTTGCCGAGCTTTTCCCATTCGGCGCGCTTCTGCGCCACTTCGGCCTTGCCCACCGTCATCTGCGTGGGGCGCAGTTTCGCCGGGGCTATCGACAACAGAGGATGACGCACGCCTGATGACATGTGGGTGTTCCTGCGGTAGCCCTGATTGGCGCAGGTTAGCCCAAAACGTAGGCGTCGTAGGTTACTCCAGCCCGGAGTAATACCCGCGCATCGCCTGCAAGTAAGAACTCAGATCGCGGTTGGGCGCAGTCTCGAACACCAGCCCGGTGTTCTCCAGCCGATCGATGCGATCCGGCCGGAAATTGCGGAAGTCCTTGCGCAGGCGGCACCAGGTGCCGAGCGTCCATTTGCCGCCCCAGAACGCCAGGCACAGCGGTTCCACCTCGCGTTCGCTTTCGCGGCCTACCTCGTCGCGGTAATACAGGCGCAATACGTGCTGCGCTTCGATCGCCGCGTGCAGTTGGTCGATGCGCTCGGCGAAGGCGGTCGATTCCTCGCTGCGCCAGATCGGCGCGTAGATGCGCGTGCGCGAGGAACGCTCGCGCAGCTCCGGCGGCAGCACCGCTTCGATCTTCATCAACGCGGCTTGCGCACCGGCCGCCAGCTTCTCGCCGGCGAACGCGCGTACGAAGCGCGTGCCGACCACCAGCGATTCGAGCTCGTCGGCGGTAAACATCAGCGGCGGGATGTCCGAGCCCTTGCGCAGCATGTAGCCCACGCCGGCTTCGCCTTCGATGGGTACGCCGGAAAGCTGCAGGTCCGCCACGTCACGGTAGACCGTGCGCAACGACACGCTGAGCATTTCGGCAAGCTGACGCGCCTGCAACGCGGTACGGCGACCACGCAGGGCGTTGATGATGAGGAACAGGCGATCGGCGCGACGCATCCGCGCATGATCGCCCAGGTCGCCATGGCGGGCCAGCGTCCGAAGTCATGGGGACCAGTCCCGGCAGATGAGACGGCCCCGTGCGAGTCCGGCGAGAACATGGCCATGCCGCCTTACGCCGCCTGCTGCGCGAGCAGTTCGGCATCCTTGGCCGCTGCGCGCTGCATGCCTGGACGCGTGATCACGCGATCGATATAGGCGCGAATCACCGGCGTTTCCGGCACCAGCTTGAACAGCGTGGTCCAGTGCAGGGCGCCGCCCCACAGTACGTCCACGGCGGTGAATCGCTCGCCCAGCATGTAGGGGCCTGTGGCGAGCTGTCCTTGCAGCGCGTGCATGACGTCTTCCCAGGTGCCATACGGCGAGGTGGAAGGCGGCGCCGGATCGCGGTTGAGCGAGCGATCGACCAGCGCGGGCTCAAAGCAGGAACCGTAGAACACCAGCCAGCGCAGATAGGGGCCGCGCAACGGGTCGCCGATGGCCGGCGCAAGTCCTGCTTCCGGATACAGGTCCGCCAGGTACATGAATACCGCCGGCTGCTCGGTGATCAACGCATCGCCGTGCCGGATCGCCGGCACCTTGGACATCGGGTTGATCGCCCGGTAGGTGCTCTGGCGTTGCTCGCCGCGCTTGAGGCTGAGCAAGTGCAATTCGTAGTCCGCGCCCAGTTCTTCCAGCAAGGCCAGGGTGCCGCCGGAGCGGCTGTTCGGTGCGTGATAGAAATCGATCTTGCGATGCATGTCGTCGTCTCCGTGATAGGGCATTACAAATGCCGCGTTTCGGCAGGCGTTTCGTGCCAGTTGTTGTTGCGTCCATCGGAAAAGCGCAAGGGCGCCTCGATCAGTTCGCCCGGTTCGGCATCGTCCAGGCAGAACACGTTGACGAAGTAGAAATCGCCGCCGAGCACATCCAGATGGCCCTTGCCGAACGGCCGTATGCCGCAGTGCCGGCAGAACAGGTGATGCATGCTGTGCGTGCCGAACTGGTAGTCGGAGAGTTCGCCTTCGCCGCGCGTCAGGCGAAACGCATCCGGCTTCACGACGACGCCCCACTGCCGCGCCTTGGTGCAGATCGAACAGTTGCAGCGCCCGGTGCCCTGGCTCAGATCGATATCCGCCTCGAACGCCACTGCGCCGCAATGGCAACTGCCGTGATAGGTCTTTTGCATGATGGTGTTTCCTTGAGTAGTGTCAGGCGCGGCTCAAGCCGTCGGAGGAATCATCGGTGCATACATTGCGGGCCGCCGCCGTGGCGGGTGCGAGCAGCACGCGCTTGCGTTCTGGCTCGAATGCTGGCGTGAGCTGCACCACCCGATTGCCTTTTTCCGGCTTCTTTTCCGGCGCGGCGGGCAGGCGGTATGGGCCATCCATCAGCAGGCCGCGCAGATACAGCGGCCGATAGGCCATCAGGATGCGATCGATCAACTGGCTCATGGCATGACCTCATGCAGCGCGAACGATGTCGACGGATTCGCCGGCAAGCCACGGCGGCGGCACGGCGTGCTTGAACAGGCGGTACCAGTGTTCGCGATCGCTGGCGCTGTACAGATCCAGCGTGTGGATGATTTCGCGCGCGAACTCGATCGTGCCCAGATGGCTCGCGGTGATCACGCCGCCATCGCTGACGGCGAGCACGTTGGCGTCGTATTGATCGTGGCCTTGGTAGTTCACCGCTTCGCGACCGATCTGGCCCGGCCAGTTGCCGGTATGGCGGCAGTGATCGAGCAGGCCGGCGCGCGCAACATGCAGCACACCCTGGTCGATGGCGGCCACCGGCGCTCCCGCATCATGGACGCGACGCGCCAACGCCGCCGCCTGTTCGATCTGCGCGGATTGCCACAGATGGCCGCCCGGCAACAGCAGCAGCGCCACCGCCTGCAGATCGATCTCATCCACGCCGATGTCGGGCAGCACCTGCAAACTGCTCATCGACATGACCGGCTCGCGCGTGAAGCCCACGCTGCGTACGTCCCATTCCCCGGGCCGGCGGATCTCCGCCAGCGCCAACGCCACCTGCCAATCCGCAAAGCCTTCGAACACCAGCACATAGACCGTGTCACGCATGATCGTTCCTCCTTTCCGATGCTGGGAGCTTGAGCCCCTGCTACTGCCAGCGTGTTGTCAGCAGGAGGGGTTCAGTTCTCTGACTGGCTTCCGTAGGGCTGAGCCAGGACAATGGCGATCTCTTTTGCCAGCAGCCCAGCCATGAAGCCCATCTCGCTGATCCAGTTCCTGATCGAAGAACGCCGCGCCGGCCACATCAACGCCGAGCTCACCCTGCTGATCGAAGTGGTCGCGCGCGCCTGCAAGCGCATCGCGGTGGCCACCAACAAGGGCGCCATCGGCGGCGTGTTAGGCGAGGCGGGCACCGGCAACATCCAGGGCGAGGCGCAGAAAAAACTGGACGTGATCTCCAACGAGATCCTGCTGGAAGCCAATGCCTGGGGCGGCCAGCTTGCCGCATGCGCGTCAGAGGAAATGGAGGATCCACAACCGATTCCCGACATGTATCCGAAGGGCCATCACCTGTTGCTGTTCGATCCGCTGGATGGCAGCTCCAACATCGACGTGAACATTTCCGTCGGCACCATCTTCTCCGTGCTGCGCTGCCCTGACGGCATCACGGAACCCAAGGCCGAACACTTCCTGCAGCCGGGCACCACGCAGCTGGCCGCCGGCTACGTGGTCTACGGCCCGGCGACCGTGCTGGTGCTGACCTTCGGCCATGGCACGCACGAGTTCACGCTCGATCGCGAAGTCGGCAGCTTCACCTTGAGCCGCCGCGACATCCGCATCCCCGAGGAAACCGCCGAATTCGCCATCAACATGTCCAACCAGCGCCATTGGGAACCGCCGATGCAGCGCTATATCGGCGAATTGCTGGCCGGCAAGGACGGCCCGCGCGGCAAGGATTTCAACATGCGCTGGGTCGCCTCGATGGTCGCCGACGTGCACCGCATCATCACCCGCGGCGGCGTGTTCTTCTATCCGCTGGATGCCAAGATCAAGAGCAAAGGCGGCAAGCTGCGCCTGATGTACGAGGCCAACCCGATGGCCTTCATCGTCGAACAGGCCGGCGGCGCGGCGACCACCGGACGCGAACGCATTCTCGAACTGCAACCGGCCGGGCTACATCAGCGCGTGCCGGTGTTTCTGGGTTCGAAGAACGAAGTTGGTGTGGCCACGCATTACCATATCGAGGCGGATGGCGCGCGCACGTAGGTTGGGGTGCAAACTCCAACTGCAGAACGCTGCATGGGGAAGTTGGATGAGGCTAGCCCGTTCTTTCCTCGTCATTCCGGCGAAGACCGGAAACCATGCTTCGTGCTAGCGATGGATTCCGGCCTTCGCCCACTGCTGTCCGGGGAAAGTGTCTGCACGTCTTGCAAAAATGGCTAAAACGTTCGTCATCCCAGCGAAAGCTGGACGTAGCGCGCGGCGCGGAGAACGTCCGAAGGACGGCCCCGCAGGGGTGAGCGAAGCGAATCATCCAGCGACTTACAAAGCGTCAAAGGCACTGGATCCCAGCTTTCGCTGGGATGACGATCCAGTAGCGTTGAATTTTCTGGGGAAATTGCCGCGCATCGCGCATTTTTTGAAGAGCCTCATTTTTCCCCGGACAGCAGTGGGCCTTCGCCGAAATGACGGTTAGAGTTCCTGCAGCGAGACGTGGCTGATTGCTCTTTGCAGCAAGAAAACTGCCCAAATCAGGCGGGATTGTCGGGCGTGAACGCGCCAAAAATGGCCAACGCAAACACCAAACTGCCCAGCACGATACCGACCCAGTTTGCTCCCTGGATTTTGTTGTTGGGATCATGCTCGGGCGCTTCGTCCCGATTGATATCGTTGGCGACTTTTTGCACGGGCACCAGAAAGGCCACCGAAGCCATGCTGACCAGCCACAAGGGGTCCGGCAACCTGTACGCCATCGTCGTGACGATCCAGCCGAAGGCCAGCCACCCGGCAGGCATTTGGCCTTTGCCAAGCTCCTTCTGCCACTCGCGTATTTCGCTGAACATCGAGTAGCAAAAGAAAATTCCGAAAAAAGCGCGCCAGAAAGGAGAAATGTTCTCTTTTTCGCGAAGCTTGAAGTACTGCCAGTTCTTGTAGAACCAGTAGAGCTCGTATAGTCCGAACGTGAAAATCGACATCACGACGAGCTTCAATGGCGAAACAGCGAAAAACGGCGCCTGTGATTCGGCACGGCTGTCTGCCGGCAATACCAACTCGGCTGTCGGCGGTGAATACGGATTTTCCTGCATAAAGAAATAACTCCCCTGTTCACGTGAATCACCCAACGATTTACGTTGACGTGATGCTTTCCCCATACCGCCGCTGCCGCATCCACTTCGTCACGATCCACTTCTCGCCGCGCGTCACCGGCGAGCCACCGTGCAAGGTCAGTTTGTCGAGCTGATTCTGGCTGTTGGTGTATTCGAAATAGACGGCCGAGCCCTTTTTCGGCACGACCTCCAGGCCGATCTCGGGGAAGATGGTGGTGCCGCCTTCTTCCACTTCGTTCAAGTACATCACCATGGTGGAGACGCGCTGGCCGCCGATGGTCATCTGCACCTGGCTGCCGGGTTCTTCCGGGGGGAAATAATCGAAGTGCGGCTTGTATTCGCCGCCGACGCCGTAGTGCAGGATCTGCAGGCCTTCGCCGTTTTCGACCGGCCAGTTCATCACTTCGGAAATGCGCCGGTCCAGGCGTGCAATGAAGGGGTCGGCGTTGAGGGTGAAGAAGGTGCCTTCGCTGCTGCGATCGGCGATGACCTCGTGTTTGCCGGTGACCGGGTCCACGGTGGTGGAGCGGCGCATCTTGTCGGCGGAACGGCGGATCAGTTCGTCACATTCCTCATCGCTCAGCACGCCATCGAGCACGGCGATCAGGGGACGGCGGACGCGCATGGTCACACGCACATCGCGATCGAAGGTGCGGATCAGGTTGCCGCCGTGCAGGCGCGGCTTTTCGTACACGTAGCCGCTCGCCTGGTTGGCCGCCCTGGTTTGCGTCGGCGTGGTGAACGGGCCGCTCATCACGCCGTTCACTGCGGCGCGGGCGAACACCGGATCGAAGTGGTTGCGCACCATGTCGTCGATCAGCGATTGCGGCGCGCAGCCGCGCGCGAGATTTTCCTGGATCCAGTGCTGCCACTCGGGTGACAGTTGCGTCATCGCATTCATCGCAGACTCCTCAGGTCCACCGCGCTGTCGGTTCGAAACCCCACGCGCCGCCGAGGGTGGCAGGGCAGCGCGAAGGTGATTGTGAACCGGTTGACCGGGGAAGTGCGAGCGTCTTCCCCTGCAACCGGGTCATGCCAACCCGTGGCTTCTCAGCAGCGCCTCCGGCTCCGGCTTGCGGCCGCGGAAGGCGATGAAGCTTTCCAGCGCCGGACGGCTCGCGCCCACGGCGAGGATTTCACGGCGGAAGCGGTCGCCGGTGGCGGCGTCGATCGCGCTCTGGCCGGCGTGTGCGCGCTCTTCGAAGGCGCCGAACGCGTCCGCGCTCAGCAGCTCCGCCCACAGATAGCTGTAGTAGCCGGCGGCGTAGCCACCCGCAAAAATGTGCGTAAAGGCATGGGGGAAACGCTGCCAGGCAGGCGGATGCAGCACGGCCACTTCATGCCGGACCTGCTCGAGCACTTCGAGCGTGCGTGCGCCCTTGGCCGGGTCGTATTCCAGGTGCAGCAGGAAATCGAACAGGGCGAATTCGAGCTGGCGCACCAGGAACAGGCCGGCATGGAAATGGCGCGCGGCCAGCATGCGTTCGAACAACTCGTCGGGCAGGCGTTCGCCGGTTTGCCAATGCCGGGCGAACAGATCCAGCGCCTCGCGGTTCCAGCCGAAGTTCTCCATGAACTGGCTGGGCAGTTCCACCGCGTCCCATTCCACGCCTTCGATGCCGCCGACGGAGGGCAGCGGCACCTCGGTCAGCAGGTGATGGAAGCCGTGGCCGAATTCATGGAACAGGGTGAGCACGTCGTCGTGCGTGAGCAGGGCCGGGCGGCCTTCGGTGGGCGGCGCGAAGTTGCAGGTGAGAAACGCCACCGGCAACTGCATCTGCGTGCCGTCGTCGAAACGCGCGCGGCACACATCCATCCACGCGCCGCCACGCTTGCCGCTGCGCGCATACAGATCGATGTAGGCGCCGGCGAAGATATGGCCGTCCGCATCGATGGCGTCGTAGTAGCGCACGTCCGGATGCCACACGTCGATGCCGTCGCGCGGTTTCAGGGTGATGCCGTAGAGCCGCTGCACCAGGCCGAACAGGCCGTCGATCACCGCCGGCAGGGGGAAATACGGCTTGAGTTGTTCCTCATCCAGCGCGTACTGTTTTTGGCGCAGCTTTTCCGACGCATAGGCGACGTCCCAGGATTCGAGGTTGTCGAGCTTGAGTTCGCTGGCGGCGAAGTCGCGCAAGGTGTTCAGTTCGTTGTGCGCCACCGGCTTGGCACGCGCGGCCAGATCGCGCAGGAAGTGCAGCACTTCGTCGGGCGTGCCGGCCATCTTGGTGGCAAGCGATTCTTCCGCCGCATTGGCAAAACCCAGCAGCTGCGCTGCTTCATGGCGCAGGGCGAGAATCTTCTCGATGCGCGCGCTGTTGTCGTACTTGCCGCCATGCGGACCTTGATCGGACGCGCGCGTCTGGTAGGCCCAGTACACGCGTTCGCGCAGGCCGCGATTGTCGGCATAGGTCATCACGGCTTGCACGCTGGGCTGCTTGAGCGTGACCAGATAGCCGTCCAAGCCTTTTTCCTTCGCGTACTGCCTGAGCACCGCGCGGCCGGAGTCGGGAATGCCGGCCAGGTCGCGCTCGTCGGTGATGTGTTCCTGCCAGGCGTCGGTGGCGTCCAGCACGGCGTTGGAAAATTCGGTGGAAAGCTTGCTCAGTTCCACGCCGATGTCGCGGAAGCGCGAGCGCGCCGGTTCCTCCAGCGCCACGCCCGAAAGCTTGAAATCGCGCAAGGCATGCTCGACCAACGCCCGCTGTGCGCGGGACAACGCGGCGAACGCCGGCGCGTCGGCCACCGCCTGCACGGCGGCGTAGAGGTCGCGGTTCTGGCCCACTTCGATCGAGTAATCGGTGAGCTTTTCCTCGGCCGGGCCATACACCTCGCGCAACGCTTCGCTGTCGGCCACCGAATGCAGGTGCGAGACCGGCGACCAGGCCTGGGAGATGCGCTGCTCGAGGCGTTCCTGCGGCAGCATCACCGCGTCGAAGTCATGCCGCGCGCCGGGCGCCGTCAGTGCGGCGATCGCGGCACGGCTTTCCGACAGCAAGGTGTCGACGGCGGGCAGTACGTGCTCGGGCTTGATCCGGGGAAACGCAGGCAACGTAGTGTCAGCCAGCAGCGGGTTGTCTTGGCTCATGGGGTTTCACTCCTTCAGGCCTCGAAGCGTGCTGGCGGCGTGCGGTGAAATCAAGCGGGACGATGTCATCATGCGCGTCGTACCATCGCGCGCATGGTGCCCGCCGACCTTTCCGCCCTGATTGGCCGCATTCCCCTGTTCGCGCATCTGACCGCTGCGCAACGCACGACGCTGGCCGAGCACCTGCGCTGGATCTGCCTGCCGGGCGGGCAGTACCTGCTCAAGGCCGGCGAAACCGCCGACGCCCTGTACCTGCTGCGCAGCGGCAGCCTGGGTGTCTTCGACGGCCCGACTACGCTGGTCCGGCAAGTCTCCGCCGACGATTGCCTGGGCGAGATCAGCCTGCTCAGCGGCGAGGCGCTGCGCTACAACGTGCGCGCCTTGCGCGACTGCGAGCTGCTGCGGCTGGACCGCCAGCATTTCGAACAGCTGATCGAGCATCATCCGCGCGCCATGCTGGACGTGGCGCGGCAGGCGATCGACCGGCTGATCCGCCGTGAACGCCATGTGGAACCGCCGGACAAGCCGCGCACCTTCGCCATCCTGCCGGTGGACCAGGGCGTGCCGGTGCGCGGCCTGGCGATGCAGCTGGCGCAGGCGCTGGAAACCTACGGCAGCTGCGTGGTGATCGATGCCGCGCATGGTGCGAACCGCGGCAGCGACTGGTTTGCCGAGCGCGAGGCGCAGGCGCGTTTCGTGGTGTATCTGGACAGCAGCGGCGATGCCTCCTGGCGCCTGCGCTGCCTGCGCCAGGCCGACGTCTTGCTGCTGCCCGCGCTGGCGGCGCAACCGGCGCGGCCATGGCCCGAAGCCGCGCCGGGGCATCCGGCGCGCGTGCGGCATCGGCCGCGCCATTTGTTATTGATCCACCCTGCGCATCGCGTGCTGCCGGGGGCCGCGCGGCGCTGGCGCGCGCAGTTCAGCGGCGAGCTGGAGCATCACCATATCTGCGGCGAAGGCGATATTCCTCGCATCGCGCGCCTGATCAGCGGCCATGCGCGCGGCCTGGTACTGGCCGGCGGCGGCGCGCGCGGCCTGGCGCATCTGGGCGCACTGCGCGCCTTGCGCGAAACCGGCCACGATTTCGATGCCATCGGCGGCACCAGCATCGGCGCGATCATCGGCGCCGGCGTCGCCAACCGCTGGAGCTTCGAAGAGATGATGCGCGTGTATTACGAGGCCTTCGTGCACGGCAAACCGCTGTCGGACTGGACCGTGCCATTGGTGGCGCTCACGCGCGGACGGCGCGCGGCGTTGATGCTGCGGCGTGCGTTCGGGGCGATCGATATCGAGGATCTGGAGCTGCCGTTCTTCTGCGTCTCCACCAATCTTTCCGGACATGGCAAGGTCGTGCACCGCCACGGTCCATTGTGGCTGTGGCTGCGCGCGAGCAGTTCCATTCCCGGCATTCTTCCGCCGGTGCTGCATCACGGGCAGGTGTATGTCGACGGCGCGCTGGTCGACAACCTGCCGGCCGACGTGATGGCCGACGACGGCATCGCGCATATCACGGCGGTGAGCATTCGCGCGGATATCGAACTGCGCGCGCAGACCGAGGAATTCGCCACGCCGCCGTGGTGGCGGCTGTGGCTGCGCCAGCGCCGCGGCACCGGCTGGCCGCGCCTGGTTTCCACGCTGACGCGCGCGGCGATGGTCAACAGCGAAGAGACCAGCGAGCACTGCCGCGCCCGCGCGGACGTGCTGATCACGCCGCCGCTGGAACACGTCGGCATGCTCGACTGGCGTGATTGGCAGTTGGCAATCGACGCCGGCTATGAAGAGACCCTGCGCGTGCTGGAAGCACGGGAGCACGCGCCACTTCCTTCGGCCGATGCCGCAAATCTTCCCCTCGAAGGCTAAAATGCCGGCATGAATCCTCTACGTTCCTTCAAGGGCATCCTGCCCACCCTCGGCGCCCGCGCCTATGTCGATCCGGCGGCCACCGTCATCGGCGACGTCGTGCTGGGCGATGACGTTTCCATCTGGCCCGGCGCAGTATTGCGCGGAGACGTGAACTACATTCGCGTCGGCGCACGCAGCAATATCCAGGACGGCACCGTGGTGCACGTGACGCACGACGGCCCGTATTCGCCGGGTGGCTTTCCCACCGTGATCGGCGAAGGCGTCACCATCGGCCACGCCGCGGTGATTCATGCCTGCACCATCGAGGACTACTGCCTGATCGGCATGCACGCTACGGTGCTCGATGGTGCGGTGGTCAAGCAATACGGTTTCGTCGGCGCCGGCAGCGTGGTGCCGCCGGGCAAGGTGGTCGGCGAGCGCGAGCTGTGGCTGGGCAATCCGGCGCAACGCGTGCGCGTGCTGACCGACGCGCAGATCGAGCAATTGCATTATTCGGCGGATCACTACGTGCGGTTGAAGGACGTTTACCTCGCCGGTTGACGTAGGTTGGGTTGCAAACCCCAACGTCGCCATCTACATGCATCCCGATGTTGGGGTTTGCAACCCAACCTACGGTCAGTGTCCACCGCCTTGCTGCGCCTGGATGCGCGCCGCTTCCGCCTCGTGCTGGCGCCGCTCGATGATGCGCTGCGCGTCGAGCACGCTGCCGAGCAGGGCGAGCTTGTAGTTGTGCGGATCGTATTGGCGCAGCAGGGACAGCTCGCGCTGCGCTTCATCCAGGTCGCCGCCGTTGAGCGTGCTTTCGATCACGTCGCAGGCGGGCTTGAAGGCGTCGCGCAAGCGGCGCTGGGCGATCGCGTTATTGGGGTCGAGCTGCAGCACGCTGAAGTAGAACTCGTAGACGTTGCTGCCGACCGGCGCAACCAGATGCTTGTCCTGGTATGCCTTGTCGGCCAGGTCCAGCATCACGCCGACTTCGCTGCCGTCGTTCGCGGTATGCCCTTGCGCGGGTGTGCCGTGGATGGCCGCATGCGCGTACCACAACCCGCCACCGACCAGGACCAACGCCGCGGCGAGCACGACAAAAAGCAAACCGCGCCGGTTCGCCGTGGTGGATGGGGATGAAGACATGCTGACTCGCGCACTGATCCTGGAACCATCGCCATCCATACGAACGGCGCCCTGTGCCGCGCAGGCTAACGCCGCAAGATGTCAACGACGTGACTCTTGCGGTCGAACATGACAGTTCGGGTACGTGCTGCGAGTCGTTCTCGGCAAGTCAGTGGAAGTCGCCGCCGACGATGCGGCCGTCCTTATCCATCTGCGGGAAGAAGCGCGAGTTGTCGTAGCGCATTTCCATCGTACTCATCATGCCCGGCAGCATCAGTTGCACGCCGGGGTACATCTTCTTGAATTCGTCGGGCGTGGGATGCGTGGCGATGAAGCTCTCGAACGCGGCCATGTCGATGACGCCCTTCTTGTCCACCGACGAACCGTCCGGACGCGTGCCGTGGTGGCAACCACCGAGGGCAACAGCTACGCCAAGTACGGACAGGGCAAGCAAACGGGTACGCATCGGTAGCAACTCCATGGCGCTGGTGAACGTGGCGCCAAACCTAGCATGTCGGCGCCCCTTCGGACCATCCGGAAGGGCGCCGCATTCATGCCGCTCTTACCAAGGCAGCAAGCCGCTGCCCTGGTAGGGCGATCCATCCGGATGCGTAAACCAGTACACGCGGTTGTGGCCACCGGGGCAGCCCTGCCCGCTGCTGTATGCCGTCACCACGTTGTCGGCCGAACTCACGCTGGCGCTGTAGCAACCACCCAGCGAATCGCTGAACGCAAAGTCTTGCGTCGTTTGTTGGCCGCTATGGCTGACGATGTGGAAGCCGCTGTTCAGCACCAAGGTGTCGGAACCTGCCACCTGGTTGTGCACGTCGGCCGCATAGAGCGGAAAACCGCCAAGGCTCAAACCGGTGTGCTGGTCGTAGCCCTGCTTGATCGACGTGAGGATGGAATAGTCCCCATTCGATTCCGCGGTCTGGTTGTAGTCCACATGCAGCGGATAGTTGAAGCTAGCCTTGAACTCGTCGCTTACGAATCTGCCGATCGTGCTGCGGCTCACGCCTTGCACGGTAGTGAGCTGGTCGCTGATCTGGTGGTAGTCGGTGGCGGTGATGTCGAAGGTCTGCGTATCGGCAAAGCCAACCGTCTGGTCCACCGTGGTGGTCACGCGGCCGTGCGAAGTATCGGCGTAACCCTGGATCACGAAATGGCGGCTCAGGTTGGTGGTGACCGCGCCGGTGACGTTGCCGGATGCATCCTGCGTCAGCGTGCTGCCGATCGTCGGCGTCGGCGGCTGGTTGGCCAGCGTGTTGCTCACCACGGCGCCGGTGACCTGCTTGCGGTGCGGATCCTGGTACACCAGCAGCGCAGCGGTCGCGGAGAAGTAGTCGTTCGCGCCTTGCACGCTCACCGCCACGGTATGCGGCGAACCATTGCTCAGGATGCCCGCGAACGGCGTGAGGTCCACGCGGTAAGGCATGAAGTTCAGCGCTTGCACGCCCGGCGTTGGTTTCCAGATGAAAAGATCGATGCCGCCGGTGTAGATCCATGGATATACCGGCGCCACGCCCGCGGCTTGGCCATCGATGCTCACTTCGGCCTCGCGGAAATTGCCGCCGCCGCATTCCTGCGCTTCAGCCGCGTACTGATCGGGCACGCAGGTGTACCAGAACTCGTCGTTGTGCTGGCTTTGCGTGAACACATCGAGGTAGGCACGCTCGACGTTGCTAGGCAAAGTGAGCGTAGCGGCCATCTGGTCGCCGGACGTGTTCAAGGTAACGGTATTGCCAACCGGATCGTTACCCAGCGGATAGATCGCATCCGGTACACGTTTGGCGGGCGCTATCGGCGAAGCGGGATAGAACAGCAGGCGAGCACTGCCATGGATGACGCCCGTATAGGTGCTGTCGACAATGTTGTAGAGAACAGCCTGACCCTGGCCGGCGTTGCGGAACAAGGCGCTGTAATCCGTCAGATCGCGCTCGACATGCCAGTTCGGCGCCAAGTTGGATCTCGGTTCCTGCGTGGTGCCGAAGTAGAGATTTACGCCACCCAGCCAGATCGAAGCCGTGCGATCGAACTGCACGCCGGCCGTGACAGAGAAGTCCGCTTCCAGCACCACCTTCGACCAGCGCGTGCCGCATCCGGCCGGCGGCGCGTAGCTGTAGGGACGCGTGCCGAAATCGTTGAAGACGTCATCGTTAAAAAGCTGCACCACGCACGGCTGGCCCGGTGGACGCGGCACGGTGGGATCGGCCACGGTGACATTGGCCGATCCAATGGGACTGCTATCCGGCGCCGCCTGCGCGACACCACCCAACACCAAGGACAACCCAGCTACCGCCAGGCAACGGCTGAAACACCCCATCGGCAACAACATGGTGCAACTCTCCCCACAGTGATGCCCCCTGTCCGCCCAAACTAGCATGGGCCTGTGTTTAGAAAGGCCAAATTTCGGGTGAGTCAGCTGCGTTGCAGCACAGGTCACGCGACGCGGGTCGACGCTTCCAGTTCGGCCAGCCAATGGAGCGCATGCAGCCGATCCGCACCGCACATCGCCGGCTCCGGTTTGAGGCTGGCGCATACTGCCGGGCGGCGCGCATCGCCGAAGATCGCGCAGCGATTGTCATCGGTGAGTTGTACGCAACGCATGCCGGCCGGTTTACCGTGCGGCATGCCGGGAATCGGCGAAGTGATCGACGGTGCGATGCAGCACGCTCCGCAGCCTGCGCGACAGGTTGTCATGTCAGGCCACTTGCAAGTGCAATGACTGGTAGACCGGTTCGGTGTCCGGACGTCTGCCATGCCACAGCTCGAACGCGTCGGCTGCTTGCTCCACCAGCATTCCCAGGCCGTCGTAGGCATAGCGCGCGCCGGCAGCACGTGCCCAGGCGAGAAAGGCAAATGCGGATTTGCCGTAAGCGAGGTCGTAGCAAGCAGCACGCGATCCGGCCAGGGACATCGGCAAGCTCAGCGATTGCCCCAAGGTACCGGCCGAAGTGGCGTTGACGATCAGGTCGAAGCTGCCGATGCTGGCCAGGTCTTCCCAATAACGCGTATGCACGCGCGCGGGTTCGCCGATCGCATCGGCCAGCGCGTCGGCGCTTTCCGGCGAACGGTTGACGATGGTGAGCGTCTGCACGCCCGCTTCGAACAACGACCAGGCGACCGCGCGCGCGGCGCCGCCGGCACCGAGCAGCAAGGCATCGTGGCCGCGCAGATCCAGATCGTGCCGCTCGGTAAGATCGCGCACCAGCGCGTCGCCGTCGGTGTTATGGGCGGATAGACGTCCATCTGCAAGACGCGTGAGCACGTTGGCGGTGCCGGCGCGCGTGGCCGCCTGCGTGCGTTCGTCGGCCAGGGCGAAGGCAGCCGCTTTGTGCGGCAGCGTGACGTTCGCGCCGCGTCCCTGTTCGTGCTCAAAGAAATGTTTGACCGCCTGCGTAAACACTTCCGGCGCCGCGTCGATGGCGCGGTAGTCCAGCGCAATCTTAAATTGCTGCGCAAAGGCCTGATGGATGCGCGGCGATTGGCTATGCGCGATGGGATGGCCGAAGACGGCGAACTGCAAAGGTTGGGACATGCGGGCGCTCCAGCGTGGTGCGCCATTGTAAGCGCGCCACCCGGCGTTTACCTGCTCCTCCCCCGCAAGCAGGGGAGGAGCTGTTCATTGGCGCTTACCAGCGGTAAGTCACCTTGCCATACCAGTAACGGCCGTCGAAGCCGAACGGCGACAGCGCCGAATATTGCAGGCCGTTGCCGCGGTCTTCATAGCCGCCATTGTTGGTCAATGCCACCTTGTTCGGGTACTGGTTGGTGACGTTGTCGACGCCGGCCGCGAACACCCAGTTCTCCAGGCTGTAGTTGGCCGAGAGATTCAGCAGCCAACGCGCGGAGAACTTCTGGCCGACCAGGCCGATGTCCGGATCGGAAACATCGGTGACCGAGCCGTAGCGGGTCAGGTCGGCATGCACGTCGAAACCGCCCTTCAGCCAGTCGGTGTAGAGCACGTACTTGGTGCGTGGCGTGCCCTTGGTCAGCAGGCCCTGGTTGTAGGGACCGAGCAGCGCCGGGTTGCTGATCTCTTCGATATGCACCTGGTTGTAGTTGGCGCTGACGCCATTGTTGAGGCGTCCCCAATCGCCCAGTTCCTGCGTGTAGTTCACCACCAGGTCGGCGCCGCGCGTGCGCGTGTTGCCGCCGTTGACGAAGAACTGCAGCTGCGCGATCTGCGGGAAGTTCGGATTGGTGTTGGTGAGCGGGTCGCTGTAAAGGATCTGATGCCAGATGCGGATCTGGTACACGTCCAAGGTGGCATTGAGCCGATCGAACGGCGTGAACACGAAACCGATCGAGTAGTTGGCGGATTTCTCCGGCGACAACGGCTTGGCGCCGTAGGTGATCGCCAACGGATCGTTCGGCCGCAACGTACCCACCTGCACCAGCTGCCCGTTGGTCACCAGGGTTACGGTGGAGCTGTAATTGACCTGCGCCATCGAGGGCGCGCGGAAACCGTTGGACGCGGTGGCGCGCAAGGCGAAGGTATCGGTGAACTGGTAACGTCCGGACAGCTTGCCCGAGACCACCGAGCCGACGCCGCCGGAGTAGTTCTCGTAACGGCCGGCCACACCGGCGGAGAACTTGTCGGTGACATCGTTTTCCAGATCGAAATACGCCGCGTAGTTGTGGCGGCTGAAACTGCCGGCGAGATTGGGCGTAATGCCCGGCCACACCTGCGAACCGCCCGGATAGACATTGCCGCTGGCGTCGACCGCATTCGGATTGAAGTACCAGGACGCCGGTTCACCGGCGCCCACGTCGTATTCGTCTTTCTTGTATTCCACACCCCAGGCGACAGTCAGCGGATTCTTGAGGAAGCCGAGGCTGAATTCGCGCGCCGCATCGAAATCCACCACGCTGAGCTTGGTGGCGTAACGGCCGGAGTAGAAGGAGGTTGGCGAGTAGCCGGTGGAATGGTAGAGATTGGTGTTGATCGAATTGGTGATGTCGAAGACCAGGTTGTTCTCGCCGTGGCCGGCGGACAGATCCCAATTCCAGCCCAGCGCCTGGCCCTTGATGCCCAGCGTGCCCTGGTAATCCTTGGTCGGGTTGACGATGTGCGGCAGGAATCCGTTGGGATGCACCGCGATCACGTTGCGGTCCGGGTTGTTCCACATGCGCCAGTAGCCGTTGGAGGTCACGTCGCGCTTGCCGAGGATCAGGTCGCCGTAAAGTTCGAGGCTGCCGCCAAGGCGGTAATCCATGTTGATCACGCCTTGCAGGATTTTCTGCGCCGGTTCGCCATAGCGCTGGTATGGCGTCGGCGGCGGATAGGGATTGTTGACGAAATCACGCGGCGGATAGTTGAAAGTAGGATCGGTGTTCTCGGCGCGATTGGTGTTCATCACGCTCTGGTAATTCCAGGAGAAGCGCAGCCAGCCTGGCGCTTTGCCTTCCACGCCGCCCAGCGGAATCGCGACCGAACCTTCCACGCCATTGTTGGCGCCGTCGCCGACATCCATCACGCCGCCGTAGACGTCGATGCTGTTCTTGCCGGGGCCGGGCGCGCCTTTGAGGATGATGTTGATCACCCCGGCGATGGCGTCCGAACCGTATTGCGCCGAAGCGCCGTCGCGCAGCACTTCGATATGGTCGATCGCGGCGATCGGTATGGAGTTCAAATCCACCGGCGCCGAACCGCGGCCCACGCTTTCGTTGTAGTTGACCAGCGCAGAGGTGTGATAACGCTTGCCGTTGACCAGCACCAGCACGTCGTCCGGCGAAAGGCCGCGCAGCGTGGCCGGGCGCAACGCATCGTTACCGTCGTTGATGGCGGGCCTGGGGAAATCCAGTGAGGGCAACAGGCGGTTGAGCGCAGTGGCCAGGTCGCCGGCGCCGGTTGCCGCCAGATCCTTGGGCGTGAGCACGTCGATCGGCGCGAGCGATTCATCCACCGTGCGGCTGGTGGCGCGCGTACCCGTAACCACAACCTGCTGCAATTGCTTGACGTTCTTGTTGTCTTGCGTAGTGGTGTCCTGCGCGTGAACACCTGCAACGGAAATCAGCGCGGACAGCATCGACAGCCACAGTGCGTGCCGTTTTAACAACGGCCGATGCAAACGTGTAGGCATGAGTGACCCCTCCCCTCTCTCAGAGATAAAAGAAAGTGTGTGAAATGAGAGCGTGCCTCCCCGACACGCCAGCCTTACCTTCCCCAAAAGGCATTGCCGGCTCGCAAAGTAGGTCGAAAGTCATGCGCGGGTCAAGACAACTTGACGTGAATTCAAAGCTTTCTTGACGAAATGCACAGACGCCGCGTCGCACGCGCGCGTGGCAGTGTCAGTCATGCGTAAGTTCGCGCTGCGCGCTGCGGATTTTCTGCAAACGCACGCTGGCCTTCACGCGGAATTGATGAATCCTTTTTTGCTCGATCCAAATGGCGCTGCACTGTCAGCAGCAAACGTAACGGCTCGATCAGGACAGGCTTTAGTGAACCATCGCAACCTATGAGACCGGCGCCCGGCAAGCTGCGTCCATCGTGCCGCCAAGGAGTTCAGCATGCGCCGCTCAATCAACGAGTCCGATCGCCACACACGCCTACTCGCCGCGGCGTTGCTGTGGCTGTGCAGCGGCAGCGTGCTGCTGGTGACGACGCTGGTGCCCGCCCATACCGAACTGTTCGGCTGGACGCCGTTCTTCTGGTTGTTCATCGCACCGCTGGTGGTAGCGCTTGCACTGGAGCCAAGGCTGCCGCGCCAGCTGCTTGGCTTGCGCAGGCCGCGCCGCCGCAACAGCGCGCAGTTGATCTGGAACTGATTTCCGCTTGGCAGTGGAGCTAGGTGCGGCCGGAGGTGCCGCACTTGAGGATGACCGGCAGCTGGAAGGGAGTGGTCGCGGCTCACGGTCGGCGCGAGGGAACGCGCGTGCGATTCCGGTTCGCCCAGGGAAGGGTGGCCGGAATAGCCCTATGCCACGATGCCCATGCGTTTGCGCTCCATGCGGCGCATCAGCTCCTGCATGATGCGGCGATAAAGGTCCTCGCCCAGGTAGCGGTCTTCCACGCCTGCATCGATCGATGGATTGTCGTTCACTTCGATCACCACGACCTTGTCGCCGACCTGCTTCAGGTCCACGCCGTAGAGACTGTCGCCCACCGCGTTGGTGGCCTTGAGCGCCAGCTTGACCACTTCGGCGGGTGCATCGCGTACGGGGATGGTTTCGAAACCGCCCGATTTGTCGGTGCCTTTCGCACCATGGTTGTAGATTTGCCAATGGCCGCGCGACATGTAGTACTTGCACGCATACAGCGGCTCGCGATTGAGCACGCCGATGCGCCAGTCGAAGTCGGTGTAGACGAATTCTTGCGCCAGCAGCAGGGCGCTGTGCTGGAACAGTTCGCTCGCCGCTTTTCCGAAGTGTGCTTCGCTTTCCACCTTGACCACGCCACGCGAGAACGAGCCGTCGGGAATTTTCAGCACCAGCGGGAAGCCGAGTTTTTCGGCGACTTCCTTCAAGCCCCTGGTGTCGTCGCGATACAGGATTTCCGTCCGCGGCACGGCAAGCTTGCGCGAGATCATCAAGTCGTTGAGGAAGATCTTGTTCGTGCAGCGCAGGATCGAACTGGGATCGTCGATCACCACCATGCCTTCGCGTTCGGCGCGATGCGCAAAGCTGTAGGTATGGTTGTCGCTGGCAGTGGTTTCGCGAATGAACAGGCCGTCGTATTCGGCCAGGCGCTGGTAGTCGTTCTTGCCGATCGGATCGACTTCGATGCCCAGCTCCTTGCCGGCCGCGATGAACGACTTCAGCGCCTTCTTGTTCGACGGCGGCATCGCCTCGTTCGGATCGACCAGCATGGCCAGGTCGTAGCGGTACAGGCGGCGCGCGCGCGGCTTGCGCCACAGCTTCTTGGAGAAGCGGTCAAGCTCGGCGGCGAAGGCGTCTTCCTGGGCGTCGTCCAGCGTGTGCAGGCCCACCGGCTTGATCGAGCTGATCTGCCACACGCGCTCGCGCTCGAATTCGATGCGCAGCAGCGGGCAGGGATACATTTCGAACACCTGCCGCGCCAGGTCCTGCAGCGCGGGGTAGGCGGTCTCGCCGAAGTAGACCAGGATGCCGAAGTCCGTCGTGTCGCGTCCGCCCGCCGGCAGGAAGTGGGTGAGCTTGGCGTTGAGGTCGTCGATGGCCAGGCCGTACAGCGAGCGCCGGCGGAGGTCGTTCACGGTGCGCACCGAGGGCATCACGCGGTGTCCGCGCGCCTCGGCCAGCAGCGATACGTAGTAACCCGTGCCCAGGTATTTGTAGCTGCGGCACAGGTTGATCACGTGGGTGCGTTCCTCATCCCCGCCGACCGGCTCGCGCAGGTAGTCCATGGCGGTGACGACGTCGACGGACGGATAGTAGGAGCCCCAATCGGAAGCTTTCTCGACGACGATGACGAGTCGGGTCATGACACCTCTATAGACCAGCAGGATGGACGTCGTCGCGTAGGGGAAACGAGGCGGCGCAGCGCAAGGCGGCAGTGTCTTGCAGCTTGGCGAAGCGCACAAGAGCGGGTGATGAAGCTCGATTAAATGTTTGAGCCATTGGTCGCACGCAGCCGCGGGCGACACGGCTGAAGGCCCGTGTGCTTGTCTGAAGCCCAACCATTTCCTTCTGCCTATTCCCTCCCCACCCCGCCTGCACTAGAGTGCCGCGCTTGCTCGACCCGAGCTGCGCCAAGAACCCGTCCGTCCATCGCGCCTGCCGCAGGCGCCGTTTTCGCGAGAAGAACCGCTGATGACCGCATCGCCAGCCACCGCCGCCGTGCGGGTGCGCCGCGCCGAACTTTCCGATCTCGACGATCTGGTCGCGCTCGAACAGGCTACGTTCGACAGCGACCGGATCAGCCGTGCGCAGTTTCGCCGCCACCTGGACAGCGACAGCGCGCGGGTGCTGGTGGCCAGCGCAAACCATCGGCGCTTTCTCGGCACCGCGATGGTGTTCTTCCGCAAGGGCAGCCGCGTGGCCCGGCTCTACTCGATCGCCAGCCTGCCCGAGGCGCGCGGCAAGGGCGTGGGCACGGCGCTGATCGAAGCGGCCGAAACGGCGGCGCGCCAGCGGCGCTGCCACGCGCTGCGGTTGGAAGTGCGCACGGATAACGACAGCGCGATCCGTTTGTACGAGCGGCTGGGTTATCGCCGCATCGGACCGGTGAAGGCGGGGTTCTACGAGGACGGCTCGGACGCGTTCCAGTACGAGAAGACGCTGGCTTAAGGCAACGCTGTTTAAGTAGCGCCGTCGTCACCGGCCCTGTCTGTTCGCAGGTCGCAGGGCCGTCGGCGAAGGCAGACCGGCCGTCTGCCGAGACGGCGGACCGAAGACATGCGGACAGACTGGGCCGATGATGCGACGGCGATACTAATCAGCGTTGCCTTAAGCCGCATCAACCGCCGAACGGCTGCCCCATGCGCTGCGCGGTGGCTTCGTCCGGACGCGCCACCAGCGCACCGGTGCGCATCAGGCTGACGTTGTAGTGGCCGCCATCGACCAGCGGCAGGAACGCCGCGCTGCCGAACACCACGTCCACTTCGGGAAACCAGCGTGGCACCTGTTTCTTCAGATCAATCAGATCGCCCGGGCCGGCCTGGCTGAAGTCGATCACGGTGCGCGGCGCGCTGGTCTCCTGGCTGATGTCGTCGTAGCGCCCGGACATGCGATCGAGCCGATACAGCGGCGGCAAGCCGGCAAGCATGGCCGGCAGTTTCCACTTCAGCACGATGGCGTCGAGCTGGAAATCATCGCCGGCCAGCATCACGTTGCGCGTGGCGCCATCGGGCCAAGTCACGGTCAGCGCCCAGCGTTGGGGCGAAAGAATGTGCGCATCGATCTGCACCACCGGCGTTTCTTCGCTGAGAAACCGGTAGCCGCGCAACGACATGGCCATGCCGCCGAGGAACGCCGCCAGCAGCAGGAACACCACCAACAACAATGAATGCCCCGCCGCGCTGATGTGGCGGCGCTGGCGCACATGCTGCCGCGCCGCCAAGAGCTGCACCAGGGCAAGCAGCAACAGCACACCGGTCAGGATGACCAGCAGGGTGGTGGGCAGGCGCAATACTTCGTTCCAGTTCATCGGGTACTCCGGATGTTCTGCAATCCTTTGCGAAGCCCACATGATAAAGGGGCCGCCTTGGCTATACTGCGGGCGTTTTCCGAGGATCCCCTTCCCATGCGCCGATCGATTCTGCTGCTGCCGACCTGTCTCGCCTTCGCTGCGATCGCCGGCTGCGGCAACAAGGGCCCGCTGTACTACCCGCCGCCGACGCCGGCGCCCGTTCATGCCGCGCCCGCTCCTGCGCCAGCGCCGGCCAGCGCCAGCAGCGCACCGGCCAGGCCGAGTGGAAACTGAGAACCCGATCGACAGCATGGCTCTGCGTTTTTCCAAGATGCACGGCAGCGGCAACGACTTTGCCGTGATCGACAGCCGTGATGGCGCGCTCGCGCTCGATCCGGCCACCATCCGCGCGATGGCCGATCGGCATACCGGCATCGGTTTCGATCAGCTGCTGAGCGTGGAACCGGCGCGCGACGGCGCCAGCGCTTTTTATTACGGCATCTGGAATGCCGATGGTTCGCCGTCGGGCCAATGCGGCAACGGCGTGCGCTGTGTCGCGGCATGGTTGCAGCGCGCCGGCGCACTGGCGATCGGCGAGACGGTGCAGGTGCAAAGTCCCTCTGGGCCGGTGGCGGTGCGCGTGGTGGCGGCCGACCGCGTCACCGTCGACATGGGCGAGCCGATGTTCGAACCGGCGCGCATCCCGTTCGAGGCCGCGCAAAAGGCCGATCGCTACCCGATCGAGGTGGATGGACAGACGCTGGAGATCGGCGCCGTGTCGATGGGCAACCCGCACGCGGTGGTCGCGGTGGACGATCTGCAGGCGCCCACGTGGGCACGCCTCGGTCCGGCATTGACCAGCCATGCGCGCTTTCCCGAAGGCGTGAACACCGGTTTCGTGCAGAAGCTGAGTCCGCAACACGTGCGCCTGCGCGTGCATGAGCGCGGCTCCGGCTGGACCCTGGCGTGCGGCACCGGCGCCTGCGCGGCGATGGCGGTACTGCGCCAGCGCGGCGAGGTGGATGCGCAGGTGCGGGTGGACCTTCCCGGCGGCACACTGCAAATCGATTGGGCCGGTCCGGGCGAACGCCTGTGGATGACTGGCCCGGCTACATTCGTTTATGAAGGGGAATGGTTAGGGCAACACTAATCACGTATCGTCCTGACCACCATCAGTGTTGCCCTGAGCGATTGATGCGCGCGCGCGTACATCGCACACTTCCACCCAGGGTACAAAGAGGTTCCGCGCATGACCAACGCCCTGCTCAACGAAACCATCCAGGCCGGCGACGTGGCCGCGTATCTGCGGCGACATCCCGGCTTTCTCAGCGACTATCCCGAACTGGCCACGCTGCTCACATTGCCGCGCGAGCAGGGCGCGGTGGCGTCGCTGGCGGCGTATCAATTGCAGGCTTTGCGCGAGAAGAACGCCGAGCTGGAACGCAAGCTGGTCGAATTCACCACCATCGCCGCCGAGAACGAACGGCTGATGCAGCGCGTGCACGAGCTCAACGTCGCCGTGCTGCGCGCCAATACGCCGATCGTGGCCGCGCGCAGCGTGGTAGCGCGCCTGTCGGAGGATTTCGGCACCGACCAGACCCGCCTGGTGGTGTTCGGCGAAACCATGCTGCCGCCGGCCGACTGGCTGACGCACGAGCCGGGCGGACGCGCGGCGATGCCGGAATTTGCCGATTTCCTCGCGCATCACGAACCGGTTTCCGGACGACTCTCGGCCGAACGGCTGCAACGGCTGTTCGGCGCACAGGCGCCGCACATCAAATCCGCCGCGCTGATGCCGCTGGGCGAACTGGGCCTGCTGGCGCTGGGCAGCCGCGATCCGGACCACTTCCAGCCCGGCATGGGCACGCTGTTCCTGAAGATGATCGCCGCCACCGTCACCGCCGCGCTGGCGCGCATGCAGGACGGCGCTTGAGCGCAGCGATGGACGCGCGGCCCCAGTTCGAGGCATGGCTTGCGCGACTGGGCAGCGAACGCAAGGTTTCGCCACACACGCTGGACGGTTATCGCCGCGATCTGGACAAGCTGCTGCGCCACATGCAGAAGCAGCAGATCGCGTCGTTCGCGCAATTGCATCCGCAGCACATGCGCGGATTCATCGCTGCCGAACATCGCGCGGGTCTGTCGCCCAAGAGTCTGCAACGCCTGCTCTCATCCTGCCGCAGCCTGTTTCGCCAACTCACGCGCGAAGGCCTGCTTGCGCACGATCCACTGGCCGGCGTGCGCGGACCGAAAGTGCATCGCAAGCTGCCGCAGGTGCTGGACGTCGACGAAGCCACCGCACTGGTGGAAGGCGACGGCAACGATGACGCGCTGGGCGTGCGCGATCGCGCGATGCTGGAACTGTTCTATTCCTCCGGCCTGCGCCTGTCCGAACTGACCGGCCTGCGCTGGCTCGACCTGGATCTGGACGCCGGCGAAGTGCGCGTGCTGGGCAAGGGCGGGAAAACACGCATCGTTCCGGTGGGCCGCCATGCCGTCGCCGCCTTGCGTGCATTGGGCGACGCGGAAGGCCGCGCGCCGGATGCGCCGGTTTTCCGCGGACGCCAGGGCGCGCCGATCAGTCCGCGCACGGTGCAGGCGCGCCTGAAACTGCTCGCGTTGCGCCAGGGTTTCGCCAAGCGGGTGCATCCGCATTTGCTGCGCCATACGTTCGCCAGCCATATGCTGGAATCGTCCGGCGACCTGCGTGCGGTGCAGGAGCTGCTCGGCCACGCCGACATCGCTACCACACAGATCTATACGCACCTGGATTTCCAGCATCTGGCCAAGGTCTACGACGCGGCGCATCCGCGTGCGCACAAGCGCACGGGCGGGGGAAACGGCAAGGGCTGAGCCCGGAACGCCAGGGTTCCCCGCTTCCACTTGCCATTGAACAGGCTGCCGCACGGCCCCACATCGTCGGTTCGTATCAAGTGCGGAGTCACCCATGGAATCCTTCCACGCCACCACCATCGTATCGGTGCGCCGGAATGGCCGCGTCGTGATCGGCGGCGACGGCCAGGTCACGCTGGGCAATACGGTGATGAAGGCCAACGCGCGCAAGATCCGCCGCCTCGGCAAGGGCGAGATACTTGCCGGCTTCGCCGGCGCCACCGCCGATGCGTTCACCCTGTTCGAACTGTTCGAGCAGAAGCTGGACAAGCACAGCGGCAACCTCACCCGCGCCGCCGTGGACATGGCCAAGGAATGGCGCACCGACCGCCGGCTGGGCCGGCTCGAAGCGATGCTGGCGGTGGCCGATAAAGAAGCCTCGCTGCTGATTTCCGGCAACGGCGACGTGCTGGAGCCGGAACATGGACTGATCGCGATCGGCTCCGGTGGTCCCTATGCGCAATCGGCCGCGCTCGCATTGATGGAAAACACCGAGCTGGATGCACGCGCCATCGTCGAGCGCGCACTGAAGATCGCCGGCGACATCTGCATCTATACCAATCACAACACCACGATCGAAGAGCTGGGAGTAGCGAACAGCGACTGAGCCCATGCGAAGTTCCGCTTTCCATTCCCTATTCCCTCCTCACTATTCCCTCGACCGCCATGTCCGAACTCACTCCCCGCGAAATCGTCAACGAACTTGACCGCTTCATCATCGGTCAGCACGACGCCAAGCGCGCCGTCGCCATCGCACTGCGCAACCGCTGGCGCCGCATGCAGCTGGAACCGGCGCTGCGTGAAGAAGTGACGCCGAAGAACATCCTGATGATCGGCCCCACCGGCGTCGGCAAGACCGAAATCGCGCGCCGCCTGGCGACGCTGGCCAATGCGCCGTTCGTCAAGGTGGAAGCGACCAAGTTCACCGAGGTGGGCTACGTCGGCAAGGACGTGGAATCGATCGTGCGCGATCTGGCCGATGTGGCGTACAAGCTCACCCGCGAGCTGGCGATGAAGCGCGTGCGCTCGCAGGCCGAAGACCGCGCCGAAGATCGCATCCTCGATGCACTGCTGCCGCGCCGCATGTCGCCCACCGACTGGACCCACGATCCGGCGCCGGCCGCGTCGCTGGAAAACGAGACGCGCCAGAAACTGCGCAAGCAATTGCGCGAAGGCGCGCTGGACGATCGCGAGATCGAGCTCGACTTCGCCATGAACGTCGGCGTGGAAATCATGTCGCCGCCCGGCATGGAAGAAATGGGCCAGCAGTTGCGCCAGATGTTCCAGAACATCGGCGGCTCGCGCACGCAGAAGCGCAAGCTGGCGATCAAGGTGGCGCGTCCGCTGCTGGTGGATGAAGAAGCCGGCAAGCTGCTCAACGAGGAAGAAGTACGCGCGCAGGCGGTGGAAGCGGCGGAGCAGAACGGCATCGTCTTCATCGACGAGATCGACAAGATCGCGCAGCGCTCCGAGTGGGGCGGCGCGGGCGTAAGCCGCGAAGGCGTGCAGCGCGACCTGCTGCCGCTGGTGGAAGGCTCGACCGTGTCCACCAAGTACGGCCCGATCAAGACCGACCATGTGCTGTTCATCGCCTCGGGCGCGTTCTCGCTGGCCAAGCCGTCGGACCTGATTCCGGAACTGCAGGGCCGCCTGCCGATCCGCGTCGAACTGGACGCGCTCTCGGTGGACGACTTCAAGCGCATCCTGCGCGAGCCGCACAACGCGCTGACCAAGCAATACGTGGCGCTGCTCGGCACCGAGGGCGTGACCCTCACCTTCAACGAGGCCGGCATCGACCGCCTGGCCGAGGTGGCCTACCAGGTGAACGAGCGCACCGAGAACATCGGCGCCCGCCGCCTGCACACGGTGATGGAACGGCTGCTGGAGAAGATCTCCTACGAAGCTGCAGATAAGTCCGGCGAAAACTACTTGATTGACGCCGAATATGTAGACAAAAACCTTGGCAGCCTGGTCAAGGACGAGGATTTGAGCCGCTACATCCTCTGATCGTGCGGCTTTTCATTAACCATTTGAATTTATTGGCTATATATCCTTAACCAAGGGAGTTAGCGAGCTGTAAACAAGCGGCCAGACCCCCTCTGATAAAATGGCGGCTATGGGTACGATCATTGAACTGAAGACCACTGGCCCGCGTGCGCAGCTCCGCGAAGCGCAACAGAAACAGCAGCTGGTGCGTCTATGGCGCGGCGAATTGGAACACGGCAGCTTCTGCGGTTATGTCGGCAGCATCGGCCGTGAATTTTTTCTGTTGTGGGTGGTAGGTGACGGCATCACCTACGACGGCATGTACGTGATGCGCCATCGCGACATCACCGAGCTGGAAACCCCGGACAAGCACGCCAGCTTCATGGAAAAGGCGCTGGTGCTGAAGAACCTGGTGCCGCGCCTTCCGCGCAGCTTCCCGCTCGACAACATCCACGACGTGGTGCAGGCCGCCAGCGCGATGGCGCCGGTGATCGGCGTGCACGTGGACAGCGAGGATGAGTCCGAAGTGTGCTACATCGGCCGGCTGATCAGCGTCGAGGACGACGGCTTCAACCTGCAGGAAATCACGCCCGACGCCGAATGGCTGCGCGAGCCTTCGTTCTTCTCCTGGGACGAGGTGTCCACGGTGACGATGGAAGATGGCTACGCGCAATCCCTGCTGGCTGTCGCGGGCGCGCCGCCACCGCTGTTGCAGGGCGATTCCGGCGTGGGCCGGGCGCAGTAACGACGACTCTCGTGCATGAAAAAGCCCGCCGATCGGCGGGCTTTCTTTTTGATATTTACGTAGCGCCGGGACCGCTCCCTCCCCTGCCTGGCAGGGGAGGGCCGGGGTGGGGTTGCATGAGCTTGCCGCGTTGCTGAAGTTCATCGCCCAAACAAATGCCGCCGTGCCTCTTCATCCGTACGCAAATCCGTGCGGCCTTCGATCGTCTCGGCGATCGCATAGGCACGACGTGTCGCATCGCGCGCGCCGATCCGCTCGAACCATTGTTTCAGGTGCGGAAAATCCTCCAGCCGCATGCCCTGGTTTTCGTACGGCACGATCCACGGATAGGCCGCCATATCGGCAATGCTGTATGCGCTGCCGGCAATGAAGTCGCGGCCTTCCAGCCGCTTGTCCAACACGCCATACAGGCGCCGCGTTTCGCGCACATAGCGGTCGATCGCGTAGGGAATCTTTTCCGGCGCGTAGCGACTGAAATGATGGTTCTGCCCCAGCATCGGGCCGAGGCCGCCAACCTGCCAGAACAGCCATTCCATCACCGTGGCGCGGCCGCGCAGGTCGGCGGGAAGGAAGCGTCCGGATTTTTCGGCCAGGTAGTGCAGGATCGCCCCCGACTCGAACACGCTGACCGGTTCGCCGCCGTCCGCAGGTTCCGTGTCGACGATCGCAGGCATGCGGTTGTTGGGCGAGATCTTCAGGAACGCCGGCTCGAACTGCTCGCCCTTGCCGATGTTCACCGGCTTGATGGTGTAAGGCAGGCCGGTTTCTTCCAGGAACAGGGTGATTTTGTGGCCGTTGGGCGTAGGCCAGTAATAGAGCTCGATCATGATCGGTTCCAGCGCGCAAAGCACTCACCGTCGGGGCGGCGAGCTGCGCTTTCAAGGCACGCTACCCTCGCCATGCTTCTGCGTTTACGCTCTCGCATGTCCCCATCCCCGCGAGAGCGTCATGACCCGCCTGGTCGTCGTCGGCAGCATCAATATGGATCTGGTCACGGTGACGAAACGCTTTCCGTCACCAGGTGAAACCTTGCTCGGCGAGCGCTTTCTCTCCGTGCACGGTGGCAAGGGCGGCAACCAGGCCGTCGCCGCCGCGCGGCTGGGCGCCGACGTGCACATGATCGGTGCGGTGGGTGACGATGCATTCGCCCAAGCGCTCTGCGATGGATTGGCGACGGAAGGCGTCAAGCTGCACCATGTCGTGCGCATCGCCAACTGCAGCAGCGGCACCGCGTCGATCACCGTCGCCGGCGGCGAAAACGAAATTGTCGTCGTGCCTGGCGCGAATGCGCGCCTGGAACCGTCGCACATCGCCAAGGCACAGCACCTGATCGGAACGGCTGATGCGATCCTGGTGCAAATGGAAATTCCGCTCGAAACCGTGGAAGCCACACTGCGCATCGCGCAGGCGCAACAGGTGCCTGTCATTCTCAATCCCGCGCCAGCACAACCATTGCCGGAGGAATGGTTGCGCCTGGCGCGCTACATCACCCCGAACCAGCACGAGCTGGCGATCCTGCTCGGCGCCGATCCCGCTGACGATTTTCGCGACCTGATGTGCCGCGCACCGTGCCCGGTGGTGCTGACACGCGGCGCCGAAGGCGCATGGTTTCGCGAAGAAGGCGAACCACATCATCAGCCGGGCTTCAACGTGGAAGTGGTGGACAGCACCGGCGCAGGCGACACCTTCAACGCCGCGCTCGCCGTATTCCTCCACGAAGGCCTGCCGATCGCCGTGCGCAAGGCCTGCGCCGCCGCCGCGTTGTCCGTTACGCGCCTCGGCGCGCGCGGCGGCATGCCGCATCCTGCAGAAGTGGATGCGTTGCTGACGCGTCAGCGCGTTTGATTACTTGCCGAAATTGACAAGGCGAGCTCGGTGATCCTGATGCACAAGACCTGCATCCAACGGCGCGACTTCGATGGAAAAAAGCTCTAAGAGCATAAAAATTAAGAGCATAAAAATATGGCATATAATGCTTACCGAGCATATTTTTGCTGTCACCGTACCTCTATGGTCAACAGCGTCGCTGATCTGATAAGGACCGCTCGCAATGGGCGAACCCAGGTGGAGTTCGCCACTCAACAAGGCGCGGCGTGACCTCGCAGGAGCGTGACTTCGCCATCCAGCAGATCGTTAGCCGTGCTGTAATCAGCACCGAGATCGTGGACATCCTGAAAGCGGCGGGCATCCAGTCGCCGGACATTTCCATCCTGTCTGACGAATTTCTGGCCAATGTCTCGGTTGACTGGGCACATCGCGATTCGGCGCGTGCCCGGATGCGCGTGCTGGTCAAGCGTATCCTGCGCAAGTACGGCTATCCGCCTGATTTGCAGGACGCCGCCGTCCAGGCAGTGTTGCAGCAGGCGGAAGCACTGTCAGCCGGGTGGGCTTAGGGGCCAGATGGGATGACGGATCTTCCTGCTCTCCTGCAAATTTCGCACGGGTATTGCTCATGACCGATCAACTTCAGCCTCTGCCTGGCGAATTCCTGCTTTACGAGACCGAAGACGGACGTATCCGCGTCGAATGCCGCTTCGTGGCCGATACGCTATGGCTGCCGCAGGCGGGCATGGCCGAACTGTTCCAGACCAGCAAGCAGAACGTCGCCAAGCACCTGAAGGCGATCTTTGCCGAGGGGGAGCTGCGGCCCGAGGCAGTTGTCAACCATTGGTTGACAACTGCCTCTGACGGCAAGAACTACCGGGTGGCCTACTACAGCTTAGAAGCGATCCTTGCGGTCGGTTACCGAGTGCGCTCACCACGCGGTACACAATTCCGCCGCTGGGCCACGGAGCGCCTGGCGGAGTACCTGGTCAAGGGCTTCACGCTGGACGACGAACGCCTGAAGAACCCGCCCGTCGCCGGTTCCGCTGTTCCCGACCGCTTCGATGAGCTGCTCGAACGTATCCGCGACATCCGGGCCAGCGAACGCCGGATGTACCTGCGCGTGCGCGAGATTTTCTCGATGGCGGCGGACTACTCGCCCACGTTGACGGAAACCACCCAGTTCTTCCGCTTCATTCAGAACAAGCTGCACTTCGCCGTCACCGGCAAGACTGCCGCCGAACTGATTGCCGAGCGTGCCGACAGCCGCCAGCCCAACATGGGGCTGACAACCTGGAGATTCGGCAGCGTACAGAAGGCCGATGTGACCGTTGCCAAGAACTACCTGCGGGAATCGGAAATTAGCGAACTCAACCGCATCGTCACGATGTGGCTGGACTTCGCCGAGGATCAGGCCCGCCGGCGCAAGGAAGTGTTCCTGAAGGACTGGGCGGAGCGGCTCGATGCCTTCCTAGCCTTCAACGAACGCGACGTGCTTACCGGCGCAGGCCGCATCTCCAAGAAGCAAGCCGACACCCACGCTGCAAGCCAGTACGAGCAGTTCGCCGCCCAGCGGCGGGCCTTGTTGGAGGCCGAAGGTGCAGATGCCAATGTACGAGCGCTAGAGGACGCCGCCAAGGCGCTGCCCAAGCCGGGCAAAAGTAGCAGGAAGAGAAAATGAATTGCCGGGCTTGTGCCCGGCCAAAGGGAAGATGAAAAAGGCGATAAGGGAATGGAGACCAAGGGCCAGCGACCCTACCCAGAAAAGGAAAAGGCCCCTCAAGCCGAGCCAGCACCGATCACCAGATTCCCCGGCGGCGCCAGCCCGTCGATGTCGTGCGATCACGCCTGCAACATCTCCCGCCGCTGCTCGGCGTATTCCGCCCGGTTGTAGACGCCACGCGCGCCGCCGATGGTGTGGTTCAGCGCCTTCTCCACCACATCCGAAGGCCAGCCCTGCTCATGCAACTGGGTCGAAGCAGTGCGCCGAAGGTCATGGATGGTGAAGGCCGAGATCTCCTGCCGTGCAATGACATCTTCAGAACCTGGACCCAACATCACTTGCCGATGCAGAACGAGCTGAAAATCGCCCCGAGCAAGTCGTCGCTGGTATAGGTACCAGTGATTTCACCGAGCGCGTGCTGCGCCTGGCGCAGTTCTTCGGCGGCGAGTTCGCCGGCGTGGGTGTCGGCCAGTACTTCTGCTGCACGACTCAGGTGCTCGGATGTCTGCTCGAGTGCAAGCACGTGCCGCCGGCGCGCGCTGAAGGCGCCCTCGCCACTGCCGGCGCCGGCCAGTTGTTTCAGATGCTCACGCAGTGTGTCCAGGCCCGCGCCGGTTTTGACGGACAGCCATAGCCACCTCGCATCATTGCGTGTTAGTGCATGCGCATTCGTATCGGCGAGATCGATCTTGTTGACGACCACGATGCGCTCGATGCTGGACGGAAGATCCTGCAACCAGGCGAGGTCGTCGTTCGCGTTCTGCGTATCGGTGACCAGCAGCACCACATCCGCGCGCGCGCGTTCGTTGTGCGCACGGCGTACGCCTTCGCGTTCGACCGGGTCGTGGGTATCGCGCAGGCCCGCGGTATCGGCGAGCTCCAGCGCGATGCCGTCGAGCGAAATGCTTTCGCGCAAGACATCGCGCGTGGTGCCGGCGATGTCTGTGACGATCGCGCGTTCGCTGCCGGCCAATGCGTTGAGCAAGCTGGATTTGCCGGCGTTCGGACGGCCGACGATGGCCACGCGCAAGCCGTCGTTGAGGCGCACGCCGCGTTGCGCTTCGCGCAACAGCTCGGCAAGTTGTGTCCGCAGCGATGCCAACTTTTGCGTGATCGCCGGGTCCGCGAGAAAGTCGATTTCTTCTTCCGGAAAATCGATCGCCGCTTCGATATGCACGCGCAAGGCGATCAAGGCTTGCAGCAAGGCATCGACCTTGCGCGAAAACACGCCTTCCATCGACTGCAGCGCCGCGCGCGCACCGGCTTGCGAACGCGCGGCGATCAGGTCCGCGACGGCTTCTGCCTGCGCAAGGTCGAGTTTGCCGTTGAGAAACGCACGCTCGGTGAATTCGCCCGGGCGCGCGAGACGCGCGCCGAGTTCGCACACGCGGCGCAGCAGTGCGTCGAGCAGCACCGGACTGCCATGGCCTTGCAGCTCCAGCACGTGTTCGCCGGTGTAGGAAGCCGGAGCAGGGAAGTACAGCAGCAGGCCGCGATCGATCAGCGCCTCGTCCGCGCCGCGGAACGCCACAAAATACGCGTGGCGTGAGGTCGGCATGCGGCCCAGCAATGCTTGCGCAATGCGCGGCGCATGAGGGCCGGATACGCGCACGATGCCGACGCCGGCCGCACCAGGCGCGCTGGCGATGGCGGCGATGGTGTCGTTATCGGAAGCGGGTGCGGTCATGGCGCGTCAGCTTAACCGCAGCGGGCGGCCCATGGCCGCCCGCGCGATGGCTATCAGGTGGCCGCCTTGGCTGGCGCGGCGTCGGCGCGGCGCATCATCCACCACTGCTGCAGCAGGCGGCAGATGCCGTTGACGGCGTAGTAGAGCACCAAGCCGGACGGGAAGAACAGGAAGATCACCGCGAACATCAGCGGCATGAACTTCATCATCTTCTGCTGTGCGGGATCCATGCCGGGCTGCACCGGCATCAGCCACTGCTGCGCGAGCATCACGATGGTGTAGAGCACCGGCAGCACGAAATAGGGATCGGCGGCGGACAGATCGTGGATCCAGCCAAAGAACGGCGCCTGGCGCAGTTCCACGCTGTCGCGCAGCACGTAATACAAACCGTAGAAGATCGGAATGGTGATCAGCAGCGGGAAGCAGCCGGCGGCGGGGTTCACCTTTTCCTTCTTGTACAGCTCCATCATCGCCTGCTGCATCTTCTGGCGATCGTCGCCGTAGCGCTCCTTCAGCGCGTCGATGCGCGGCTTGAGCTTGCGCATCTTGTTGGCCGATTCGAACTGCGCGTTGGTGAGCTTGAAGGTGGCCAGGTTGATCAGCAGCACCAAGAGCACGATCGCCACGCCCCAGTTGCCGGTGAGCTTGTGCAACTGCGCGAGCGTCCAGTGCAGCGGCTCGGCGAAGATCTTCAGCATGCCGTAGTCGGTGGTCAGATCCAGCCCCGGCGCGATGGCGCCGAGTTGATCGGAAAGCTTCGGCCCCACGTACAGCCGCGCCGTGCTGCTGGCCTGCTGGCCGGGCGCCACGCTGAACTGCGCGCCGACGCTGCGGATCACGTAGTGCGACTTGCCGTTGGCCTGGTCGATGACGGCGGTGGAGTAGCTGTCGGTTTCCTTCGCCGGCGGAATCCATGCGCCGAGGAAGTAGTTCTGCATCATGGCCACCCAGCCGCCCGTCACCTGGCGCTGCTCCAGCGGCTTTTTCTGGAATTCGCTGAATTCCAGCTTGTTGAATTTTTCTTCCGGGCTGTACCACGCGGCGCCGAAGAAGCCGTAGCGCGACTGGTCGGAAATGCGCTGCAGGAAGTTGCTGTAGACCGGCGCCGGACGATCCACGCGCTGCAGCTGGCGATACGCCTGGCCGTCCCAGGGCTTGCCGCTGCCGTTGTCGACCTGCTGGTCGAGATCGATCACGTAGCTGCCGCGATGGAAGGTGTAGCGCTTGACGACCTTGATGCCGGAAGCATCGGTCCAGGTCAGGTCGACATTCAGCGCATCCTGACCGGCAGCGAGCTCGTAGCTGGTCTGGGCTGCCTGGAAGATCGCACGATGATCGGGCGCTGCGCCGTCGGCGCTTACCAATCCGCTCTGTGCGGCGAAGTAATCGTTGGCACCGTCATCGAGCAGGCGGATCGGCGCGGGGTTTGGATCCTTCTTCGTGCGCGGCGTCACCGGGTATTGCAGCAGCTCGGAGCGCACGATGCTGCCGCCACGCGTATCGATGGTCAGCCGCAGCACGTCGGTGCTGACGGTGACGAGCTGGGCCGTTCCCGTTTCACCGCCTGCGCTGTTGGCGATCGCCGGCGTCGTGCCCGGCGTGGCGTTGTTGTCAGCGGTGCTGCTGCTCGCCGTGGTTTGCGCAGGTGGATGCGGGCCGTAATCCTGTTCCCATTGCTGGAACAGCAGGTACGCCACGACCAGCAGGGCAAAGAGTAGGAAGGTGCGCGTTTGATTCATCGCGTAGCGATCCGGATAAGGCCCTGCCGTGGGGGACCCAGGCGAAGGACGGAAAGAGGGAAGGTCAGCACGCCATTGTGGAGGTGTCGCCTTCACGCTTCAACGGCGGCAGTTTGCGCCAGAGCGCATCGAGCTCGGCCAGCAGTACGGCGCCGGGCAGGGCGCAGGCCTGATCGCGCGCCATCACCATCAGGTCGACCGGAGGCAGCGTGTGGCGGGCGCGGCGAAATGACTCGCGTACCAATCGCTTGATGCGATTGCGATCCACCGCGCGCTTGGAGACCCGCTTGGAAATGGCAAGGCCGAGCCGCGCATGGCCCAGCTCGTTGTACCGATAGCGCACAGAAAAACAGCGGCCGCCGAGGCGACCGCTGGCTTGACGCAAGACCGCAAAGTCACCGGCTCGGCGAATCCGCGCCTCGCGCGGCAGGCCGGCGGTGCCCATGGACGCGGTCGCTTGTTACGGGATCAGGCGCTTACGGCCCTTGGCGCGACGTGCATTGAGCACCTTGCGACCATCGGCCGTGGCCATGCGAGCACGAAAGCCGTGCGTGCGGGCGCGCTTGAGCTTGCTGGGCTGGAAGGTCCGCTTCATGGCTTCCTCCTAAGTGTATGGGTGAAAAAGATCGCGGAGTATGCGCAATCGGACCGCTTCATGTCAAATGCGGCAGCGCTCGAAGCTTGTGGATATCCGTGTGGATAGTTGCCCCGTTCGTGCTGGTAGACTTCCCGGTCCACCCTGCGCGAAAGCGCCCCTGCTGTGGTTGAAAGTATCCATGAGTGACTTGTGGCGGCGCTGTCTGGAGCGTCTTGAAGGTGAATTGAGCGCCGAGGACCTGCACACCTGGCTGATGCCGCTGCAGGCGCGCGACGATGCGGAAGGTTTGCAGCTTTACGCGCCCAATCCATACACATTGGATGCTGTTCGCGACCGTTACCTGCCGCGCATCGAGGCCGTGCTGGCCCTGCTCAACGGCCACAGCCTGCCGGTGCGCCTGGAAGTGGGTTCCAGCAGCGTCGCGAACAACACCGGCCGTCCCGCGTCGGCGCCGGTCGTCAAGGCCGGCGGTGTCGCGGAAACGGCGCCGGTGCATTTTCACCACAACCTCGATCCGCACTACACCTTCGAGACCTTCGTCGAAGGCAAGTCCAACCAGCTCGGCAAGGCCGCCGCGATGCAGGTGGCGCAGAATCCCGGGCGCGCCTACAACCCGCTGCTGCTGTACGGCGGTACGGGCCTGGGCAAGACCCACTTGATGCACGCCGCCGGCAACCTGATGCGCGAGCACAATCCGAACTTCAAGGTGCTGTACCTGCGTTCGGAGCAATTCGTGGGTTCGATGATCGAAGCGCTGCGCACCAAGAGCATGGACGAATTCAAGCGCCGCTTCCGTTCGGTGGATGCGCTCTTGATCGACGACATCCAGTTCTTCGCCGGCAAGGACACCACGCAGGAAGAGTTTTTCCACACCTTCAACGCGCTGTTCGAATCCAAGCAGCAGATCATCCTCACCTGCGACCGTTATCCCAAAGAGGTCGACAAGCTCGAGCCGCGCCTGAAATCGCGCTTGGGCTGGGGCTTGTCGGTGGCGATCGAGCCGCCGGATTTCGAAACCCGCGCTGCGATTTTGCTGGCCAAGGCGCACGACAAGGGCGTACGCGTCAGCGAGGACGTCGCGATGCTGCTGGCCAAGCGCATCCGCTCCAACGTGCGCGATCTGGAAGGCGCGCTCAACACGCTTGCCGCGCGCGCCAATTTCTACGGCCGTCCGATCACCACGGATTTCGCCGAGGAAACCTTGCGCGATCTGCTGGCCACGCACGCGCAGGCGGTTACGGTGCCGAATATCCAGAAGATCGTCGCCGAGTATTTCGGCGTGCGCCTGCAGGATCTGCTCTCCAAGCGTCGCGTGCGTTCATTGGCACGGCCGCGCCAGATCGCGATGGCCTTGTCCAAGGAACTGACCGAACACAGCCTGCCCGAAATCGGTGAAGCCTTCGGCGGCCGCGACCACACCACGGTGCTGCATGCCTGCCGCACCATCCGCAAGATTTGCGAGACCGATACGCGCATGCGCCAGGACTGGGAACAGTTGATTCGCAGCCTCACCGGTTGAGCGTGCAGACGATGGGCGAACCCTCGCAGTGAAACTTGAACAAGTGCTTGAAAAGTAGGCGGGTATCCTGTGGATAATATGAAGACGCCTTGACCCGCCAAAGTTATCCACCGGCGATGCACAAGTCGCGAAGCGTTCAAGGCACAAGGGGATCTTTGGCAACCCTCTGTATCTTAAGGATAATTTGGACTTTTCAAGTTATCCACGCCCCCAGCAGCAACCACCATTCTTCTTTTAAAAACAGAACTGCAGGATAGGGAAAGCACAAACATGCAATTCAGCATCCAACGAGAAGCTCTGCTTAAACCCCTGCAGCAGGTTGTCGGAGTCGTGGAACGGCGTCAGACGCTGCCCGTGCTCGCCAACCTCCTGGTGAAAGTGGCAGGCGGCAAACTGTCCTTCACCGGCACCGACCTTGAAGTGGAAATGGTCGCGGCCACCGAGGCGGAAAAACTGGTGGCCGGTGAAACCACCATTCCAGCGCGCAAGTTGTTCGACATCGTGCGCGCACTGCCGGATGGCGCGAAGATCGAGCTGAAGCAGAACGGCGATCGCGTCGCGCTCAACGCCGGGCGCAGTCGTTTCACGCTCGCCACGCTGCCGGCCACGGAATTTCCGACCATCGACGAAATCGAGTTGGTCGAACGCGTCAGCCTTCCCGAAGAAGTGCTGCGTGACCTGATGGAACGCACCGCATTCGCCATGGCGAACCAGGATGTGCGCTACTACCTCAACGGCATGCTTCTGGATCTGCAGGAACATGCCCTGCGTTGCGTGGCGACCGACGGTCATCGCCTGGCGTTAAAGGAAACGCGGCTCGACAGCAAGGTTTCCACGCGCCGGCAGATCATCATTCCGCGCAAGGGCGTCAACGAGCTGGTCGGTTTGCTCGAATCAGGCGACGGTTCAGTGGAACTGGAGTTCGGCCGGAATCACCTGCGCGTGCGCCGTGGCGAAGTGGTGTTTACCTCCAAGCTGATCGATGGCCGCTTCCCGGATTACGAAGCGGTGATCCCGCTGGGTGCGGACAAGACCGCTACGCTCGATCGCGAAGTGTTGCGCGGAGCATTGCAGCGCGCGGCGATTCTTTCGAACGAGAAGTATCGCGGCGTAAAGCTGGAATTCTCACCCAGCAAGCTGCGCATCGTGGCGCATAACCCGGAACAGGAAGAGGCGGTGGAAGAGGTCGAAGCCGAGACCGTCGTTTCGGATCTCACTGTTGGCTTCAACGTGGGTTATCTGCTGGACGCACTGGCTGCGTTGCGCGGTGAAAAGGCCCGTTTGAGCCTGCGTGATGCGCAATCGAGCTGCCTGGTGCAGGAAGACGACAGCGAGCAGTCCCGCCATGTGATCATGCCGTTGCGGCTCTGAATCGCCTTCATGGTCGATAGCAAGCCGTGGTTGCCCACCCGACGCCGGAGCCTCAAGCTCCGGCGTCGTCGTTTGGGAGTTCGTTGCGCATGAGACTTGAGCGGCTGCAGCTGCAGGGCTTGCGTTGCCTCAGCGAGGTGACGCTGGAGTTCGCACCTGGCTTCAACGTTCTGGTCGGGGCCAACGGGGCAGGCAAGACCTCGGTGTTGGAGGCTGCATTTCTGCTTTCGCATGGCCGTTCCTTTCGCAGCGGTGCGCGGGACGCCTTGGTGCAGCGGGGCGCTTCCGCCTTGAACATTTTTTCAGGCGTGCGACACGAAGACGACGTTCTGCATCGGCTGGGCCTGGGCAGGGAAGGTGCTCGCTGGAACGCGCGCCTCGATGGCGCGGACGTTTCGATGGGGGAACTGATCCGCGAATGTGCCGTGGTCTGTTTTGAACCTGGCTCACATGCGTTGATTGCAGGCGCGGCGGATGAACGGCGGCGATTCCTGGATTGGGGCGTGTTCCACGTGGAACACGAATTCCTGGCCGCGTGGCGTCGCTATCAGCGGGCGTTGAAGCAACGGAACAGCCTGCTGCGCGGCTCGGCTGCCCTGGATGACGCGTTGGTCGGCCCGTGGGAGCACGAACTGGCTCGCACGGGCACTGTGATCGACCGGTGGCGACGGGACTACCTGGATGCCTTGCTGCCGTTTCTCCGGGAGCAGGCGTCGCTCCTGCTGCCCGAACTCGGAGACGTGGAGCTTCGTTACCGGCCCGGCTGGGCGGATGGCGAAAACCTGATTGACGTACTGGCCGCGCAGCGCCTTCGCGACCAGGGCAGGGGGCACACCACCTCGGGCGCGCACCGGGCGGATTGGTCGCTTTCTTTCCAGCATGCCCCGCAGCGGGAACATCTGTCCCGTGGACAGGAAAAACTGACCGCGCTGATCTGCGTGCTGGCCCAGGCGTGGTTGGATGCGAAACACAGGGGAGAGTGGCCGATCGTGTGCCTGGATGACCTGGCGTCCGAGCTCGACCAATCCCACCAGACGGCCGTGGTCGCCAGTCTCAGAGAGACGCCCGCCCAGGTGCTGATCACGGGTACCGAGTTACCCAAGGTGCTGGAGCACACGCCGGCAAGATTGTTCCACGTGGAACAGGGGAAACTGACACCCCTGCTATAATTGTTCGGTTGCATCCAGCTCGGCCCTCATGGCGCCGCACCGGGCGGGATTACTGGCGTCGGAACATGGTCACTGCATGAACGCATCCTACGATTCGAACAGCATCAAGGTACTCAAAGGCCTCGAAGCGGTGCGCAAGCGCCCAGGCATGTACATCGGCGATACCGATGACGGCACCGGCCTCCACCACATGGTGTTCGAAGTCGTCGACAATTCCATCGACGAAGCCCTGGCCGGCTACTGTGATCACGTGATCGTGACCATCCACGACGACGGCTCCGTCAGCGTGCAGGACAACGGCCGCGGCATTCCCGTCGACATGCATCCGGAGGAGGGCCGTTCCACCGCGGAAGTGGTGATGACGGTGCTGCACGCCGGCGGCAAGTTCGATGCGAATTCGTACAAGGTGTCCGGCGGTCTGCACGGCGTAGGCGTGTCGGTGGTGAATGCGCTCAGCGACCATCTGTGGCTGACCATCTACCGCGACGGACACGAATACCACCAGGAATACCAACTGGGGGAACCGCTGTATCCGGTGAAGCAGATCGGCCCTGCCGAGCGTCGCGGCACCACCGTACGCTTCCTGCCCAGCCCGCAGACGTTCACCAACATCGAATTCCATTACGAGATCCTGGCCAAACGCCTGCGCGAACTGGCCTTCCTCAACTCCGGCGTCACCATCGACCTGCGCGATGAGCGCGGGGAAGGGCGCGCCGATACCTTCGCCTATGAAGGCGGCATCCGATCCTTCGTGCAGCACTTGGCGCAGCTCAAGACCGCGCTGCATCCGAACGTGATCAGCCTAACCGCCCAGCAAGACGCCATCACGGTCGACCTGGCGATGCAGTGGACCGACTCCTACCAGGAGACGATGTTCTGCTTCACCAACAACATCCCGCAGCGCGACGGCGGCACCCATTTGACGGGCTTCCGTGCCGCGCTGACGCGCGCCATCCAGGCCTACATCGAGAAGGAAGGCCTGGCCAAGAACGCCAAGGTCACGCTGTCGGGCGACGATATGCGCGAAGGCCTGATCTCGGTGCTGTCGGTGAAGGTGCCGGATCCGAAGTTCTCCTCCCAGACCAAGGACAAGCTGGTGTCGTCCGAGGTGAAGACGGTGGTGGAGCAGGTGGTCTACGAAAAGCTCGGCGAATTCCTGCTCGAGCACCCGAACGAGGCCAAGGCCATCGCCGTGAAGGTGGTGGATGCCGCACGGGCCCGCGAGGCTGCCCGCAAGGCCCGCGAGATGACTCGCCGCAAGGGCGCGCTGGATATCGCCGGCCTGCCGGGCAAGCTGGCCGATTGCCAGGAAAAGGATCCCTCGCTGTGCGAACTGTTCCTGGTGGAGGGTGACTCCGCAGGCGGTTCGGCCAAGCAGGGTCGCAACCGCAAGACGCAGGCCGTGCTGCCGCTGAAGGGCAAGATCCTCAACGTGGAGAAGGCGCGCTTCGACAAGATGCTGTCTTCGGCCGAAGTCGGCACGCTGATCACCGCGCTGGGTACCGGCATCGGTAAAGAGGACTACAACCCCGACAAGCTGCGCTACCACCGCATCATCATCATGACTGACGCGGACGTGGACGGCTCGCACATCCGCACGCTGCTGCTCACGTTCTTCTATCGCCAGATGCCCGACCTGATCGAGCGTGGCCACGTCTACATCGGCCTGCCGCCGCTGTACAAACTCAAGCAGGGTAAGCAGGAGCTGTACCTGAAGGACGATGCGGCGCTTAACGCGTACCTCATCTCCAGCGCGGTCGACAACGCCGAACTCACCTACACCCCGGCCGCCCCGCCGATCAGCGGCGAAGCACTGGAAAAGCTCTTGCGCGACTACCAGACCGCGCTGGACCAGATCGAACGCCTGGGCCATCGCTTCGACGCAAACGTGCTGAGCGCGATGCTCGAACACGCACCGATCGACGCGCATCACTGGGACGATGCCGCGGCGATGCAGGGCTGGCTGGACGGTGTCGCGCGCAATCTCGCTTCCAGTGGGCTGGGCAAGCCGCGCTACCGGTTGTCGTTCCGTCCCGCGCATGGCGAACAGCCGGCGGCGGTCGAAGTGGTGCGCGACCAGCACGGTCTCAGCCATACCTGGCTGCTGCCGCAGCCGTTCTTCTCCGGCTCCGAGTTCCGCCCCATTCTTGCCATCAGCCAACAGCTGGCGGGCCTGATCCAGGCCGACGCGGTGGTCCGGCGCGGCAACGCCTCGCGCGGCGTGCTGCGCTTCGCCGACGTACGCAGCTGGTTGCTGGATGAAGCCAAGAAGGGCCGCACCATCCAGCGCTTCAAGGGCCTGGGCGAAATGAATCCGGAGCAGCTGTGGGAAACCACGGTAAACCCGGAAACGCGCCGCATGCTGCAGGTCGGCATCGAGGACGCTATCGCCGCCGACCAGATGTTCTCGATGCTGATGGGCGAGGCAGTCGAACCGCGCCGCGACTTCATCGAAGCCAACGCGCTGAAGGTCGCCAACCTCGATATTTGATCCGCCCGAACCGGCGGCGCCGTGCTGTCCACGGCGCCGTACCGGCCGATTGCTGCATTAGCGCATTAATACATCGTTACAGGCATACACACGCCCGTCACGACCGCCACCGGATGCTCCTGCTCATGTTTCGGGCAAATTTCGGCCCGCAATGCGGCACCGAATGGCGACCGCGTTCTAACCCACTGATTTTCAAGAAAGTTTAATGCGGCAATGCAGCTTGTTATCGATAGCACGGTCGGGTTAATCTCAGTGATCCCCCGCACAGCTCGTGCGCAAAATTCGACTCCTTTCCATTTTGAGGAACGCTATGAAACACGCTTCCCTGAAGATGCTGGCCGGCGCGGCGTTTGCGCTGATGTTGGCGAGCACTCCGGCGCTAGCGAGCGACAACTCGTCGGGCGATCAGAAGGCGGCCCCGCTATATCCCAATGCGACCCGCAAAGAACCCAAGCTGGATCTGACCGACAAGAAGGAACAGGAAGCGCTCAACAAGGGGCTCAATGCTGCGCAAGCCAATGACAAGGATCAGGCGACGCAGCTGCTGCAACCACTCATCGACAACAGCAAGAGCAAATACGTTCAAGCGCTGGCGCTGCAGGGCCTGGCCCGCGTGCATGCGACCAACAACGATCTGCCCGGCGGCATCGATCTGTTGAAGCGCGCGCTCGACAACGGCGTCATGCCGAACGACACCTACTTCACGCTCGAACTCGAACTAGGCCAGTTCTACCTGCTCAACCAGCAATACCAGCAGGCCATCGACACCATCGAGAAGTGGCGCAGCGAAGGCAAGAGCGACAAGCCCGAATCGCATGCGCTGGAAGGCGAAGCGTATTACCGCATGCAGAAATATCCCGAAGCGATTGCCGCCATCAAGCAGGCGCAGTCGATGGCGGGCGACAAGGCCGATCCGCGCTGGAACCAGCTGCTGATGCTGGCCTACAACGATTCCGGGCAAAAGGACAAGGCTGCCGAAATCGCCAAGCAGCAGGTCGCCTCCGCGCCGACCGATCCCACCAGCTTCCACAACGCGCTGAGTCTGGACATCCAGATGAACAAGTACGACGACGCGTTGAAACTGATGGAAGAGGGCAAATCCAAAGGCCTGCTGAGCTCGGAAAACGACTACGTGACGCTGGCCAAGCTTTATATGAATAAGGCCCAGGACCAAACCACGCAGGATCCGGGCCCTGACAGCGAGAAAGCGGTGCAGACGCTGCAAGATGGCATGGCCAAGGGCGTGGTGAAAGCCAGCGCTGAAAACTACGTGCTGATGGGCGATGCGCACATGATCGGCGGCGATGCCAGTGCGGCAGCGGCGGCGTATGAGAAGGCCGTTCCGCTGGCGAGCGATGGTGAGCCGGCCTACAAGGCGGGCGTCGCGCTGGTTACCCAGAACGAAAACAGCAAAGCCAAGCAGCTATTGCAACAAGCCATCAGCAAGGGTGTGAAGCACAAGGGCAAGGCCTATATGGCGCTGGCCCAAGCGAACATCGGCCTGAAGGACAAGGCAGCTGCAGCCACCGCAGTCATGGAAGCTGAAAAGGATCCGGAAACCGCCGCACAAGCCAAGAAGTGGCTGAAGGATGCGAACATCGGCGGTTGATTGAAAAGCACGTGGCGAAAACGTTTTAGTGTGGTCAGATGGACGTCCAAAAGATCGCCATCCTAGACCTACACAAAAGCTATACAAACGCCATGTGCTGTTGTACCGTTGGACTTTTCCCGCGTTGTCCAGTGGCAAATGTCACCCTTTATGGGAGCGGACTTTTGCCGATGGATGCTGCGACCTCGATTCCGATATCCATTAGCTCCTGATTGAAAGCGACAGATGGCCTCAAGTAACCAAGATACCGGCACTAAGCCGTTCAGTTGGGGGCGCACATGGGCGTTGGCGGTAGCCATTGCGCTGCATGCGTTTGCGTTCCTCATACTGATCGCGCCTGCAGCTCCGCCCAAAACGGCTGAAGTTCAGAAAGAAAAGATCGTGCAGGTGAACTTCATCGAGCCGCCACCGCCACCGCCTCCCCCGCCGCCGCCGCCGCCGGAACCGCCGAAGCAGCCGCCGCCGAAGATCATCAAGCAGGTGGTCCCGCCGCCGACTCCGCCGCCGCCGGCTCCGCCGCCGGCCGTGCAGGAAGCGTCGGCCAATCCGACACCGTCGCCGCCGCCGGCTCCGCCCGCGCCGCCCGCGCCGCCTGCGGATATCACGGCAAGCCAGGACATCAGCTACAACAGCCGCATGCAGCCGAAGTACCCGCCGCAGGCGATCCGCCAACGGCACGAAGGCACCGTGACGCTGTTGATTCTGGTGGCCGTGGATGGCACGCCTAAGGACATCAAGGTCGAACAGTCCAGTGGTTTCCGCGAGCTGGATCGCGCAGCAATTGAGGCCGCCCAGAAATGGCGTTTCAATGCTGAGATGAAAAACGGTAAAAAGGTTGAAGGCTACGTACGCGTACCCGTCAACTTCAATCTCAATCAGCTGTAATACCTCATTACAGTTAAAGTTAACGCCTGACTTTCCTAAGGGTAGCGCTTATGTTCCAACAGACTCCTGCTCCGACCGATGCCGCTCCGGCTCTGGGTGGCAACGCCAACGCCCAGGCCATGCAACAGATGGGCTTCGGCGACCTTATCCACCACTTCGACCCACTCGGCTGGATCGTGTTCATCGTGCTGGTGGTGATGTCGTTCTCCTCGTGGTACTTCATCGTCGCCAACGCCATTCGCAACTCGATGGTCCGCAGCCGCGCCGATGGCGTCATCAACGGCTTCTGGTCCAACAACTCCACCCAGGACGCGATCCGTGAGCTGGAAGCCCAGCCCAAGGGCGAGCCCTTCTCGAAGATCGCCCTCGACGCCGCTTCGGCCGTGGCCCACCACCAGCAGGCTTCTGCCGGCGGCGGCCGTCTTGCCGAATCGCTGAGCCGTTCGGAATTCATCGATCGCGCCCTGCGCCAGGCCGTCGCTCGCGAAAGCCTGCGTCTGGAAGGCGGCATGACCCTGCTGGCGACGGTCGGTTCGTCCGCGCCGTTCATCGGTCTGCTCGGTACCGTGTGGGGCATCTACCACGCCCTGATCCGTATCGCGGCTTCCGGCAACGCCTCGATGGAAGCGGTGGCTGGCCCCGTGGGTGAAGCGCTGATCATGACCGCCTTCGGTCTGTTCGTGGCTATCCCGGCCGTGCTTGCCTACAACTTCTTCACCCGTTCCAACCGCCTGACCTACGCCCGCTTCGACGAGTTCGCGCATGACCTGCACGACTTCTTCGCCACCGGTGCGCGCGTCGAAGGCGTCGCTCCAACTCAGAAGTGAGGTGTTGACCCATGGCGATGAGCTCCGGAAACGAATCCGGCTCGCCGATGTCGGAAATCAACGTCACGCCGCTGGTCGACGTGATGCTGGTGCTGCTGATCATCTTCATGATCACAGCACCGCTGATGTCGCACCGGATCACGATTAAGCTGCCGACGGCCAATCCTCACCAGGAAGAGAAGACTCCTCCGCCCGAGGTGGTCGATCTGGCGATCAAGTCAGACGGCAGCATGTATTTCCAAGACAACCAGAATCCGATCACGGACGTCGAGCTGAAGGCTCAGTTTGCGACCTTGGCCAACCATTCGCCGCAGCCCGAACTGCAGATTCGTGCGGCGCATGACACCGAGTTCAAAGCGGTCCGCAAGGTTCTCGGCGAAGCGAAGGATTCCGGTTTGGTCCACGTCGGCTTCATGACGACCGGCAAGGAGTGATGTGCCATGGCATTTAGTACAGGTGGTGGCAAAGGCCCCATGGCCGACATCAACGTCACGCCGCTGGTCGACGTGATGCTGGTGCTCCTGATCATCTTCATGATCACGGCGCCGATCATGACCCACAAGGTCAAGATCGACCTGCCGCAGCCGAACCCGAACGTGATTCCGCCGTCGAATCCGCCGGAACCGATCCATCTGAAGATCGATCAGTCCGGTGCGTTCTACTGGAACGACACGCCGGTGGACGAGGCGCAGCTGAAGACGCAGATCGCGGTGATCTCGACCAAGGCCGAGGCAGACCAGCCGGAAGTGCAGATCGATGCGGCCGACCAGGTGCCTTACCAGGTTGTCGCACGCGTGCTGGCCGATGCGAAGAGCTATGGCTTGAACAAGATCGGCTTTACCGAAAGTACCGGGCAGTAACAGCGGCGGTTGAATCGGAACAGTTCAACCCAAGCAAACCAGCGTTACCCACAGAACCCCCGCGCACGCGGGGGTTTCTGTTTTTGCAGCTCCAATTCTTTATAAGGACAGGCTGGGACGCCACCCCAGCATCGGCAAATAGCCGTCTAAACGGCCATCTCTCAACGAAGAATCTGCAGGTATTTGCGCACCGTGGTGGCGAGGCCTTCATACAGCGCTTCACCGATCAGCGCGTGGCCGATGGACACCTCGGCCAGCCCCGGAATGGCGACGCGCAAGGTGCCGAGGTTGGCCTGGCTGAGATCATGCCCCGCATTGACGGCCAGCCCCGCCTGCTGCGCGCGACGCGCCGTCTCGACGCACAACTCCAGCTGCTCCTTGGCGTCGCCCTCGGCAAAGGCATGCGCATAAGGGCCGGTATAGATTTCCACGCGCTGCACGCCGATCGCCACGGCATGCTCGAATCCCGTTGCGCCCGGATCGACGAACAAACTCACGCGGCAACCCAGCTCGCGCAGCTCGGCGACCAGCGGGCGGAGCCGTTCGGCGTCCTGAGCCAGGTCGAAACCGTGATCGGAGGTGATCTGGCCATCGCTGTCCGGTACCAGGGTGACCTGGGTGGGACGAACTTCACGCGCCAGTGCGAGCAATCCGGGATAGGCGCTGCGCGGCGCGGCAAACGGGTTGCCCTCGATGTTGTATTCCACGCGTCCCCGCAGGATCGCGGCGAGCGCGCGCACGTCGTCGGGACGCACGTGACGCAGATCCGGGCGAGGATGCACGGTGATGCCGCCACAGCCGGCCTCGATGCACGTGACGGCGGCGCGCGCCATGTCCGGTTCGTTGCCGCCGCGCGAGTTGCGCAGCACGGCGATCTTGTTGAGATTGACGCTGAGCAGGGTCATGGAGTCGAGAACGAATTCGTGGGCCGAACACAGTGCTCCGTTCAGGCGCTGTCGGCAAGTGTCCACTGCGCAATGATCCGCTCCGGCCCGCGCCAGGCCAGGCTGGCGACATGTCCGGCGCCAATGGACAAGGCATGCAGCTGCCATTGCCCCGAATCATCACCATCCAGCCAGACGAGCCGCGCCGGCGCGGGCGCAACCGCCAGACGCAGGCGATCCAGACCAAATGCAATGCCGCGCCCCGTTGCCTTGAGCACCGCTTCCTTGCCCGTCCACAACTGCAGAAACGCCTGCTCTTGCTCCGATACAGGCAGCGCCGTCAATGCGGCGACTTCCTCCGGATGAAAGAAGCGCTGCGCCAGTTGCATGGCATGCGCGCGAGGCCGTATGCGCTCGAGATCGATTCCGGGCGCCACACCGCGCGCGACGGCGATCAACGCCGTATTCCCGCTGTGCGACCAGTTGAATTGCAACGCCCGATGCGAGGGTTCGGCGAATTCGGGTCGCCCATGTTCGCCGTCGATCAGCGTCACCGCATGCGCGGGTATGTCCAGATACATGGCGAGCAACGCGCACAATGGGTTACGCCGCTGCGCCCTTTCGTAGCGAAGCTGCCATACGTGGATCTGATCATCGCCCAGGCCGGCAGCAATGCCGGCCACATCCAGGTCTTGCACGGTGCGCATACGCGCATGCTGCCGGAACGGCGCGGGCTTTCACAAGCGCAAGCCGATCAACCTCGAGTCTTGGCGCGTCGCGATTGGCACCGAGCATCGGCTGATGCATGTCAGACGACATTGAAGGCCGCGTAATGCCCGTTCGTCGTCCCGGCGAAAGCCGGGACCCAGCGACTTGAAGATCGTCAAAGTCACTGGACCCCGGCTTTCGCCGGGGCGACGAGCGATGAACGACTGGTTTAGCCGGTATTCGTCGCTAACCAGGGATGCAGGGGCGACGCTGCACAACTCAGCGAATCAACCGCTCTTCCACCAGATTCTTCACCACTCCCGGATCGGCCAGCGTGGAAATATCCCCCAGCTGATCGGGCTGGTTCTCGCCGATCTTGCGCAGGATGCGGCGCATGATCTTGCCCGAGCGCGTCTTCGGCAGGCCCGGCGCCCACTGGATGTAGTCGGGCGTGGCGATCGGTCCGATTTCCTTGCGCACCCAGCCGACCAGTTCCTTGCGCAGTTCCTCGTTGCCCTGCTCGCCGGCGACCAGCGTGACGTAGGCGTAGATGCCCTGGCCCTTGATCTCGTGCGGGCAGCCCACCACCGCCGCCTCGGCGACTTTCGGATGCGCCACCAGCGCGCTCTCCACTTCCGCGGTGCCGATGCGGTGGCCGGAGACGTTGATGACGTCATCCACGCGGCCGGTGATCCAGTAATAGCCGTCCTCATCGCGGCGCACGCCGTCGCCGGTGAAGTAGTTGCCGGGATAGGCCTTGAAATACGTGTCGATGAAGCGCTGGTGATCGCCATACACCGTGCGCATCTGGCCCGGCCAGGAGTCGGTGATCAGCAGGTTGCCTTCCGCGGCGCCCTCGAGCACCGCGCCGCCGGCATCCACCACCGCCGGCTTGATGCCGAAGAATGGCAAGGTGGCCGAACCGGGCTTGGCATCGATGGCGCCGGCCAGCGGCGTGATCAGGATGCCGCCGGTTTCGGTCTGCCACCAGGTATCGACGATCGGGCAACGCCCGTCGCCGACCACGCGGTGATACCACTCCCACGCTTCAGGATTGATCGGCTCGCCCACCGATCCCAGCAGGCGCAGGCTGGCGCGCGAGCACTTCTTCACCGGCGCCTCGCCTTCGCGCATCAACGCGCGAATCGCCGTCGGCGCGGTGTAGAACAGCGTCACCTTGTGCTTGTCCACCACCTGCCAGAAACGGCTGTAGTCGGGGAAGTTCGGCACGCCGTCGAACATCACCGTGGTGGCGCCGTTGGCGAGCGGGCCATACACCACGTAGCTGTGACCGGTCACCCAACCCACGTCGGCGGTGCACCAGTAGACGTCGTCCTCGCGCAGGTCGAACACCAGCTCATGCGTGAAACTGGCATAGACCAGATAGCCGCCGGAAGTGTGCAGCACACCCTTGGGCTTGCCGGTCGAGCCGGAGGTGTAGAGGATGAACAACGGATGCTCCGCTTCCACCGGTTCGGGCGGGCATTCGGCCGATTGCCCTTCCATCAGCACGTGGTAGTAGCGGTCGCGCGGCGACTGCATGGGCACCGCGGTACCGGTGCGGCGCACCACGATCACCGTCTCCACGCTGTTGGTGCCGGGTCGCTGGAGTGCGGCGTCCACGTTGGCCTTCAGCGGAATCTTCTTGCCGCCGCGCACGCCTTCGTCTGCCGTCACCACCACCTTGGCGGTGGAATCGGCGATGCGCCCGGCCAGCGAATCGGGCGAAAAACCGCCGAACACCACCGAGTGGATCGCGCCGATGCGCGCGCAGGCGAGCATCGCCACCGCCGCTTCGGGAACCATCGGCATATAGATCGCCACGCGATCGCCCTTATCGACGCCCAGGTGCTTCAGCGTGTTGGCGAACTTGCACACTTCCGCATGCAGCTCGCGATAGCTGATGCGCCGCGATTCGGACGGATCGTCGCCCTCGAAGATGATCGCGGTCTTGTCGCCGCGCGTAGCCAGGTGGCGATCCAGGCAGTTGGCCGACACGTTGAGCTGGCCATCGTCGTACCAGCGGATGTGTAGATTGTTCGGATCGAAGGAAACGTCGCGAATGTGCGTGGGCTTTTTCGCCCATTGAAGCCGTTCGGCGACGCGACCCCAGAAACCCTCCGGATCCTTCACCGATTCGGCGTACTGCCGCTCGTAATCCTCTTTGCGAATGCGCGCCTTGGCGGCGAAGGCCGGATCGACCGGATAGACCTTTGACATGTTTTGCCTCCTGCTCGCCGGTTTGCCGGGAGCGCACTCGGTGAATAATCGCGCGCGGCACCGCGGCGCCGTGTCAACCGCCCGAGTGTAGCGTTTGGATGGCTAAACCGACAAAGCTGCAGTGCAGCATTCAGGCCTGTGGAGGATGTTCCCGCGGCGGTTCCGGCGGCGGCCGGCGCTTGGGCAGATCCAGCAGCATTTCCGGCCGCGCGTTGGCCGAGATGCGCGCCTGCGCGAATCCCAAGGTGGTGGCGATCGCGCCCACGATGCCCAGCAGCAGCCAGAATCCGAAGGCGCCTGCACTGTGGCGCGTGACGCAAACAACCCACGACAACACGGTCGCACAAAGCAATAACCAGCGCATGACAGGCCTCGAACGCGAATTCCCCCGAAACAAAACCATCATACCGCCGCCGCTACCGGCGGAACTGCGATCCCATGCACCTGCCCGATACATGGCATCTTCGTAAGATGGATGCCGGTTCGACATGGGCGCACTCATCGGAACGATGGCTGAGCACAACTCCCCCAACTCCGCGCGGCAAGGCGCGCGGCTCGTATGGCTGAACGTCGTCGACTGGCTGGTCATCGGCCTGGACCACTGCAAGCCGATCCGCGTCTCGCTGCTGGTGCTGGTCATCGCCGGCGTCGTCATCAGCAACGTGGACCAGGCCGCCGAACTGTTCCTGATCGCCATGTGGGCCGATCCCAGCAGTACCCGCTACCTGTTTCTGCTGGCGACCAGCGCACTGGCCGGCCTTGCCGTGTGGTACGCCGCGCACCAGGCCTATCGACTGGTCTATCCGCGCTGGCCGGCCCTGCAGGATCCGCGCGCCGCCACGTTACGGCGATGGATACCGCGGCTCCTGGGCATCCTGGTGCCGATGCTGGTGCTGTTCGGTTACGGCATGGCGCTGCGTACCACGCCGCATGCGGTGTGCTCCACCCAGGCCGAATGTCTGCGGCGCGACTGGCGCACGGCTGGCCTGTTGATGGTGGCGGCGGCGATGATCGTGTTCTTCATCGGCCGCCAGCGCGTGCTGCAGGCCGCCGCCGGGCGCACCGACAAGGCGGTCGAACCGCGCGCGCCGTCCATTGCCGCGCTGGGCACGGTGCCGTTGAGCGTGTTTCTGGCCGTATTGATCTTGAACGTCTTCATCACCGTGCTGGTGGCGCTCCAGCCGCGCCAGTTCGACGGCATGGGCGCCCTTGCGGTATCGCTGCTATCGGCCAGCTTCTTCTGCATGAGCGGGGGATTCCTGTGCATGCTCGCCGACCGGCATGGCGTGCCGCTGCTCACCTTGATGACGGTGCTGGCGGCGAGCCTGCACATGCTGCATCTCAACGACAATCATCGCGTGCGCCAATATCCGGCGATGAGCACGCATCAACGTCCCGATGCGGCGCCGCCCGATCATCGGCCGGACTTCGACGCCTACGCCAAGGCCTGGCTGCAAAGCCGCTGCACGCCGCAGCGCGCCTGTCCGGTGATCATGGTGTCCGCCGAGGGCGGTGGTTTGCGTAGCGCGGCGTGGACGGCGATGGTCCTGACGCAATGGACCGCGCTGGTCGATCAGGCCTTGCCGCCGCACGGCACCGAGCCGATGTTCGAGCGCTATCTGTTCGCTGGCAGCGGCGTTTCCGGCGGCAGCCTGGGCCTGGCCACCTATGCCGCCGCGCTGCAGGCGCCGCCGCAGACCGGTTCGTCGGCGCAAACACGCAGCGAGAACATGCTGGATCATGATTTTCTCGCGCCGGTGATGGCAAACGCCTGGTTCATCGACTTCACGCAACGGTGGTTGCCGGGCGCCTTGTTCAACGACCGCGGCCGCGCACTTACCCGCGCATGGGAACAAGCGGCAAAGGCCCAGGGTATCGATGCGCTCGCGCAGCCATTTTCCGCGATGTATGAAAACGACGCGGGCGACGTGAGCACCAACGCGCCGGCGCTGTTCTTCACCAGTACCACCGTGGGGCAAGGCTGGCGCTTCGTGCAGCACCCGTTTCGCCCGTTTGCGCACAACCCATGGACCACCGCATACGATGGCTCGCGCTGGCTGGATCCGCGCATCCCGCTCAGCGAAGCCGTGCTCAACAGTGCGCGCTTCACCTATCTGAGCCCGGTTGGTACCTTGCAGACGGCAAGCGACAGCTCCGCATCGCCCGCTTCGTTCCAGCTGGCCGATGGCGGCTACTTCGAAAATTCCGGCGCGACGACCCTGCTGGAACTTATGCATCACGTGCGCGCCATAGCCGCCGCGGAAGGCCAGCCGCTGCAGGTCATCGTGATCCACATCAGCAACGATCCCAGCCTGCACGACTTCGTCGATGCGCACGATCCGAAGCAGTTCGTGCCGATGTATTCGGCCGCATGCCCACGCGCGCCCAGCAGCACCGAGCAACACAGCTATGGCGAAGCCACCGCACCACTCGTCGCGCTGCTGGAAACACGCGATGCGCGCGGCGAATACGCGCGATCGGAATTGCTGGCGTCGCTGCAGGTCGATGCCGCCGAGCCCGATCGCGGCGACATCCTGTGGCATATGCGGCTTTGCCCGGGCAACTATCCGCTGCCGCTGGGCTGGACCATGTCGCCGCCCGTGTTCGCGGAAATGCGCCGGCAGCTCGCGCTCAACTATCCCATGCATGCCATGGCCGACTGGCTGGCGCAGCAGCTCAAGCAGGCCAAAGCGCCCTGAGTGTCGCGCCGTTTGAGATGGGATCGATGCATCATGCGGCGATGGCTGATCTTCCCCACGCATTCAAAGGCCGCGGCGCCGCATCGAACCCCGAAGGGCGCTTCGAAAGCGTTCGGCATCATGCCGAAGACGATGGCTGGCAGCATGCCGTGCTGGACGAAGAGCACCCGCGTCCGCGCACGGAGGTCACCGAGGAGCGCGCCCGCAGCGTCATCACGCACAACGATTCGCCGGATATCGCCTTTACGGCGGCGATGAACCCGTATCGCGGCTGCGAGCACGGCTGCATCTATTGCTACGCGCGGCCGAGCCATAGCTACTTGAATCTGTCGCCCGGCCTCGATTTCGAAACCAAGCTGCGCGCCAAGAGCAACCTGGCCGAGGTGCTGCGTTCGGAACTGGCCAGGCCGGGCTACGTGGTCAGCCCGATCAATATCGGCAGCAACACCGATCCGTACCAGCCGATCGAAAAGCGCTGGCGGCTTACGCGCGCCGCGCTGGAAGTGCTGGCCGAATGCCATCACCCCTGCACGCTGGTCACCAAGAACGCCTTGGTGGAACGTGATCTGGATCTGCTTGCACCGATGGCGCGCGAAGGCCTGGTGCAGGTATTCGTCTCGGTGAATTCGCTGGACAATCATCTGGCCGCGAAGCTGGAACCGCGCGCCAGTGCGCCGCACCGCCGCCTGAAAGCGATTCACACGCTGGCGCAAGCCGGCGTGCCGGTCGGCGTGCTGGTGGCGCCGATCATTCCCGCCTTGAATGACCGCGATATGGAAGCCGTGCTCGAGCAGGCGGCCGATGCCGGTGCGTGTTGCGCGGGCTATACCGTGGTTCGCTTGCCGTACGAGCTCAAGGCGCTGTTCCGCGAATGGCTCAGCCTGCACGCGCCGCAGCGCGCGGAGCACGTGATGAGCCTGGTGCAGCAGGTCAATGGCGGCAAGGATTACGACAGCAACTTCGCCACCCGCATGCGCGGGCAAGGTGTGTTTGCCGAACTGCTGCGGCGGCGCTTTGAAGTGGCGTGCCGCCGCCATGGCTTTGGTCGTGCGCGCGAATTGCAGTTGAATGCGTCGCGCTTCGTGCCGCCGCGGAAACTGTCGCCGCAGGGTGAATTGTTCTGACGTAGGTTGAGGTGAGAACCCCAACGCTATCGTGTGAATGATGTTGGGGTTTGCACTCCAACTTACTGCGGGGGTAGGTATTTCTCGAACCAGTTCAACGCCCGCTGCAGCAGGTCGCGCTGATGCTCGGGATTGACGAAGTGGTGGCCTTCGTTCGGATACACCACCAGCGTGGTCGGTACGCCCAGCGTGCGCAAGGCATGCCAGTATTCGAACGATTGCGGCGCCGGGCATTCCGCGTCGCGTTCGCCCACCACGATCAAGGTGGGCGTTTTCACGTTCTTGATGAAGTTGATCGCCGAGCTCTTCGCATACACCGCCGGATCGTCGTACACGGAGGCGCCGAAGAACGGAATCATCCACTGGTCGATCAGGTTCTGTCCGTAGTAGCTCTGCCAGTTGGCGATGCCCGCACCGGCCACCACGGCGCGGAAGCGCTGCGTCTGCGTGGGCGCGAACATGCTCATGAAACCGCCGTAGCTCCAGCCGGCAAGGCCGAGGCGATGATCGTCCACTGGTACTTTCTTCTCGACCGCATCGACGCCGGCGAGCGTATCGCGCAGGTCGCCATAGCCGAAATCCTTGCGGTTGGCCTGCACGAACGCTTCGCCCTGCCCGTAGCTGCCGCGCGGATTGGGCATGAACACGAAATAGCCCAGCCCGGCGAACGGCCCGAAGCTGGCGCCCATCACCGGCCAGCGCGGCAGCACCACGCCGGACGGACCGCCATGGACATTGACGATCATCGGATAGTGCTTGCTGGGGTCGTAGTGGAGCGGATAGATCAACCAGCCCTGCACGTGGAAGCCTTCGTTATCCCATTCGACGGATTCGCTCTTGCCCCAGCTCGGCTTCAACGCCGCGTTGATCGCGGTCACGGCGGACGGTGCGCCATCGTCCACAGCGCCGGCGTAGACTTCAGGCGCCACCTCGAACGAGGATTGCTCGAACGCCACCTGCCGGTGATCGGCGGAGAACGACAGCGCCATCATCGAGCTGCCGTCGCCTACATTGCCTTGCGCGGTGAACAGCACGCGCTGCTGCTGCGCGCGATTCGCGTCCACGCTGTACTCGGCCAGTTGCGCGTGACCGTTGCTGAACTGGTTGACCAGCAGCGACTGCGGCGTTTTCCAGGTGAACCACGATGGCGTGACGTGGATGCCGGGGGTGAGCAAGGTCGGTGCGCCGCCCGCGGCAGGCACGCTGTAGAGATCGCCGCCCGTGGCGCCCTCATCGCTCATCAGGCCGCCGATGAACGCGATGCGCGAACCATCCGGCGACCAGCGCGGCAGCGCGATCTGCAGGCCGTGCAGCGGACCGCTGACGGTCTTGGGATTGACCACCGCCGTGCGCGTGGCGCCCGCTTCGGCCGGCTGCACGTAAAGCTGCGCGATCCACCAATTGTTGTCGCCTGGCGCCGGCGCCGCGACGTACGCCACGCGTGCGCTATCGGGCGCCCACGCGAATTCGTAGACGTAGCTGTCGGCCGGCGTGAGCTGCTGCACCGCGCCGCCTTGCGCCGGCACGCTGGCGACGCGCTGCACTTCGATGCCTTCCACGCCGATCTCGCCGAGCGACGGCTTCGCCGCCGCCAAGGCGCTGGCGCGGCGCGTGGCGCCTTCCACATAGAGAAAGCCCAGCGTCCTGCCATCCGGCGACCAGCTCAGCGCATGTGCAAAGCCGTTGAGGCTGGCCAGATGGTTCGGCTTGCCCGCCGACTGTGTGTCGAACACATAGATGTCCGGCTGCTTGCCGCCACCCACGCCGCTGCGGCTGCTGGCGCAATTGGAAAGAAACGCCAGGTGTTGCGAATCCGGTGCCCAGGCGATGCCTTCTTCGCTGCACGTGCCGGGCTTCGCCATCAGGCCGATGCTGCGCGCGTGCTTGCCGTCGGCATCGGCCAGCATGATGCCCGGCTTGCCCTGCGTCTCCACCACCCAGGCCAGGTGATGCCCGTCCGGCGACAGCGCTACTTCATTGATGTCGCGCACCTTGCCCAGCTCGGTGAGCAAGGCCTCGATGCGCGGATCGGTGGCGCCGTGCGTATCGGCCATCGCCACCGGGGCAAGCACGGCGGCCAGGAGCGGCAACAGGAGACGGGAGGGTTTGAGCATGACGGTGCGTTCCGCAGACACGGGAAAGCCGCACGCTAGCAGCTCTCCCGCCTGCGCCCATGTGCATGAAGGCACGCCGCGGCGGGAGGTCCGTGCGCGTCATCGTCATCCCGTACAATCCCGCGCATGAAAATCGCCTCATGGAACGTGAACTCGCTGAAGGTGCGCATTCCGCACCTCACCCAGTGGCTGGCCGATGCGCGTCCGGACGTGGTGGCGCTGCAGGAAACCAAGCTGGAGGACGCCAAGTTTCCGGTCGACGAGCTGGCCGCCGCCGGCTACCAGGCGATCTACTCCGGCCAGAAAACCTACAACGGCGTGGCGATCCTGGCGCGCAACGACGTCGGCCTGTCGTTCGACGACGTGCTCTGCGACATCCCCGGCCTGGACGATCCGCAGCGGCGCATCCTCGCCGCCACCATCGGCGGCGTGCGCGTGGTCGATCTCTACGTCGTCAACGGCAAGGCCGTGGGCGATGAGAAATACACCTACAAGCTGCACTGGCTGGAAAAGGTGCGCGCGTTCCTGGCCGACGAAATCCGGCGCCATCCCAAGCTGGTGGTGCTGGGCGATTTCAACATCGCCCCGGACGATCGCGACGTCTACGACCCGGTCGCCTGGGGCGAGGAAGTGCTGTGCTCCCCGCCCGAGCGCGCCGCGCTCAAGGCCATCATGGACCTGGGCCTGCACGACAGTTTCCGCCTGTTCGAACAGGCCGCCGGCCACCACAGCTGGTGGGACTACCGGCAGGGCGCCTTCCGGCGCAACATGGGCCTGCGCATCGACCTGATCCTGCTGGGCGATGCGCTGAAATCGGCGGCCAAGGCTGCCACCATTGACCGGGAGCCGCGGCGATGGGAGCGTCCTTCCGACCACACTCCGGTCACGGTAGACCTGGACACTGAATGACAATGAGCGATACCAAGACCCAATGGCCCAGTTCGCTGGACGATAGCGAGCTCGACGAACTGGACGTCTACCTGCGTACGCACGCCCAGGAAGGGGAGGGGCATTTGCTGCTCGACGGCGTACACGGGCTGCTCAGCGCGCTGGCCGTCGGCCCGATCCAGGTGCTGCCGGACGAATGGCTGCCCGAAGTGCTGCACGAGCCGTTCGCCGACGAAAACGAAGGCAACCGCGTGCTGGCCCTACTGGCCAAGCTCAACGATTCGATCAGCGCCGAGCTGGACGTGGACGCCTACGAGCCGATCCTGGGCGAAGTGGACACCGAGGCCGGCCCGGTGCTGTCCGCCGCGGGCTGGTGCGAAGGCTTCAGCCGCGGCATCGACCTGCGCGCCGCGCTGTGGGAAAAGCGCCTGTCAGACGATCCCTCGCTGATGGAAGTGCTTGGCCCGGTGATGGCCCTGGCGGTGGATGAAGGCATCCTCAGCGCGGAAGCCGAGTTCGAGAAACTCTCCGACGAGGAATACGACGAATGCCTGGCGCAGCTGCCGGCCGTGCTGGCCGCCGTCAACCAGTACTGGCACGAGCATCCGGCCACCGAAGCCGAACTCGATGCGCAGCACCGCGCCAATGAAACCCGGAGCGAACCGCATCCGCCGCCGCGCCAGCGCAGCGGGCATTGGGTGCATTGAGTAGCGAAGAAATAGGGACCCGTCGAACCGCACGATCTTGCATCGGTGCGAACAGTCTGTTCATTGTTCGCCACTTGGCGCGATGCGGCCCAGGGAGCATTGTGATGAGAACAGCCGGCTCTAGCCGATTGCAATCACCACTATTCCCTATTCCCCATTCTCGACTCCCTATGAAAGAACGCCGCATTCTTCGCCGCATCCGCGGCACCGACACCTCCGACGGCGCGGGCGTCAAGCTCAAGCGCATCATCGGCCAGCCCGGCCTGGACATGCTCGATCCGTTCCTGCTGCTGGACGAATTCCGCTCCGACCAGGCCGGTGACTACATCGCCGGCTTTCCGGAGCATCCGCACCGCGGCTTCGAAACCGTCACCTATATGCTGGCCGGCCGCATGCAGCATGGCGACAACCACGGCAACCGCGGTGACCTCACGCCCGGCAGCGTGCAGTGGATGACCGCCGGCCGCGGCATCCTGCACTCGGAAATGCCGCAGCAGGAAAACGGCCTGATGTGGGGCTTCCAGCTGTGGGTGAACCTGCCGGCCAAGGACAAGATGACCGAGCCGCGCTACCAGGACATCGATCCGGAACGCATTCCGGTGGTGCGGCCGGCCGCCGGGGTGACGGTGAAGGTCATTGCCGGACAATTAGGTGACGCTACGGGTCCAGTGTCGGGAATCGTCACCGCGCCGGTGTACCTGGACATCGCCCTGGAGCCCGGCGCCGAAATCGCGGTTCCGCTGCCGGACGGCCACCATGCGTTCGCCTACGTCTTCGACGGCAGCGACGCCCAGGTGGCCGGCGAGACCCTCTCGCGCAGCGAACTGGCGGTGCTGTCCGAAGGCGCCAGCGTGCGTATTTCCGGCCGCGAAGCCCCATCCCGCGTGCTGGTGGTGGCCGGGCAGCCGTTGCAGGAGCCAGTGGCCCGCTATGGCCCGTTCGTGATGAATACGCCCGAACAGATCCACCAGGCCATCGCCGATTTCCGTGCCGGCAAGTTCTAGGCCTGACCAAAAGCATTTCAGCCCACCATGGCCCTGCCGATAGAGATATTGGCGGGGCCTTGTGCATTGGATCACGGCACTAACGATCAGGCGCAGGGGCCGGCCGTGTGACTGGACTGGCGGCACGAACGATGCATTTTTCTCCCTGCCGGCAGCCGTTAAGGATTTGCCGACAAAAAAGGTTGCGAAGCTGAAATTCCGGGCGTTAAATTAGAATTAATCCTGGTGGCGACATACGCCTGTAGAATGATGCTCCGTAAAGTTTTTAGAAATCGCAGTTAACTCGTTGTTTCACTAAGACTATGACCGTCCTGACCCTCACTCTTATCACGGTTTTCTCCCTGGCTGCGGTGGCAGTGAAGCGTGTGCCGGCGGGTCAGGTCTACAGTCTCTACCGCAACGGCAAGCAGGTGCGTCTGCTGCAGCCGGGCACCCATGTGGTGATGCCGTTGCTGGATCGCGTGGGTCATCGCATCGATCTCGGCGGTCGCGTACTGCGTTTCGACGCTTCCCTCGCCGAAACCAAGCCGGTGCAAGGCACCGTCTATTGGCAGGTGCTGGAGCCGGAACGCGCCGACGCCGTGATCGAGCAGGCCGACCAGCTGATCCGCTACAGCGTGCTCGATGCGCTGCAAGCCGAAACGGAAGCCGGCCAGCAGGAGCGACGCCAGGTCGCCGCGCATCTCAAATCCAGCCTCAACCAGCAGTTGCGCGAGCGTGGCGTGATGGTGACCCGCGTCGAACTGGACGCCGCCGCCTAAGCCAAAACGAATCTGGCCAGGTCGCCCAAGAAGCACCGGCTCAGGGGAATCTGAAGCTTGACCCGCCACGGCGGGTCTTCTTTTTTCCGGATGCCCCAAAGGCGGACCTCGCCATGTTCGCGTACGCTTCGTCCCCCGCTTCACGATGATCTCTGCCCGAAGGAACCCCGATGACCGACCGCGCCGCCCTTGAGGCCCAGCTCGAACAGGGCATTGCCGCACTCGGTCTGTCCCTGCCGGCCGGGGCCGTGACGCGCCTGCTCGATTACCTTGCCTTGCTGGAGCGCTGGAACGCCGCCTACAACCTCACCGCCATCCGCGACCCTGCGGAGATGGTGACCCGCCATCTGCTCGATTCCTTGGCGATCCTGCCCTACGTACAGGGCGAAACCCTGGCCGACCTCGGCACCGGCCCCGGCTTGCCGGGCATTCCGCTGGCGATCGCCGCGCCGGGCCGGCAGATCGTGCTGGTGGATTCCAACGGCAAGAAGGTGCGTTTCCTGCGCGAAGCGATCCGCGCGCTGAAGCTGGAAGGGGTGCGCGCCCTGCAATCGCGGGTGGAAGAAGTGGAGGGCACGTTTGGCTGCGTCACCGCGCGCGCCTTCGCCAGCCTCGGCGACATGCTCGCCTGGGGCGGCCATCTGCTGGCGCCCGGCGGCGTATGGCTGGCCATGAAGGGCAAGACGCCGGAGGAAGAACTCGCCGGCGTGCCGGCCGCCTTCCGTGTGCGCGGCATGCACGGGCTGGCGGTGCCGGGGCTGGGTTCGGCGGAGCGTCACCTGGTCGTGCTCGAGCACGCCGCCGCTTCTAACGCCCTCTCCCCTCCGGGGAGAGGGCTGGGGTGAGGAGCCGGGCTTGCTAGGATCTTCATCGTGCCGGGTTCGCATGCAGCCACAGTGCGCAGAAGCCGGCCCCCGTCGCCAGATTGTCCCCTCGCCCCGACCCTTTCCCCGCAGCAAAGAGGGAGAGAAAGCCCCCTTCCTGCTAATCTAGCCGTCCTTTCGCATACACCCACGGTACCGGACGAGACATGGCCCGTATCATCGCTGTCGCCAACCAGAAAGGTGGCGTCGGCAAAACCACTACCGCTGTCAATCTTGCCGCGGCGCTTGCTGCGGCGAAGCGCAAAGTGCTGCTGATCGATCTGGATCCGCAAGGCAACGCGACCATGGCATCGGGCGTGGACAAGCGTGACGTCTCGCCCAGCGGTTGCGAAGTGCTGCTGGGCGAAGCGCCGATCGAGCAGGCCATCGTCACCACCGAGGCGCATTACGACCTGTTGCCCGGCAACGGCGATCTCACCGCAGCCGAATTGAAATTGATGGACGCGCTCGCGCGCGAGAACCGGCTCAAGGAACAACTGGCCAAAGTCGGCGGCAAGTACGACATCATCCTGGTCGACTGCCCGCCCACGCTGCACCTGCTCACCGTCAACGCGCTGACCGCGGCGACCAGCCTGCTGATTCCGGTGCAGTGCGAATACTTTGCGCTGGAGGGTCTTTCCAGTTTGCTCGACACGGTCAAGGCGGTGCGCCAGCACCTGAATCCGCAGCTGGAGATCGAAGGCCTGCTGCGCACCATGTACGACGTGCGCAACAACCTCGGCAACGAAGTGTCTGCGCAGCTCACCCAGCATTTCGGCGACAAGGTGCTGCGCTCGATCATCCCGCGCAACGTGCGCCTGGCCGAAGCGCCCAGCCATGGCCAGCCGATCCACCTGTACGACCGCAGTTCGCGTGGCGCCATCGCCTACATTGGCCTCGCCGGCGAAATCATCCGCCGCGAACGCGGTTCGCAGGCGGCGATCGCGGCGTTGCACGCGATGCACGGCGACTCACCCGAGGCATCCATCGAAGCCTCGGCTCATCTGGACCAGGAATAACATGGCAGCCCCGAAGAAACGTGGACTGGGACGCGGGCTCGACGCCCTGCTTGGCGGCGGCGACACCGGCGCGCCGTCGGTGATCGAACAGGAAGGCGAGCTGCGCACGCTGCCGATCCAATATATCCAGCCCGGCAAATACCAGCCGCGCCGCCACTGGAATGACGAAGCGCTGGATGAACTGGCCGCCTCGATCCGCGCGCAAGGCTTGATCCAGCCGGTGGTGGTGCGCGCGATCGGCAAGAACAGCTACGAGCTGATCGCCGGCGAACGCCGCTGGCGCGCCGCGCAACGCGCGCAGCTGAGCGAGATCCCCGCGCTGGTGAAGGACGTGCCCGAAGTGGCCGTGCCGGCGATGGCGCTGATCGAGAACATCCAGCGCCAGGATCTGACTCCGCTGGAAGAAGCCGACGCCATCAAGCGGCTGATCGACGATTTCGATCTCACCCACCAGCAGGCCGCCGATGCGGTGGGGCGCTCGCGTGCGGCGGTGTCGAACATGCTGCGCCTGATCGACCTGCCGGCCTCCATCAAGCGCCTGCTCGACGATGGCAAGCTGGAAATGGGTCACGCGCGCTGCCTGCTGACGCTGCCCGAATACCAGGCCGAAGCGCTGGCGCTGGAAGCGGCGCGCAACAACTGGAGCGTGCGCGAACTGGAAGACGCCGCGCGCAAGGCGCAGACCGCGCCCAAGGGCAAGGCCAAGAGCGCGCCGGCCCGCGATCCGAACATCGACGCGCTGGAACGCGAGCTGGCCGATCGCTTCGCCACCAAGGTGGAAGTGGCGCACGGCCGCGGCGGGCGCGGCAAGCTGGTGATCCATTACCACAGCAACGACGAGCTGGATGGGATTCTGGGCAAGTTGCGCTGATCCCATACTCACCCTTTCGAGGTGGTGTGTGAAAAAAAACCGGATGTCGATATCGTCATTCCAGCGAAAGCTGGAATCCAGTGACCTGAGCTCGCAGCAAAGCCACTGGACCCCAGCTTTCGCCGGGGTGACGGATTCGGGAGTTTCCACATCCATCGGAAGGGAACGCTTAAACAAAAGATCGCATCAAAAAGGCTTCTTCCATGCCGCAACTCTCCGTCGTCGTGCCCGTCTTCAACGAACGCGACAACATCCCTCCGCTGCTCGCCGAAATCGCCACCACCCTGCGCGGCAAGCTCGATTTCGAAATCATCTACGTCGATGACGATTCCAGCGACGACAGCCGCGCCGTGCTGCAGGCCCAGAAAGCCAGCTACCCGGAACTGCGCGTGCTGCATCACGTCACGCGCAGCGGCCAGAGCACGGCGGTGTGGAATGGTGTACGCGCGGCGCGCGCGCCGTGGATCGCCACGCTCGACGGCGACGGCCAGAACAATCCGGCGGACATCCCCAACCTGCTCGCCGCGCGCGATGCGGCCGGCGCGGACGTGAAGCTGTTTGCCGGCTGGCGCACCACCCGGCGCGACAGCTTCAACAAGCGCATCTCCTCGAAGATCGCCAACGCGGTGCGCTCGCGCATGCTGCGCGACGCCACGCCGGATACCGGTTGCGGCCTCAAGCTGTTCGAGCGCGACGTGTTCCTGCGCCTGCCTTACTTCGATCACATGCACCGTTATCTGCCGGCCCTGGTCAAGCGCGCCGGCTTCCAAAGCCAGAGCGTGCCGGTAGGCCATCGCCCGCGCACCGCCGGCACCTCCAAGTACGGCATGCTCGATCGCCTGTGGGTGGGCATCGCCGATCTGCGCGGTGTGGCCTGGCTGATGCGTCGCGCCAAGGTGACACAGGTCGAAGAGGTTTAGAGCGCGATCACGCCGCTTGGATAAGCCAGGCGTATGCTTGATGGACATCGTCCTTGAGGAGGCTGTCCGTGAGCATCGCTGTCAAACGCGTCTACGAGCCAGCCGCCAAATCGGATGGCTATCGCGTATTGGTCGACCGGGTGTGGCCGCGCGGTTTGAAGAAAGAAGACGCCAACCTCGATGCCTGGGCCAAGGAGCTCGCACCGAGCACCACCTTGCGCAAATGGTTCGGACACGAACCTGCACGTTGGGAGGCTTTCCGCCATCGCTATGCGACCGAACTGGACGCACAGAAAACCTTCTGGCAGCCGCTGGTGACGAAAGCGGAGCGCCACCGCGTGACTTTGCTGTTCGGCGCCAAGGACGAAGAGCACAACCAGGCCGTGGCGCTGAAGATGTATCTGGACAACTGGATGAAGGCGAACGGATTGCGCTGACCGCAGGTTGGGGTGCAAACCCTGATATATCCCCACGTTTTTGAAAAACGAGAACGTTCACGCCGGCAGGTCGCTAAAAAAAGCCTCAAAGTCATTCCGGCTTTCGCCCACTGCTGTCCGTGGAAAACCTCCAATATTTGCCGCAGTGCTTGATACGTCGTCGTCCCGGCGAA